>WNGE01004126.1_pt1 | contig 33863 bp, 35 predicted proteins | sample 5400651 | NCBI WGS metagenome assembly WNGE01 (sample SAMN13153370, study PRJNA577476) | soil metagenome | isolation source: 60 cm soil or saprolite under grassland replicate 2 | place: USA:California | collected 2016-06-15
GCCCAGGCGACGACTCCGTGGGCCGCCGGCTCCTGGGATCGGGTCCTCGGTCACCTCGAGAAGGCGGACGCGGTCGTGGCCGAGCTCGATCGGGGCTTCCGCGTGCCGGACCAGATCATCGACTTCGCGGCGAAACTGCTACCCGAGATCGCCCCCACACTCGGCGTGCCGCGCGGCGTTCGGACAGTCGCCGATGCACTGCACATCGTCCAGACCGACGAGCAGTCCCTCCCGGACACACTCGTCGCCGCTTGCAGAACCGCCCTCGCCGGCGAGGGTTCGGTCGCGCTGATCGCGGCCGACGAGCAGGTCGCACACTTGCGCGACGCGCTCACCACCGCCGGTCTTCATTCGGCGCTCCTCGGCTCTGGCGAGGACGAGATGGACACGGAGAGGCTGGTCTGCGTTCCGGCGTCACTTGCGAAGGGCCTGGAGTTCGATGCGGTGGTGGTGGCTGAGCCGGCGCGGATCGTCGCCGCCGAACCGCGCGGGCTTCACCGGCTGTACGTCGTACTCACTCGAGCCGTCAGCCGCCTCCAGATCGTCCACACGGCACCCCTGCCCACCGCCTTGAACCACGACCACTCCTAGCGCGAGGCTGGCAGGCGCTCCTGCCGACCTGACCGACGGAACGTGGCGGTACCCCCTGCGCGTCTATTGTCCGACGTGGAGACAGCCGCGATGTGAGGAGATGGACGTGGACGGAGGGGCGATCGCCGTACTGATCGTCATGCTGCTGGGCGCGGCGGGGATCACCTGGGGCATCGTCGCGCTCGTACGTCGGCAGCAGTACATCAAGTCGCTGCGGGATCGCGGCTGGACGTTCGTGAACAGCCCGACGTTCGATGCCGTGGCCCGGCTCGGCAAGCCGCCGTTCGGGCTCGGCTTCCGCCGCCAACCCGACGATCAGATCACCGGCCGGACCAGTTCCGGCAGGCCGTTCCAGGTGATCGAGTACAAGTTCGAGCACTGGTCGGGGTGGGTCGGCATGGTCACCCTGTCCCGTCGGCTGCCGGAGCTGTGGATCACCGGCGGCACGCAGCCGCGGTTCGGCGTGGAGGCGACCGCGGTGCCGTCCCCGGCGCAGCTCGGCCCGGGCTGGCAGATCGGTGCGTTGGACCCTGCGTTTGCCGCGGCGGTGTTGACGCCGCACGTGTGTGAGCGGCTGAACGCTCTCGGCGCCGGCGTGAACCTGAGCATCGACGGCGACCAACTGGTGGTGCTGGACCCGCCGCGCAAGGATGCCGATCTCCTCGGTCCCTGGCTCGAGCAACTCGCCACCGTCGCCGCCGCGATCGACGCCGCGCCGCTCGATCGCTGGATCGAGCCGGAGCAGGCGCCGCGGCTGACCTTCTATCACCACCCGGACTGGTACTGGATCGGCGTCGACGACAGCCTGCTGCAATACACCCCGGTGACTCGGTCCGGCCACAATCACCGCACCAGCGAGGTGATCCGGGGCCGTGATGGTGACGGCCCGCCGTTCGTTGCCTTCACCCACCAATGGAAGACCACCCGCACAGAGACCTACACCGACAGCGAGGGCCGGACACAGACCCGGACCGTGACCGAGAACCACAGCGAGCCGATCCTCGGGTTCCAGCTGCCGACCCGGATGCCGCTGCTACAGGTCAACCGTCGCGGGTTCGGCCGCGGGATCAGCTTCGAGAGCGAGGAGTTCAACAAGCGGTTCGCGGTCAGCGCGCAGGACACCAAATTCGCGTACGACGTGATCCACCCGCGGCAGATGGAGTACCTGATGGCGAATCCTCCGGCATCGTTCAGGTTCATCGGCGACTGGGCTTGGTTCTCAACGGGCGTACACAACCAGCCGACGATCGCGCAGAGTTCGGCGTTCTTTCGTGGTTTCCTGGCCCGCATCCCGCGCTTCGTCTGGCGCAACCTCGGCCTCCCGGACACGCCTTACCCGACCGATGCAGAGAATGTAGGTATCCGGAAGTAGATCGACCGGTTTGGTGCGTAGGGTGCCTGTCATGGCTATCGCACGGTTTCCGAGTTTCGTCATCGACTGTCCCGACCCAGGCGTTCTCGCGACGTTCTACGGCACGATGTTGGACTGGAAGGTCGAGATCAAGTCCGACTGGGCCGATATCCGGGCGGACTACGGCGACTGCATCTCCTTCCAGCGCGTGGAGAACTACACCGCCCCCGACTGGCCAGGTCAGGCCTTGCCCCAGCAGATGCACCTCGACGTGATCGTCGACGACCTCGACGTTGCTGAGGCAGCGGTCCTCGAACTTGGCGCGACCAAGCACGAGCACCAGCCGGGTACGTCGTTCCGCGTGTTCCTCGACCCCGCAGGACACCCCTTCTGCCTGTGCGTGAACTGACTCGAAATCGCAAGGTGGGATGGATGAGGCGAGCGGTTCACAGGAGGCTACTTCCGAGTAAGACTGGTGGGTAGAAACGCCCGAGAAAAGGGGTACGGCGTGGCCACTCAGCAGCGGGTAGTACGGGATGTCGGCGAGCGGGAAGCTCGGGAGACCGCCGAGGCGGCGCGGGAGACCGCGTGGGTGCGGCCGAGTTTCGCCAAGCAGTTGTATCTGGGCGACTTCGACCTGTCGCTCATTCACCCGCATCCGCGCGCCGCGGTCGATGACGCCGTACGCGGAGACGAGTTCCTCGGCAAGCTGAAGGCGTACTGCGAGACGCTGGACGGCCTGCTGATCGAGCGGGAGGCGCGGGTCCCGGACGAGTACCTGGCCGGCTTCGCCGAGCTCGGTGTGTTCGGGATCAAGATCCCGGTCGAGTACGGCGGACTCGGCCTGCCGATGTCGTACTACGGGCGCGCGCTGATGCTGATCGGGTCGGTGCACCCGAGCCTTGGTGCCCTGGTGTCCGCGCACCAGTCGATCGGCGTACCGGAGCCGGTGAAGCTGTTCGGCACCGACGAGCAGAAGCAACGGTTCTTGCCGCGCTGTGCCGGGGGAGCGGTGACCGCGTTCCTGCTTACCGAGCCCGATGTGGGCTCCGACCCCGCACGGATGGCGTCGACCGCGACCCCTGACGGCGACGACTACGTGCTGGACGGCGTGAAGCTGTGGACCACGAACGGCGTGATCGCCGAACTTGTCGTGGTGATGGCCCGGGTTCCCGAGCACGACGGTCAGCGCGGCGGCATCACCGCGTTCGTGGTCGAGGCCGATTCGCCGGGGATCACGGTGGAGAACCGGAACGCCTTCATGGGGCTGCACGGGATCGAGAACGGCGTGACCCGCTTCCACCAGGTCCGGGTGCCGGCCGAGAACCGACTCGGCCGCGAAGGCGAGGGTCTGCGGATCGCCCTCACCACGCTCAACACCGGGCGTCTGTCGATTCCCGCGCTCTGCGCGGCCGGGGGCAAGTGGTGTTTGAAGATCGCGCGCGAATGGTCGTCCGAACGCGTCCAATGGGGCCGCCCTGTCGGCAAGCACGCGGCGGTCGCCGAGAAGATCTCGTTCATCGCGGCCACTACGTTCGCGCTCGAAGCGGTGCTCGACCTGTCGGCGCAGTTGGCCGACGCGGGCAGCAAGGACATCCGGATCGAGGCCGCTCTGGCCAAGCTGTGGTCCAGCGAGATGGCCTGGAAGATCGCCGACGAACTGGTGCAGATCCGCGGCGGACGTGGCTATGAGACCGCTGACTCACTTGCCGCTCGCGGCGAGCGCGCCGTACCGGCTGAGCAGGTGCTGCGGGACCTGCGGATCAACCGGATCTTCGAGGGCTCGACCGAGATCATGCATCTGCTGATCGCCCGGGAGGCGGTCGACGCGCACCTGGCGGCGGCCGGCGACCTCGCCTCGGCCGACGCGGATGTGCGGGCGAAGGCCAGAGCCGCCGTCAAGGCCAGTGGCTTCTACGCGAAGTGGCTGCCACAACTTGCCGTCGGCAAGGGTTCCGTGCCCACGTCGTACGCCGAGTTCGGGCCGCTCGCGAGCCACCTACGGTACGTCGAACGGGCGGCCCGTCGGCTTGCCCGGCAGACGTTCTACGGGATGAGCCGCTGGCAGGCCAAACTCGAACACCGGCAGGGATTCCTGGCCCGGATCGTGGACATCGGCGCGGAGTTGTTCGCCATGTCGGCGAGTTGTTCGAGGGCCGTGATGCTGCGGACCGACGATCCGGTCCGCGGTGAATCGGCGTACGAGCTGGCCGGGGTGTTCTGCGAGCAGGCGCGGTTGCGGGTGGATCGCCTGTTCGACCAGCTGTGGTCGAACACCGACGACAGCGATCGCTCGCTGGCAGATCGAGTCCTCGACGGACGTTACAGCTGGCTCGAGGACGGGGTGATCGATCCGTCCGAAGGCACCGGGCCGTGGATCGCCGGATGGCGGCCGGGTGAGTCGAAGGCGTCCAACCAGGCCCGCCGATATCGGTGATTCAGGGGGTGGGGAAGAGCATCGACGCCACGTGCTGGGCGATCGGGAGAGCGGAGGTTGCCGCCGGCGACGGTGCGTTGAGCACGTGCAGAGTCCGATCGGTACGCCGTACCAGGAAGTCGTGCACGAAGCTGCCGTCTCGCAGGACCGCCTGCGCTCGGATCCCCGCCTCGCGCGGCGTCAGGTCGTCCAGCGTCAGCTCGGGGCAGTACTTGCGGCACTCCTTCAGATAGCCGCGCTTCCAGAGTGAGTTCCGCAGCTCTCGCCCGCCGACCCGGACGTTGGCTCGCGCCACCCGCCACATGCCGGCGAACGTGGCCATGTCGCGTACGTCGCTCCAGTTGAACGAACCCTTGCGATAGCCCTCGCGTGCCATTCCGAGCACCGCGTTCGGGCCAACGTTGAGCCCGCCGTTGACCGTCAGCGTCAAGTGCACGCCGAGGAAGGGGAGTGCCGGGTCCGGCACCGGGTAGATGAGGGTGGACACCAGATCCGCCTTCTGCGGAACGATGTCGTAGTACTCGCCCCGAAACGGCACGATGCGTACGTCGGTTGCGAGTCCTGAGAGTCGCGCCATCCGGTCGGATTGGAGGCCGGCGCAGAACACCACCTGGCGCGCGGTCACCGGGCCCTGGTCGGTCGTCAGGGTGACCGCATCCGTCGTCTCCTCGATCCCGGTGACGGTGACCCCGGTGCGGAGTTCACCGCCCGCCTCGGTCACCAGTTGCGCCAGCTTCGCGGTGATGGCGGTGAAGTCGGTGACAGCGGTCTCGCGGATGAAGAGAGCGCCCAGTCCGGTGATGTGAGGTTCGCGGCGGCAGAGCTCGGCGGCATCGATGGTCTCCGCGTCGATGGCGTTGATCTTGGCCCGCTCCTCGAGCGCGGAAAGGCGCTCGAGTTCACGCGGGTTCGTGGCAACCAGCAGCTTTCCGCAGTTCCGGACCGGGATGCCGTGACTGGCCGCGAAGGCCTTCGTGGCCGCCGCGCCCTCGCGACACATGACTGCCTTGAAGCTGCCAGGTTGGTAATAGATGCCGGAGTGGATGACGCCGCTGTTGTGGCTGGTTTGGTGCCGCGCGACGTTGTTTTCCTTCTCCAGCACCAGCACCGGGCCGTAGCCCCGCGAGGTCAGCTCCCACGCCGTCGCAGCTCCAACGATGCCCCCGCCGACGACGACCACCTCGTAGCTCACGCTGCCCCCTGCAGATGTCTGTCCCTGCCTGCGCCGCCACGGACCACGTAGCAGGCTGTGATCACTTGCCGATTGTTGCAGACCGTCAGGAGTTATGGGTTCTTGCTGATGTCCACCAGGTTCGGCCGACAGCCTGTTCCGCACATCGTCAGCAGGCAGTGTTCGAGGTCCGACCCGCCGACGATTCCGGCTCCTACTTGGGTAGGAGCCGGAAGTACAGGTGCTCAGGGATCGGTGGTCCGCGATCTGCCGTAGCCCGCGAGCAGCAGTACGGCGGCGTACGCGGTCAGCATGAGCAGTCCAGCCCACGGCTTGAGTAGGGCACTGTCGTGGACCCCGCCCAGAGTCATCGCGGAACTGGTGGCGCCGTTGGGCAGCCAGCGGGCAAGACCGGGCTCGCGTAGTACGACTGGTAACACGCCCTGGACCAAGGAACCGGCGAAGACGGCACCGACGGCGAGTGCGGGGCTGCGTAGCAACTCGCCGATCCCCACTCCGACGACTGCGTACAGCACGGCGACCAGGGCGGTGCAGGCAACCGCGGCGGGTATGCCGTGCTGCAACGGCTCGACGGCGATGCCGCGGGCGGCCAGGAGGACGGCGCCGCCGCCGACCATGACCAACTGCATGCCGAGGGCAAGTACTACGCCGGCGAGGGCGGCAGCTGTGGCCTTTCCCAGCAGCAGGCCGGACACGCGGGGGTGCGCCAACCGGGTGGTCAGCACGGTGCCATGGCGGTACTCGGCGGTGGTCAGCAGCATGCCGAGCAGGAGCGCGGCACCCCCTGTCCATTTCCCCAGTGCGCGGGCGAGGCCGCCGAGCACCGAGGGCTCGAGAGCGGGTTGGCCAGGCTTGCCGAGCAGCGCGGCGCTGAGTACGAGAACCGCAGCGGCCAGAGCGGCCAGTGCGATCACAACCATCCACGGGGCGCGGGTAGTGCGTAGCTTGAACAGTTCGGTCGGAACGACGGTGGTCATGATGCCTCCTTGACGGTGGCGGTGAGGCGGACGAACACGTCTTCGAGGGTTTCGGTGCCAGTGCCGGCGAGTGCTGCGATCCGGTCGTGGGCGACCAGGTGCCCCTGCTCGATGACGATGACCTCGTCCACGGTCTGGGCCAGTTCGGCCAACAGGTGGCTGGAGACAAGTACGGAACGACCCTGCTCGCCCAGACCTCGGATCAGCGAGCGCAGCCAGCGCACGCCGTCGGGGTCGAGGCCGTTGGCCGGCTCGTCCAGCACCAGGGTGCCGGGGTCGCCGAGCAAGGCGGCGGCGAGCGCGAGGCGTTGGCGCATACCCAGCGAGTAGCCGCCGACTCGGCGGCCGGCGGCAGTGGTCAGGTCGACCAGGTCCAGGACCTCGTCCACGCGGGTGTCGGGGATCCGGCCGAGGCGAGCGACGGCCCGTAGGGCGTTGCGGCCGGTGCGTCCGGGGTGGAAGCAGGCGGGGTCGATCAGCGCGCCGACGTGGCGCATCGGGTCGGGCAGGTCGGGGTAACGCCGTCCGGCGACCGTCGCAGTACCCGAGGTGGCGCTGGTCAGCCCGAGCAGGATGCGCAGCGTTGTGGTCTTGCCGGCGCCGTTGCGGCCGACGAATCCCGTCACGCGGCCGGGTTCGAGAGTGAATGTGAGGTCGTCCACGGCGGTGATCCGCCCGAAGCGTTTCGTCAGCGCGTGGACCGCGATGCCTTCCATGACGGCTCCTGGTCATCGCTGTCCGCGGCTCTCGCGGACCACCTTCGACGCTAGGGACGTCCAGGTCCGGCGGCGTCGGCCGCGGGGACGCACCTCGACGTACGTCGCCGGCACGGCTCGTACTCCGCGCGGAGTACGGATCAGCCGCCGCCGGGCACCACGAGGCCTGCCTCGTAGGCGGCGACGACCAACTGGGTGCGGTCGCGCAACTCCAGCTTGGTCAGGATGCGGCTGACGTGGGTCTTGGCGGTCAGCGGGCTGACCACCAACCGGCCGGCGATCTCGACGTTCGACAGCCCCTGCGCGACGAGCACAAGTACCTCGCGTTCGCGGTCGGTGAGGCTGTCGAGCAGTCCGGGCCGCGGGCGACCGACGGTCGGGCGGGTGGCGAACTCGCGGACCAGCCGGGTGGTGACCGCGGGCGCCAGCAGCGACTCGCCGGCCGCGACCACCCGCACGGCCTGAACGATCTCCTCGGGCGTGGCGTCCTTGAGCAGGAACCCACTGGCGCCCGCACTCAGTGCGCCGAACACGTGCTCGTCGAGGTCGAACGTCGTCAAGATGAGAACCCGTACGGTCGCCAGCGTCGGGTCCGCGCGGATTCGGCGGGTGGCTTCGATGCCGTCGAGTACCGGCATCCGCACATCCATCAGCAGCACATCGGGGTGCTGCTGGCGGGCCAGCGCCACCGCCTGCTCGCCGGTGGCGGCCTCGCCGACCACCGCGACGCCGTCGGCGTACCCGAGTTGTACCCGTACCCCGTCGCGGATCAGCGACTGATCGTCGGCGATACCGACCCGGATCGTCATGGCTCCGTCCCCTCCCGCAGCGGAAGCTGTGCAGACAGTCGCCATCCCGGCGCGTCGTTGCGGGGGCCGGCCTCGAGCGTGCCGCCTGCGGCGGCGACGCGCTCCCGCAGGCCGAGCAGCCCATAGCTGGGCCGGTCACCCTCCGCCGCGCCGTCGGTACCGCCGCGAGCGCTGTCGGTTCCGTCATCGGTGACCTCGATCGTGAGGCTGTTGTCGCTCGCGTGGAGGGCGATCGCGATCGCGGCGCCGGGTGCGTGTCGGGTGACGTTGGTCAGCCCCTCCTGCAGCACCCTCATGGCGGCCAGGGCGGCCACGGGTGGGACGGCGTCCAGTGGTCCAGTGCGGTCAACTGTGACCTGGTGACCGGCGGCCCGCGCGGTCTCGGCCAGCGCATCGAGCCGATCGAGACCAGCTGCCGGCACCGGGTCGGCCTCGCCCATCCGCAGAACGCCGAGCAGTTGACGCATCTCGGCCAGCGCCCCGCGGCTGGCGTCCTCCACTGCGCCGAGGGACCGGCGCGCGGTGACTACGTCGTCGGCGTCCAGTGCCAGGCGCGCCGCGCCCGACTGTACGGCGATGGTGCTCAGCCCGTGTCCGACCAGGTCGTGGAGGTCGCGCGCGATCCGCAACCGCTCGCCGATGACCGCCTGGGAGCGCTCGGCTTCGCGCTGACGCCGCTGCGATTGCACGCGCGCGGCCTGTAGCCGCGCCAGGATCGCGGCCAACAGCACGACGACCGTCAGGGACACCACCAACGGCATGGCTGACAGCCGGTCGTGCACGACCCCACCCGCCCCGCTACCGACAACCACACCCAGGGCGGCAGCGACCGCGCCTCGCTCGGCGCCCCGGAGGTTGGAGACGTGCCGGGCCGCCACCACAATCGCCAGCCAACCCGCGATCGGTACGACCGGCCCGGCAACCAGCGCGTACAAGCCAGAGGCGATGACACAGACCGCGGCGGCCACCCGCGGCCGTTGCCGGCGCCGGACCAGCGCCGCGCCGGCGACGACGGACAGCCCGAGTGTCGCCCCCGCGGCCAGGCCCGACACCTGGACCTCGGGACCTGTGGTCAGGCGAACCGACATAGCGATCGCGGCACCGATCGCCACCGCCCAGTCCCGGACGGTGCGCCCGCGCTCTGCGGTACCCACGCAACGCAGCCTGCCACAAGCTGGCCCCCATCTGCTGCGCGAACGTGAAGGTCGAGATCAGACGTTTCGTTTCAGGGCCAGGACCGAGATCGGGGCGAAGACGAGCATGATTGCGCCGGCCCAGAGCAGTGTCCAGGCGACCGGTTCGGCGACGGGTCCGCCGATGAGGAGGCCACGTGCGGCGTCCGACAGGATGGTCACCGGGTTGGCCTTGACGACGGGCTGCAGCCAGCCGGGCATCGTGGCGGTCGGAACGAAGACGTTGCTGATGAAGGTCACCGGGAACAGCACCGTGAAGCCGAAGAGCTGTACGTGCTCCGGGTCGCTTGCGATCACGCCGACCAGGACCGAGACCCAGGAGAAGGCCAGCGCGAAGACCAGGACCAGGCCGACCATGGCGAGCAGGTTCAGGACCGAGGTCTCCACTCGGAAGCCCATCAGATACCCCACGGCGAGTAGCAGGAACACCGACCATGCGTGTTTGACGAGGTCCGCCGTGATGCGTCCCGCCAGCGGCGCCCATCTGGCGATGGGCAAAGACCGCAGCCGGTCGAAGACGCCCTTGGTCAGGTCGGTGTTCAGACCGGTGCCGACGTACATGGTGACGAAGAACATGTTCATCACGATGATGCCGGGCAGGGTGAGCCTGAGGTATTCCCCGGTGCTGCCGGCAATGGCACCGCCGAAGACGTAGGTGAACAGGACGACGAACATGATCGGCTGGATGCTGTAGTCACCCAGCTCCCACGGGTTGTGCCTGATCTGCACGATGGTGCGCCACGCCAAGGTCGCCGTCTGCCGCAATCCCTGCAGTGGGCTGACCCGGTGCGCGATCTCACTCATGCCCGGACCGTTTGAGACGCCTCGTCGGCTTCCTCGGCGGGGTGGCCGGTGAGCGACAGGAAGACCTCGTTCAGGCTCGCGCCGCGCAGGGTGAGGGCGCTCAGCACGACACCCGCGTCGTCCAGCCGCCGTACGACGGCCGGAAGGACGGCCGGGTCCGTCACGGGGGCGGTCACGAGTTCGCGATCGACTTCGGGCTCGGTCCTGGCCAGCTCGCCGACGACCGCGACGACCGTGGCCAGGTTCGACGGATCGGCCGGGCGTACGGCGAGCGACTGAGCGCCGGCTCTGGCCTTCAGCTCGTCCGGCGTGCCGGTCGCGATCACCTTCCCGTGGTCGATCACGGCGATGTTGTCGGCCAGGGCGTCGGCCTCGTCGAGGTACTGCGTCGTGAGCAGTACGGTCGATCCGCTGCGCACCAGGCCGCGGACGATGGTCCAGAGCTCCAGCCTGGCGCGAGGGTCGAGTCCGGTCGTCGGCTCGTCGAGGAACAGGATGCGCGGACGCCCGACCAGGCTCGCAGCCAGGTCGAGCCGGCGCCGCATGCCGCCCGAGTAGGTCTTGGTCGCGCGGTCCGCGGCATCGGAGAGCCCGAAGTCGTCGAGCAGTTCACCGGCGCGCCGGCGCGCCTCGCGGCGGGACAGGCCGAGCAGCCGTCCGATCAGCAACAGGTTCTCGGTGCCGGTGAGATTCTCGTCGACGGCGGCGTACTGTCCGGTCAGCCCGACCAGTTGCCGGACCTGGTGTGCCTCCCGGAGTACGTCGTACCCGCCGACGGCCGCCCGGCCCTCGTCCGGCCGCAGCAGCGTTGCCAACACCCGGACCGCGGTGGTCTTCCCGGCTCCGTTCGGGCCGAGCAGGCCGAGGACGCTGCCGGTCGGTACGGCGAGATCGACTCCGGCCAGTGCCCGCGTGTCGCCGAACCGCTTGCTCAAACCTTCGGCCCAGATCGAGTGGTCCATCACCGCGCCCCTCCCTGCTCGGTATGACCTTCCAGTCGACTACTCGACCCGCGCGCGCGTCAACAAATCCATCACGAGCCTGTGGCGAGCCGGGACAGACGGATGATGGGGATTTCACGGTCGGTCTTCACCTGGTACTGCGCGAATCGGGGCGCGGCGGTGGTGATGCGCTCCCACGCCTCCTCGCGTTCCGACCCGTGAAGCTGCTCGGCGGTGACGGGGATCTTGCGGCCGGCCAGCTCGATGGTGACCTTGTCGGGGTTGGCGGCGAGGTTGTAGTACCAGGCGGGGTTCTTCGGCGCGCCGGCCGCAGAGGCGACGATGAGCCAGCTGTCGTCGTCGCCGGTGGGGAACCAGCCGACCGGGTTGGTGCGTTCGATGCCGCTCTTGGCGCCGACGGTCGTCAGGACCAGGGCGTTGAAGCCCATGAACTTCCCGCCCTTGCTGCGAATCCGCTGGGCGGCCCTTTCGTTGACCCATTTCATGATGCGTCCGGCCTTGGGCTGCCGGGCTCCGCGGGTTCCGTTCCGGGTGGTGGTGAAACTCATCTGTTCCTCTTCCTCAGAGCTAGGTGATCGTGGTCAGCCGACGGTTCGTTTGTTGATCTTGTACTCGCGGACGTTGCCGTCGTCATCGATGCCGAAGCTGATGATCCGTTTCGGGTGGATGCGGATGATCGCCCCGTCGAACCCGGTCTGCGCAAGCCTGGACTCCCAGGCTGAATCGGTGGGCTCGGTGATCGCCTCACCGTCTCCGCGGATCTCCACGCAGCGCGGCCGCCACGGTTGCATCGAGGCGAGATCGTCGACCACGAACGCGACCCGGCCGTTCTCGGCGACGTTGCCGAACTTCTTGCTGCGCGCCATCCCGTGCCCGGCGATGTCGATCGTACCGGTCTTCTCGTTGTAGAGGAACCCGACCGGGCTGACCTGGAGGGTGCCGTTCGGTTGGGCAGTGGCAAGCCTCCCCAGCCGTTGTGTGGACAGGTAGGCGAGCTCGGTGTCGGTGAACGACATGACAGTCCTTCCTGGGCTAGCGATGTGAGTGCAGGTCGGCGGCGTCGGCGATCAGTTCGACCTGCCTGAGGTCTGGATTGCACGGGAACAGGATCAACTCGTCGCAGCCCGCCGCCGTGAAGCGCGCAACCGCGTCAGCGACGCGTTCTTGTGTGGTGAGGGCACCGGACACGATCCGGTCGACGTAGTCACCGGCGAAGCCGTAGTAGTCGCCGAGGTACTGCCGGGCCTGCTCCTCGGCCTCGTCGCCGAGGCTCACATACCCGATCGCGACCAGGCGGGGTTCACCCTCGCGCCCGGCAACACGCCAGGCGTCCTTGGCCTTGTCCGCCCCGGCGGCGAACGCGTCGGGACCGCCGCCGCCGGCGATCCAGCCCGCGCCGTACTCCGTCATCCGGCGGAACGCCGGCGGTGAGCCACCGCCGATCAGCAGCGGGGGACCACCTCGTCGTACCGGAGTCGGTCCGATCGGACCGGCGTATCCCCTCGCTTCTCCGGTCCACACGGCGTGCAGCTCGGCAAGTTGGGCGTCGAAGGCTTTCCCGCGCTTGTCGTACGGCGACGCCGTCGCGTCGAAGTCGTCCTCGCGCGAGCCCACGGCGATCCCGACCGTCAACCGTCCGCCCGCGATGCTGTCCACTGTGGCGAGTTGCTTGGCCAGCAGTGCGCCGTTGCCCCGGTACGGGCCGATCATGACCGACGTCGTCACCCCGATCCGCTCGGTCACCGCGGCTGCGGCCGCCAGCGCCGGCACCGCCTCGTGGTTGCCGTAGACGAGCCGGTCGAGCGTGCCCAGGGTCGAGAAGCCGGCCTGCTCGGCGGCCCTGGCCCAGTCGAGGATCAGCCGGCCCGGGATACCGGGAATGGTGGACGGAAGACCGATGCCGATGTCCATCTGAACTCTCCTCGGGTGCGTTCGCGCCGTCATGACCCAGAACAACGCCAGCTTAGTTACTATTTCCAACCAGCATCAAACAGTACGGCGGCGTCGTAGGCTGGCGCCATGTCTCATCCCGACGACGCCTGTCCGTGTGCTCCACGGACCGGAGCTGTGTTCGCTGTGCTCGGCAAGCGGTGGAACGGGCAGATCATCGACCTGCTGCTGCAGGGGCCGGCCCGGTTCGGCCAATTGGTCGCCGCGCTGCCTGGACTGTCACATCGGGTCCTCACCGAGCGACTGACCGAGCTCCAGGAGGCGGGGCTGATCACCCGCACGTCCAGCCAGTACGCCCTGAGCCCGCGCGGCGAAGGCCTCCGTACGGCGATCGACGCGCTGGCTGCGTGGTCCGAGATCGCGGAGACCGACCCAGCCGACGGGTCCTGCTTCGAGGAAGACCATCGCGTGGTGTGGGAGGCGTTCTCTTACGCGGGTGAACGCGTGCGCGACGCTATGGAGCGGGGTGTGCAGACCACTGCCGGCATGCCGCCGAGCTACTTCGAGCTGCTGATCCAGCTCAGGCTCGCACCCGGCCGACGGCTGCGGATGAGCGAGCTGGCGTCTGCCACCCGCAGCAAGCCCAGCCGCATCACCTACGCGGTCAACCGCCTCGAAGCGGCCGGCTGGGTCACCCGCGACGGTCACCCCACCGACGGCCGCGGCAGCACCGCCACTCTCACCGAGCAGGGAATCCAGGCCATGGACGCCGCGCGCCCCGAATACACCCGCGTCGTCCGTGAGCACGTCCTCGGCCCCTTGACGCCCGCCGAGCAACACCAGCTGCGCGTGCTGTGCGCCAAGATCCTCGCCAGCTTCGACGGCAACGACTGAACCGCCACCGTCGCCCACTCTCGGTCGCCGAAGATATTGCAGCACTGAACATATTTCCCTCGCTGCTGGTACGGCGCCCTCACCTGCTCCATCGGAGCAGTCGCAGGCCACGGGACTGGACGCTCGCTTGCACAGGCGCTGGTGGCTCTTCCTTGAACAGCAGGTCGAGTGTCGGGTACCAGCCCTCGTTTGCGCTGTACGCGTCACGGATGGCCGGACTCGCGGCGAACACCTCTCGGATGTATTGAGCCCACGAGTCGCGGTCGACCGAGGTGTAGGTGTCGCGGCTGTCCCAGATGCACTCGAGGACATCGAGTTGGAGTTCGGCAACGGCGTCCACGAGGTTCTTGTCGAGATGGCCGGCTGGGCAGACCGTGTCCTCGTAGAAGTACGGCCGTAGTTGCGGATGATCGATGAAGACGCGGTCGACCTCGAGAACGAGATCCGTAGCGCTGCGATACGTGGTGATCCGTTGGCTCTGTTCTCCCAGTCGCCAGGCGATGACCGCCGACGCCATCGAGACCAACAGCGCTATCACCGAAATCGTCTCGGCTGCGTGCACGTCATCCCCCCAGGTGCTCGACACTCTTTTGTGCGGCGACGAGGAGTTGGTGGTCCTTCGGGAGCCCGTAACCCTCGCGGTACAACGCCTCCAGCAATCTCTTCAGGACGGATTTCCCGACGTTGGTCCGCCCCGCGTCGTACACCATCAGGAGCAACTGTTCGGTGCCCGGTCCGGTGAGATTCGGTACGACGTACTCGACGGGGCCGACCAACTCGGCGCCGAGACGTTGATAGAACTCGATTCGGCGTTGCCTCAATCGGCGTTCGTCCGAGTCGTTCGTGTCCTCCGGGTCCTCGACCTCGAATCGACGTTCTACGGCGAAGTATTCCAGGAACAGCCAATCGACGGATTCCAGCAGCATCGCGATGGCGATCCCTATCGGTGCGCCGTCCTCGACCTGAATCCACCCGAGCTGGCCGCCGGCTCGAATTGATGCGACGAGATCATTGAACGGCTCGCGTTGCCGAACCGGGAAACTGTCGATGTAGATCTGTCGTGCGGCTTCCAGTTCCTCCTCGTCCGCCTGCACCAGCGGCTTGAGAATCGTCACGTCTGATCACCCCCCCGCATCTAGAAAGCCTTTACGTGACCCTCCTGTCAACCGCGCGAGCAGATTTGGTGTTTATGCGAGCGCTCGATTCAAGCCGGCATTTTCCTCTTCGCCAACTCGGGGAATTGGTCGTCGCGGTACTCGGTTTCGGCGCCGGCGGCTTGAACTTCGCGGGCCCGGAGTTCGACGCGGCGGATCTTGCCGCTGATCGTCTTCGGCAGTTCGAAGAACTCGAGTCTCCTGATCCGCAAGTACGGCGCCAAGTGCTCGCGGGCGTAGCTGAGGATCGCGAAGGCCGTCTCACGTGTCGGCTCGTACCCGGGCGCCAGAGCGACGTACGCCTTGGGGACGGCCAGCCGAACAGGGTCCGGTGCCGGAACCACGGCCGCTTCCGCCACCGCGGGGTGCTCGATCAGCACGGACTCGAGTTCGAACGGAGAGATCTTGTAGTCGCTGGCCTTGAAGACGTCATCCGTGCGTCCGATGAAGGTGATGTAGCCGTCCTGGTCGATCGATGCGACGTCCCCGGTGTGGTAGTAGCCCCCGGCCATGGCTTCGGCGTTGCGCTCTTCGTCGTCCTGATAACCGGTCATCAGACTGAGGGGCCGAGCGCCGGACAGCGCCAAGCAGATCTCACCCTCACCTACCGTGGGCTTGCCGGTGACTGGGTCGACCAGTACGACCGGTACGCCGGGGAGTGGACGGCCCATGGATCCTGGCTTCACCACACTGCCGGGGGTGTTGCCGATCTGCGCGGTGGTCTCGGTCTGGCCGAACCCGTCCCGAATGGTCAGACTCCACGCCTTCCGAACCTGCTCGATGACCTCGGGGTTGAGCGGTTCGCCGGCGGCGATGACCTCGCGCAGTTCGCCACGGCCGCCGCTCAGGTCCGTGTTGATCAGCATCCGCCAGACGGTCGGCGGCGCGCAGAAGGTCGTCACGTGCTGCTCACGGAGCACCTGCAGCAAGCGATCCGGACTGAACCGCGCGTAGTTGTAGACCATGACCGTCGCCTCGACCAGCCATGGTGCGAAGACGCAGGACCAGGCGTGCTTGGCCCAGCCCGGCGACGAGATGTTCAGATGCACGTCTCCGGGTTGAAGCCCGATCCAGTACATCGTCGACAGGTGCCCGACGGGGTATGAGATCTGCGTGTGTTCGACGAGCTTGGGGCGGCTCGTCGTACCACTGGTGAAGTAGAGCAGCAGCCTGTCGTGCGGCCGGGTGCCTGGGTGCTGGACGGGCAGGGCGGGCAGGCTGTAGGCCTCGCTCAGCGCAGCGGTGGTGAGCAGCTTGTACGTGCCCGGGACCTCGGCGAACTTGGCCTCGTCCGCCGGATTGCAGATCACGAACCGCGCATTGCCGCGCTCGATCCTGTCCGTCAACTCGGCCGGCCCGACCGCAGTCGTCGTCGGCATGATGACGGCGCCGAGCTTCATCACGGCGAGCATGGTCTGCCACAGTTCGACCTGGTTTCCGAGCATCACGATCACGGCGTCGCCTCGGGTGACACCCTGACCTGCAAGCCAGGCGGCCACCTGGTCGGACGTTTCGACCAGTTCCGCGAACGAAAACGACGTCGCGGTGCCGTCCTCCTCGACGATCACCAGCCCCGGCCGACGGTTGTCGCGGGCGAACACGTCGAACCAGTCGTGCGCCCAGTTGAACCGCTCTCCGACGGAGGGCCAGCTGAACTCCGCGACTGCCTCCGCGTACTGCTCCCTCAGCGCAACGAGTTGGTCCCGGGCGGAACGGAGTGCGCTGGTCGCCATGCTGGCCTCCTTGCTTCTTGGTCGAGTCGGGCACGCGCCTGGCGAAGCCATCCGAAGACGACCGCAAGCGTGACCCACATGAGTCCCAACTGCGCGAGTGAAGCGATCCTGAACTGCCAGATCAGATCTGCGCCGAACGTCGCGGGAACAGGCGAGGCCGCGGCCGGGAGAGCCCAGAACATCGCGCCGATCCCTACCACCGCTGCGAGCACGGCTGCCGCGCCGCGATGATGGATCGGCCAGTGCTTGAGCGTCCGCGTGAGCGTCACCACGCCACCGACCAAGATGCCTCCGCAAACAATGCTCAGGACGTACACCGTTGTGCGGTAGTTGATGGTGTCAGGCTCCCCGACTCCAGGTGGCCCGGCTGGCATGGTCAAAGCCGGTACAAGCGTCAGCGCGGCAAAGCCCAGACCCGCGAGCGACAGCGATCTGGTGAACGGGCTCGCGCCCGGCAACCGGTCCCGGAGTGCGTTGTGGACGATCGCGAAGGCGATACCTATCAGTACGCCGACCACGACGAGCGTCAGCATGCCGACGGCGACCTGAGCACCCCGCGATACGACAACGTCGTGGGCGTGAGCCATCGCTTCGTGGTGGGAGCTCTCCTCGAGTGCGATCGCCTTGCGGATGGAGGGCTCGACGAGCGTGTAGAGCGCCAACGCCCCGATGACACCGGATGCCACTCCTGCGAGCGCGCCGTCTGCGACCACACGACTCAGCTTCATGCTCGGCTCCTGGCTCAATGGCACGGCACACCGACGGCGTGCCGGGCATCGTGGGTGAGCTCGTGCAGCTGCTGAGCTGCTCCTGTCGGTAGGATCATTCCGTTCTCCTGCAACAGGAACAGGACGGACAAGAGCGCGAGGGTGAGCAGCACACCGGCGGCGACCGCCGAGATCACGGACGTGTGGGGGGCCGCGCTGTTGATGTTGGACACGGATGGCTCCTTTCAGGACGGGCGGTTCTGGGCCGGGTCGACGGCGATGGGTTCGGTGTGCGCCTCATGATGATTCCGGTTCGGCGGGACGGCCAGGACGGCGAGCATCTGGTCGTCCAACGTCGGAGTACTCAGCGTCCCGGCACCGTTCAGGACGTCTTCGAGGGCGGTCAGCCAGTGGTAGTAGTACGACCACGAGCCGGAACGTCGGTCCTCCCACGCTGTGATGGAACCGATCAGCGCCAGCTGGAATTCGTCCCACCTGAACTGGCCCGCATGGTAGGCCGCGATCGCGATTGCGAACGCCCGGATCTCCCACGGCTTCTCGAACGGCATTGCGTTCGTCGCGGGGCTTCCGGGCAGGTCGCAGACCAGCTGCTCCACCTCGGCTCGTGACGCTGTCAGCTCGGTCGGGTGGCGTCGTACCGGCTGTTCCAGGAGGCTCATGCGGGCACCCCTGCGGGCGCGACGCCGACCATCGAGTCGCGTGTCGCCGCGGCCGCCAGCTGCTCTTCGGTCCAGTCGTCGGTGCCGGCCGGACGCTGGGGGAGGACCCAGTAGCGCATCTCGCTGCTGGAGTCCCACACGCGGACCTCGACGGACTCGGGTACGGCGTACCCGAAGGTCTCGCGGAGCACCTTGCGAGGTTCGCGCACGATCGCGGCGCGGTACTGCGGCTCCTTGTACCAGTTCGGCGGCAGCCCGAGAACCGGCCACGGGTAGCACGAGCACAGCGTGCAGACGATGATGTTGTGCACCGTGTCTGTGTTCTCCACGACGACCATGTCCTCGCCCTGGAGTCCGCTGATACCGAGTTCGGCGCAAGCCTCGGTGGCATCCTGCAGCAGCTTGGCCTTGAAGGCGCTGTCGGTCCAGGCCTTGGCAACGACCTTTGCTCCGAGCTGGGGACCCACCTCGTTCTCGTAGATCTCGACCAGGCGATCGATCGCCTGGGTGGTCATCACGCCGCTGTCGATCAGCATCGACTCCAGCGCCTTGACCCGGGCCGCGATCTCTTCCTGGGTACGGATCTCGGCGGTCATGCTGCGACTCCTTCGCGGTCGGCGTGTTCGATGTACGGATCCCAGACGTCGAAGTAGACGGACCCGTTGGGCTCCGCGGCCTCGGCCCCCCACAACTCCTCGTTGGTGAAGCGCACGGTGTAGACATGCTCCGGGCACTCGCCGAGGTCGTTGCCGGCCGTGTCCGGGTAGATGAAGGTCCCGTGCGCGAGGACGACCTCACCGACGGCCCCGCGGATATAGCGGGCCCGGCGGGTGTGGCCCTTGGGTGCTGACCTGATCACACGTACCTTGTCGCCGACCGTGAACCGGGCGACCTTGTCGGACTCTCGCTTCGCGCTCGCACCGGCAGGTACGACGGCCTCGACGAACGCGAGCAGGTCAGGGTCGTCCGCGTGCTCGGGCAGGGGTGCGTCGGGCTTCTCCAAGTAGTACGTCGTACGGCGCTCCAGCTCGGCCAGGTCGAGCTTGCCGAGCTTCTCCCCGAAGTGCTCCACGGTGTGGACCCAGTGCTCGTAGTACGGCGACTTCAGATAGACGGCCGGATCGATGAGCTCGATCCCGTGGCGGAACTGGTCGACACCGAAGAACCCGGCGCGGAAACACATGGAGAACAAGGCGAATGCCGCCTTCTCCCACTCCGTCCGGAAGATCGGTTCGTCCTCTGGTACGACGACCGGGCCGAGACCGTCGGTGCCGCCGAGGTCGAAGACTCCGTTCATGCTGTCGGCTCCTTCTCTCTGAGCTGGAGCGCCGGGATGGTGCCCAGCGTGGATTCGAATGCGTTAGCGGCTCGGAGCACACCGGCGTCGTCGTACCTGCGACCGATCACCATCAGACCGACCGGGAGACCCTCGACGAGCCCGGCGGGGACCGTGCAGGCGGGGTGGCCCGTCACGTCGAAGGGTGCTGTGTTGGCGATCATCTCGAGTGCGCGCCCGAGCACGTCCGCCACTGGGGCGTCCGGCCGTGGAATGGGCGTTGCGGTGATCGGCACCGTCGGCATGACGAGCACGTCGTACGACGCGAGTACGTCGTTATAGGCTGCGGTGAGCACAGGCTCCAGGTCGCGCGCCTTGGCGTAGTGGGCGCCGTAGTGGTTGTCCAGCACGTACTTGCCGGCGAGGGTGACGAGCTTGACTGTCTCGGAGAACGCGGCCGGTTCCTGCCGCCACCGCTGTCCGAAGAACGCGATCAGCTCCGGGTCGTAGTGGCCCTTCCAGTTCCGGCCGTACGCGTTGCCCTCGATCATCTGCCAGGCGGCGCCCTCGACGGAGATGACGTCCCAGATCGCAGCGCCGTACTTGTGCCAGGGAATCGACACCTCTTCGGCAACATGGCCGTTCGAGCTCAGCTGGTGGACGGCCCGACGCACTGTCGCGTTGACAGCCGGGTCGGAATTCGCCTGCTCGAAGCCTTCACTGACCACGCCGATACGAAGCGGACGTTCGTCTGCCAAGGCGGTGACGAAATCGGTTCCGCTGATACCGGGCGGCTGTCGTGGATCCAGGCCGTCAGCCCCGGCGAGGACAGTCAGCATGGCCGCCACGTCGGCGACGCTCCGGGCGATCGGCCCGACGTGGTCGATGGTCAGTTCGATCGGAAACGCACCGGTGTAGGGCACCAGTCCGTACGTCGGTTTGTGCCCGACGACACCGCAGTACGACGCCGGGATCCGGATCGACCCACCTTGGTCGCCGCCGAGGGCAAGATCCACCTCGCCGGCGGCAACAAGGGCACCGCTTCCGCTCGAGGAGCCGCCGGCAGAGCGGTAAGGGTTCCACGGATTGCGGACAGGTCCGGTCTTGGTGGTGTGTGAGCCGCCGGAGAAGCAGAGGTCCTCACAGACGGCCTTCCCTTTGATGATCGCGCCGGCATCGAGCAGTCGGGTGACGACGGTCGCGTCACGACGCGGAACGAACCCGCGCAGAGTGTTCGAGCCGTTCATCATCGGCACGCCCGCAACGGCGATGTTGTCCTTGATCGCCACCGTGCGACCGGCCAGAGGACCCTCGTCCGTGGTCTGCAGATCCGTCGTGACGTACCACGCCGAGAGGGTGTTCTCCTCAGGTTCCTGCCATGCCCGCTCGGGCATGGTCTGTTGGACCTCGGTCGCATACAGCCCGTCGACGACATCCCACGACGCCAGTAGCCCGCCGACCGTGGCGTGATAGGTGTCCAGGTCATCGGTGGAGATGCCCAGCTTGAGGTCCTGGGCGCTCGTCTCGAGACTGTTCCGGGAGGGTGGTTCGATAGCCATGACGCCTGCCTTCTTTCAGGTCACGCCGCGACGACGTGGTCCAGGATCGTCAGGAACCCGGTCCGGTTGTGACAGTTGACGTACTCGGCGGTTCCCCCGCCCGGCGGGATGACCGACACCTCGTGCCACAGGGACATGTCCATCGGCTGGCCGTCCTTGCCCAGCATCATCTGGAAGAACGCGCCGTAGATCTCGAGGTGCGAGCGGTGCGCGCGTGACCAGGTCATCAGGTGCTCGAGGGAGAGGAACCAGCCGATGGTGCAGGCACGGGCGATCCGTTGCCCGACGATGGATTGTTCCCGTACCTTCCGGGTCTGCAGACAGCCTGTCGCCGGATGGACGGCGAGGTAGTCGACGCCCTGGTTCTTGACCGGGTCGACGTTCGCGAAGTAGTCGTCCTTGAAAACCGTGCTTTTACGCCAGTCCTGGGCGGTGCGGATCAGGCAGACGTTGCCTGGAACCGGGACAGAGAGTCGCTGTCCGCGTGTCTCGACCTCCGTCGGGGTGTATTCGAACAGCTCGCCGTCGAGGTCGTCGTGCTCTGAGGCAGTGATGCGGTCACGCGCCGATCCCCAGTAGTCGTGCACCTTCGTCGGACCAACGTCGACGTGCTGGGCAATGCCGGGCGTGTCGTACTCGTGCGGGTCGTGCGGGGTGTAGAGAGTCTCGATGTGATCCCGCGGGATGACCGCCGTTTCTCGGTAGTAGCCCACGCTGCCTTCGGCCGGCAGTCCGTTCCAGAACTCTGCGACCTCAGGTTGGGCCGCCCAGCGGTCGTAGGCGGCCGGATCGAACCAGTACGCCATCAAGGTGGCGTGCGCCGAGCCGTAGGCGTCGACGAACTCCCCGCGGTCCAGAACCGTCGGCGTCTCGCCGGAGGCGAACAGGGGGACCATTTTGTCGAGGGCGGCGTTGGCCTCCTCCGACGTGGCCGCTTGGGTGGCGTACTGCGCGAAGAGAATCTCGGTGACGCCTTCGGGATACGTCGTGGACCACATCTCGAAACGAGGCTCGTGGTCGCTGACCCGGACAGTGCGCGGCATCTGCTGACTCCTTACGACACCTGACGATGAGAATCGAGACACTAGGTGGCGTTCGGCCGGCCTTCTTGACCGCTGAAGACACTGACTTGATCGTGAGCGCCACTATTGCGCCGGCCTCGTTCCAGGACTGTCGGCCTGTCGGTAGCGCGCCCTACCATGTGGCCCATGGTGGCCACCCCGTCGGGGAGTGAAGGCGCCTTGGTGAGCCAGGCGTCAACTGTGCGTGCCTGGAAGGACGTCATCTGGGATCACTTCGTGTCACTCCAGATCGCGCCGTACGACTCCACCGGTTTCACCGGCACGGTCGAGACCCAGCGACTCGGCCACCTCGCTGCGTCGGCTGTCGCCTCGATCCCACAGACGTTCACGCGTACGCCGGGACTGTTCTCGAGAGACGGCCGGAACCTGCTCCAGGTCGGGCTCGTGACAGATGGCGAAGGAGTTCTGACGCAGGACGGCCGTACCTGCACGGTCTCGGGCGGTGACTTCGCCGTGTACGAAACCGCCCGGCCGTTCACCTGGTCGATGACCGGAGCCTGGCGACTGCTGGTTTTCACCTGGCCGCGCGACATGGTCTGCCTGTCCGAATCGGAAGGTCTGCGGATCACCGCGAGCACCATCTGCTCGTACGACGGAGTGGGACGGCTCCTCGCGCCGGCACTGCAGGAATTGGTGCGCCCAGCCGGTCCGATGACGGCAGCGACCGCGGCCCGGGTTGCCGATCAGATCGCCGAACTCACCGTGACGGCGGCGCTCGAGGCAAGCCATTCCGATGACGCCATCCCAGGGGACGACGAGTTCAGGAGAATCCTGCTCTTTGTGGAGGACACGCTCGAGAACCCGAGTCTCACGCCGCAGCTGATCGCCCAGCACTTCTATCTCTCGACCAGGACACTGCACCGCCTCTTCGCCCGGCGAGGGCTGACCGTGGGCGGATGGATTCGGACCAGACGACTGGAGGCCTGCCGTCGTGCACTCCTGGCAGAACCGCGCGTTCCGGTCACCGATATCGGCAGTCGCTACGGCTTCAGCAACCCGGAAGTCTTCAGCCGAACCTTCGCCGCGGCCGCCGGCCTGAGCCCGACTCAGTTCCGGAAGGCGCACCTGAGCTGATCACCACGGTGCCGGCCGGGCCTGGGAGGGCTCGGCCGGCAGAGCGTGGGGTTATCGAGTGGGTTGCTTGAGTTGCGCGTGCAGGGCTTTGAGGGCTGCGAGGTAGATCTCGGAGAAGGTGGGGAAGGGCTGGATGGTGTCGAGGAGTACGTCGAGTGGGACGCGGGCGCGGATCGCGAGGGTCGCCTGCTGCAGCCATTCGCCGGCCTCGGGGCCGAGCGCGTAGGCGCCGGTGAGTCGTTCGCCGTCGCTGAGTAACGTGAGGAACCCGTTGTTCTCGGCGTACTCGTGCGTGTACGTCGCGGTCCTCGCGACATCGCGCAGGGCTACTGTCGCGCTGTAGCGGCCCTCCATTGCGCCGACGGAAGCTGCCTCGGGGTCGGTGAAGACGACACGGGGCACCGCGTCATAGTTTGCTTCGCGGTGTTCGCCGAGGATGTTGGCGGCCACGACACGGCCCTGGTACTTGCCGACGTGGGTGAACAGCCACAGCCCTGTCACGTCGCCGACCGCCCAGACGCCCGGGACCACCTGCAGTCGCGCGTCGACCGGGACGCCTCGTGCGTCGGCCTCGATGCCGATCGTCTCCAGCCCGAGACCGTCGATCCGCGGACGGCGGCCGGTGGCGACGAGCAGCTTGTCACCGCGCAGCTCACGACCGTCGTCCAGCACGAGAACGTAGTCGTCGCCGTCGCGCCGGGCAGCGGTCGCGCGTGCGCTGAGGATCAGCTCGATCCCGTCGCGGCGCAGTACCTCGCCTAGAGCCTCGCCAAGCGGTGCGGCCTCGCGCGAAAGCACGTGCTCGGCCGACTCGACGAGCACGACCTCACCGCCGAAGCGGCGTACCGCCTGCGCCATCTCGACGCCGACAGCCCCGCCGCCGAGTATCACCAGACGGCGGGGGACTTCCTTCATGCCCGTCGCCTCGCGGTTCGTCCAGATGCCTTCCAGCTCACGCAGGCCCGGAATCGGCGGTACGACGGCCTCGGAGCCGTTCGCGAGTACGACGTGATCCGCGGTGTAGCGGCGGCCGCCGACCTCGACCACACCGGCCCCGGCCAACCGCCCGTGGCCGCGGATCAGGTCGATGCCGTTGTCGGCGAGCCACTTCTCCTGGCCGGCATCGGAGTACTCCGACACCATGAAGTCGCGGTAGGCGAGTGCAGCGTCGACGTCGACCGTCGCGTGAGCGGCGGCCTCGTTCGCACCGTGTGCCGCCTCGCCCGGTCGCAGCAGAGTCTTGGAGGGGATGCACGCCCAGTACGAGCATTCACCCCCGACGAGTTCCCTCTCGACGACCGCCACCCGCAAGCCGCCCTCGGCAAGGGCTCCGGCGGTGTGTTCGCCGGGGGAGCCGCCGCCGAGGACGATGACGTCGTACTCGCTCATTGCGGGAGCTCCTGACCGGTGCGCTCGGCCACCATGTACTCGGCGTACCACTGGGGCCAGTTCTGGTCGAACTCGCCGCCGTTGCGCTTCTCGTGCTCGCCGTGAGCCGTCGCCGCGCGCACCAGGGCCTGTTGCAGGTCGTCAACCGAGGTGTACGACGTTTCGGTCGCGTCGATGCGGCCGGGGAGTCGGGTCGTGACCTCCTGCAGGAGCCAGGTGTTGCCGTCCGGGTCGTTGAAGGTGGCGAAGGAGCTGTAGCTGGCGCGCTCGTCCGCCGGTCCGGTGATCCGGCCGCTCGTGTCGTCGCGCTGGAACTGGGCACCCGGGGTCTTGGGGTGGAACGCCTCGCTGACCTCGACACCGCGAGTGGCGAGCTCGTTCCGCGCGGCCTCGATGTCGGAGACGATCAGATACAGGCCCTGGGCCGAGCCCGGCGCGGCCGTCGTGATGTTCGTGCCGAACTGGACCGAGGCCGGCGAGCCGGGCGGCGTGAACTGGACGACCCGGAAGCCGTTGTCGAACGCGAAGTCGGCGTCGAGCCGCCACTCCAGCTTCTGGTAGAACGCTTTGGCCTTGTCGACGTCGGTGACGGGGATGACGATGGCCTCGAGCTTCAAATCGGTGCTCACTGTGTCCTCCTGTGATACGTGGCTTTCACTAACGAATATGGCGCTTTGAGGGCGGCTTCGCACCAGTGGTAATCACTGGTCGTCGCCCTCGGTGGGTCAGGCTGCCCGGTCCAGAAGCGACCAGCGGGGGTCCTCGTCCGGCCAATGGTTGACCAGGGCGTCGACGGCGAGCTGGTGGACGGCCGGGTCGAGTACGCCGTTCTCGGTCGCGGCAGTCAACACCTCGAGATAGGTGCCGACTGATTCGATCGGGAGCGTCGCGGTGATGGGCGATACCGAGGCCGCGACGTCGCGCATGTCGACCAGGGTGAAGACGCCGACGAGAATCGCACCTTCACTCTGTAGCTGATGAGCGAACGCTTCGAGCGCCGTACCCGACGAGACGGCGTCGTCGACGAGCACCACCCTCCGGCCGGCCACCCCGGCGCCGCGGACGCGTGGTTCGTGGTCTTCGTGCCCCACGTATCCGGGCTTGCGGACGAACGCGAACGGCAGGTCACCGGCCAGCGCCACCGCGGCGGCAAGCGGGATCCCACCGGTCTCGGCGCCGACGACGATCTCGGCGCCCAATCGACGGGCGAATGTCACTCCGCATGCCCCGAGGTCATGCAGCAGGCTCGGCTCGCCGTACGCGTTCTCGACGGAGAGCGGGTGCAGCGGGAGGCGGGTCTTCATGTCCCAGTGCGAGATGCCTGGGCGTACCAGGTCCGGCACGGTTGCGAGCCGCGTGACGAGGTCCATCCGCGGCTCTGGTAAGGCGGTGAGACGAGCGACGTCGGCAGGGTCGACAAGCCGCACCCGGTGCGCGTTCGCCAAACTTCTCTGGTTGGTATTCATGCCCTCGACGGTCGCGCTCCTCCGGCCTCGTCGCGTCCGTCGCAGTCCCTGGCGCTCACCCTGGACGCGACGCAGGCTAGCGACGCACCGTCGACGAAGAGGTACGACGGCTCATCGACGAGTGCTACCAGGAGGCCAGGCGGCTGCTGCGCGAAAACCGCGAGCGTCTCGACGGCATCGCCGAACAACTCCTCAAGCACGAAACCCTCGACGAGGCCGACGCCTACGCCGCAGCCGGCATCCCCCACGACGCCAAGACCTGACCAACCCTGGCGTGAAGGCCGGCAGAGGCGTACGTCTTCACGTTCGGTTAGCGGTCGGTGCGCCGACCAGGTGATGGACCAGTGGTTTCCACTGGGGTGACTGGGCAACCAAGGCTGGACAGTGGTGGTAGCGGTACCCCTTCGAGGAAATGGAAGACCGATGACCACGATTCACTTCACCGCAATCACCACGTCGACGCCCCCGCAGTTCATTGCCGGGCTCACCGACTTCGGGCCGGGCCGTTCGAAGCTCTTCGCCAACAGCCACGACGACTACCTGAAGGTGCACGACCAGGGACCTGGGTACGCCGATGTGACGGAGGGCTCGGGTGGCGTCTGGGAGCGGCTGCACTACGACTGGTCCGACCCGAACCACGTCGTCCTCACGACCACCGACTCGAACCTCTGGGGCGGGAAGTCCGGTCACACCTACACGTTCAAGCGGCACACGGACGGCGCGACCGAGATCGATGTCGTCATCGTCCGCGACGGCAAGAACTTCAAGGGCGGCCTGCTCGGCTTCCTGTTGTCCTTCGGCGGCAAACGCGTGCTGGGTAAGGCTTTCGACGACACGCTCCGCGCGATCGAAGCCCGCAACCTCCCAGCTGCGACGACGAACTGATCTCACCACGAGACAAGCCGGCCGGAGCAGCACGCTCCGGCCGGCTCGTCGTGTGTTTCAGGCCGGCTGGGCCATAGTCAGCGGCACCAGCCCGCGGAACTCAACTCCCCACGAGCATCCACTGGTTGCCGTCGGGATCGCTGAACACCACGTAAGAGACGCCGGTCGGCCATCGGGAGACAGGGCCGAGCGCCGCGCCACGAGCCCGAAGCTCGGCGCGCGCCGCCTCGAGGTCTACCACTCTCAGCACGCCGCAGGCCGAACCCGGCAAGGCCGAGCTGAGGCCCGTGCCGATGAGGATCGAGCACAGCGAGCCCGGCGGGGTCAGCTGAACGACTCGGAGATCCCCAGCTGCGTCATCGCGATCCAGATCAAACCCAAGAGCACGGTAGTAGTGCCGGCTCCGGTCGACATCGGACACGGGTACGACGACTGCCTCGAGTTTGGTGTCCACAAGCCCATCATCGGCTCCGCCGGACGTCGTCGCGTCCGTCGAACACACGGGTGTGCGTCAGCGGGTGCGAGCAAGCGCGCTCCGGAGCTGCCGGCGAGAGGTGATCCCCAGCTTGGAGAACGTCTTGCGCAGATGCCACTCCACGGTCCGCGGGCTGATGAACAACTGTGCCGCGATCTCAGGGTTCGTCAGGCCGTCGCGGGCCAGCCCGGCGATCTGCGCTTCCTGTGCGGTGAGGTCGTTGAGCGTGTCCGGCCTGCGCTTACGGACCGTCTCTCCGGTGGCGAGCAGTTCGTGGCGGGCGCGCTCGGCAAAGGCCTCGAGGCCCATCTCGTCCAATCGCTCGTACGCCGTTCGCAGCTGTTCTCGAGCGTCGACGCGACGCCCCTCGCGCCGCAGCCACTCGCCGTACAGAAGGTGCGCACGGGCGATCTCGACGCGAAGCTTGGTCCGGCCGAGGTGCTCGATCGACTGTCGGTAGGCGTCCTCGCCGGCGCCGAGGAGCGCCCGGATGCGCGCCTCGATGCCGCGTCCCCAGTCCGTCGGCGTGGCGGTGGTGCGTTCGGTCAGCCAGCCGAGCGCGGACTCGACGAGTTTCGTGTCGCCCGTCCTCGATGCTGCCTCGGCCAGTTCGCCGACGACGACTACGCCGTACCCGAGGACGTCCTGCTCGAACACCTGCAGCGCTGCGTCCCGAGCGACGTCGTACCGGCCGAGACCGTTGTGCAGAACGGAGTTCGCGTACGTCGCGAAGACCGCCATCCGGCCCTGACTGTGCTCGCTCGCCTCGCGGATGGTCGCGTCGATCAGCTGGGTTGCCGTTGTCTCGTCGCCGCGGAAGGCCTCGAGCATCAGTTCGCCGTACCGGATCGGAGGGTTCCCGGTCGCCGAAGCGATGTCGCGGTCCTCCGCGACCAGGCCGGCCGCCGTGGTGAGATCGCCCGTCAGGCACAACAGGTCGGCGCGGAAGTTGAGCGCGAACTGCAGTTGCACGAGCGCACCGGTCTGTCTGGCCATCCGGTCCTGCCGAAGGGCGAGTTCCTCAGCCGTGGCGAAGTCCCACACCTCGAACGCGATGATGCCGCTGGCGCGGTTCCCGGCGAGCCAGAGCCAGTTGCCGACGTCCTCGGCGCCGATGTCCGACTGGCGTGCTTGGTCGAGAGCCTTGGTGAGCTGAGGTGCGGCAGCCGTGTAGCCGCGGGTGAAACGCAGCGCGAGTGCCTGGAGCAGGAGGTCGGCCGGTGGGTTCGAGGCGGCCGGGGGAGGGGCCGCGGCCGCGGCGAAGGCGAGAATGCCCGGAGCATCCGGACCGCTGGCCCAGATGGCGGCCGACATCGCCTCCAGGTAGGCCACCCGCGCCTTGGCAGGATCGTGCGGATCGAGTTGCCTCGCCGCGTTGAGCAGAGTGCGGGCAGCCTCGCGTGCGCGTCCCTGGTCGAAGGCGATCTCGCCGCGCAGTCGTTCGACCTGCGCGGCCCGGAGTGCATCCGGCGGTCCGGCGGCCGCTCCGCTGAGTAGGTTCAGTGCCGCGTCGAGGGCGCCGCAACTGCGCTTCGCCGCCGCCGCGGCCAGGGTGCGTTCGGCCCTGCGGCCCGGTTCGGGTGTCAACTCCGCGGACCGCTCGAGGAATGCTGCGGCCGCGAAGAAGCCGCCGCGCGCCTGTGCTCTCTGCGCGGACCGTTCGAGCTCGGCCGCGACTCCTTCGTCGGGCCGCGAGGTCGCCTGGGCTCGGTGCCACGCACGCCGGTCCGGATCGATCTCGGGATCGGTCACGTCCGCCAGCGCCTGGTGCACTGCCTGCCGCTCCCGGGCCGTCGCCATCCGGTACGCTGCCGAGCGCACCAACGGGTGCCGGAACCTGATGTGCTGGCCGAAGGTGATCAAGCCCGACTCGATCGCTGCTGCCGCAGGATCGGCTCCCAGCTCAAGTCGCTCGGCCGCGCGCCAGAGCAGGGTCGCGTCACCGAGTGGCTCGGCCGCGGCCGTCAGCAGGAGCAGCCGGGTGTCGGCCGGCAGCGGCTCGAGTCGTCGTACGAAGCTCTCTTCGATCCGGCCGGCCAGCGTCCCGGCAGTCAGGCCGTCCGCCAGCTCCGCCGCAGTCCACGCCCGGGGCAGTTCGAGCAGTGCTAGCGGGTTGCCTCGGGTCTCGGCAACGATCCGATCCCGTACGCGCGGGTCGACCGGCCCTGGCAGCACCGAATCGAGCAGCGCCCGCGCGTCGGCGTCGTCGAGCCCTCGGATCTCGAGCTCGGCGAGCCCGGTCAGTTCGTGGTCCTCACCGTCGCGGACGGCGAAGACCATCACCACAGACTCCGCCTCGAGGCGCCGGGCGACGAACGCGAGGATCCGCGCGGACATCCGGTCGAGCCACTGCGCGTCGTCGACCACGCACAGAATCGGCTGCTTGGCCGCCGCGTAGGACAGCAGGTTCAGGACCGCGAGCCCGACCAGGAATCGATCCGGTGCCGGCCCGCTCAGCCGGCCGAACGCCGTACCGAGGGCGTCCTGCTGCGGCTGCGCCAGCCGGTCCATCCGGTCCAGGAACGGGCGGCAGAGCTGATGGAGTCCGGCGTACGCGAGTTCCATCTCGGACTCGATCCCGACGGCCCGCGCGACCTGGCAGCCGTGTACGCGTTCCACCAACGCGTCCAGCAAGGCCGACTTGCCGACACCTGCCTCGCCGCGAAGGACCAGGGCCTCGCTGTGTCCCTGCCTCGCCGCGTCGATCAATCCCTCGAGTACGCCGCGCTCCCGCAGCCGCCCCCGCAGTTCCCGATCAGCCATCCCCACCCCGCCGTCACCCGGGCGACCGGACGCCTACCAGCCCGGTTCTCATCGGCAGGCGTCTCGCAACCAGATCAGGCTTTCACCCGGGATCCCCTCGACGCAACGCCGAACGTTCCGACGACGACAACCGGACCACGGGCGAGGCGCAGGACTTTGTACGCCGCTGGCCCGTTCCTGAGTCAACCGAAGATATTCCCCCCGGGCTGAACGCCTGAGGAGGAGGCCTGCACCAGGCGCTGGACCAGTGTCTTCCACTGGGGTGACACGTCAACAAGCGGCGCACCGTGGTGGCAACGCAACCCCTCCGACGATTGGAAGACTGATGACAAAGTTGATGCTCAAGGCAAGGAACCTGCTGGTTGCCGCGGCCGGCGCCGGGATCCTGCTGGTCGGCGCGACCACCGCACAGGCCGCGCAATCCGGGCAGGCGCAGGAGAAGCCGACGATCGTGCTGCTGCACGGCGCGTACGCGGACGGCTCCAGCTGGTCCGGCGTCACCAGCCGACTGCAGCGGGACGGATACAACGTCGTGGCGCCCGCCGTACCACTGCGCGGGATCGCGTCCGACACGTCGTACCTGCGCGGTGTCCTCGCGACCATCCCCGGGCCGAAGGTGCTGGTCGGTCACTCGTACGGCGGCGCCCTGGTCAGCGAGCTGGGTGACACGGCGGGCGTGGAGTCGCTGGTGTATGTGGCCGCGTTCATCCCAGAGGCCGGTGAGACGCTGGCGGCGTTGAACTCACAGTTCCCCGGCAGCGAGCTCGGTCCGGACACAACCACTGTGATCACCTACCCGGGTGGCGTCGACCTCGCGCTCAAGCCGGAGACGGCCGGCCCGATCCTGGCCGCGGACATCCCGGCCCGGCAGGGCGCTGTCTTCCTCGCGGCGCAGCGGCCGGTCGCGGCCGCGGCGTTCACCGAGCCGGTTGAGAAGACCGCCCCGGCGGCCCTTCCGAAGTACGCCGTCATCCCGACCGGTGACAAGGCGATCGCCCCCGCCGCCGAGCGGTTCATGGCCAAGCGGGCCGGTGCCACCACCGTGGAGATCGACGGCGCTTCGCACCTGGTCGCGGTGTCCCAGCCGTCGGCAGTGACCCAGGTGATCGAGCGAGCCGCCCGCTGATCTCGTCCCTGACCAAGAGCCGGGCGGAGCATCCCGCTCCGGCCGGCTCCCGCATGTCACGCCGTCGGCGCTGACGTTTCAACTAGCGGCAAGCCGGTCGAGTGAGGCCGTGCGTGGTGGATCACTGGCGCTGCGTGACCTCCAGGACCTCGATCACGGCGGCCGAGTTCCCCGAACTCGGGCTTGCTCAACCTGCGAACCGCGCTGACTACTGCCGATCGCCTGGCTGTGGGGATCACGCTGTGTGTGATCCGGGGGATGAGTAACAACCATGGCGAATCAGGATCCGAGGGAAGCAACTCGAACACATCCGCCGCCGGCATTACCCGACGGCTCGATGCCGGTCTATGCCAATCACCCGCTGCCGGGGACCCCCGGTGGCGGACCGGCGTGGTCACAACTGAGCTGGGGGCCCGAGGTCGGCAGCCGAGGGGACTACCAGCTCCGGCACGGCGGACCTTCGCCGCGGCTCCGGGCCGGTCTGGTCGTCGGTCTGCTGGTCATCTGCTGCGTGGCCATCGCCTTCGGGATCGTCGCTCTCGCATTCCACTAGGAGGATTCGACCACCACGGCACCCGCACCACGGGCCGTCACCGGAACTTTGCTATGGGCAACCGCTGCGAACGGTCGGGGGCTGTGGGGGTCGGGGTTCAGGTCATTGCTCGATGGCCTTCTGGGCGAGGGTGGTGAGCATCGCGTCGTCGGCAAGGGCGCCGTTCCACACGGCGGTGAATCGCTGGATCTTGCCCCAGGCATCGAGTTCGAGGCAGGTGATGCCGCGGGGCACCGGGCTGCCGGCCGCGGTCCATTCGTAGCCGCCGCCGACGTTGTTGCCGAGTACGTGGCGCAGTCCGGTACCGGGGCCGATGTAGGGCAGGACGGAGGCGGCCTTGGTGAAGTATTTCTGAATGCTCGCCTGGCTGGTGATCTGGAGGTGTGCCGGTACGTCTTCGAACACGGCGTCCGAGGAGAACAACGTCATGGCTGCCGGGATGTCCTTCTTACGAAGGGCGTTCGCAAGGTCGGCGACGACGCGGCGCATCAGCGGCGAGGCAGTCTCGCCGACGGTGGACTCGCGAAAGTTCATTGGCCACTCGGCCGGGGTGTCCTGCTCCTTCTGCCAAGCGGCTACCCCGAACTGCCTGGCATCCCAGTAGTCGACCCAGCGTTCGATCTTTCCCTGGCCGTTGAAGTTGACTGCGCCGGCATTGCGGACCTGGCCTGGGCCGAACATGCCCGGTGTGTCGGTGAAGAGCAAGATGGCGCTTGTCGTGTCACCCAGGATCCGGGTCGGGTAGGACTTGCTGTCTGCCGGCCACGTGGGATACCAACTGGCGAGCGCGTCGTGCAGTGCCTGCCAGCTGTACCAGTGCCACCCCAGGATCGCGTCGATGTAGGTCGTGCGTTGGCGTGAGAAGTACGACGTCTGCCAGTCGAGGTTCTTGTCGCTCTTCGCCTGGAAGTAGCCCCGGATGCGTTCGGCGAGGGCTTGGGTGGCGTGGGAGGTGTCGGGGATGACATCGACTCCTCTGACGTACTGGCCGCCGCCAGCCGCGCGGGCTTCGGCCCAGGCGCTGGGTGCGTTGAGCAGCGAGGCCGAGGCCGCGATCGCCGTACCTCCGATCCCTGCGGCTCGCAGCAGTTGCCGTCGGCTGATGCCACTCCCGACTATGGTGCCGTGGTCCATCGAGGATCTCCGTTCAATAGTTGGGATGGAAGGGCTGTGTCGTTCTCAAAACTAACTATGGAGAAATAACTATGAATGCATAGTCAGTATGTCGCCATAACTATCCACCGACAACCAATGTGACGAAGACCGCAACGCGCCGTGGTCCGGGCGGAGCCGTCGGCTCCGCCCGGACCTGGGCGCTGCTGTTACTGAGGTAGGTCGTGGTACTGGAGGAACTGGACCTCGGCGAGGTTGGTGTTGCCGCCGTGGTCGTCAAGGATGCGGACCATCGGAACGGACGCGTGCTGCGGCAACGTGAAGATGTACCACTGCTGGTCGGTGGTAATGCCGTTGATCGTGGTGAGCGTCTGCCACGTGGCACCGCCATCGGTCGATCCCTGCACCTTGGTGCCGTTGGCCCGAGTCGGGTAGTTCGCGCGTGGCCGCACCCGGACCGCGTCGATGTCAAGCGTGGAACCGTCGTTGGGTGTGACTGTCACCCACCCGTTCGCGGTGGTGGTGTCGGTGGCCGTGGAGACATTCCCGTCGAACATGCGCCATCCGTTGTCGGCCGTGGTTCCCGTGCCGGGCCATGCAGGCGTCGATGCGTTCACCCAGGTTCGGTCGACCGCCACGATCTGGACGTGGGTGTTCCACAGTTCGAGCGTCGACCCATCGGTGGTCTGGTAGATGGTCGCGCCCGGTTGACCATCGGTGGTCGTGTAGTCGACCACGAATCGCAGCGCACGCCCGTAGGCGACGTTCTCGGGTAGCAGCGCGGTGGCCTGCCAGTGCTGGTTGTCGCTGCTGGTGACGGTGGCATTCACGCCTTCGATCGCCGCAGTGACAGCACTGAGCGGCTGCGTCGCGACGAGGTCGAGCGTCACCGTGTCGCCGTTGACGGCTTTCCCAGGCTGCGGGTTGCTGGACGATAGCGTCGCCGTGGAGATCGCCTGCGCTGTCTCGAGGCGGGCGCCGCGGATCCTCAACTCGCTGAAGGACGACAGAC
>WNGE01001882.1_pt1 | contig 33860 bp, 38 predicted proteins | sample 5400651 | NCBI WGS metagenome assembly WNGE01 (sample SAMN13153370, study PRJNA577476) | soil metagenome | isolation source: 60 cm soil or saprolite under grassland replicate 2 | place: USA:California | collected 2016-06-15
CCCGGCCGAACACGCCCTGGCCACAACGAAACCCGCCGACCTATACGACGAGGCCTCCGGCCGGGATCCAGAAGACAACGAAGAGGACGATCTGTGAACCCCTCCACCATGCTGACCCTCGCGCCCCTGGCTCCGCCGACCCCGCGACCATCACCACCCAGCCCGACCCCGGATTCATATCCCGCCCCGGAGGGGCCGCCGGTGGCGCGGTGGGTGGAGCACGCCGCGCTGTGGGCGGCACACCGCCCCTGGCTGGCCCTGCTCCTGCCGGCCGGGCTGGTCGTGTACGTCGCCGGCCGCAACCTGCTGTCGCAAAGGCGGCACCGCCATCACGCCGCCGACGCCCGGCTGGTCACGATCGCCCCGCCGCCGCAGGTGGAGGCGGCCGACGCCGCCGCCCTGTGGGCGAACCTGGCCGGGATCCTCACCCCGTCCCGACGCCGGCGGCTGGTCTACGGCAGCCCGCATGTGGTGTTCCAGTACTGCTGGACCGGCCGGCAGCTGCTCATCTCGATCTGGGTGCCGGGCAGCGTCCCGCAGGGGGCGGTGGAGGCCGCGGTGCGCGGCGCCTGGCCCGGCGCCACCGTCGCCACCACCCAGCCCGCGCCGGACCCGATCCCCACCCAGGTGCACGCGCAGACCGGCGGGCACCTGCTCCCGGTCGCCGCGGAGTGGCTGCCGCTGCGCACCGACCACGACGCCGACCCCCTCCGGGCGCTGATGGCCGCGGGGTCGCAACTGCACGGCGGCGAGTACGCCTGCGTGCAGATCCTCGCCCGGCCTGCCGGCTGGCGCCGCGCCGCCCGGGCCCGCAAAGCGGCCGGCCGGATGCGTGACGGCAAGACCGCCGTGCCCACCATCAACCCGGCCGCACCCCTGCTCTGGCTCATCGACGCCTTCCAGGCGGGGAGCTCACGCGGCCGTGGTAGCGGGTCGACGCCCGTGACGCGGCGGGATCCGTCGGTGGAGCGCGACGTGCGGGCCATCCTGGACAAGACCGCCCATCCGCTGTGGGAGACCGGCATCCGCTACGCGGTGGCCACCACCACCGCCCGCAACCACACCCCCGACGAAGCCGCGACCCTGCGGGCCCGCGTCCGCGGCGTCGCCGACGCGATCGCGTCGGCGTTCGCGGTGCACACCGACCGCAACCGTCTGGCCCACCGGGCCCGCATGCCGCACCCCGTCGCGGTCGCCGCCGCCCGGCGGCTGGGCCGCGGGTTCCTCACCTCGACCCCGGAACTGGCCTGCCTGGCGGCGCTGCCGCGGGACCTGGCGGTGCCCGGCCTGGACCGCGCCCACGCCAAACCCATGCCTGCCCCGGTCGCGGTCCCGACCGGCGGGCGCGGGGTCACCGTGCTCGGCGACGCCGAGATCGGCGGCCACCCGGTCGGGCTGCCGGTGCCCGACGCGCGCTATCACGTACACATGGTCGGCTCCACCGGCTCCGGCAAGACCACCCTGCTGTGCAGCATGATCGTCGACTCGATTCTGGCCCGGCGCGGCACGGTGGTCATCGACCCGCACGGCGACCTCGTCCTGGACGTGCTGGACCGGATCCCCGCCTCCGTCGGGTCGCGGCTGGTGCTGTTCGACCCGGACCAGCCCAACCCGCCCACGCTGAACCCCTTGGAGGGCGACGACCCGGACCTGGTCGTAGACAACCTGGTGTCCATCTTCGGCAACATCTTCGCCAAGGCGTGGGGGCCGCGGATGGACGACGTGATGCGCGTGGCCTGCCTGACTTTGCTGCGCCACGCCAACGTCACCCTGCAGCACATCCCGCCGCTGCTGAACTCGCCGCAGTTCCGCGCGGCGATGACCGTCGACCTGGACGACCCGGACGGGCTGGCGGGGTTCTGGCAGTGGTACGACGACCTCACCCCCGCCCTGCGCTCGCAGGTCATCGGCCCGGTCCTGGCCCGGCTGCGGGCGTTCCTGCTGCGCGACTTCGTCAAACGCACGATGCGCTACCCCAAGTCCAGCTTCGACATGGGCAAGGTGCTCGACGGTGGGGTGCTGCTGGTCCGGGTCCCCAAAGGCCAGCTCGGGGAGGACACCAGCCGGCTGCTCGGCTCGCTGATCCTGGCCCGGGTGTGGCAGGCCGCCACCGCCCGGGCCAGCATCCCCGTCGACGCGCGCCGCGACTGTTCGGTGTTTCTCGACGAGGCGCAGAACTTCCTCACCCTCGCGTCGTCGCTGGACACGATGCTGGCCGAGGCCCGCAAGTACCGGCTGTCCATGGTCCTCGCGCATCAGGACCTGGCCCAGTTCCCCCGCGACCTGCTCGCCGCCGTCTCGACCAACGCCCGCAACAAGGTGTACTTCACCTGCGGCCCGGAAGACGCCCGCGCCCTGGCCCGGCACACCCTGCCCGAGTTGGACGAGCACGACCTGGCCCACCTGGACGCCTACACCGCCGCCACCCGCCTGGTCGTCAATGGCCGGCAGACCCCGGCGTTCACCATGCGCACCCGCCCCGCCCGGCCGGTGTTCGGTGAGGCCAGCATCATCCGCGAGGCCGCCGCGGCCGCGGTGCCGGCGCAGGACACCAGCGCCATCGACGAGGTCGTCAAGAACCTGTCCAAGCCGGACAAGCGCCGCCAGCGTCGCCCCCGCGCCGCCTAGCCCAACCAGCTCGGCAGCCAGCTGCGCCGATCTCCTGCGGGGCCTCCTGACCCTGCTCATGCCCTGCCGCCCGCCTGCACCGCTCCGGCCGGTGACAGAGGTTGCTGACCTGCTCTGTCAGTGCCGCACCCGGGCGTGACGGCCGATCGCAACCACCCCACCCGCACAAGACACCCCTCCACATGTGGAGGGGAAACCCTCTCTCCGTATGGGAGCACACCCTGATGTCCACCACGTCCGACCCACGGTCGACTCCACGGTCGACTCGACCGTCGGCGTCCAGGTCGTCTCACCGCTGGTCGCGGGTTCCGCCCACCCCGGCCAGACCCGGACCGTTCGACCCGTACCGCCGGCTGACCTCCCGCGACCGGCTGCTGCTGTCCTGGCTGGCCGAGCACTACCTGCTGTCCAGCGCACAGATCGCCCGCGCCCTGTTCGCCAACCCCCGCACCGCCCGGCTGCGGCTGACCATCCTGCACCGCCTCGGGTTCCTCACCGCCATCCCGTACGGCCGCGACGACGGCGGCGCCCTGCCCTGGCTGTACACCCTCGGCCCGCTCGGCCTTGACCTGCACCCCCAGGCGTACAGCGACCCGGACAACCGCAAGCTACGCCCGCCGCGCAGCAGCGTCGAACGGGCCCGCCGCATCGTCGGCAGCCCACAGCAGCGGCACTTCCTCGGCGTCAACCAGTTCTTCGTCGACCTGCACGCCCACACCCGCACCCACCCCCACGCGAAGCTGGCCCGCTGGTGGTCCGAACGCCACGCCACCGAGGTCTACAGCGGCGGCCGCGGCGCCTACGGCGGCGCGGACATCCACCCCGACGGGCACGGCATCTGGCAGGTGGCCACCCACACCGGCACGCAGACGGTCGGGTTCTTCCTGGAGTACGACCGCGACACCGAAAACCTCGCCCGCGTCATCGCCAAGCTGCGCGGCTACGAGACCCTCGCCCGGTTCGGTCCCCGCTACCCGGTCCTGCTGTGGGTCCCCGACCGGGCCCGCGAAACCAGCCTGCTGCGCGCCCTGGCCGGCGTGCCCACCGCGATGCCGGTGGCCACCGCCGTGCACCACCCCGACCCCGCCAGCCCGATCTGGGCGCTCACCAGCGACCCCTACCACCGGCGGGCCCTGCACCAGCTGCCCAGCCACCCCGGCCCCGACGAGCCCACCAACCCCGACCGCCCCCAGGCACAAGCCCGCGACACCGAGGAGGACCCCGATGAGTAGGACGACGGCTGCGCGAGGACGTCCGCTACGAGGCGCAGGCCCTGGTCGACAAGGGTCTGCTGTGCCAAGCCGGCACCAACGCCGCCCTGGCCCGGCTGCGGCTACCGCCCCTGGACGAATCGGAGCCGATGGACGCGCTGATCTTCGAGGTCACGGTCAGCCTGGACGTGTCCGCGCGGCAGCCCGACCAGGCCCACGCCCGCGCCCGCCGCATCGTCCTGACCGACCAGCACAACCTGCGCGACGCCCGCCGCGACGACGACCCCACCATCTGCGTCCCCGGCCCGCGCGGTTCCGCCGGCTCCGCCGGGACCCGGTTCGAGGTGGAAGCCGACCTCCAACTGACCATCGTCACCGAATGCGACAACGGCCCCGTCCCGTGGGCCAACGCCCGGCGACGACTCCTGGCCGACCTGGCACGGCTGCGCCAGGTCCATCCCCGCCTCGACGAGATCCGGCAGGTGGACGCCCAGCGCCGAGGCGACCTGCCCGACCCCGACGCCGACGACCCAGACGAGGACGACGAGGAGTACGAGGTCCTGTACTGACCGGCCGTGCGGCCAAGCACACCGGCGCCGCCGGTCGTCCCGCTGTCACACCGCTGCTCACCCCTGCACAACCCAGCGCCGTTGACACACCGTCAGCCGATGTGTCAGACACGGCCGGTAACTGACACCGGCACGGTCCGCGTGTGAGAGCACCGCCGGCGCCGGTGTGAGAGCAAGCTGCTCTCACACGCCCTCTCACACCAGCACGACCGAATCCGCCGAACACCGGCGGGGTTGTCTCTCACACGCAGGTCAACCGCCCTGCGGCCCGACAACCGACCCGGATGCGGGTCCGGGGTAGTGACAGAGGCGGCCGCTACCGTTTCCGGCAACACCTTCACACATATCAGCACCACCCGGTCCGGTCCCACCTTCGGGCACCACCGCCGCACCATCCGGTGCACCACGCCCACCCGCCGTCAAGGCCGGTTCGGCCCGCGCACCGCGCGGCGACCCCCAAGGTCGCGCCAGACCACCAGCACCACCCGCAGCACCAATCCCTATTCGGCGCAGCGACCCATGTACCCGGTGGGCCGCGCACCCCTGCGCGCCGTCCGCGCGCCCGCACCCAGAGGAGGAACCCCATCATGACCGCTACCACCGCGGGTACGCCGCTGACCCGCTACGGCCGTCGCATGCCGACGACCTCCACGGTCAGGCCGACGACCACGGTCGTGCCGGCCCCGACGATCCGCACGATGATCGTGTGCCTGCCCGACGAGGTTCCCGGCGAGGTGTTCGACCGCCGCCTGCTCGACCGGTACTTCGGCGTACAGGGCAGCATCGTCACCCGGTTCTGGGCCAAGCCCTGCAACCCGTGGCGGCGCCGCCACCTGGTCGATGCCCGCAAGGGCACCCCGACCGCGTGCGCCGGTGGCCCCCTGCGGCTGCTGGACCTGCCCGCGTTGCGGCAGTCCTACGGCATGGCAGCGGCCTTCCGCTACCAGACCTACAGCCGTGTCGTGCGCGGCACTAGGGACGCCCACCCCTGGGTGAGCTACCTGCAGCGGCACCTGTCCGACCCGGACGACTACCCGATCACGCGGGCGGAGGCCGACTTCGGCAACCAGCCCCGCGTGCTGGCGATGCGGGCCCACAACGCCGTCACCTACGGCACCGGGCAGCTCGACGAGCAGGACCTGGAGATGTTCCAGGCGGGCCCGGTGGCCTACCAGAACTACCAGTACCTGACCGCCGGCGCCGCCGACGCGCTGCTCACCCCCCAGGGCGAGCGGATGTGCGCCGAGTCCGACCGGTTCGCCCACCGGCTGGCCTACCTCCAGGCGGCCAACCGGTACCTGGACACCGCCGACGACGACACCCGCATCGTCGCGGTGCACCTCGCCAACTGAACAGCCAACCGAACACACGCACCTGGTGAAACCGGTCGATGAAGCCTCCCGCACGGGACGCCTGTCGACCGGTTCCACCCCAGCTCGTCCCGACCAATCCCCGGCAACACCCCCGGCCCAACGCCCCGCCCGTGGGGGCCGCCGGGGTCGACCCCACCTGTCTGCAAGGAGAATCCGATGTTCGACCACCGACTGCGTTTCGACCTGGCCGCCGTGCTCGAGCTGGCCTGCCACGCCGTCGCCAGCCCCGCCCACGACGCCCCGACCGGCGACCGACCGGCCGGCCCGGCGCTGCTGCTGGTCGCCGACCACGCCGTCTACCTGGCCGGCAACGGCCGACCGGCGCTGCCACCGGCCGACGGGCGGTCCAGCGAGTACCCGATGCGGGTGGTCTTCGCCGAGGGTCTCGGCCCGGCGGTCACCTGGCGGGACCGGGTCCACGCAACCGGCACCGAGCAGGACCTGCGCGTCGGCCTGCCGCTGCGCCAGCCCGCCCACCGGCCGCTGATCGACCAACTCCACGCCTGCGCCGCCCACGGCCACGACACCCTCATCCTGATCCTCAGCTGCGGGCAGATCAGCATCGCCAGCGGCCGGTGCCGCCACCGCACACCGCGGCTATCGCCCGCCGCCTGAACCCACGCCCCCGGCCGGGCGCCCCGGGCCGGGGCGCCGACAACCAGCCCGGCCAGCGAAACGGCCACGCTTTCCCTCTTCCCGCCGCGTCACACAAGACCACCCCACGTCTTGGCTGCGCCCGCCGGGCGTCGCCGCAGCATCTCAACCCGCTCCAGCCGACCACCGGCCGCGGACAACGACACCCAACCGGCCCGAAGGAGCAGACCGCCATGACCACCGTCACGGACACCCTCTACGACCTGCCGGGCGCCCGCACCACGCTGGACGCGCCACGCGCCGCAACAGACCGCCGCACCCCACCCGAGCCGGCGCCCGACCCCACCGGCACCGCCGGCGTCGCACTCCCGACGACCACGTCGCCCGCTGAGTTGGCTGCCCAACTCACCAAGGCGACCACCCTCCTGCGGGACGCCGACCAGCGCCTGGCCGACCTGGCCGACGCACACCGGCGGCTGGCCTGCGGTGTGCGCCGCGAACTGGCCGCCATCACCGACCGGCGGCTGCTGCGCCACCAGGAAGCCAACACGGTGCTGGCCCGCCTCGGCCTGGCCGCGCTGCCCAGGCCGGTGTCGGTGTGCCTGCTCACCTTCCGGGTGCCGCTGCGGATCACCGTCCGCGCCGCGCAGCCCGACCAGGCACGGCCCGAGGCCCGCGAACGCATCGCCGCCGAGCTTGCCCGGCGACGCCGCATCGGCCAGGACACCCCCCGCGTCGACGCCGTCACCGCCCAGGGCACCGACCCCGACGGCCGGACCCGCTTCGAGGTCCACGCCGTGGCGTGGCTGACCGTGGAGGTGTCCGGCACCAACCGCCGCGCGCTATGGCCGGCGGCCCGGGCCATCCTGACCGGCGAACTCGCCCGGCTGCGCCACGTGCGCCTGGCCGGCCGGATCACCCAGGCCGAAGCGCACCGGCTGCACACCCGCGTCCCGCTCGACACCGACGACTGAACCCGAGCCCCCGCCCTCCAACCGGGGCGTACCGCACCTGGCCCCCACCCACCCCGCCAGCGTCCCCCGACTGTCCATCGGCAACCCCGGCACACGCCGGCGGCTGCCCCCGCTACCGGCACCCCACCCATCCCCGTGGCGCGGCCCCGCGCCAAGGAAGGAGCACCCTGATGTCCACCCACCGATGGTTCCGCATCGACGAGGTACTGCCGATCGCCGAACACGCGATGGCCAGCCCCGAGCAGCACATCACCCGCGCCCAGGTCCTCGCCGGCGCCGCGCAACGCCCGGCGCTGATCTGGACCAGCACCGGTGAGGAGGACCTGGTGTCCTCCAACGGCGTGCCGATCTGGTACGACATCGACGGCGGGGTCCACGCCGCCGCAGCCCACACCTGGCGGCCCACCGCCGCCGGCCCGCGCGGCGGCACCGCCCGGCCCGACCGTCGCAGCGCGTACCTGCCGCTGGAGGGCGCCCGCGACCGGCCCCCCGTCATCGACGCGCTGCGCGACGGCTGGCACACCGGCCGGCACTGGGTCGTCATCGACATCGATCCCACCGGCGGGCACCTGATCCGCCGGGGATGGTCGCCGACCTGGCCCGGGTGCACGCCGACACCAACCCGCAAACCGACCCGATGCCCGGCGAGTTCGTGGTGCTGCGCCTCGACGGGGATGTGCTGGTCGTGTCCCTCGAGCACGACGACGGCGCCGCGACTCGGCTGGTCGAGATCGACCGGGTGTATCCGACGCCGAGGGCTACTACAGCGTCGGCGCCTACCTGTGGCCCTGGCGGTTCACCAGTCCAACCGGGTGTTGAGCGTCCGCCGGGGCCGACGATGAATCTGACCTGTGAGAGCACCCGCTGGCCGGTCCGCCACCTGCTGGCGCTGCTGGCCACCGGCGCGCTGCGGCCTGCCGGCGCCGCCGGGCGGCCCGGACTGGACCGGCGGGCGGCAGACGCTGCTGTTCGCATCTCTGGAGGCGGGCTGGCCGGCCGGCTGTTCTTGGCAACTTGCTCTGGTACCAGCGCAGCAACTCCAGTGGAGCCCAAACAGGTTCGCAGAATCAGCCGGCCAACTGCTGGCCTGAAACCCGCACGGCGCAAGAGGGACAGCGTGGGGCGGCGGTGGCACCTGCTCGACGGGCACCGGCGGGCCGCTAACGACGCTGGCCCTGGCCGCACCCGGCCCCGACGGTCTGCTCCGCGACCTGACCGCCGACGAGCCCACCTACCTGCTGGCCGACGACACGGGCGACCACGCCGCCGACGGCGGCCGGTACCTGCCGGTCAACGCGATGCGCTCGACGATGCGGTTCCTGGCCGCCACCCGGTCACTGCCGCCGGCGATGCTGCGCCGCGCCGAGCAGTAGGCGCACCACCTCCTGGGCGCCGGGTTCGACGTCGTCGCGCTGCGGGGTGGCACCCCCGCCCAGGTCGTGGCCGTGTGCGCACGCCTGCTGCCCGGCCGGGTCGACCCGGCCGTGGTGCACACGATCGCCACCGCCGTTCGGGTGCCCCGCGACGGCGCCTGCGGTCCACCGCCGACGTTGCGCGAGCAGTGACCGCACCCGCCGGCGTCCGCGGCACTGGCCGAACAGGTTCGCGTCGCGGCGAATCGCCGACGCCCACGTCGCCCGGTTCCCGGCGCCGCGCCCGAGCATCGGCAGGCGCCACCCGCGCGGCTCGACCCGATCGACGAGAAATCGATGAGAATCCGTGGAAGGAGGAGGCCCGAATGGTCGAGTTCGACGAGCTGCTGCGCCGCCAGGACGAGATCATCGACCGGGTGGGCTGGGCCGTGACGATGGTCATGCCCACTGACGACGATCCGGGCGCCCCGTTCGCCTATACCGTGGGGCTGACCTCGTGGGGTCAGCCTGAGCTGGTCATCGCCGGCCTGGACCCGGTGATCTCGCAGGCGCTGCTCAATGACCTGGCCGGGCGGGTGTACGACCAGGCGGCCCGGTTCACCCACGGGCAACGCATCGGCGACCTGCTCGAAGGTTACGACGCCGTCATCGTCGACGGCCCGGCCACCGACGCGCTGTATCCCGGCACCGCGTACGCCCGCTACGGCACCGACCGGGTGCGGCTGCAGCAGGTGGTATGGCCCGACCCGCAGGGACGCTTCCCCTGGGACGCCGGCTACCAGTACCCGCCACAGGTGCAGCCGCTGCTCGGCCGACCATAAGACCCCCGCCAGTTCCGCGGCACCCGCACCAACCCTCGTCCCCATTGCACACACCACCGTGCGGGCAGATCCGGTGCGCCCACCGGCCGCCTGCGCGCCGTCCCAACCCGGCCGCGCCCGATGCGCCGCGGCTAAGACGCCTAACGCCGGCCCCGCCCCTCGCGGCGGTGGCCGCCAACCGGGCTCCGTCGCGTCACCGGGGCAGGCCGCCTCCTGCCACCCGCCCGTCATCCCAAGGCTTCTGCCGGCCCGGGCGTGCCCTCCGGGCCTGACCTGACCACCCACGAACCCAACCGGCCCGAACAGGGAGGCCACCGCATCATGCTGGCAGCATCCACCGTCGAGGCGCTGACCGCGGCCCTCGCCCACACCGAGGCCGCCGCCGACCGCGCCGGCTGGGACGGCCCACCCGAGCTGATCGGGCTGTTCGATCGGCCCGTCACCAGCACCGAACGCGACATCGAGATCGACCCGTTCCCCCCTGGAAACCTCGGCGTGGCGGATACCCGACCCGCACCGGCCCGGCCACGACCTGCCCGTCCCGGCCGTCCTGCAGGCCATCGCCGACACCCTCACCCCACCCACCGCACCCGCCTGGCTGCCCGACTGGCTGCACGAGGGCGGCCGGACCCTGATCGGGTTCGGGTTTGTCTGCGAGGGCTGGGCCACCGCCGGCTACCCCGGCTACCGGCCCGGTGACCTTAACGCCGTGCCGGCCATGGCCGACGCCGAAGTCCGCCTCCTGACCGCCTGCGACACCGACGGCCGCTTCTACCAGGTCATGCGCGTGCGCGGCCAGCACACCACCACGGTGACCGTCGTCGACCAGCCGCCGCCGCAGGTGCGCGCCACCACCGTCACCGACGCCCTGTACCGGCTCGTGGCCATCGCCGCCGGGCGATGACCCACGCGCCGACCCGGACGCGTCCCAGCAACTCTGTCGGCGCCCTCCGGTGCGGGAACCGCCGCCTGAACGCTCGTGCCGCTGGGGGCGAGCATCCCACGCCCAGCCGGGCCGCGCCGCGGCACACCCCGATCACAATTCCCTGCGACACGACGAAGGGAGCGTCCATCATGGACGACCAGGAGCTGGCCGAGTACAGCCACGAAGAGTTCCTGCAAGCCCTGCTCTGGCATCTGTTCAACGCCGACGCCCTCGACCAGCTCTGCGACGACGCCGGGATACCGGCGCCGCTCGACGCCGTCGGGCAGCCGGTGACCATCTCCGACGCCCGCACCTACCGCGACGCCGGAGTGTTGACCCGCAACCGTGGCGTGCTGGTGGACCTGTCCGACGGCAGCCAGTTCGGCCTGACCGTGTCGGTGTCGCGCCGCCCATCCGGCGAGGTCACCGGCCGCCCGACCGCCCACCAGCGCCCCGCGCAGCCGTCCTCGGCCCTACCCCAGCGCCCACCTGTCCGGCCAGCGGCCGGGCGCTGCACCTGCGTGTGCGCCAGCGGAGGGTTCTGCGGCGGCTGCGGGCACGCCGGATGCGGCCGGCGCTGACGACCACGCGCCTCGGCACCCGCCGGATGGCCGTCGTGACCGGCACCCCGGCACACCCCCCGCCCCGGCGGTGACGACGGGCCCAGGCTGACGGCCACCCCGCCGAAAACTCGACCTCGTCGGTCGAGGACGGCTCAACTATCCGCGCCGCCGGTGCCGCCGGGCACTGACCCGCACCACCCCGCCGACCTGTCGGTAGCACCCACCCGAATCGACGACCGCCAGCAGGGCCACGACCAACCGCGGCTCGCGCTGGCGCCCCGTTTTCTCGCACGACCTGGCCGTTGCCCGGCCACCCCGCGCAAAACCCTGCGCACCCCGGGCACGGCCGAAAGGCCGTGCCCGGGTTCCCCGTCCCCAAAGGAGGGAACCCCGTCATGAGCTCCACCACCGCACAGCGCCGCCGCGTCAGCGCCGACGACATCGCCCTGGCCCTGCGGCTGCACGCCCGCGACCGCGAGGCCTTCGACCAGTTGTTCCGCCGCCACGTCCGCACCGTCACCCGCTACGTCGCCGCACGTGTCAACGACCGCGACACCGTCGAGGACCTGGTCCAGGACGCCTTCTGCGACGCCCTGGCCGACCCGACCCGCATCGACGCCGACGTGCTCGGCTCCCTGCTGCGCCTGGCCGCCCGTGCCGTGACGCGCCACGACTGGTCGCGGCGCCGCTACGTGCGCGCCGCCTACACCCTCTACCAAGACACCACCAGTTGGCAGGCCGGCGACCCGCTGGCCCCGACCGCGGCGCCCCCGGCCGCCGGGCAGGCGCGGGTGCGCCACGCCCTGGCCCGGCTGTCCGCCGAGCAGCGCCTCGCGATTCAGCTGATCTACCTCGACGGGCATCCCCACGAGACCGTCGCGCTGCTCATGGCCCGCAGCGTCCCCACGGTCAAGGCCCTGCAACGGCAGGCGCTGCGCCACCTGCACGCCGACCTCGCCACCCCGGCCGACGGCCACGCCCCGGTACAGGTCGGCGCCGATGGCTGACCCGCCGATGAACCCCCGGCTGGCCGCCCAGCCGACCGACCCCAAACGCCGACTGCCGATCCCGTACACGCAAGTGGTCAACCCGGACGGCACCGTCAACTTCGCCGCCATCGACGGGTCGAAAGCCCTCCATGCGGCGGCCGACCGCGACTGCGGGCTGTGCGGGCGGCGGATGGGCCGCTGGGTGGCGTTCCTCGGCGGACCAAGCTGCCTCAAACACCGCGGCTACCTCGACCCGCCGATGCACGTGTCCTGCGCCGAGGACGCCACCCGGCTGTGCCCGCACCTGGCCCGCCAGAAGGTACCGCGCCGCCCCGACGACGGCGAGGCGACCGTCATCACCCCACCCGGCTTCGTCGAGGACAAACCGACCCGCTGGGCGATGTGGATCACCGACAACTACGTCTGGCGGATCAACGCCGGCACCGGCACGTATGTGTTCCTGCCCGGCCCGCCCCGCCAGATCCGCTGGTGGCACTACGTCGACGGCCGCCTTATCGAGCAGACCACCTGACCCGCGACCGGGGCATCGGGCAACCAGCCGGCCGACACCCACCAACCACAACAACGACCCGGACCGGCCGGCCGGCATCACCAGGTCCACCAGCCACCGCCCTCGGCGCCGCGGCACGACCCACCAGGGCCGCGCCGGCTGGCCGGACCCCCGGGCGCCGCGGCCGGCCCGGCCGGTCGACGAAACCATCCGCACGCGGGCGTGGCCCGTGTCGCGGCGGCTGCCGCATCACCGCGGCAGTCCGACACCGGTCGGCCCGGGCCGGGCTGGGACGCGCGGACCCCGCCCCAACGCCAAGACACCCACCCTGGCAGGAGGCGCCACTGTGATCATCACGTTGGGTTTCACCGAGTCCGACCGCGACAACGATTACTGCAGCTTTAGCGACGGCTACCGCCTCGGCGCCATTCAGGTGTCGGTCACCGTCGCCATCGACGGCGACGGGCGGCTGCTGACCGCCCAGCAGTGGGCCGACGCCGCGTACGTGGCCTCCAACCATCCCGGCCAAGCGCCGGCAGGACCGGCCAGGGCGATCCAGTCCGCGCTGGCCGAGCAGGTCACGGTGCCGCTGCGGTCGATATCGATCGGCGACACCGTGACCGCGCACGGCCAGATGTGGGCCTGCGAAAGCACGGGCTGGCGGCGCATCGACGGGCCAGACCGCCCACCGGCCGACCAACCACACCCGTAGACCCACAAGACCGGGCAACACCACAACCCTCGCCGGGGCCGGCCGTCCCACCGCGACACCGGCACAACGCCGACCCGGGCGAGACGTCCAACACCCCGCCGCCGATCGCCACGCCCCGCCGCCCCCGGGCCGCGAGGCCTTCAGCGCTGCACCGACCACAACACCCGAAGCGACCGCACACCAGGAGACCACCGTGGCGAAACGAGTACTGCACATCCGCGTCGACGACCTCGACGCCAGCACCGACGGCGTCGCCACCCACCACGTGGGGCTCGACGGGGTGACCTACGAGATCGACCTGACCGACGCCAACCTGGCCAAGCTCCACGACGCCCTCGCCCCGTTCCTGGCCGCCGGCCGGCGGCTGCCCAGGTCCAAGGCCGCCCCCGGGCGGGGTCGGGCCACCGGCAGGCTCCGCTGACCCCGGCTATCAACAGCCGGCCCGCCCGACGGTCCGCCGCCGGCCAGCACATCAACGCGTGCGGGCCGGCGGGCGTTGCGCCGTCGGCCGGCAGGGCGCGCTACGCCGACCCCGTGCCAGGTGCCCAACCACCATCTACCGGCGGGCCGACCAGCGGGGTCGGCCAGCCCACCCCCAGTCCCTATCGGTTCCCCGTTGTTGAGGAGCAACCCATGCGTGTCATCGACTTCCCCCGCCCACCGGCGGGGCCGCTGCACCCGATCCCGCCGGCACCGACCGACCGGGAGTCGGTCGCCGTCACCTGGTGCCGGGAGATCGCCACCGCCGTCGCCGCGGCGCTGGGCACCCAGGCGTGCGACGTCGGCTACCGGCTGACCCGGCACCCGAACCTGCCCGCACCCCGCACCCTGCACACCGCGTTCACCGTCAACGGGCCCACCCGATGGCACACGGCGCGCATCGCCGTGGTGTGGGACGACGTGTGGCGCGGACCCGGCTTCGCCCTGTCCGTCGACGACCGGACGGTCGACCTCGACCCCGACAGCCCGGCCCGGCCCGCGGTCGTACTCGCCCACGCCGCCTGGCGCGCCGTCGCCGACACCGACCACGTGGTGGGGGTGCGGTGATGGGCCACTGGCTCCTCGCCGTGCTGGTACGCGGCACCGCCACCGTCGCCGACATCGATGCGCACCTGCGCATGCCGATGCGTCACCTGCTGCGCGAGCAGCGCATCGACGGCTACCGCCTCGGCGGTCAGGTCACCGGCGGCTGGGACCCCGGCTACGACCCGACGATGGACCCGGCCAACTGGCGGCCCTGCGGCACCTGCGGCGGCAGCACCCGGGTTGGCCGCGACCGGTGCACCGTCTGCGCCGCCGCCGAAGACATCGGCCGGACCCCGGGCACCGTGGTGGCCTGGCACTGCGCCGACTGGGCCCCGCATCCCGGCGACATCGTGGCGCTGCCCCGGCTGCTCGACCCCGCCTGGCGGTTCCCGAAAGGCCACACCCCGATCGCCTGGGTGGACCTGGCCGGCGTGGTGTGGCTGGGCACCGAGACCGCCGTGCTGTCCGGCACCGACACCGGCGAGGTCCCGCCCAGGCTGCGGCAGGTCTTCGACAACCTACTCACCGGCCGCCGCAACCCGCAACCCGCCGTCCGCAGCCGGGACCGGCGGCCGTTCGACCCGGCCGGCTACGCCGTGGCGGTGGTCGACGCCCACCACTGACCACCTGCCGGTCGGCGCCGAGGCGGTGTACTCGCCGACGGGCTGCGCTACCAGCGCGTCCCGGGCATGCATCGCTACCTGGAGGACTACGTCGGCGGCCACTGGCGCACCGTCGGCTCCAACGGGCACGTCCTCACCGTCGCCCGCCCGCCCTCGCCGGGCGGCGGCGTCCACCAGACCAGGCCGGTCGACGGGCGCTAGCGCATCGGCTGGGGCCCGCCCTGGCATCGCGTCGACCGCGCCCGCTGCGACCGGATCATCGCACAGCCGTAGCACCCAAACCCCGCGGTCAGCCACGGCCGCAAGCGGCGGGGCCGGCCTCGACGTACGCCGCCGGCCGTCAACCCGCATCTTCGCGCCGGCAACCGCCATCCATCGGCCGTTGCCGGCATCTCGCGGGCCCCCGCCGCGCGAGGCGTCCCGACATCCGGTCCGTGCACTTGCCCAGCGGGCGCCTCGCAAGCGTGCATTCGTGCACGCGCCACTCACCCGCCCCACGAAGGGCACCGTACCCACACGAGGGAGGTCCCCGTGACCGATAAGCCCACCACCGCGAAGACCGACAGCGGCGCCGAGGCGGTCGCCGCCGCGATCGGCCGGCTCGGCGGTGTCGATGCCGCCGCCACCGCCGCCGCGATCGCCGCCGAGGCCGGCGTGGCGTACTCGACCACCAACAAGAAGCTGCGGGCGCTCACCGACGCCGGCCGGGCCGAGTCGTTCGACGGCCCCGACAACCGCACCCGGTGGCGTCTCACCGACAACGCCCTCACGGCCATGGCCGCAGCCGGCCAGCCCGACGACGACGGCCAGACGGTCGTGACCGCACCGCCCGACGAGCAAACAGCCCGACCGCATGTCACCGTCACACCGGCCGACCTCGCCGATCAGCTCGCGGACGAGGCCGACACGCCGGCAGAACCGGACGGCGGCGAGCCCACCGACGCGGCGGCTGACGGGGCGACGCTGACCCAACTGGGCGACCAGCTACCCGGGGCACTCGACGCCAGCGCGGGTCAGCCCACCGTGGCGCTCGCCGACCCCCACGCGGACGCAGACGGCGACCCGGACCCCGCCGGGGGCGATGCCGGGCAGGTAGGCCCACCCGACGACCTGCCAGCAGGCGAGCAGCCCGACCCGGTCGGGGCCGAGCCGAGCGACGCGGCCATCGCCGACGCCGCGCAGACCGCAGACGGTGTGGACCCGACCGCTGTCCCGGCGGTCGACGCGGCGTCGCGCGCCGACACCGGCGATCGCACCGCACAGGCGCCAGACCAAGGGCCAGACCAGGCCACGGATCAGCCCGCGGCGCAGCAGGCCGGCCCGGCCACGGTCCGGCGGTCGGCCGGCGCCCTGCCCGGGGCGGTGCTCGACATCCTGGCGGCCCACCCCGAGCGGCAGTACACCATCGGCGAGCTGTGCAAGCTGATCAACGAGGTCAGCGTTGGCACCGGCGCGGCTCAGGCCAGCCGGGGGGCGGTGGCCAACGCCGCGACCAAGGTCGTCGGTCAGCGCCGCGCCGAGCAGACCGTGGAGCGGCCGGCCACCTACCAACTCGCCCGAACCCCACGGAATGTGAGGTACCCCGGGGGCGGGTGTCAAGGTTTGGACGCCTCACGCCCGCCCCCGATGCTCCTTCACAGGCAAAGTGCAACCCCGAGCGTCCGCCATCCCGCAATCACGTGCCACCGCCAGCGGCGGTGTCCTGGCCGGTGGCTCGCCCTGGCCGGCGGGCTGCCGTGACGCCAGCAGCGCCCGACGACCCCGACGACCCCGACGACCCGGGCGGTCGCCGCTGATCACCCTGCCGCGCGAGGGTGCCGCCGCCGGCTACCGGTGGCTGGTGCTGCGCGTCACACCCGACCGGGTCGCCGCCCGGCTGTCCCGGACCGGACCCGACAGCCGGTAGCCAGCCGCCACCACCCCACCCGCAACCCCGCCGCCGCGAAAACGGGCGGCGATCCCCGCATGCCGCAACCCCCGCACCGCAATCCTGAAGGAGTCCCTTGTGCTGTCGTTCGACACCACCCATGCCTTGACCGGCTGCCTGCTGCACGCCGACGCCCACGCCGAAACGCGCGGCTTCGGTGCTCCTCCCGTGCTGCTGTTGCTGACCGACCAACCCCTCACCCCGACCGGCGCCGGCCGGCTGCGCCACATCCGCGCCGCGGCGTTCACCCTGCCCCCGCAGCAGGTGGCCGAGCACACCGACGCGATCGTCGGGGTGCTGCACGACCTCGCCGCCAGGCTCGCCGACCTCGCCCAGCCCGGCGCCCGGTCCGACCTGCGCCTCGCCGACGGGCCCGACCCCGGCCTCGACGCCGCCGTCGCTGCTGACATCCACGCCGACCTGATCACCCTCATCGAGCCGGGCTGCCGGCCGCTGGCCTGGGCCGTCGTCTACGACGACGTGCTGGCCGACACCGACAGCATCGACGCCGTCCGCCGCATCGACGCCGTCGACGTCGACGGCCGCGTCTACCAGCTCACCCGGCTACGCGGCGAAGCCCACGCCGTCGTCGTCATCGACGACCAACCCGACCCCGACGACACCCCGGCCACCCACCCCAGCCTGACCGCGCTCGTCGCCGCCACCACACAACTCACCCACCACACCCGCCAGGGAGCCCACCCATGACCGGCCCCGACCCGCACACCGACACCGCGACCGCACCGCCGGCCCCACCCGGCCACCCCGTCGACCCAGCCGGCGAGCGCGGCGAGGACGACCTGGCCCGGCTGCGGCGCCTGGTCCGCGAACAGCTCGCCGGCGCCGTCGTCGAAGACCGCCTCGACCTCGACCTGGCCAACGGCATGCTGGCCGTGTTCGGCCTGCCCGAGCTGCCCCGCCGCTGGACCGTGCGCCTCGGGCTGACCTTCACCTGCGAGGTCACCGCCGCCACCCGCCACGAGGCCTTCGACACCGCCGAAGACGCCATCGAGGCCGCCGTCGGGCACGCCGACTGCCCCATCGACATCGACTACGACAGCCGCGAACACGTCCACGCCACCGCCGGCGACATCGACCAACACGCCGTCTAACCACCCGCACCCGAGCCACCGCCGCCCGCCGTCGGCAACGTCGCGCGGCCACCGCGCCCGGCCACTCATCACACCCAGACACGTTGCTGTCAGCAGCCAGGAGTTGCTTTCCGATGAGCCAAACCCGCTTCTGCCAGGGCGACCGGGTCATCGTCGCCCCCCGCTCGCCCGGCCCGCCAACCGCGGCGTGGTCTACCGCGTCACCCGCACCCTCAAGGTCAACGTGGTCGTCGAGCCGGTGGACGGCGGCCGGGCGATGCGTATCCACCCCGACTACCTGCTACCCGCCCCCGACGACACCACCGCCGCAGCCACCGTCGCCGCCACGGCCAGCGTCGCGGTGCCCTACCTGGCGCCACTGGACCCCGGCACCGTGGTCACCGTCGCCGGCCCCGGCTGGAAACAGCCGGCCGGCCAAGCTGTACGTCGTCCTGCGCGACAACGGCGACGACCGGCTGTCCATCGCCAAACTCGGGCGACAACGGCCGCTACTGGCGGGTGCGCCGGGCCGGGCTCACCGTCATCGACCCGGCCCGCATCACCCTGACCCGACCCAAACCCGCCACTGAGCAGCCACCACGTGAGCAGGCCGGGAACCGACACCGGCCCGGCATCACCAATCGGCGGCACTCGGCCCCCGTCGCACCGGGTGACCCGAGCCCTCAACCGGCGTCGCGCCAAGCCCAGTTCGGCCGGCGCCGACCGATGGGCACCGCTCGACGGGGTGGACGCCCGGGTCCGGGGCACACCCCGGCCGGCGCCCCCCAACCCGCGCGACTTGACCTTCTCGCAGAGATCAGCGTCGATCACCTGCGTCACCGCCCGGGCCCAGCCGGCCGACAGCCTGCCGGGGTCACGGGGGTCGGGCGGTGGCCCACGCGCGACAACCACGCCGGCGAAAGGCCAGCCGTTGCCCCGACTCCCGCCCGCCCGCCGGACCCGCCGACACCGACCACCGGCGCAAAGGCCCAGCGCCGCTACGGCAACCACCTGTTCCCCGCACGAACCCTCCACCAGGTTGCCGACCGCCCGCCATGCGCAGGCGGCCCCGGCCGCCGGTTCGGCTGACCAGCGAAGGAGACAGCTACAGATGCCCGACCTCGCACAGCTCGCCCCACCCGCCCCCCGTCCACCCACCGGCCCGCCAGCCGGGCACCCGCACCGCGAACAGGCCGTCGTCAGCTGCGCCCTGCTCGGCTACTGGACCACCCCCGGCCCTGACACCGCCCAGGCCTACCGGCACCGCCTCGGCCTGCACGCCGAACTGGACCACCACGACCAGGACACGGCCAGCGTCTGGGTGGCCGGCACCGCAATGGGCACGCTGCTGGCAGAACTGATCGGCCTGCACATCGACGACCGGGCCATCACCGTCACCGACGACGCCGACGGCATACACCTGCACGTGCCCGACCCCGGCGCCCCCACCTGGTCAACCTGGCCGCTGCGCGCCGAACCCGACGGCCGCTACGACCTCGCCGCCACCGGCGAGCTCTGGTACCCGGTGCCCGCCAACGCCTGCGACCGCATCGCCGCCTAACCACAACCCCGGCTCCGCCCGCCCGGTGACGACAACCCCCCGTTCACCCCGGCGCGACGCCCGGCCGCACCCCGGAGACGAGAAGAGCTTCCGCACCGAAACGACCCTGGCCGGCTACGCCCGCACCGCGGTCACCCTCAAGACCCGCATGGACGCCTACTGCCACAGCACCGGAGGCCGGAAATACCTGACCACGTTCGCGGAAGCGTTCCACGACAACGCGATTCCCGACCAGCCCCCGACGGCCGAGTACATCGACGCGATCCACCGGCTGGCCGGCAGCGCCTGGCGCATCGGTGAACCGTACGTCCTGGCCCCCGCGATGACCGCCATCGTGGCCGCCGCCGCCGACGCCCTCGACCTTGCCGGCGAGACCCTGAACGACGAGGTCGCGCCGGGCGACTTCGGGGTGCTGTTCCTGCCCGACCCGATCTACGCCCGCAACCCGCGCGGACAGCTCACCGGCATCGCCGCGATCACCTGGGCCCGGCTGTCGGCACCGGGCGGCAGCGCGTGGGCGATCGCCGGCTGGTCCGCGCTGGCTGACCCCGACGACCCCGAGACCGCGCGGCTGAACGCGACCCTGCGCCGCAACCCGAAGGTCCGCCGGTACCTGGGCCCGTACCTGCTCGCCGACCTGGACTACCTGCCGGTCGACCGTCCGGTCCAGGCCCGGGAAACCGCTCCCGTCGATGAGGCGGACCTGGACTGGGAGCCGGCACCCGACGGCCGCTACGTCATCGACACCACCGGCTGCCCCACCTCGGTGTGCACCGCCATCATCTACGCGTTCTGGCGCATCCAGGCTCAGCCCCTGGCCACCGTCGCGCCCGCGCCGCTGGACCGGTCGGCGGCCCGCCGCGCGGCCCGCGCCTCGGTGGTGCACGACACCCGGGTGGTCATGCTGCGCCGCACCAGCCCGCTCGCCGAACCCGCCGACGGGGAAGCGAAATGGCATTACCGGGTCCGGTTCATGGTCCGCTTATCCGTAAGGGAATTCTGGGGCTCCGCGACGACGGGTGACAGCAGCCTTCGGGGTGTCGCTGATCCGTCACGGACGACCCTATCTGGTGGTTGTCTGCGACAGTTTTCGTCTCGTGACCACATTCGCGCAGCGGGTGCTGCTGTCGGGCGGCGTAGTGACGTGGACGGTGTTGGGAGTCGACGGGCTGCCGCATGAGATGTACGAGCGGTTCCTTGCTTACCACCGTGTGGTGTCGGCGCCCAACACGGTGCGCGCCTATGCCACCTCGTTGGGGTGCTTCGAGGCCTTCCTGCGGCAGACCGGACAGCGGTGGGACCAGGTCGGGCGCGACGATCTGGCCCGCTTCGTGCAATGGCTGCGTTTCGGTACCCCGCCGGAGGTCGTCGACCTGACCGGCGAGCGTGAGCCGACGCACGGCGAGGCCACGGTGGAACTTCGGATGGCGGCGGTGGTCGCCTTCTACGAGTTCATGGCCGAGGACGGTGTGGGTCCGAAGTTGGTCCTGCACCGCACCGCGCGCAAGCGCATCGGTGCGGGTCAGCCGTATAAGGGCATGCTGCACCATCTGTCGTCCAGGCGGGCTCAGCGGGCGCCGGTGTTCCGGCTACGCAAGCGTCGCCGGGACCGACCGCCGGTGCTGGCACCCTTGCAAGTCCAGGCGATCCTGGACGCCTGCGCCTGGTGGGATACCGAGGCCGGGGCGTGGCGGGGGTCGCTGCGCAACCGGCTGCTGTTCGCGATGCTGGCGGAGACGGGCATACGGCTGGGGGAAGCGTTGTGCCTGTTCCATGACGACTTCGTGGCCGGCCGTGGTGGCACCCCGTACGTGCTGGTGACCCCGCGGGAGCATCCGCATCAGCAGCGGGTCAAGGGCTGGCGTTCCCGCCGGATCTACGTCTCCGACCGCCTGGAGACACTGCACGGCGACTATCTGTGGGATGTGTGCGACCGCGGTGGCGCCGAAGCGGTGGCGAACCTGGGTCAGTGGTGGCTGTTCGTCAACGTCGAGCGGGCGCCATTGTTCGCGCCGATGCGCCCGGAAACCGTCTACGACACGGCACGCCGCATCAAACATCGGCTGGGCAAGAGCATCCCGGCTGACTTCACCCCGCACTGGCTGCGCCACACCCACGCCACCGCGCTGCTGATGTCCGGGGCGCCGCTGCCGCTGGTGCAGCAGCGGATAGGGCACGCGGACGTGCAGACCACCATCAACACCTACGGCTGGGTGACCGAAGACGCGGCGCTGCGGGCACTGGCCGGGTGGCAGTCGTTCGCCGGCGGCTGGCAGACTGCGGCGGTCTCCACGTGAGCGCCGACGTAAGGCCGATGCGTGCCGCACAGGTCCTGATCATGCCGCCGGTGTCTGAGCTCCCGGGGTCGTTGCCACGATTCGCCCGGTGGGTCGAGGACGAGATGCGTCACCGGCCCGCGGTTGCCGACCTGGCCAAGCGGGAGAAGCTCGCGGCCAGCACCGACATGCGGTGGTGGGACATGCCGGCCGGGTGGCCCGCCGCCAGCGGCCTGGTCAAGCTCGACATCGGCGGTACCACCCGGTCGGAAAGCAGTTGGCTGCTGCTACCGGCCGCCGTGCGCCGGGAACTGGCGTGGGCGTTGACCGCCGTCTGCGGTTCGGGCAGCCGTGGTTGCGGGAGGCGACCCGGCTGTGGCTGGCCGACGGGATAACCCGGGAACTGATCCGCATCAGTACCGCGGTCGGGCGCCACAACTCCGTGTGCAAGCTGTCGGTATTCCTGACCGAACGCCGCATCGACACCGACCTGCTGACCACGGACCGACCGGGTCTGAACGGGATCGCTCGTGACTTCGCGGTCTTCTGCCGAGACCCGGTCGGGCGCGGCGTGCGCCGGGCCCGGATCGTTGAAGCGCCGGGCGCTAACGCGGTGCTCAACGACGTCGCGCAGTTGTTCGAGTTCGCGGCGGACAACGCCGCCGAGGTAGGCCGCTTCACCGGCGTCGCGTCCTGGGCGCGGGTCGGCGCTGAGCGCACCCTGGCGTTTCGCCGGATGTGCGCCCGGCGGGGTGAGGTGGCCCGCAAGAGGGCCCAGATCGCCTCCGGGGAGAAGGTCTACAGCGACGCGGCGATTGGAATGATCCTGGCCCGCGCCACGGTGCTGGCCCTGCCGGAGCGGGAAACGTTCACCTTCACCCACCGGGGTGGGCAGATCACGGTCGCCGGGTTGGGTCAGGAACAGGCGTACCGGATGCTGCTGCTGCAGATCAAGACCGGGCGGCGGATGAGCGAGTTGGCCCTGATGGACTACGACCCGCTCCTACCGCTGCTCAACCCACCGCAGCCCGGCGACGCGGAGACCGCCAGCGGTGAACAACCGGCCGGCGGGGTGGCGTGGCTGCGTTACCAGCAGACGAAGATCGACGGCAGCGCCGACCGGATCGTCGTGGACCAGGAATGCGTCGATCTCGTCCACGCCCAGCAGGACTGGGTACGGCGCTTCCTGACCGAGCACGACAGCCAGGTGAAGCATCCCCGCTACCTGTTCGTCGCGCCCCGACAGAACCGCCACGGCAACCGGCCCTATCGTCCCGGCCACTACTACGAGGCGTTGGGTCAGTTCGTCCAGGCGGCCCGTATCCACGACGAACACGGCGAGCCGTTGCCGTTGACCCGCACCCACCAGTTCCGCCACACCGTGGCCACCAACTTCGCCAACGATGGAGTCCCCGTGCATGTGCTGCAACGCTTCCTCGGTCACGCCACCCCCGCCATGTCGATGCACTACGTGGCGATCCGCGATGAGACCGCCGAGCAGGCGTTCCTGAACCTGGTCAAGATCGGTGCGGACGGGCAGGAGGTGCCGATGGATCGCACCACCATGTATGACCTGCTCCAGCTGGATCGCAGCACCGACCGGATCCTGCCCAACGGGCTGTGCCTGCTGCCACCGGCACGCGACTGCGACAAGGGCAACGCCTGCTACACCTGCGGCATGTTCGCCACCGACCGTTCCTTCGCTGAGGTGCATCAGGAAACGCTGGAGCGCACCAAGGCACTGATCGCCAACCGGCAGCGCCAGCACCAGCAGCGAACCGGCCAGCCGATGGCTGAATCCAACGTCTGGTTGCGTGAACGCCTTCAGGAGGTCGCCGCCCTGGAACGCATCATCGAGCGGCTGGGGCAACCACCCGAGGACCAGCGCAGCCTCCAGGGCGGCGGTGTCGGCGCTCGCACCGCGCCCGCGTCCAAGCCGGTGCAGATCGAGATCGCCAGAAAGCCACGCCCATGACCGGCGCCGAACCCGACCGGCAGCAGCGCATCGACCGGCTCACCGCCGCCGCCAGACAGCGCACCCAAGGCGCCCAACAGCATGCCGAGAAGACCATCCGGCGCATGCTGCGCGACCAGCAGGCGATCACCTTCCGAGCCGTGCACCGCGAAAGCGGACTGTCACTGGACTTCCTCTACAGCAACGACACCGTACGATCCCGTATCGAGCACACGCGTGGTGCCCAGAGTGAACCGATCGCGTCTGCTCCACAGCCAACCAGCGACAGCAGTGACGGCACCGTGATCAGAGTCCTCACCAGTCGACTCCAGGCCGCCAAACGCGACCACCGACACGAGGTCGACGACCTGCGTCGCCAGTTAGCCCTCGCTACCGGCGAGATCCTCGTCCTGCGGGAGCGAGTCCGCGTCCTCGACCGCCAGCACCGAGCCGCGCACGAGGAACGAGGCGATGTCGTGGAGGTTGACCAGCCACCTGCCTCGTGACCGCCCGTCCTGACGCATCACCCTGTTCATGTCCGCTACGGGGATCCGGAAGACGGCCCGTGGTCGAGCCCTGACCGAGAAGGTCACCGCGCCGTCAGCCAAGTACTCGTGCTCGATATCTACCTTGGGTTCGAGGACCACCAGAGCGATTTCGTGAACCTTCTCCGGGTCGTACTGCCCTGTCTTTGCTGGCGGCGGCGGCACGCCGAGGACGCCTGCCCGGTGCACCCACGCACGCTTCACATCCACCAGCACCCCGTCGCCTCGAACGTCCCAGGAGCGCTGGTAACCGCCGCCTGCCCAGTACGCATCCGTGGAGTCAGCGGCGACAACACCAGCGCCGATCATCTCGGCAACCAACGGGCGCACGGCAATGAGATCCCCGTCGCACTTCTCCCACTGGCGGAAGCCCCGATACCAGTCGGGCACCTGATCGTCTGCCACAGCTCAGGTTCTACCCGCAAGGTACGACAACACAGGGCGCCATCTCCGTGGCAGACGAGTACGCGACAGTCCTGACGTGGGTAAACAGCAAGACGATCATCGAGATTTGCAGATAAGTCCGCGGCCACTGGCGGCGCCTGCACGACAAGCACGGCAACCCGTACCGGATCTGGATACACGCCTTCATCAAGGGCCCCGACGGGGCGCCGCTGCTGGCCGGCGAGAAGGTCGCCTCCTCGCCCGCTGACCCCCCGCAACGCCACCCGCAACCGGACCGCGGCCACGATGGCCTCCCGGACGCCCGGCGCCGTCGCCCCCACCACGCCGCACGCGGGTAGCAGGCTCCCCGCTGATCCTTACACCCGAGGGCACGTTCAACCACGGCTTCACCGGGCGGCGGGTCGGCACCCGCGACGGCTACCCCGAGTTCACCCTCACCCGCCGGGTGGCCCAGGGCGCTCGCGGCGGTACACGCCGAATCCGACACCGACCTCGACCCGCACATCGACCCGTCTTTGGCCTTCGACGGCGACGACATCGTCATCGACCACCCTGCGACCGGCGGCACCGCTCACCCCGGTACAGCGGTCGCACCCAACCTGACGGCACCTACGGATGGCCTGGGGCTGGGTGCTTGGGAGCAGGCGGACCCGGACCGGGTGGTCCACCTCGCCACATCGCCACCAGCCAACCCGGCCCGCCGCACGGCGGGCCCTTTCGCACGCCCGACCCGGAACGGAGTTCGGCATGTCCACACCCAGCTACGTCGGGGTCCTCGACCCCGACGGGCGCACCTACCGGGCCCGCTACGCCCACTTCGACGGCGCCCCGGACACCATGCCCTACATGATCGCCGCCGTGTGGTGGCACACCTTCGGCCGCGACGGCGCCGCCACCGGGCAGGCGCTGCTGGCCCACACCTGGGAGCAGATCGGACCCGACATCACCGCCGGCACCCCGACGAGCCTGCCCGGCTACCGGCCGGTCCCCGGCGTCGGCGTCGCCTTCCCGCAAGAAGACACCGAACCGCAGCCGGTCACCGGCAACCTGACCGTCCCGGACGCCACGACGGCGGCGTCGTGGATGTACCTGATCGACCTGGCCCGCCCCGACACCCTGCTCCTGTTCGCCCACACCGGCCGGTGGACGCTCACCGGCCGCCTCGACATGTCCGTCGGCCGCGACGTGGTCGCCACGGCCGATTGACCCGCTACCGCGGGCCGCCCGGCCGATCAGGCGCCGAGCCCGCATCCAACGCCCTCCTCCGGGCCCCGCCCCCGCGGGCGCGGCCGGAACACCCGGCCCGCCCAACCCGGCCAGCCCGGCCTGCGGCACGAGCATTCACCGCGGCCCCGGGCGCGGCCGACCGCGGCGTCCCGCACACCTCTGTTGACGAAGGACACACCATCACCATGACCAGCCAACCCACCCGGCCGCCCCGCTACCGGCACCACCGCAGGCGGCTGGCCACCACGGCCGCCCCGCCCCCGGTGCGATCACCCACCCCAGGGATGCGGCCCTGAGCCCCCGACTCCTCGCCGCCTGCGCCGGCGGTGTCGTCGCCATGGTGGTCGCTTGCGCCGGCCTGGTCGGCGTCCTGTTCACCGGGGTCGCCAGCGGCTGCACAGCCGCCATCACCGCCGTCAACCCGAGCGCATCCATGCCCGCCGGGGTGCCCAGCCCCCCGCCCGGCGGCTTCCCGGCGATCGGCGCCTGGAATTCGGAGGCGGTCGGCAACGCCGCCACCATCATCGGGGTCGGCGCCCGCATGGGCGTGCCCGCCCGCGGCTGGATCATCGCCGTGGCGGTCGCGATCCAGGAATCCTCCCTGATCAACCTGCCCGACCTCGGCGACGCCAACGACCACGACTCGTTGGGTCTGTTCCAGCAGCGCCCGTCCCAGGGCTGGGGCACCCCGGCGCAGATCATGGACCCGGTCTACGCCGCCACGAAGTTCTACGAACACCTCCTCGCCGTGCCCGGCTGGCAGAGCATGCCCCTGGCCCAGGCCGCCCAGGCGGTGCAGCGCAGCGCCACCCCGGAAGCCTTCGGACGCTGGGAGGGCGAGGCGACCCGGATCGTGGCGACGCTGACCGGCCTGGCCGACCCGTCGGCGCTGGCCGGCGGCTGCGACCCGGTCAACCTGGTGCAACCGCCGCCCGGGTTCAGCCTCCCGCCCGGCACCCCACCCGCCGTGGCCACCGCGATCTTCTGGGCCTTCGGCCAGCTCGGCACCCCGTATGCCTTTGGCGGGGACTGCACCGCCGCGCACTCCGGCGACCCGGCCCACCAGTGCGACTGCTCCTCCCTGGTACAGCAGGCCTACCACGCCGCCGGGCTCGCCCTGCCCCGCACCGCCCACGAGCAGTTCCACGCCGGCACCCCCGTGGCCGGCCTCGACCAACTACGCCCCGGCGACCTGGTGTTCGTGCCCGGCGCAGACGGCACCGCCGACGCCCCCGGCCACGTCGGCATGTACCTCGGCAACAACATGATCATCTCGGCGCCGCAGACCAATCAGGTCGTGCACATCACCGATCTTGGCGCCTACTGGCGCACCAACCTGGCCGGCATCCGACGCATCGTCCCCGCCGCCGGCTGACAGCGATCCCGCCTGTGGCAGGCCGACCCGAGGCGCTGGCAGCCACCACTACCCACGGTCGGTCCGCCGCCAAGGCGGTCGGGCCGACCCCGTATCGACCGCCGTGGCGGCACCCCGGCCCACAGCCCGCAGTGCCGCCGCGCCCGAGCAAGGAAGACTCCCATGCATCCCCAGAACCCCGCAGACGACGTCGAGGCGGGCACCGAGCAGGCTCGGCTCAGCGTCGGCGATCCCGTCCTGCGCAAGAGCCGGCTGCTGTCGCGCCAATGCGACACCTGCATCTTCAAGCCCGGCAACAAGATGCGCCTCGAACCGGGCCGGCTGCGTGAGATCGTCGGCCAGGCACTGGCCACCGACGGCTACATCGTCTGCCACGACACACTGCCCTACCACCGCTACCCGCAGGCCGCGCCCGCCATCTGCCGCGGCTTCGCCGACCGCTACGACACCGCCGCGTTGCAACTGATGCGCCGGCTGTGGGGATTCGTCGAGGTCGACCCACCCGACGACGCTCACCCAACCGCCGGCAACGACCAGACCGACCTCCCTCGGTAGCGGTGGCCCGTCATGGCGAGCCGACCCGCACCCAGACCCGGCCCGCCCAGCAGCCGACGGCGCAGACCACGCCGCCGGGGCAACGAGCCGATGACCTGACCCGAAGGGGAATCTCCCAGCGACCAACAACGACAGCTCGACCGCCGACCGCGGCGACGCGTCCGCCACCCCGGCTACCGCAAACGTGACCGACGACGAGCCGTTGGTCCCAGCACCGTGGTGACCGTCGCCGGGCCCGACCGGGGTCGACGAGCCCGCGGGTCGGCTCTACCTTAGTCGTCGACAACTTCAAGGATCCGCTGCACACCATCGCGCCGCTCGGCGGCGACGACGGCCACGCGTGGCCGGCATCCACCTCAACGCACCACAACCTGTCTCGCGGTCCATGCACATCCGACGCCACGGCAACCAGCCGACCACCCGCGTTACGGCGCCCCGGGCCAGGGCCGCTCATCCAACCGACCGAGTCAACGCAGAGCAATGCGGATGTCCGACACCGAGTACTGGTTTTTCCTGCCGATGTACTACCCGTTGCGTTGCACGCGTTGCCTGCGGCGTCCATCGACGGTGCCGGGCCCGCGTTGCGCCTGGTCGCGCAGGACCGCCTACGTTACCTGGACAGCAACGCCGTCCCGCCGCCGCGGGTCAACGCGTTCGACGCCGACAGCGTGGCGCGGGTCTACACCATCGGCTACGGCCCTCCACCCGGCGCGGCTGATCCGGTCCACGACCGGGACGGGCAACCGATGGTGCTGGCCAGCACCCCGCTGCTCGACGGAGGCGACGGCCCGCTGCTGCGGCACCTGTCCGGCGGACCCATGACCGGATGTGACTGGCTCGTCGACACCGTCCGGCTCGACGAGGTTCGCTGGCAGCCCCGTCCGCTGCCCCGGTCGCAGCCGCCGGCCCAATGGATCCCGGTCCAGCTGGAACTCACCGGCCTACCGGGCGGCGGCTATCCCGGCGAGATCGTCGACAACGCCGCCCGCGACGGCTGGTGCCTGCCACGGTTCACACCCGACGTCGCCGCCCGGATCATCGCCGACACCGCCGCCACACCCGCGCTGCCCCCGGGTTGACCCGGCTGCGACCGGGCGACACACCCGCCGATGGTGGGCAGCCGGACACGGTCAGCCTCGACGAGGACGGCTACTACCGCCTCGGCGCCCGAGCCTGGCCGTTGGTCAGCAGAACGCTGCTCCCCGCCGGGCGGCTGCACCTGTTCGCCGGGTCGCGTCACGCTGCTCAAGGTCTGGCCGCCCCGCCCGCATCCGGGCAAGGCGTGTTCGCCGGCATGGGCGCGCTGATGTGGCTGGTCGACGGCGACCTCGTCTGCCGACCCGTCTACGACGACAGCGATCCCAACGTCAACCCGTACCTGGTGGACGGGCTTCTGCTCGACGGGATCGGCTACGTCGACGTCGAGGAGGAACCGTCGCACCGAGCTACGACACGATCGTCGCCGCCACCGCCATGCAGCTACCGGCGGTAGAACATCTGCTCCACGTCACCACCCACCAGGGTCCACACCGCACCGCACCACGTAGCACCCGATCCCACGCGCCACCCAACGCCAACGACCACGACAGGCCCGACCGCCGCGCCGACGTCGTGACGTTCACACCGACCTCGCGTCCGGCATGCCCCGGCCGAGCCCGCCGCCGCAGCTCGGCGGGTGACCCGCCCGCACAGGCGGCCGACCGGGCTCGCCGCACGACGGCACGCTCCGACGCGTCGCTGGCAAAGGAGACCACATGCGATACCACAACGGCGAGCGCATCGCGCTCGTGTCCACCGACCCACACACCCTACTGCGCCCCTGCGACCAGGGCACCGTTGTCCGCCACGACGAAGCCACCGACACCGTCGACATCGCCTGGGACAACGGTTCCCGGCTGTCGATGTGCACCGACGCCGGGGACCGCATCCGCCGCCTGCCCGCCGACGCCGACGGCGTCGGGCCGGCTCGGGAGGCGGTGCGGTGATGGCCCGGGCCACCAGCCTGATCGGGGTGCTCACCGCCGATGGGCGCACCTACACCGCCCGGCGGCTCTACCGCGGCGGCGAGCCGCAGCGCATCGTGCCGGTGCTGCGCCAGATCTGGCGCGACGTCTTCGACGGCGACACCCACCGGATGCTGCCCCTGCTGCTGGCGCAGGACTGGGCGTTGCTCGACCCGGACTGCGCCGGGCCGGTGGCCGGACCGGACCTGGTCGCCGGGATCGGGCAGACGCACTGGCGCGGCTGGACCGACCCGGTCCGCAACCACCTGCACGGCCCGCGCGCCGCGTCCGGCCGCGAGTGGGCCTACCTGATCGACGACCTCGACGACCACGTGCTGGTGTTCGAGGCCAGTGTGCACGGGCAGTGGCGGTGGCACAGCCGCCACCCGTTGCAGGCCGCCTTCGACGGGCTGCGGTCGTCGGCGACTCCGATCGCCGGGGACGCGGCCACCGCCCACCACGTCGGGCACGCCTGGCGGCCGGCGACCGTCAGCCTCGACGGGCTGCACACCGCCTGGCACGCCGAGGTCTGCACCGGCGAACACGCCCGCGGGGTGGTGGTCGCCCGGTTCGACACCGACACCCTCGACGAGGTCATCGACGTCCTCGACGTGTTCTACCGCGACCGGCGGCCCGGCTCCGGCCTGCCGGTCATGTCCCGCACGACGCGGGCGCTGACCGTGCGGTGGTTCGCCGGCACCGGCCACGAGGAACACCTGCACGTGCTGCCCGACGGCGAGGGCCGGTACGTGCTCGGCCCGCACATCTGGCCCTGGATCCTGTCCGGCGAGGACATCCCCGGTCACGACCCCACCGCGTTGCGGGGCGGCACCCTGCCGATCCTGGAATGGGTGACCGCGGCCGGGTTCGCCGCCGCCCTGCCCGACCTCGCCGACCAGCCGCTGCCGCTGGTCTGCGCCGCCCTGGCCGTGCTGCACCCCGGCCGGCCCGCCGTCATCGCACCGGCCGATGCGGCCGCCGGCTACGTGTGGCTGCCCGCACCCGGCCACGCGCTGATGCTCACCCCGCAATCCCGCCGCCCCGACGCCGGCGGCCCCGGCACGGTCGTGCTGCCGCGCCCGCTCGGCGGGTCCTGGACCGCCGACCCGCCGGTGCCGGTGGTCACCGCCGCCAAGCTCGCCCACGTCTGCGCGCTGGCCCGCAACGGCCACCTGCGGCTGGAAGCCGCCCTCGCCGAACCCCCGACCCAACCCCCTGCCCACGCCGACCCCTGAACAGGACCGCCATGCCCAGCCCTAAGCCGGCCAGAACCACATCCACGGCCGGCCAACCCCGCTACCCGCAGGTGCGAGTGCGACTATCCACTGCGGATGGACCTGCGGGCATCCTCATCGGCAAGGTCGCCGTCGCGCTGCGCCGCCAGGTCGGCGACGACGCCGCCGACGCCTTCAACGCCGCCGCCCACGCCTGCGGCTCCCACCCCGAACTGCTGGAGCTGATCCGCGCCACGGTGCGGGTCAGGTGAGCACCACAGCCGACATCCCCATTCGCATTTGCGGCCAGCGCCCCGACGCTCGGGCGAACGCTCACCCCGCTCACGCGGCCCCCAGCGATTTCGCCCGCGCGGCCGGGGCGCTTTCGCGCCTTCGCCTTCGACCAGGAGGAACCCCCATGCCGCGCACCAACACGCACCGCGAACAAGACCCGCCCCACCAGCCCGGCGGCGGCCAATCCCCGGCCCGGCCGGGCAGCCACGGCGGCGGCTGGCAGCAGGTACTCGACGCGCTGCGCGCCGCCGGCGCCGAAGCCGGCGCCAACGCCGCCGACTGGTGGGCCCAGGACACCGTCGGCGGGCGGGCCAGCGGCGACACCGTGGCCACCGCCCGGATGATCCTGGCCGGCATCGACGACGGCGACCCGGCCGTCCTCGACGCCCTGCCCACCTGCGACCTGTCCGGCCGCCTGGCGGACACCCCCAGCGAGGCCGGCCCCTACGCCGACGTTTACGCCGAGGCCGCACCCGACGGCGCGCCCGGCTGGGACGCCCTCGACGAGCGGGCCCGCACCGAGGCGATCGACGCGTTCGCCGACGGCTACCACAGCGCCGCCCACCACCGCGCCGCCGAACGCTGCCGCACCGCCCTGCCCGACGACCGCGGCGGCACAGATGCCGACCGGGACGACCCGCAGCGCCGGCCACCCGAGTAGCGGGGGTACACGATGGACCTCGACTACCTGCAGCAGGTGACCGGCCAGGCCGGCTACCGCATCGACTGGACCGCCCTGACCGGGCTGTCCGCCCGCCACCCCGAGCCGGTGCTCGACTGGATCGCCGCGGCCGCCGACCACGCCGCCGCCCACACCGGCCACCGGCTGCTGACCGCCACCGCCACCGCCCTGCGCGACCGGGTCGCCGGCACCCAGCCCGGCCACCTGTACCAGTACGCCGACCAGCTCGCCGAGGTGTGCGACCTGCTCACCCAGACCGCGCAGGCCCGCGGCGAGGCGATCGACCACCTGTCGGCCTGCTGCGCCGACCTGGCCGCACTCGACCCCGCCGCGCTGACCCATGATCCCGACGCGCCGGCCCCACCCGCCCCGTCCTACCCGCAGCCGGTCCCGCCGCCGCTGCCGCGGCCGGACCCGGCCCACGCCACCGTCTGCCACGGCCTGCGCGCCCACCCACACCGCCGCCCCCGCCGGCGCCCACCCACCAGCACCGTCACCTGAACCGAACGAGGGGGAATCCGTCGTGGATCTGCCCAACCACTTCCTCGTCGCCGTGCTCGTGCCGGCCGACACCACCATCGACACTCTGCGCCAGCGGGTCGCCCCGATCCTCGACCCGCACGTCGACGTCACCTGCGCCTGGTGGTCGCCGGGCATGTATACCGCCGGCGTGTGGTGCGACTACGACCCCACCGGCGACCCGGCACACTGGGCCACCTGCGCGATCTGCGGCGGCACCGGCCGCCGCGACGACGCGATCGGCCGGGCCGCCCGCGCCATCAACCCGGCATGCGCCTGCAACGGCTGCGCCGGGCCCGGCGTCGTGCTGGCCCACCGCGCCACCGCGCCCCGACCCTCCGGCACCGTGCTGACCAGCCCCCACACCTGGCAGCCGCAGCCGGGCGACATCGTCGCCGTGCCCCGCATCCTCGCCGCCGGCTGGCGGTTCCGGCGCGGCGCCGCACCCCACGCGCTCGCCACGCCCGGCGCCTGGCAATGGCTGGACCAGCAGGACGACGGGTGTCTCGACCCGGCTATGCGGCACACGCTAGACCGTCTGGGCCCCACCCGGCGCGCCGAATCGGCAGTAGCCGCCATCAACGCCCGGACCGCCGGCGCCTACCTGTACCGGCTGCCCGACGGCGGCCAGACCCTCAGCCCTCCCAACTAGCCCTGCCGACTAGGACACCAACCAACTGCCGGCCGGCGCGCCGCCGGTGCTCGGCCGTGCCGGTTGGTCCGGGCCACGGCGCACCCGCACCCCGCGCGGCCGGGTTCCGCGTGACGGCGCTCGACCACCGACGCCTACACGCACCCGACCAGGGCTCACGCCGCAACCTCGGCGCCCACGCCCGGCACGCCGGACGCCGCCGCTCGGCGGCTCCCCGGCATCTCGCGGCTTCGCCCTCGAGCAACTCATCAGCAACCGACATCCGAAACGGAGACCACCGTGTCACCCGACACCAGCGACGCCGCCGACCCGGCGGCCACCACCACCGACACGTCCGCCCGCGGCTCGGCGGACCTTGGCTACCTGCACCCCGACAACCTGCGCCTCGGCGGCACCGGCGTGTTCGCCGGCGACTGGGCCTGGAGCGCGGCCACCGACGGCACCTGGCGCATCCCGGTCGGCTTCGTCGGGACCCTCATAGACACCTGGAACGGGTGGGCCGTGTTCACCTGCACCCGCGAGGTCGCCGAAGCGATCGTCGCCGACCAGCAGCGACTGCGCGACGCCGAACGCGCCCGGCTTTCCGCCGAGGGCCTGCACGGCGACGAGCTCACCGCCCGCCTCGACGAGGCGATCGCACCGATGCGGTTCGACGGCCACGACATCGTCGTCGACGAACGCGCCGGCT
>WNGE01001152.1_pt1 | contig 33828 bp, 31 predicted proteins | sample 5400651 | NCBI WGS metagenome assembly WNGE01 (sample SAMN13153370, study PRJNA577476) | soil metagenome | isolation source: 60 cm soil or saprolite under grassland replicate 2 | place: USA:California | collected 2016-06-15
CGGCCAGCCGGCCATAGCGAGAACGGAAGCGGCTTTCCACTTACCGTCCCTTCTTCGGCGACCCTTTCGGGGCTCCGCTTCCGGCTCCGTTGCCGTTGCCGTTGCCGCCTGCGTTGGCGCCTCCGGCGTTCGGATTGCCCCCACCGGCGTTTGGATTGCCGCCACCGGCGTTCGCGCCGGCGTTCGGATTGTTTCCGCCCGCGTTGCCGTTGCCGTTGCCGTTTCCACCCGCGTTGGCGCCGCCGGCGTTGGGATTGTTTCCGCCTGCGTTCGGATTGTTCCCGCCCGCGTTGCCGTTGCCGTTGCCGTTTCCACCCGCGTTGGCGCCGCCGGCGTTGGGATTGTTTCCGCCCGCGTTCGGATTGTTCCCGCCCGCGTTGCCGTTGCCGTTCCCGGTGCCACTGCCCGGAGCGTTACCCGGCGAGCTTGGGTCGGTCGGCGGCGTGTCCTCCGCCAAGGACGCAACATCGGCGTCCGGAAGGGGAGGAGCGGACGCTTCAATGGGGGATGTCGGTGTCTCGGGATCGGGCGCGCGCGGGGGCGCCGGCGGCGACGGTGCAGGAAGCCGCGGGGGCGGAGGCGGTGCAGGCGGCGCCGGCGCCGGCGTGTATGCCGTCGAGGCAAGCTGTGAGCTCTCGACGACGCGAGGATCGCTGGGAGGAGCTGCAGTGTGGACAGCGGGAAGCACGACGACCATCGGCGCACCCGGCGTTGGCGCTGCGCCGGGTCGCTTGGTCGCGAGCTCCTTGGCCAGCGGGTCGGACGCGGGAAGCAAGAGGGAGAGAAGCCGCGCCTGACGGCCGACGACTCCACCCGAAGACGTGAACGTGCGGCCGTCCTGCACGCCGAGGACCGCGCTATTGAGAGAGATCGCAACACTGCTGCCCTGGCCACCGCCCACACCTGGGAGCAGGGGCAGACCGGGCAAAGCGAGGCCGACCCAGAGCGCGCCTGCGAACGTCGCCGTCGCAGCAAGGCCCGCCGACTCGAAGGTCGACAGAAGCCTCGAAGCCATCGAGGGCCGTGTGGGTGTTCGCCGCTTGGTCTCCATCATCGCCACAGCAAGTACTAGTCCGCAGGTACTAGTCCTGAACATCGACCATCTGCGGGCTGGGGGGCGTCCCCCATCCGAGTGAGTGGGGCTACGTAGAACCGCCAAGGACCGGCGGCACAATCCGCTTAGCCGGGCGTCCCGTAAGCGCAGGTGAAGGGGTCGATCTGCGATCCCGAATCGCAAGGAGGGGGAATTCGGTGAAGAAGCTTTTCTTGCTGGCAGGCGCAGTCGGGCTCGTGCTCGGACTTGTCATCGCCGGGGCGGCAGGGGCGCGGAGCCAGGCAACGCCGATTCAAATCGTGGCCACGATGGTCGCCGGAGACGAGACCCCGACTCCGAAAGGTGAGGTCGCTTCGGCTCGCGGGTCGTTCACGGGGACCCTTACGAAATCGGACAGCGGCACGGTGCTCAACTGGCAGCTCTCGTTCGGCAGCCTGACCGGCGATGCCATCGCTGCGCACATCCACATCGCCGAGCGTGGCACCGCGGGCCCGGTCGTTGTGCCTCTCTGCAGTCCATGCACGAGTGGTGCCACCGGCACCGCGAACATCAACGCAACTGTGCTCGAGGCGATTCAGAACGATCGTGCCTACGTGAACGTGCATACGAAGACGAACCCCGCGGGTGAGATTCGGGGGCAGGTGTCGCCGGCCGCGACCCTGAGGACGTCACTGCGTGCGTCCCAGGAGCGGCCGAAGCCGAAAGGCAGCGTTCGCCGGGCACGGGGCGCCTTTACGGTGACGATCACCAAGCAAGGCTCCTCGGCTGTCCTGGTATGGCGGTTGACTTTTAGCCGGCTCACCGGCAAGGCGGTCGCTGCGCACATCCACAGCGGTGCGCGTGGCAAGCCTGGTCCCGTCATCGTGCCGCTCTGCGCGCCCTGCAGGACGGGGGCGCGAGGACGTGCGACTGTGAACGCCTCGGTCCTGAACGCTCTCCAGTCGGGCCGTACCTACGTGAACGTTCATACGGCCAAGAATCCGGCAGGTGAGATCCGCGGCCAGCTCGGCGCTGCGGCGTTGACGATCTCGTAACTCGCAGAAGCCCGAACGAGGCCCGGCTACAACCCGGGCCTCGTTCGTATGACGGATGGACCGGACCGGGATAGGGTCTGCCCGTGAAGAGCGCCGCGCGTGCGGTCGTAATCGGCGGCGGTGTCGGCGGCTGCTCGATTCTCTACTGGCTCACCCGACTTGGGTGGGAAGACGTCGTTCTGTGCGAGCGCGCCGAGCTCACGAGCGGCTCGACGTTCCATTCGGCCGGCCTGGTGGGCCAGCTCCGTGGCTCGCTCAGCCTGACGAGGATGATGATGAGCTCGGTCGAGCTCTACCGCACGCTCGGAGACGAGGTCGGGCTCGAGACCGGGTGGCACGAAGTGGGCTCACTGCGCCTTGCGTCGTCGCACGAAAGGATGGAGGAGCTCGCGCGCCAGGCCGGCTGGGCAAAGACCTTTGGCCTGCCACTTCAACTCATCTCGGCCGCAGGCGCGCAGCAGCTGTTTCCGCCGATGTCGACCGAGGGCATGCTCGGCGCGGCGTACCTGCCGACCGATGGTTACATCGACCCGAGCCAGTTGACGTTCGCCCTGGCTGAAGGTGCACGCCGGCGCGGCGCCGAGATCTACACGAACACGCGCATCACTGCGATCGACGTCGACCGCAACCGGGTCACCGGCGTCGTCACCGATCGGGGCGAGATCCAGGCAGAGATCGTGGTCGACGCCGGCGGAATCTTCGCGGGTGAGATAGGACGCCTTGCCGGCGTGAACGTCCCTGTGATCCCGATGGCGCACGAGTACCTGATCACGAAACCGCACGACGTCCCGCTGGACGTGCCGACGATGCGCGATCCCTCTCTGCTCGTCTACTTTCGGGGCGAGTCGGGCGGCCTCGTCATGGGCGGGTACGAGCGCCACCCGGCGCCGTGGTCCCTGGACGGCATCCCGGCCGATTTCAACGGCAGGCTGCTCGCCGAGGACTGGCCGCGTTTCGAGGAGTTGATGGAAGGCGCACTCGTGCGTGTGCCCGAGCTCGGGGACGCGGAGGTGATCAAGCTGATCAACGGGCCCGAGGCCTTCACACCCGACGGCGAGTTCATCCTCGGGCCGTCGGACGTGCGTGGCTTCTGGGTCGCGGCCGGCTTCTGCGCGCACGGGCTCGCCGGCGCCGGCGGGATGGGGCAGCTTCTGGCCGAATGGATCGTCGACGGCCTCCCGAGCCTCGACGTTTGGGAGATGGACTCGCGCCGCTTCGGCCGCCACTACGAGAGCCGCGAGTACACGCTCGCGCGCACGACCGAGGTCTACTCGACCTACTACGACGTCAAATATCCGGGGCACGAGCGCACCGCGGGACGGCCTTTGCGTGTCTCGCCGACCTACGCACGCGCGCAGGCGCTCGGGGCCGTCTTCGGAGAGAAGTCGGGCTGGGAACGCGTGAACTGGTTCGAGCCGAATGCGGCTCTCGGAGACGAGTCGCTGAGACCGCGCGGCTGGGCCGGCCGGCTCTGGTCACCGGCGATCGGAGCCGAGCACGTCGCTTGCCGTACGACTGCCGCGCTCTTCGACGAGACCTCGTTCGCGAAGATCGAGATCGCGGGGGAGGAAGCAGCTGACTTTCTCGAGCGGCTGTGTGACAACAAAGTCGCGCGCGACGTCGGGGCGATCACCTACACCCAGATGCTCAACGAGCGCGGGGGAATCGAGTGCGATTTCACCGTCACGCGACTGGCCCACGACCGCTTCCGCATCGTCACCGGGACAGCATTCGGCCGGCACGATCTCGCCTGGATCCGCCTAGACGCGCCCGACGGCGTGCAGGTCGAGGACGTGACCTCGAGGTACGCGTGCCTCGGGCTCTGGGGGCCCGCTGCCCGGGCGATCCTCCAGCCGCTGACGACAGACGAGCTCGCGTTCCCCTACATGCGGGCGCGCGAGTTGGCTGTCGGCTCTGTGCCCTGTCTCGCGTTGCGGGTCACCTACGTGGGCGAGCTCGGCTGGGAGCTCTATTGCCCGGTCGAATATGGCCTTCGCCTCTGGGACACGATCTCGGAAGGCGGTCGCGAGCATGGTCTCGTGGCGGGCGGGTACAAGGCGATCGACTCGCTCCGGCTCGAGAAGGGCTACCGCGTGTGGGGCTCCGACATCAGCCCCGAGGACACGCCCTTCGAGGCAGGCCTCGGTTTCGCGGTCAAGCTCGACAAGGGCGACTTCACCGGGCGGGACGCTTTGCTCACTGCGGACGAGCCCACCCGCCGGCTCGCCTGCCTGGTGCTCGACGATCCACGCTCGGTCGCGCTCGGCTCCGAGCCTGTTCGCGCCGGCGGTGAGATCGTGGGCCGTGTCACCAGCGGCGGCTACGGCTATACAGTCGAACGCTCGATCGCGTACGCCTACCTGCCTGCGCCGTCGGCGGCCCCCGGGACCAGAGTCGAGGTGGAGATCTTCGGCGAGTGGATCCCGGGCACGGCCTCCGAAGAGCCGCTCTTCGACCCGAAGGGCGAGCGCATCCGTGCTTAGAGTCGCGGTCTAGGATCGGGCGATGGAGCCCGAACAGCTGGCCGAACGGGTTTGGCCGGGGCAGGACGTGGCGATCGAGCCCCTCGGCGGCGGGATCACGAACCGCAACTTCAAGGTCGAGACCGACGGGCGAAGGTTCGTCCTGCGGATCGGCGGTAGGGACACCGAGCTCCTTGGGATCGACCGTTCGGCCGAGCACGCCGCCTCGCGCGTTGCGGCCGACCTCGGGCTCGGGCCGGAGGTGGTCGCGTTCGTCCAGCCCGAGGGCTACCTCGTCACGCGGTACGTCGACGGCGAGGTCGGCAAGGTCGACGTCGCACGGGTCGGGGCTGCGCTGCGCCTGCTCCACGACGGCCCTGCGTTTCCGGGGCGCTTCGACAGCTTTCGTGTCGTCGAGGCCTACCGCACCACCGCCGCCGCGCATGGCGTCGGCGTGCCGTCGGCGTACGAGCGCGCGAAAGAGCTCGCGAACCAGATCGAGCACCGTCGCTCCGACGCGCCCCTGCGGCCCTGCCACAACGACCTGCTGAACGCGAACTTTATCGACGACGGTGTCCGCCTCGTGCTCGTCGACTGGGAATACGCCGGCATGGGCGACCCGTTCTTCGACCTCGGAAACTTCGCCGTCAACCACGAGCTCACGGAGGAGTCCGAGCACACGTTGCTCTCGGCCTACGGCACCGACGACGTCGATGCGCTCGTCCTGATGCGGTTCATGTCCGACTTCCGGGAGGCGATGTGGGGCATCGTGCAGCTCGCGATCTCGGAGCTCGACTTCGACTTCGCCGCCTACGCCGAGGAGCACTTCGAGCGGCTCGCCCGGACCGCCGCTGAGCCGCGTTTCCTCGGTGCGCTTCAGACCGTGTAGGCGTGTCTCGTTTGACACCTACGCGGCCCCATGACTAAATCGCCCGATCCCCTAACTTGGAGGGCACCGGCATGGTGGACATCCACGACGAGACGGGCCGCGAAGCTGCTAGGGATGAGGCCGATCTCGCCCGCTTCGGCTACAAGCAAGAACTCCGTCGCACGCTCGGCGTCTTCAGTTCGTTCGCTGTCGCCTTCAGCTACATCTCGCCGTCAACTGGCATCTTTACGCTGTTCGCGCTCGGCCTGACGACGATCGGCGGAGTCTTCTTCTGGAGCTGGCCAATTGTGGCGATCGGGCAGTTCATCATCGCCCTCGGTTGGGCCGAGTTGTCCAGTCATTACCCCGTCGCAGGCTCGGTCTTCCAGTGGACGAAGTACCTATCCGGGAAGACCTACTCCTGGTTCACCGGCTGGATCTATTTGTTCGCGGGGATCCTGACGGTCACGTCAGTGTGCGTGACGTTGCCGCTCGCGCTGATACCCGCCTTCGACGACATGGGTTGGAACCTGGCGAACAACCACAGCAACCAGCGGATCATCGCGGTCGTCACGCTCGCGGCAATCACCGTTCTGAATATCTTCGGCGTCAGGCTGGTCGCAATCATCAATAACACCGGCGTGGTCTTCGAGATCCTCGGCATGGTCGTGTTCGCGTTCGTGCTCGCGCTCTTCCACCACCATCAGTCCGCGGCGGTCGTTTTCCACACCGGCGGGACGAGCCTCACCACCGGCACGTTCCTCGTCGCGATGTTCATGTCGCTCTACGTGATCTATGGCTTTGACACGGCCTCTACGCTTGCCGAGGAGACACGCAGTCCGCGCACGGAAGCTCCTAAGGCCGTGCTCGGGTCGGTCATCGGCGCGTTCGTGATCGGCGCCGTGTTCCTCTTCGCTTGCCTGCTCGCGATCCCGAACCTGCCCGGAGCGATCAAGGGCGGCTTTGGCCCGAGTGCGATCATCGACGCCAACTTCAGCAACGCTTTCTCAACGGTCTTCCTGCTCGTTGTCTCCGCAGCGATTTTCGTCTGCTGCCTCTCGATCCAGACGTCGACGATCCGACTTTGCTTCGGCATGTCCCGCGACGACAGGCTCCCGATCTCGCGACTGCTGAGTAAGGTGAACCCGCGATTGCACACGCCGATCGGCTCGTGTCTCGCCATCGGGATCCTGGCCTTCATCCCGATGCTTCAGTTCGCTGGCGCGGGCATCGTGGCAATCGCAGCCACGGGAATGATCTACCTCAGTTACCTGCTTGGGAACTTCGCCTTGCTTCGTGCGCGCCTGCGCGGCTGGCCGAAGACGAAGGCGCCGTTCTCGCTCGGGCGCTGGGGCCTGCCACTCACGGTGCTCGGGATCGCCTGGGGCGGAGGGATGCTCATCAACTTTGCCTGGCCGCGCGTGCAGAGCAACCCGACTCCGAACCAGACGCTCAGGGCGTTGAATTTCCACTGGAACTGGCTGAACGACCGGCCCGTCCTGTGGACGGTCGCGATCTTCATCGCGCTGGTCGGCGCGGTGTACTTCATTCTCGTGCAGCGCAACAAGCCTGCGCACCTCCAGGCTCCCGAAGGCGAGATCTATGCGGAGGCAGCGCCGCCGGCAGCTTCGGCGCCGACGACCTAGCTCCGTCTGTGGGCGCCGGCGGCAGCAAGCCGCCGGCGCCGCGTGCTCGACGTGCCCCCAGCCGCGGGTCTAGGCCTTTCGCGCCCTTCGGGTAGCGCGTCCAGTTCGGCGAGGACCATGCTGAGTTCATGGAGCAAGTGGTCGATCTGGCGACGCGCAAGACCGGCTCGATCGGGGTCGCCCTCGTCTGGGACAGAAACGACAAGACGTTACGTGTCTTCGCCTACGACGGACTGACCGGCGAGGAGATCGTCGTCCCGGTCAGCGGCGACGAGGCGGTCGAGGTGTACCGGCATCCGTTCGCCTACGCCTCCCGCTCGATCAAGCCGAAGCTCGCGGCAGGTGACTGAGGTGGCGAGCTGGGACGCGGCGACAGATGCCGACTTGAAGAGAATCGGTCTCCGCTGCCTGGCCTGCGGTCGACGTCTCGACGAGGCCCTAGCTGTCGTGGGATCCCTCCGCTGCCTCGACTGCAGGGAGTCGAACGCCACCCTGAGGAGTCAGCTCATGGCCCCAACCGAAGCGTCTGAGCACGGCGAAGGCTGGACTCACTTCCGACCCTCGCCGCCCTCGTAGTTCCCGTTAGCGCGAGGCCGCCGCTGTCGAGATGGCCTGTTGCCAGACGATCGCGAAAGATGCACCGTTCGTCAAAAGCGTGGAAGGGAGCGCCCCGCTTGTCTCGGTTGCAGGTGGGCCGCTCGCGATGTCAGCCAGATCGATCACGGTCGGAGACCAGGAGACATCGTTGATCGTGCCCGTGTGACCGTCCGAGGTCGTCGCAGAAGCCTTGGTGAAGGTCAGCATGCTGAACTTCGCAAGGGGCAGCTGCACACATCGCGATGAGTTACAGCCGGTCGGCGCTTCTGCGATCCATTCCGCGGAGGAAAGATCCGGCTCGGCCATGAACAGGGTCTTCGTGATGTTCGTCTTCCGCGTCAGGTTCCTGAGCTGCAACGTCACTTGCGTGCCGCTCACCTTGACGGAGGCCGTCAATACATTGCCCGGGAAGACCTTGAAGCGGATGGGCACGCTGGCGGCCGGGACCAGTTCGTACCACATCGAGTACTTGGCCTTGCCCGCGGTCGTGCAGGTCGCCTGGGTTCCGATCTGCTCGAGCGCCGGCGAGGTGGGGGAGAAGCCGCCGAGGCCGACCCAGAACGCCGCATAGGTCGCTTTCGATTTCGTGCAGCTCACCTTCGGCTGAACCCAGTTGCCCGAGACGCTCGTAAAGGTCGTCTGAGTGGGAGGAGTCGCGGGAGGCGTCGACGTGGTCGCCTCGAGCGGCGTGACAGCGTACCCCGCCCAGTTCGTGCTGTTCTCGGTCGCATGTCTCAGACTCTGCGTCTCGATCGCGCTGTTCGTCACGGTACGACCACTCGCTGCTGCTGCGGTCTGGGTCGCTGTCGCCCAGCAGGACGCGCAGATGAGTACAGCGAGCGGTGCGAGCACGCGAATGCGTCGCGCCAAGCCTCGATTGAGATTCTGCGTCGTGGTCATGGATTTCTCTCCTCAGCTTTCCGAGGTATGTTCCGAGCATTACCTCCAAGGTCGCCTTGCGACCGTCCTGGTGCTTGACCACGACAGAGACCTGCTGGCCCGGATTCAGCCCGGCGAGCGCAAGTCAGGGAGCGCGTCGCGGCCTGAACAGGCTGCACGGGCCTGGCCCCGGGGTCGGTCGGGGCACGGTCGATACTCTCCGCGCACCGGCGAAGCTCCTGGTCCGCTGAGTGCCGGCGCATAGCGGCTCGGCGGGGCGTACGGTCGCCTGAGATGGTCGTCGCTCCTCTCCTTCTTGCAACGGCAGTAGCCGGCTCGTCGGTCGGCGCCTTCGGCCCGGCCGACCAGGACTACCTCCTGCAGGCGCGGCAGATGCAGGCGCTCTCGTTCGCCGCGCACATTCCCCTGGTCTGCTTCGGGATCGCCTTTCCCGCGATCGTGCTGTTCGCCGAATGGCTCGGACATCGGACGGGCGACTCCCTGTATACCGTCCTGGCGAAGCGGTGGTCGAAGATCATGCTTGCCCTCTTCGCCGTCGGCGTCGTGACCGGCACGATTCTCAGCTTCGAGCTCGGCTTGCTCTGGCCAAACTTCATGGCGGCCTTCGGATCCGTGTTTGGTCTGGGCTTCGCCGTCGAAGCGATCTCGTTCTTCCTCGAGGCGATCTTTATCGCGATCTACGTCTACGGGTGGGGGCGCCTGTCGCCGCGCAGGCATCTGTTCGCCGGAGTCCCGATCGTGATCACGGGCTTCAGCGGCTCCCTGATGGTGATCGCCGTCAACGGTTGGATGAACCATCCCTCGGGCTACAGGCTCGAGAGCGGCCGCGCAGTCGACGTGCATCCCTTTGCGGCTCTCTTCGAGAACGACTACTTCTGGCATGAGCTCGTGCACATGTACCTCGCCGGCTTCATCGTCGCAGGGTTCGTGATGTCGGCGTTCTACGCGTTCGGCTGGCTGCGCGGTCGCCGAGGCCGGTACGAACGGACGGCGCTCGTCATCCCGCTCACGATCGCTGCGCTCGCGGCGCCCGTGCAGATCCTCGTTGGCGACTGGGCCGCACGGGACGTCGCAAAGACGCAGCCGGTCAAGCTCGCCGCGTTCGAAGGGCTCGGCAAGACAGAGAAGGGCGCGCCCGTGCACATCCTGGGGTGGTACGACGGGCATGAGGTGAAGTACGGGATCAAGATCCCGAAGCTGCTCTCGTTCCTCTCCTCCCACGACTTCAACGCGGAGGTCAAGGGCCTCGACGAGGTCCCGGTGGACGATCAGCCGCCCGTGAACGTGGTCCGCTTTGCATTCCAGACCATGGTCGGAATCGGAACCGCGTTCGCGCTGCTGAGCGTTGTCTACGTCGGGACGTGGCTGAGGCGCCGCCGCCTCCCGACCTCGCCATGGTTCTACCGTGCGATCGTCGCGGCGGGCCCGCTTGCGCTCGTCGCGCTCATCTCGGGCTGGATCACGACGGAGGTCGGGCGGCAGCCCTGGGTTGTCTACGACGTCATGCGCACCTCCGAGGCCGTCACCGGCGCACGCGGGATCCCGATCGGCTATGCGACACTCGCACTGGTCTACATCGGGCTCGGCTTCGCCGTAGCCTGGATCCTCCGCCGGCTGAGTCGCGCTCCGCTCGATTACCCAGCCATCACGGCAGATGAGTCTCGCTGACGTTCCATTGATCCTGCTGCTCGTCGGGCTCGCGGCCTACGCCGTGCTGGGCGGCGCAGACTTCGGAGCCGGCTTCTGGCAGCTGTGGGGTGGTCGTGGGGAGCGCGACCGGGCGCTACGGGAGCACGCGCATCATGCGATGGGACCGGTCTGGGAGACGAACCACGTCTGGCTGGTCTTCGTGCTCGTGATCTGCTGGACCGCCTACCCGACGGCATTCGCCTCGATCGCGTCGACGCTTTCCGTCCCGCTGTTCATCGCCGCGATCGGGATCATCCTGCGGGGAACGGCATACGCCTTGCGATCGGGCACCAGGACGCTGCGCGAGCAGCGGAGGATCGAGGTGGCGTTCGCGATCTCGTCGATACTCACTCCATTCGCCCTCGGTGCGGTGATCGGCGGCATCGCTTCGGGACGGGTCCCTGTTGGCAACGCAAAGGGCGATCTCTTGACCAGTTGGCTCAACGCCACGTCGATCTTCATCGGTGTCCTCGCCGTGGCGACTGCGGCCTATCTCGCGGCCGTCTACCTCGCGGCCGATGCGATGCGCGTCGGGCGTTCGGATCTTGCGGACGCGTTCCGCGCCCGTGCGCTGGGAAGCGGCGTCGTCGCAGGGGCCCTCGCCCTCGCCGGCTTGCCGATCGTTCGCGACGACGCGCCCCGGATCTGGGATGGCCTGACGGGCGGTGACGGTCGCTCGGCCGTGATCGCCTCCGGGCTCGCCGGAGTGGCGACGCTGGCGCTCGTCTTGCGGCGGCGGTTCGCCCCTGCCCGCGTGACGGCGGCGCTCGCGGTCGCGGCGATCGTGGCCGGATGGGCGCTCGCTCAACGGCCGGATGTCTTGCCGGGGCTGACCGTGGAGGAAGCCGCCGCCAGCCACTCTGCGCTCGTCGCAGTCATCGTCGGCGTCGCGATCGGTGCGATCGTGCTCGTGCCTTCGCTTGCGCTGCTGTTCGGCCTGGTCTTGCGGGGACGCTTCGATCCACAGGTCGTCGAGCCGGAAGCCACGTCTGCGCTTGCCAACGGAGCGGCCGGCATAGAGCCTTTGCTCGGCGTCGCCGCAAGTGTGTGTCTTGCGGTGGGGGGCACACTGACGTTCTTCTTCGAGACGTCATGGGCGCACATCATCGGGGTTTCCGCGTTGCTCGCGTTTGTGGGACTGGGCTTCGTAGCGCTGGCGGCGATCGTCGTCTCGCACGACGAGCCCGACTAGCGCTCCTCGGCCCGTCTGTACGTGCCGCGTCAGGACCTCGCGATCACTTTCCCACGGCGATGGCTGCGTTGTCGAACCGTGTCCAGACCGGGTCCATTTCAGGGAAGCTCGATAACCATCCCCTCGCGCGCGAGCATCGGCGAGGGCCCCGCTTGTCCGCTCGCCAGCTCACGCGCTCGATCCTCTAGTTGCTCGAGCAATCCGTCGGTATGACGCGGCTCGTGGTGGAAGAGCACCAGCCTGCCCGCGCCGACGGCGCGCGTGAACGCGACCGCGTCGGCAACGCTCGAGTGACCCCAGCCGATCCGCTGCTCGTACTCCTCCTCGAAATACTGCGCATCGTGAACGAGCGCGTCGACGCCCGACGCGAGCGACGCGCCCGAGATCCAGTCGGTCGATCTTCCGGCGATCGCCCCGGCGAGCGCCGGCTCGTGATCCGGGATGTACGCGAAGCTCGAGCTCCTCGTCTCGATCCGGTACCCGACCGTGGGACCGGGATGGACAACGAAGTGCGCCGCGATCGAGACGCGGTCGATCGTCCAGGGCCCGCGCGGGACATCGTGGAAGGTCACGGTGGCCGGGACGTCCCTGAGCTCGACCGGGAAGAGCGGCGGCGAGAAGGCGCGCGCGATGCGTTCCCCGAGACTCAGTTGCTGGGACGGAGGTCCCCAGATGTCGAGCTCTACGCGCTCATCCCAGAGCGGCGCGAAGAAGCGCAGTCCTTCGAGGTGGTCGAGGTGGAGGTGAGTGAGGCAGAGATGGATCTTCCGCATGCCGCGGTCCAGGAGCTCGAAACCCAGCCGTCGGATCCCGGTGCCGGCGTCGAGCACGAGAATCGTGCCGTCGTCCAGCGAGACCTCAACGCAGGACGTGTTTCCGCCGTAGGTGACGGTCTCCGGCCCCGGTGTTGGCACCGAGCCGCGGCAGCCCCAGATCGTCACGCGCACGCCGCCCCCTACTCACGCCAGAAGATCGCGACGATCCCGACGAACTCGTCCGCGTGCGCGAAGAGTGGGAACGCGGTCACAGCGACGTCACGCTCGACCCCGTCCATGCTCCTTATGCGGAGGTCCTCATGTGCCGCACGCCGCTGGTCGAAGGCGATGCGCGTCGGCCAGCGCTCGGGCGAAAGCGGCTCGGAGTCGGGGGTCCGCGGCTCGAAACTCGCCGACCATTCGTCGAGCGGCATTTCGCCGACCTCTGCGAACGGGCGGCCCACGACAGACTCGGCCGCCTCGTTGTAGAAAACGAGCTTCCCTTGATCGTCGGCGATCAACGTCGGCGTCGCGAGATTGGATGCGAACTCGCGGGCGAGGATGAGAACCAGGTGCTTTTGTCGCCGCTTCTCCACCGACGGAAGCCTACGCCCATAGCTCAGTGCGATGACTACGCCTCGCACCGTTGACGTTCTTCGTCCCGGGGTTCAGGCCCACGCGTTCACCTTCGGCTAGGTCGAATCGTCTCCGTCCTGCGCATGATCGACGGCGTACCCAGGCCGCCCATCAGAAACCGCTCATTGGCGAACGGAAGACAGTAGCGGCGTTTGCGCAGCATGCCAACGGAGTTCCAGCGCCGTGAACCTGTCGAGAGCGCGCTCGAGCAACGCCTGGTCATCGTTTGCCACTGCGAGTGCGCGGAGCGCGAAGGGCTCGAGGTAGGGAGAGAGGAAAAGCGTCTCGGCCTCGTCCTCGACTTCGGGCGCCCGCCCCAACGCGACCAACCCGTCAATGTGTGCTGCGCGCGTAGTGAGCGAGGGACGACCACGAAGGTCCTGCTCCTGCAGAGCGAAAAGCAGCTCCTCGACGAGCCCGAGCTCGCCGCGGCTCAGCGCCAACCGGATCCTCGGCCCCTCGTGATCGCCGACATAACCTTCGAAGCCGAGTTTTTCGGCGGCGCGCTCGAGCCGCGCGGCTTCGCTCTCGTCGCCCAGTTCGGCACAGGCAAGGGCGCAGACAAGGAGGCAGAACACGTTGTCGGAGCAAGGCGTGTCGAGGTTCGCAGCGACCCGCGACTCAGCATCCTTCTGGAGATCGCGGATGACGTCCCAACGGCCACATAGCTCGGCGACCCGTACGCGCGCCGCGATGCCATGCACGCGATGGTGTGGCGTGAGCAGCGAATTGATCTCGTCGTTTAGCCGAGCGAGACGTCCCGCCTCTGCGAGACGACCAAGCGCGGCATGCACGAGCATCGCGCTCCAATAGACGTCAGCCCGGTGATCCGGATCGGAGACTTCCGGGAGGAGGGCGAGACGGCGACGCGTTGCTTCTTCCGCCTCCGCGTAATCTGAAGACGCGAGCGCGTCCAACGCGCGCGCGCTGAACGCGTACGACAGCACGTCAACGGCACGAAGTCTTTCGGCGATTGCGGCGCCTTCGCGAGCGTCCTTCGCTGCGCGACTGTCGGGTCGGCGCCAAAACGCGCGTGCCACAAGCGCTTCCGCCCGCGCGCGTGTCTCGGCCGGTGCGAGCTCGAGGGCACGCTCGATCCAGCCGTCGACGAGCTGACGATCTGGATTGCGCTTCCACATGGCCGGCCGAAGCGCCGTCTGCAGAGCCAGCGCTGCGTACATTTGAGCCACCAGGTGTGGATCCGTCGTCTCGTCAGTCGCGTCGATCGCTAGCCGCATCGCCGTCCAAAACCCGTCGCCGTCGTACTTCAGTGCGCGCGCTCGACCGATCGTCCGCCACACGTCCGCCCGCTCGGTCTTGTCGCGAGTAAGCGTTAGTGCCCGCTCGAGAAGGGTCAGTGAGTTGTCGATTTCGTAACGGCCGATGCCAAGTTCGGCGGCGCGGCGAAGCCAAGTCGCAGCCTTGTCCCGCAGACGCTGTCCCTCCTCCGGCTCGCCGGACCACGCAAGGCTGTAGGCCTCAGGGTTAACCGCCTCGACGTAATGATGCGCCAAAAGTGGAGCGTGCTCGTCGCGACCCGCACCGCGACGCTCGAGCCATTCGGCGAATCGCGCATGCAGATGCGCTCGTCTTGCCTTCGGCACGGTGCCGTATGCGACCTCGCGTGTCAGCGCGTGCTTGATCGCGTATTCGCGTTCGCCCTCTAGGGTCGAGTGAGGCCGTCGTCGAATGAAGCCGCGGTTCTCGAGCACCCGAAAGTCCGGCGTCACCTCGGGTAGTAGCTCGTAGACGGCGCTCGTCCAGAAGACGCGCCCCCACGATTGCAGCGGCTTGAAGCGCTTCCTTCTCCGGTCGATCGAGCAGATCAACCCGTGAAGCAAGAGTCGCATGCACCGAGTCGGGAATGACAAACGCCTGCCGTTGCGACCTCGTCGTCCACCCGTCGCCCTCCGGTCGAAGCACGCCGCCGTCGATAAGCGCAGCGAGCAGTTCTTCGAGGAAGAACGGATTTCCCTCTGCGCGAGTGAGCAACTCCTCCCGAACCGCCGGTGGGAGGTCCGCGGCCAGCATTTCCCGAAGGAGCCGCTGCGAGTCGCCCCGCGAGAGGAGATCTAGCTCCAACAAGGTTCCGTGCTCGGCCAGTCGGGCGCGCCAGCGGTCTGGAAGGTCGGGCCGAGCCGTCGCCACGACCATCAGCGGCGCCTGCAGATCGCTGGTGACGCGCTCCAGGAGGTCGAGCAGTGGCTCCTCGGCCCAGTGCAGATCCTCGAGCACGATCAACAACGGCTGGTCGCGCCCGAGCGCAGCGAGGAGGTCGATCCACGCCTCCTGCAAGCGCTCCCGGGCCGCCAGGGGGTGGAAATCCCCTGCAACGTCTACGCCAAGCGTGAGACCGAGGATCGGCCGCGGTCCGAGCCTTTCGAGCACCGTAACGGGCGCGTCACTCTCCAAGAGGCGAAGCGCTGAACGCAGGATCTCTGCGAGTGGCGCATACGTGATCCCGCGTCCGTAGGACGGGCAGCGGCCGGCCATGCGCAAGGGTAGTGGAGACTCTCCGTCGAGCCTCTCCCACAGGTGCCTGGCGAGAGCCGTCTTGCCGACGCCGGCCTCCCCAATGATCGTCAGAAGCCGCGGTCTCCCGACCGCGACCGTCCGACGATACTCCTCGAGCAGACCGTCGAGCTCTCGTTCCCTCCCGACGAACACCGGTCGCAGGTTTCCGAAGCCGCGAGCGCCTTGACCGTCGAACTCGCGGATCAGGCGGCGATAGACAATGCCGCGTCTTCCCTTCGCGTCGATCGTTTCGGGATCGGAGAACTCGAATGCGTCGATCGCTGCCGACGCCGTCCGCTCGCCAACAACGATTTCCCCAGGTGCAGCGGTCTGCTCGAGCCTCGCGGCGACGTTCACAGCATCGCCGGTGACAAAGGAACTCCCCTCGCGGCCGCGGCCGACAACCACCTCGCCGCTGTTGACGCCGATCCGCAGGACGAGCTGGTCACCGAACAGCTCGTGCAGTTTGCGCCGCATCGCCACCCCCGCACGCAGCGCGCGCTCAGCATCGTCCTCGTGTGCGATCGGTGTGCCGAACGCAGCCATGACGGCATCGCCCACGAACTTCTCAACGGTGCCGCCCGCCGCTTCGACCTCCGCACTCATTGCTACGTAGAAGCGATCGAGCATCGCTCGCGTCCGTTCGGGATCCTGGGAGGCGCTGAGCTCCGTCGATCCGACCAGGTCGGCGAAAAGGATGGTCGCGATCTTCCGCTCCTCCGTCGGCAATTCAGGCGTCGTGCGAGCCGCGCAATGAGGACAGAACCGAGCTTGTTCGGGAACCGAACCTCCACATTGAGAACAAGCGGTCACGGCCATGAGTTTGACCCAGAAAGGCCTCGAAGTACACGTCTCGCATTTGCCCATCGCCGCCGATGCCGGCTGTGCCGGCGTCGGCGCTACAGCCGGAATCGAAACGAGAGCCGATCGAAGTCACCATTGTCGCGCGCAACGCGCGGCCGGACTTCGAGCGGCGATGGAGCGTACCGGGATCGAACCGGTGACCTCCGGCTTGCAAAGCCGGCGCTCTCCCAGCTGAGCTAACGCCCCGAGTCGCGCGCAGTGTAGCCACGCCGCCGGTGCGGGCTTCGCCCGCGCCGGCTCTTACAGCCTGGATCGAAAAGAAAATCGGATTCGAATCATCACGGCTTCCGCGCAGCGGAGGCCGGATTCGAATCCGTTATTTCAGGCAGCTTCAGGATGAGGCGGCGGCAACGGCGGAAGATCCAGATCCGGTTCGGCCTCGCTGTCGTCCACGAGTTGCTCTGCCCAGTCATCCGACTCGAAGTAGTCCCCGACGATCTCGTCAGCGTGCGAACCCGGCATCACGGCTCCTTGGTTGTTGTCTCGAGCCGCAGTGCCCGCCACAACTCCTTGCGAAAAGTGTCGGCCCCGGCGGGAGAGGGGAGAATCCCTCGTCCGGGGCCGACACCCTTCAGCGCGGATGGGGGGAAGGTTGCTTAAGCCGCGCGCTCGAGGCGCTCTTCGACCCGGGCCCGCGCGACGATGTGGTCGCGGTCGCCGAAGCGGAGTTCCGCCTTCAGCGTGCGCTCCTCGTCCCATAGGTGGTCTAAGCGCTCGCTCAGGCTCTTGAGCTCTGCTGCCGCGGCTGGGTCATGCCCCTGCGAAAGGATGTGCCACAGCTCGGTACGCCGCTCGCTGGCCTGCTCGATTTCTTGGTGAATCTCAGTCAGGTTCATGTCTATAAAAACGAGGTTTGGGCGGCCCTCTATTCCCGGGGTCCGAGGAAGAAGAAGACGAGCACCAGAAAGCCCACGACAGCAGCCCCGATTGCCACGGCGTTCAGGACGGAGGTCACCGGTAGCCCAGCTGGTCCAGCCGGTCCTCGTCGATTCCGAAGTAGTGGGCGAGCTCGTGCAGGACGGTGATCCGGATCTCGTGCTCGAGCTCCCCTGGGTCGTGCCCGAACTCCTCTTCGAGGGGCCGCCTGTAGATGGTGATCTTGGCCGGCAGGTAGGGCGCCTCCTCGAAGAGACCGAAGAGATCCGGCTCACCGGGGTGCTCGTCTTCCACCACCACGGCGACGTTCTCGAGACCGCGGGCGAGGTCGGGTGGGAGAGCATCGAGGGCTCGACGGACGTGCTCGTCGAACTGACCCGGCAGTTCGGCCGGTGTCATTGTCGAGCTCCTGGGTCGCGAGCACCAAGCCAGGGGCCGCACTCGCTCGCAGTCAAGGCCGGATCGCCTTGATAAGAGCGGGGGTGGACTCTGGCGCCGCGTGATCGCGGGCCAGGGGCCGACGGATGGCGCCGGTCGAGCTGCCCATGTCAGTACTTCGGCATCAGCGGGCGGCGGATCGCCACGAGCCGGACGGTCAGCACTCCGAAGAGGAAGCCGCCGATGTGCGCGAAGAAGGCAACGCCTCCGCCGGCCTCGGGCTGCACGATCGCGAAGCCGCCCTGCCAGAGCTGGAACACGAACCACAGGCCGAGAAAGAGGACAGCCGGCAACTCCTGGAAGAAGATGAGGATGAAGAAGATCGCCGTCAGGACGCGTGCGTTCGGCAGCAGGACGAAATAGGCCCCGAGGACCGCTGCGATCGCGCCGCTCGCCCCGATGTTCGGGATGCTCGCGTCCTGCGCGGAGCCGAACTGCAGCGTCACGAAGGTCTGCACCAGGGTCGCGGCAAGCCCACCTGCGATGTACCAGAGGAAGAACCGCACCTTCCCCATGGCATCCTCCACGTTGTTGCCGAAGATCCAGAGAAAGAGCATGTTGAAGATGATGTGCTCCCAGCCTCCGTGCATGAACATGGAGCTGAAAGCCTCCTCGAACCAGGGGATCTGAGCCTGGAGCGCCGGCCCGACGCAGGGCGCGTCGATCTTGCACGGGTAGTAGCCGTAGTGGATGACGTCGGTCTCGACGGACGTGCCGGTGAACTCCCAGATCCAGACGATCACGTTCACGGCGATGATCCCGACCGTGACCGCCGGAAACGTTCGAGTCGGGACGTTGTCCTTCAGCGGCAGCATGCCGCGGGAGTCTTACCGAATCACGAGAGCCATCAGCGCCTTCTGCGCATGCAGTCGATTCTCGGCCTGGTCCCACACCGCGGACTGTGAGCCGTAAAGCACGTCCTCGGTGATCTCCTCGCCGTAGTGGGCGGGAAGGCAGTGCAGCACGATCGCGTCTGCACCGGCCTGCCTCACGAGGTCCGCGTCGATGCCGAAGCCCGCGAGATCCTGTAACCGTTGCTGACGCTCGTTTTCCTGGCCCATCGACGTCCACACGTCTGTGTAAAGGACGTCGGCGCCTGCAACTGCGGCTCGTGGATCGTCGACGAGCTCGACACTGCCGCAGGCGTCGCGGGCGATGCGCACCGCCCCCTCGTCGGGCCGGTAACCCGCAGGCGTCGCGGCGACGAACGCCATTCCGAGCTTGGCGCACGCGACCATCAGCGATGCGCAGACGTTGTTGCCGTCGCCGAGGTAGACGACCTTCAGCCCTTCGAGGCGGCCGAAGCGCTCGCGGATCGTCATCACGTCCGCCAATGCCTGGCACGGATGCGAGCTGTCGGTCAGCCCGTTGATCACGGGAATGGTTGCGTTGGCCGCGAGCTCCTCGACGTCGGACTGGGCGAAGGTGCGGATCATGATCGCGTCGAGGTAGCGGGAGAGGACGACGGCCGTGTCCTTGATCGTCTCGCCGCGGCCCAGCTGGAGATCGCCCGCGGAGAGATAGAGCCCGGTGCCGCCGAGTTGGTACATGCCGACCTCGAAGGAGACACGCGTCCGAGTCGACGGCTTCTGGAAGATCATTCCCAGCGTTCGGCCGGGGAGGAGGTGGTGCTCCTCGCGCGCCCGCTGAAGGCGCTTCAGCTCGCCGCCGAGGTCGAGGACCTCGAGCAGTTCGTCCTTGCTCCAATCGGCGACCCGGGTGAACGAGCGCCCTTTGAGGCTGTCGGCGATCGCGACCATCTCGCTCGATCCTACGGGCGGACCCGTGTGCCCGCCTTGCCGCCGAGCGTGCCCTCGAGTGAGTCGATGTTCGTGATCAAAGTCTCGCCGGCGAAGCCGAGTGCGGACTCGATCTTCGGCCGCATCGAGCCTTCCGCCAGCTGCGGCAGCAGCGCCTCGGCGTCGCTGCGAGAGAGCTCGCGGATTTCTTCCTGATCCTCTGCGCCGAACCGGCGATACACGGCCGGCACCTCGGTGATGATGATCAGCCGTTCCGCCTCGAGTTCTCGCGCAAGCAGCGCCGAGGCTCGATCTTTGTCGATCACCGCGTCCACTCCGGACAGGCGGCCTCCGCGCCGCACGACCGGGATGCCGCCCCCGCCGCACGCGATCGTGACCGTTCCCGCCGCGGCAAGCTGTCGAATCGCCGCGAGCTCGACTACTTCGAGTGGGGCGGGGGACGGAGCCACGCGCCGATGGCCGCGATTTGCATCCGCTGCCAGCGTCCAGCCCCGGTCGCGCTCGAGCCGCTCGGCCTGTTCGGCCGAATAGAAGGGGCCGATCGGCTTCGTCGGACGGTCGAACGCGGGATCGTCAGCGGCCACGCGCACGTGCGTCAGCACGCACGCCGTCTCTCGCTCGGCGAGCGCCGGTCGCAACTCGGCGGCGATCAACGCGCCGATCTCTGCCTGCGTCTGCGCAACCGCGAGCCACAACGGCAACGGTGGAGCCTCCTCGGCAGCGCGCTCTTGCCGCAGCAGCTCGTTGCCGACCTGCGGGCCGTTCCCGTGCGTGATCACCAGTCCGGGCCCGACGAGCAGGGGCTGAAGTGCGGTGACCGCGCGGCGCAGATTCGCGAGTTGCTCGGCCGCAGTGCCGCGCTCGCCGGGCCGCATGAGCGCGTTCCCGCCAAGGGCGACGACCGTGCTCACACGAGCGCTGTTTCCAGCAGTCCCTTCTCGGCGAGCACATCCCTGAGCGTCGGCTCGCCGATCTCCTGGAGCTTGTACGTCACGCGCATGGCCGGTTTGTCGAGGTCGATCAGCTTGCGCAGGTCGATCGGCGTCCCGATCAGGACGAGGTCGGCGTCGGAACGCTCGATCGTCCTGCGCAGGTCTTCCATCTGCTCCCGGCCGTAGCCCATCGCCGGCAGGAGCGTGCCGACGTTCGGATACTGCTCGAACGTCTCGGCGATGGAGCCGACCGCGCCTGCGCGTGGGTCGACGAGCTCGGCGGCGCCGTACTGCTTCGCGGCCAGGACGGCCGCACCGTAGGTCATCTCCCCATGCGTCAGCGTCGGTCCGTCTTCCACCGCGAGCACGCGCTTTCCCCTGATCTCCTCCGCGTCGCCTTCGACGTGGAAGGGCGACGCGGCCAGGACGATGCGTGCGTCTCCGTTGCTGTCGTGGATCGAGCTCAGGACGGCGTCGATACCTTCCTGCGTCGCGCTGTCCATCTTGTTGACGATGCAGACGTCCGCCATGCGGAGGTTCGTCTCACCGGGGTGGTAACGGAGCTCGTGTCCCGGCCGGTGTGGATCGACGACGACGATGTGCAGGTCGGGCTTGATGAACGGCGTGTCGTTGTTGCCACCGTCCCAGAGGATGACGTCCGCCTCCTGCTCCGCAGCTCGCAGGATGCGCTCGTAATCGACGCCGGCGAAGACGAGGTTGCCCTCGGCGAGATGCGGCTCGTACTCCTCGCGCTCCTCGATCGTCGCGTCCGCTGCCTCCAGATCCTCATAGCGCTCGAACCGTTGCACGGCCTGCTTCGTCAGATCCCCGTACGGCATGGGATGGCGCAGCACCGCGACACGCTTGCCGGCTTCGCGGAGCAGCCCTGCCACGCGCCTGGTGGTTTGGCTCTTGCCGGAGCCCGTGCGGACTGCGCAGATTGCCACGGTCGGCTTCGACGAGGCGAGCATCGTCTGCCCTGGGGCGATCAGCTCGAACGAAGCGCCCGCGGCGAGTGCGCGCGAGCCGATGTGCATGACGTGCTCGTGCGTGACATCCGAGTAAGCGAACACGACCACGTCGATCTCGTGCTCACGCACGAGTTGCTCGAGCGCGGATTCGGGAAGGATCGGAATGCCTTCCGGGTACAGCGACCCCGCCAGCTCGGCGGGGTAGCGGCGACCGTCGATGTTCGGAATCTGCGTCGCGGTGAACGCGACCACCTCGTGTGCCGGACTGTCCCGGTACACGAGATTGAAGTTGTGGAAGTCGCGCCCGGCTGCGCCGGCGATCAGGACTCGAGCTCTGGCCATGCATAAAGCCTATTCACTGAATCGGATCCCGTGTCTGGCCATGCCGCAAGTCCTCTGAGTTTTCTCGACGCGTCCAGCAGGGCCACCAAGGCCGCAGGCTAAGACCAGGCGGAGCCGGGCTTAGGCGGAGGCGAACCGATGCGGGCGCGGACGCGTCAGCGCCCGTGCCCGCACGGAAGGGAATAATCGCCTCCCGCACACACCGTGAGTGCGTGGGCTCGGCCCGCGCACGTTCAGCGCGAAGCGCCGTTCCCAATCCCGAGCGAAAGCGAAGCTTTCGCTCGGAGACTCAGCGCAAGACCTCCCGGACCCTTTCGGCGACTGCCTCCATCTCCAGGGTCGAGCCGGTGACCTCCTTCAGCATCTCCTCGGCGCGCATCTTCTGGCCCTCGCCCCAGAGCTCGCGCAGCAGCGACCCGGCCTCGCGGGTGGCGAACCACTTCGAGCCGAACTTCTCCTTCAGGTACGCGCGCAGCTGAGCCTCGAACGCCCACGAGCGCAGGTAGGACGACACGTAGAAGCCTGAGTCGATGTCGGCGAGATAGTTCGCGGGGGTGACTTCGATCTTCAGGGCGGCGGAGAGCAGTTCGGCGTAGCGGCCGCGCATCGTCGTCACGTCCTCTGCGGCGTGGAACTCGAGCTCGTACAGGATCTTCGCGGCGTAGCGGCGCACGAAGTACAGGAGGCCGGTGGCGCCTTCGACGGCGTATTCATTCGGACGCGGAAAGTCGAGTCGGCGCGTCAGCCACTCGGGCTCGTCGGTCAGATGCTGCAGCAACATCGCCCAGCCTTCCGTGACGGCGTTGTCGCCGAGCCGCTTCTCCTCCATCGAGAGGTCCCGCGACGTGTGGGCGAAGTGTTCGGTATGCCCGCCTTCGTGGAAGAGCGCGCGCCAGTCGTCGGGACCGCCGATCGGCTGGATGACGAGCACGACGCGATCGGGCACTTCGATCGGTGCGCAAAAGGCGCGCGGGCTCTTGTTCGGGCGCTCCTCGAGGTCGAGCGTCACGTTCTCTTGGGAGCTCAGGTCGATGCCGAGGTCCTCGAGGGTGCCTTCGAGCGCGGGAACCATCTTGTCCGCGGGGAACATCGGATCCCACTCGGGCGCACGGAAAAGGCGCGGCACGTCCCAGCGCTCCGCCTCCGAGAGCGAGACCCCGACGCGCGTGCGGAAGAGCTTGTCCGCCCACTCCTCGTAGAGCCGCTCGGTCGAGTCGAGGAACGTCCGGCATTGCGCAGCGAGGTCGTCGAGCGCAGAGGGCGGTAGAGCCTTGCGGTAGAGCTCGAGATAGTTCGCGAACTCGAGGTCGAGGGTCCCGCGTTGCACCGTCTGGGCGGCGTCGAGGTGCAGCGGGTTCATGTGCTCGTCGAGCAACTCGTTCGCGCGCTCGTCCAGAACTCGGCGCTTCTGCCGGTCCGGCTCGTTCGCCAAGGCCGGGCGAACCATCCGATACGGAATCTCCTCGCCGTCCACCGACACCGCGAGCTCCGACTCCAGCTCGGCGAGCTTCTCGGCGTGATCCCGGGTGAGCTCGCCGAAATACCCCTCGCAGGCGAACCGCCACAGCTCCCGCACGCGCGCCCCCCCGTTGACCGCCAGACCGATGGACTTGACCTGGTCGAGCTCGGTCAGGTTCTTGTGTCGCTCGTAGATCGGCACCAGGTCGAAGGTTTCCTTCAAACCGGCGTAATGGAGGTAGAACTCCTCGTCGAGCTCTGCGATGAACCGGTCCGCCTGCTCGCGATAGGCGTCCAGCTCCCGGTCAGAGGGCGGGGCCGGAGGCATCGCCTCCTAAGGCGCCGCCTCGGCGGCGTCGCCGGGAGGCCGTGCGCGCTTCGCGCGCGCGGCCGTCTCAACCAGCATCTTGGGTCGCCCCGTTCCTCGTCTTCACGTGCATCCGCCTAAGGCGCCGCCTCGGCGGCGTCGCCGAGAGGCTGTGGGCGCTTCGCAAGCGCGGCCGTCTCAACCAGCATCTTGGGTCGCCCCGTTCCTCGTCTTCACGTGCATCCGCCTAGGATACGCAAGCCGTGCAAGAGATCCGCCTTCAGACCGAACGCCGCACCCAGCTAGTGGACATCACCGAGCAGGTGCAGGAAGCGCTCGGCTCGATCAACGGCGCGGCGGCCGCGCTCGTCTACGTCCCGCACACTACGGCGGGCGTCACGATCAACGAAGGGGCGGATCCGGCTGTCGCGCAGGACCTCGAGGCGGCGTTGGAGAAGGTGGTGGACGACGCCTGGGACTGGAAGCACGTCGAGGATCCGGACGGGCCGAATGCGCCGTCGCACATCCGGGCGTCGTTGATGAGCCCGCAGATCCTCATTCCGCTCGACGGTGGCAAGCTCGCGCTCGGCAAGTGGCAGGGGATCTTCTTCTGCGAGTTCGACGGGCCGCGCGAGCGGAAGGTCTACGTCACTCCGCTCAGCTAGCGCCCCAGCCTTTCCAGGGAGCTGAGCGGCCGGGCGTGATCGTCCAGTAGTCGTGCTGCTCGACGACGCGACCGTCGTCCGCGAACGTGAGCCAGGAGGTGCCGGCGAGTGTGACGAGCTCGTCGCTCTCCGTCAGCGCCGCCCACCATTCGACGGCGGCGCGGTTGCCGGCGACGAGCGGCTCGCCCCACGAGAGCTCGAGGTCGTCGCCTTCGTCGGCGAACGCCGATCGCGCATACTCGAGCGGTGGTCCCGGCTCGCGGTCCGGATGAGACCGGTGGACGGCGTCCTCGGTGTAGACCGGCTCGAGCGCGCTCTCGTCCTTTGCCCGCCACGCGCGGTCCCAGGCGTCGACCCATGCACGCGCCGCTGCTTCTGCATCCACGGAGTGATCGTACGGCTTTCCTGCACCCTCGGGAGGCCGCGATGAAGACTCGCCTAGCGCATACCCTGGTCCGCGGTGGCCGCGCCCGTTATCAAGGATCAGGAGCTGGAACTCACCATCGACCGCCTCGCATTCGGCGGGAACGGTGTCGCTCGCCTGAACGGCTTCGTCGTCTTCGTACGACGCGGCCTTCCGGGCGACACCGTACGGGCCCGGGTGACGAAAGTGCAGCGGCGGCACGCCGAGGCGCTTGTCACCGAAGTGCTGCATCCCAGTCCGCTTCGCGTCGAGGCCCCCTGCAACCACTACCCGGCTTGCGGCGGCTGCCGGTTCCAGGATCTCGCATACGAGGCGCAGGTCGAAGCGAAGCACGCTCAGGTCGGTGACGCCCTCCGCCGCATCGGCGGGTTCGCGGACCCGCCCCTCGAGGAAATCCTGCCGGCTGCGGAGATCTTCCATTACCGCAACAAGCTCGAGTACTCGTTCACACAGCTCGAAGACGGGCCGACGCTCGGCCTGCACAGAGCGGGCCGCTGGGACGAGGTGCTGCAGATCGACAATTGCTGGTTGACGACGGACGTCGGCAACGCGATCCGCAACGCCGTGCGCGAGTGGGCGCGCGGCGACAAGCTCGTCGCGTACGACCAGGCAGAGCACACGGGTTACCTGCGCCATCTCGTCGTGCGCGAAGCTCGCAACACCGGCCAGGTCCTCGTTCAGCTCGTCACGAGCCCCGGCGAGAAGTTCGACACCGGCGGATTCGTCGACACGCTGCGACAGTTTCCGGATGTGCGTTCGATCCACTGGTCGATCAACGAAGGGCAGGCGGAGGTGACGACGAACCTCCCCACCCAGCTGCTGTGGGGAGAGGAGGCGATCGAGGAGCAGCTGTGCGGGATGCGTTTCCGCGTTCGCCCGAATGCATTCCTGCAGACGAACACGCTGATGGCGGAGAAGCTCTACGAGACTGCTCGGGAATTCGCCGCGCTTACCGGCGACGAGACGGTGTACGACCTCTACTGCGGAATCGGCACGATCGGGCTCCTGCTCGCGCCGGACGCACTCACGGTGTGGGGGATCGACGTCTCCGAAGAGTCGATCGCTTGCGCGCTCGAGAACGCGGAGCTGAATGGGATCGGCAACGCTGCGTACTTCGCCGGCAATGTGGGCCAGGCACTCGAGGAGCTGCACGAGCGCGCAGGCGATCCGGCTGTGGTCGTCGTCGACCCGCCGCGCGCGGGGCTCGCCGGAAAGGCGCTGAAACGCCTGGGCGAGATCGGCGCGCCGCGCATCGTCTACGTGAGCTGCAATCCCACAACCCTGGCGGGCGACGTCAAGCGCCTGCGCGCGGAGTACGGCTACGAGCTCAAGCGCGTGAAGCCGGTGGACATGTTCCCGCACACACCGCACGTCGAGGCCGTGGCCCTGCTCGAAAGGGAATGACCGAAGGGTTCGACCGCCGCGAGCTGCTGGTCCGCGGTGGACGGCTCGCGGTCGGCGCCGGCGCGCTGGCCGCGCTCCCTGGGTGGATCACGGTCGGCTCGCGCTCTGTGGCGGATCCTCGTCTCGTCGAGCTCGCCAATCTGGTTCAAGGAACGGTCGTGACGCCCGCGGACGCCGCCTACGACTTCGCGCGGCGTCTCTACTTCCCGCGCTACGACGGCGTGCGTCCCGGCGGGATCGTCTTCTGCGAGACGGCCCAGGACGTCTGGCGGACGGTGCGCTGGTCGAGGCGGCACTCAATCCGCGTCGTCGCGCGCTCGGGAGGCCACAGTTACGCCGGCTACTCGACCTGCAAGGGGGTCGTCGTCGACGTGACACGGATGAACGCCGTCATCGTGTACCAGGCGGCCGGCACAACGACGATCGGGGCCGGGGCGAGGCTGATCGACGTCGACGAGGCGCTCTTCGAGCAAGGCGTGATGATCCCCGCCGGCTCCTGCCCGAGCGTCGGCATCGCCGGCCTGACGCTCGGCGGCGGTCACGGGTTCTCGGGCCGCAAGTGCGGGCTGACGTGCGACAACGTCCGCAGGCTCACCATCGTGACTGCGAGCGGCCAGGCGCTCCTCGCGAGCCAGACACAGCACCCGGACCTCTACTGGGCGTGCCGTGGCGGCGGCGCGGGGCAGTTCGGCATCGTGACGAGCTTCGTCTTCGACACGCATCCGGCGAGCGACGTCGTCACCTATCGCGCGACCTGGAGCTGGAGCGATGCGGCAGCCGTCGTCGCCGCCTGGCAGGCGTGGGCACCAACGGCGCCGGACGAGCTGTTCTCGATGTGCGACCTGATCGCGACCGACGGGCCCGGCGGCCCGATCGTCGCGTCCAACGGTCAGTACTTCGGGAGTCAGGCTGCGCTGCCGTCTCTGTTGCAACCGCTGTTGAACGCGGCAACTCCGCAGGCGATGACGGTTCGCACGCGTTCCTTCATCAACGCCGCCCTCGACTGGGCGAACTGTTCCGACGTCGCCCGCTGTCACATCGGGGTGCCGAGCGCGGAGGTCGGCCGCTCCGACTTCCTGGCCAAGTCGGACTATGTTGCGACGCCGCTCTCAGCCGCGGGAATCCAGGCCATGATCCAGAAGATCGAGCAGCGCCAGAACGATTCTGTGCTCGGCGGCGGCAGCATCCTCATGGACGCCTATGGCGGTGCGATCAACCGCGTTCCGAAGAACGCGACGGCATTCGTGCACCGCGACCAGCTCTTTTCGATCCAGTACGTGGCTGGGGCTTCTACCGCCGCCGATGCCGACTGGCTGCGTGGGTTCCGGGCTGCGCTGGCGCCGTACGTGTCAGGTCAGGCCTACCAGAACTACATCGACCCCGAGCTGGAGCATCCGAACATCGCGTACTACGCGACCAACCTGCCGCGGCTGCGGATCGTCAAGGCTCGCTACGACCAGAAGAACGTGTTCCGGTTTCCGCGGAGCGTTCTGCCCGCTCCCGTCTGAGCCGCGTCCAGATCAGGTCGCCGTTCGCGAGCAGAAACGCGAGCGCGAGCAGTGGCAATGCGGGGAGCCCGCCGAGCTCGCCCCAAACCGCGAGGGCGAGGGTGGCGCCGAACGACAGCGTCAGCAGCAACCACGTCAACCGCGGACGCAACTCCCACTGGACCGAGGCCGCGAGGAAAAGCGCGAAGAAGAGGAGATCGGGCAGTCCGAGGTTCGCGGCCGACGTCTCGCCGGGAATCGCGAAGGCGAACGAGAAGTTCGTGAAGACGTTGCGATGCTCGTTGACGATCACCTTCGTCGGCCCGCGCCACACCGAGTAGGCGTCCACCCAGGGGATGATCAGGGCGACGAGCACCACCCAGTTCAGCGTCTCGAAGTAGCGCAGGAACCAGAAGCCGACGGCGGTGACGCCGAAGAGCTTGCAGAAGTTCTCCGGCGTGTTCCAACCCGCAAGGTGAAACAGAAGCGCGAGCACGCCGAACGCGAGGCCGACCGCCAGTAGCCCGGGCGCATTGCGTAGGGGCAGCACGAGCCACACCAGCGCGAAGCAGGCGGGGATGAGGACGAACGCGATGAACGCGATGTCCCACCACGTCGAGGCATTCCACAGCCTGTCGTGGAAGGCGTAATAGAGGGCGAGCGCCGTCCCGAGCGCCAGTGCCCCTCCCAGCGATACATGTCGGCTTCTGGCCCGCGATCGCACGGCGCCAGAGTCCACCCTCGCCCTTAGCAAGGCTAACCAGCCTTGCTGCGGTCGAGTGCGGCCTCTGGCTTGGCGCTCGCGACCCAGAAACTCGACGGCATCACTGGGAGGGGCACTAGTAGGGCGGCAGCTCGGCCCACCATTGGCCGAGTGGCTTGAAAGCGTTCCAAAACTGAGTCTTCGCGGGGGCTTCGTCGAGCGATGCGTCGATGTCGGGGACAACCAATACCTGGACCGTTGCGGTGAACCGCTCGAGCTCGCCTGGCTTGTACTCCACGGTATCGGCGAGCGGGAAGTCGATTGCGTTGAGGAACTCGACGACGCTCTCTCCCATCGCCACGATCAGCTTCGGCTGCACGATGTGCAGCTCGCGTGTGAGGAACGGCCGCGACTCGTCCTCTTCCCCGTCCGCGAACTTGAGGCAATTCGTCCCGTAGACGGACATGGGATCGACATGGAGCCGCTGCAGCGATTTCAGGATTGCCTGGCCGGCGCGGCCGTAGAAGGCGACGCCCTCCTGCACCTCGGCCGGCTGCGGCCTGAATTTGAGCAGCATGACGTCAGCGAGCGGATGGCCGGACCCGACGACCGGCACTCGCGTGCCGCCGCCCGCCTGGGCCACCTCGTGGGCGAGGTCGTTGATCTCGACGATCGCCTTCTGGAGGTACTTCTCGTAGATCTCGTCGGTCGTAGCCACTGCAACTCCAGTTTCGGGACTACCGAACCCGTTCCTTGGCCTGAGCCATCCATTTGAGGGACTGGAGGTACACGAGCGACCTGGGGCGACGCAAAACCTGGGCCGAGCGGAGGCTGAGGAGGAACTCCTCCGGGCCCTCGAACGCCCGCATGCGGACGGCGCCGGTGCCGACCCCCTGGAGCACGTGCGCGTCCGAGCCTGCTCCCATCGTCAGGTTGTACTTCCGCGCAAAGCGCAGCGCCTCGTCGTTGTACGCCTCGAAGAGGAGACGGGCGTTGTAGACCTCGAAGATGTCGATGTCCGCGAGGTGACGCTGCAGGGTCGCCGGATCGGGAATCGAATGCATGCGGTCGAAGGGATGCGGGAGATAGACGAGGCCGTCCTGCTCCTTGATCGCCGCCACCGTGTCGGCGAAGGACAGCCCGCGGGGGATCTCCTCGCGCAGGAACAGTCCGATCACCTCTCCCTGCCCGTCCGTCTTCACCTCCTCGCCGGGGATGACGACGAGCTCGTGGTCACGTGCCAGCTGCTTCGTCTCGAGTGCGCCCCCGAACACGTTGTGATCCGTGACGGCGATGGCGCCGAGCCCGATCGCCGCGGCATGCATGATCAGGTCGGCCGGGTCGACTGCACAGTCGGGCGACCAGCTCGTGTGCATGTGGAGATCGCAGAGCACCCACGGCCGATCAGCAAGTGGATCGTCCGAGCGCGGAGCTGAATGGCGCCGCTCGCTGAGCGAGCGGTAGAGCTCGTCGAGCTCGCGCGCCACGTCCGCGAAGCTCTGGCCCTCGACGTCCGCGCGTGCTCGCTCCGCCTTCCGGGCGCGGAACTCGGGATCCTCGGCAAGCCGTGCAACTTCGGCGCCGGCAAGCTCGAGCTGGTCGCGCACGCCGGGCGGGGAGGCGATCGCGCACCCGGACGCCGATGCTTCGAGCCGTACGCGCTGGAGCCCGGCGAGCGCCGGGACGAAGATGCTCGTTTCCGCGAGCAGCGGCGCTCGTGCAGCACCGTCCCGCGCCGTTCGCACGTGCACGCGATCACGCAGGAGCCGTGGGATCGTCGGGCGGCCGGCCAGGGGTTTCGTGCGCAGCAGGACGAGCTCCCAGTCCGGCAGCTCCTCCAGCGCGCGAAACACCCCGCGCAGGAGGGCGCGCTCGTTCGGCCGCCACTCGAGGACGATCAGGTCGCGCTTGCCCCCAGGCTCGAAGAGCTTGGGCTCGATCCCCTCGCTGACGACGCGGTAGTGGCCCGGAAAGCGGGTGGCGGCCGCCTCGGCAGTCTCCTCGATGGTCGCGACGAGCGCGTCGATGCGCCCGAGCAGGCGGTCGCGCTGCGCCCGTCCGGGCGGATAGCCGAGCCGTTCGGCGTTCAAAAATGTCGCCACGGTCATGGCCTGAGCGTCCCGCAGAGCCAGATACGAGAGTGAAGGAAGCCCCGGCTCGAAGCCGTGGACGACGTCGAACCGACCGAGTGCGAGTGCGAGCGCGAGGTTCGCACGCGCCCCGACCGGCACGCCGATCCGACTGCGGCGCGAGATGGGGACGGCCGGTCCAAGGGCGATCACTTCCGACTCGAGCCCATCGAGGAGGGCGCGTCGCCCCGCGGCGAGATCCCGGGCGCGGTTCGACGATGCAAGCACCGTCACCGAGTGGCCGAGCCCGCGCAGCTCCTTTGCGACGCCGGCCACGTGCTCGTTGACGTCGTGCGGCTGCGACCAGGCGAAGGGCGTGACGAGGCAGATCCTGAGACCCATCCTGCACCGAGTGTAGTGAGGAGGGCCCAGCCGTCACGGCCGGGCCCTCCCCAGTGGCCTATGCGCCCGGAATGCGCAGAAGCATGAGCTGTCCGCCCTCGCGCTTGTTCGTCCAGTCAGGCGCGGCTGACTGCTCTACCCAGAGCGTGTGCGCCTGGACGTTGATCAGGAACACGCCCGGCCCGAAGACCGACGACGCGTCGATGACGCCGGTGGACTCCCAAGAGCCCCAGGCACCCGGCGTCGAAGCCGAGTCGACGTCCGTCGGGCCTTCGTCCGCCGACTGGTTCACGACCGCCACCGGAGCGTCCACCCCGGTCGTGAAGTTGTGCCGCCAGAGACGGGCGGGAGTCGCGTTCGGATCGGTGGAGCCGACCGGGAACTGCTGGCTCGAGCCCGGATCCTCGGTGATGTAGAGCCCGTTCTGCGTCGTCTCGACGTTGTCCGGCTGGTGGATCTCGCCGATCGTCTTGACCGGGTGGTCGTCGCCCTCGATATAGACCGAGAGCGAGAGCACCTTCGTCGGATCGCTCGGGTCGAGGACGAGCTTCCAGATGCGGCCGTTCGTCGACGCGAACGCGTTGCCGCTGGCGCTGTTCGAGCCTCTGCCGGTGTCCGCGATGTAGACGACGTTCTGCATCCCCGGACGCTTGTCGTACTGCATGTCCTCGAGTCGCACGAACTGGAACACGTGGGCCGAATCGGAAGCCGACTCCAACGCATTCTGATCGCCGGTCGCCGCACTCTTGTCGATCTTCACGAAGTGCCCGCTCACCGACATCGGCGAGCCGACCGGGAAGTCGTAGTAGTCGTCCACTGCGGAATTGTCCGAGACGAACCCGTACAGGTCACCCTGGTCATTCCAGAGGGCGTTGGCGCTGTCCGCCAGATAGGAGTACAGCTGCGAGCCGGCGGGGTTGCTCACGAACGTGTCGTCACCGGAAAGCACGACCGGATGGCCGTATCCGGCAACCGCGACGTCGTTCTCGTGGTTGAGCCTGCCCATTCCGTAGATCACCTTGTGCTGCCCGGAGCGGATGTCGTTTGCAATGACGACTCCGGCCTGCTGTGCGCCGGCAACCGGCGGAAACGCCTGTCCCGTGCGGTTGACGAAGTCGCTCGTCTCCTCGTTCGTGAACAGGATCGACCGTTCGAAGCCCTCCTTCGAGGTCGCGAGGAAGTTCGAGCAGAACCGCTGGAAGTTCTCTGCGCTCGTGATCGTGAGCTCGCCCTTGAGCACTCCCGCGCTGTGCTGGTTCAGGCGCAGCCTGCTGAGCTGGGCGTTGTCGAAGTCGTTCTGGTTGGCGGCCCCCGCCCCCGCGGTGTACGGGAACGGGACCGTCGAGGTCTCGTGGTTGACGTAGACGTCGACCGTTCCCTCTCCGTTCGGGTCGAGCGAGATCCCGTCCGGGATCGCCTCGAAGCGGTAGCCCCTGACCGTGTCGCCGACAGTGATGATCGGTGTGACGGTCGAGCCCGGCACCAGCGGAGTCAGCATCGCCCGTTGGCTCGTCTTGAACCCTGAGTCGTTGTCGCCGGCTCCGGCAGTCGTAGCCGCCACGGCCACGACAAGCAACGCCAACAGGACCACAAGTGGTCGCTTCATAGCCTGCACATCTCCTCCCCTTGGATTGCGCGGCGGATTCTGACACACGTCCGCCGCGCTCCAAAGGGTTACCGATCTACGCTGCGGTTGCGCCTTCCTCGACCCGTGAGACAGCGCGGGCGTTGTCGCGGATGAACTTCTCCGCCGCGTCGTAGGCCTCGTCGTCGGGCACCTGCTTCGGCGGGGACTTCATCAGGTACGAGCTCGGGCCCTCGAGGGCGCCGACGACGCCGTTGTTCAGCGCCAGCTTCGCGAGCCGGACGGCGTCGATGACGATGCCGGCCGAGTTCGGCGAGTCCCAGACCTCGAGCTTCAGCTCCAGGTTCAGCGGCACGTCGCCGAAGGCCGAGCCCTCCATGCGGATGTAGGCCCACTTGCGGTCGCTCAGCCACGGCACGTAGTCGGACGGGCCGACGTGGACGTTCTTCGCGCCGAGGTCGTAGTCGAGCATCGACGTCACGGCGTTCGTCTTCGAGATCTTCTTCGACTCGAGCCGGTCGCGTTCCAACATGTTGAGGAAGTCGGAGTTGCCGCCGACGTTCAGTTGCATCGTCTTGTCGAGCCGGATGCCGCGCTCTCGGAAGAGCGATGTGAGCACGCGGTGCGTGATCGTCGCGCCGACCTGCGACTTGATGTCGTCGCCGATGATCGGCAGCCCCTTCTCCTCGAAACGACGCTGCCAGTAGGCCTCGCGGGCGATGAAGACCGGCATGCAGTTGACCATCGCGCAGCCCGCCTCGAGCACCTGCTCCGCGTACCACTTGGTGGCGGCGTCGGAGCCGACCGGCAGGTAGTTGACGACGACGTCCGTCTTCGTCTCGCGCAGGATCCCGACGACGTCGGCGGTCTCACCGGGCGCCTTGGTGACGACCTCCGAGATGTACTTGCCGAGCCCGTCGTGCGTCATCCCGCGTTGGACGATGATGCCTGTCTTGGGCACGTCTGCAAATTTGATCGTGTCGTTCGGGTGCGCCCAGATCGCCTCGGACAGATCCTTACCCACCTTGTCGGTCGTGACGTCGAACGCGGCCGTGAACTCGATGTCCCGGATGTGGTACCCGCCGAGGTTCACGTGCATGAGGCCCGGGACGAACTGGTCGTGGGGCGAATCCTTGTAGTACTCCACTCCCTGCAAGAGCGAGTTGGCGCAGTTGCCGACGCCTACGAGAGCCACGCGAACGCGGTCGTCCTCGCGTGCTTTCCCGTTCTGCTTGCCGTTCTGCTGAGTCATCCTGGGTGACCTCCTATCGCATTCCTGCTATGGCAGAGGAAGATAGCAGGTTTGCGATACGTCAGCGAGGAGGGAGCCGACCCGCGGACGGGCCGGTGATCCCTCGGCCCTGGACGAAACGTCGGTACAGGTAGAGAAGCAGGGTGGCGCCGAGGAAGGCAAAGAGGAGCCCGCCCGCCGTGCCGAGGAGGATCCGAGCAATGATCCCGCCGATCAGGGAGCCTGCGAGCCCAAGGCCGATGGTCGCGTACCAGGGCATCGGATCGGGGCCGGGAAGCGCGAGCCGGGCCAGGCCGCCGACGACGAAGCCCCACACGATCAGTCCGATGATGAAGATCAGCACGGAGGCATTATGGCGTCGGGGCAGCCTATTTCCGCTCGGCTAGTTGCTTCCGGACGAAGAGAATCCGCTGCAGAACTGTCAGCCAGGCGGTCGCAGTCAGGAGATAGATCGTCCAGGGCAAGGCACCCCACGGTGCGAGCACGAGCCCAGCTGTGATCACCACGACGCGCTCGGCGCGCGAGCCGAAGCCGACGTCGCC
>WNGE01003503.1_pt1 | contig 33806 bp, 28 predicted proteins | sample 5400651 | NCBI WGS metagenome assembly WNGE01 (sample SAMN13153370, study PRJNA577476) | soil metagenome | isolation source: 60 cm soil or saprolite under grassland replicate 2 | place: USA:California | collected 2016-06-15
GTGCAACCGGGCGGCGTACCCGCCCAGCTCCCCCTCCCGCTCCACGAGGACGACGCTAAAGCCGCTCCGCGCCGCGCCGCTGGCCGCGCTGATGCCGGCCGCGCCGCCGCCCACGACCAGCACCGTGCGCTCGTTGGCCTCGATGTAGGGCCGGGGCGGAAGCGCCTTCTGCGCCCGCACCAGGCCCATGCGGAGATAGTCTGCGGCGAGCGCGTCGGTCTCTTCGTGGCGCGCGGGATGGCTCCAGGCGACCTGTTCGCGGATGTTCACCCGCTCCACGAACGCCGGCTTGAAGCGGAAGACGTCGGTGTTCACGCGGAGCGAGCAGGCGGCGATGACGACCCCGTCGACGCCTTGCTCCACGTCTGCCTTGATGAGCTGCGCGTCCTCCAGGCAGAAAGCGGGAGAGGTCCGGACCGGGCCACCCGGATTGGCGGCGCTCGCCAGGTCCACCAGCTTCTGGGTGTCGATGGCGTCGGCGATCCCGCAACCGCGGCAGACGTAGACGCCGGTCTTCTTCGCCATGGCGCTACCGCCTCGCCGCCGTGTGAATCGTCTCGATGGCCAGCGCCGCCGCCGCCGTCGCGTCCTGGACCGAGGCCGCCACGTCGACCGGGGCCCTGGCGCAGCCCGCGGCGAAGATGCCCTCGCCGGTCTGGGCGGCCAGGACGAAGTGGTCGCCGTCGAGCGCCACCAGGCCCGCCGGCGCGCCCCGCGCGAGGCTCGGCACCATCCCGGAGGCGAGGACGACGAGGTCCACCGCGAGCCGTGTCTTCCCCGCCGACAGGATGTCTTCCGCCTCGACGACGAGCCGGCGCGTGGCCGCGTCCTCGGTGACCCTGGCCACCTTGCCCTTCATGATCGTGATGTGCTCGTCGCTCAGCACCTTCTTCTGGAAGAACTCGTAGGTCCCGGGCGTGCGGAGGTCGATGTAGAAGATGTGCGCCCGGGCGTTCGGGTTCCGCTCGCGGAGGTAGGTGGCCTCCTTGAGCGAGGCGAGACAGCAGATCCCCGAGCAGTAGCCGAGGTGATTCTGGTCGCGCGAGCCCGCGCACTGGATGAAGACGGCGCTCTCGACCTCCCGCCCGTCGGACGGCCGGAGGATCTTCCCCCGGGTGGGGCCGTTGGGCGCGGCCAGCCGCTCCAGCATCACGTTGGTGATGACGTCCGGGTATTTCCCGAAGCCGAGGTTGTCGATGCGGGCGGCGTCGTAGGGGTCCCACCCGGTGGCGATGACGATGGCCCCCGCCTTGAGCGTCATGGTCTTGCCCTGCATGCCGAGGTCGATGGCGTCGTACTCACAGACCTCCACGCACTTCGCGCACTCGGTGAGCTTGCAGGCGGAGTCATCGATGGCGTACTTCATCGGGAATGCCATCTCGTGGGCCAGGTAGATCGCCTTGGTCTTGCCCAGGCCGAAGTTGAAGGCGTTGGGCCGCTCCGAAGGGCAGACGGCGACGCAGGCATTGCAGGCCGTGCACCGGTCGTTCACGTAGCGTGGGCGGAGGCGCACCGTCACGTCGAAGTTGCCGGGCCCACCCGAGATCTTCTCCACTTCCGCCATGGTGTGGAAGCGGATGCGGGGGTTGTCCTTGATGCGACGGAAGTTGATCTCGAGCCCGCAGTAGGGCGGGCAGAGCTTGGGGAAGTACCGGTAGAGCTGGGCGACCCGGCCGCCCAGGTAGGGGTTCTTCTCGATGATGGTGACGTCGTAGCCGGCCTCGGCCGCCTCCAGCGCGGCCGAGACGCCTGCGATGCCGCCCCCGATCACCAGGATCGTCCGGCTCACCTCGGGGGTCGCCACCGCCTGCGCCGTGGTCATCTCAGTCATCTCGGGGTCAGACTTTGACTTCTGAACAATCGCGTGCCACCCTCCCCGACTGTTAAGAAAGCAAAGCCTGACCCCTTCAGATCAGGGCGACGTAGGGTTTCTTCGAGAGGGTCCATTCGTTCTTGGCGGCGTCGTAGCGCGAGGTCGTGAAGCACTTCCAGTTGGCCTCGTCGAGCTTGGGGAAGTCGCCGCGATAGTAGTAGCCCGGCCAGCGCGTCTCCTCGCGGAAGAGGACGTGGCGCGCGTGCGCCTCCGCGCAGTAGTAGCGGTCCCAGACCTCCCACGCCCGCAGGAGCTCGTGCCGGTCGCGCGCCGCCATCCGCGGCAGGTCCTCCCGCAGCATGTGGAGCAGCTCGAGGCCCCGCCTCAGCGTGGGGCCGTTGGTGATGTAGCCCGAGCCCTGGCCCGCCACGTACTCGTCCATGATCTTCTGCAGCCGCAGCAGCGACTGCTTGGGCGAGAGCGCGGTGGGATTCACCTCGCCCCGGGTGACCGCCGGGCGCGACTCGTCCCAGACCTCGAGCGGTCGCATCAGCTCCGCCGTGATGGCCTCCAGGCGGTCGGGGTCGATGGCCGGCGCCGCCCCGTTGTCGTAGATGTAGGCGACGGCGCCCTTGCCGGCCAGCCGCCCCTCCGTGTAGGAGCCCGACGAGAACTTGTGCGCGGAGCCGCCCACGCCGTCGCCGGCGGCGAAGAGCCCCCGCACGGTGGTCATGCGATTGTAGCCCCAGAAGTAGTCCCTGGGCGCGATGTCCTCGGGGCCGCTCACCCAGGCGCCGGTGCCGGAGGCGTGGGAGCCCATGAGATAGGGCTCGGTGAGCACCACCTCCGACGGCGTCTTGGCGGGGTCGATGTTCTCGGAGGCCCACAGGAGCGCCTGCGACATGGTCATGTCGAGGAAGTCCTCCCAGGCGTCCGCCTCGATCTCCCGCACCTTCTTCGCGTCGTTCTGCACGTCGGCGAACATCTTCTGCAGCGCCTCGTCGGTCCGCAGGTAGTGCGGCCCGCAGCCGGCCAGGTGGTCCTGGATCATCTGGTGATTGCGAAGCGGGGTGGGGATCGGCTTGCCGGCGCCGTAGGGCAGCCAGTCCTTGAGGAGATCGGCCCACTTCTCCTCGACCAGCTCGCCGTAGCCGTTCTTCAGGATGGCCTTGAACAGGAGGAACCACATCCCGACCGGCCCGTAGCCGTCCTTGAAGCGCGCCACCACCAGCCGGTGCTCCATCTGGGTCATCTCGGCGCCGGCCATGATCATGAGCTTGTACGCCGAGCCCGTGTTCCAGGGCGCGTACCAGATCCGGCCCAGGCCTTCGCCGACGGAATGCGGGCGGAACACCATGGTCGCGCCGCCCGCCGCGGAGATCACCGCCTTGGCCTTGAAGAGGTAGATCTTGTGGTCGCGGACGCTGAACCCGATGGCGCCCGCGACCTTGCCCGGGTCGTTCTTGTCGAGCAGGATGTGGGACATGAACACCCGCTCGTAGATGTTGTTCTCGCCGATGGCCTTCTTGGCCGCCTCCGCCACGATGGGCTTGTAGGACTCCCCGTGGATCATCACCTGCCAGCGGCCCTCGCGCTTGTACTTGCCCTCGGGCGTCTTGAAGAAGGGCAGGCCCCACTCCTCGAACATGTGCACGGTGGAGTCCACGTTGCGCGCGATATCGTAGACCAGGTCCTCGCGCGAGAGCCCCATGAGGTCCTGGCGCACGTAGCGGACGAAGTCCTCGGGCTGGTTCTCGCCCCACTTCATCCCCATGTAGCAGTTGATGGCGGAGAGTCCCATGGCGACGGCGCCGCTGCGCTCGATGGCGGCCTTCTCGACGAGCACGACGCGCAGGCCCTTGGTCTGGGCCCAGTAGGCCGCCTCGTAGGCGGCGCCGCAGCCGGCCATGCCGCCGCCGCAGATCAGGAGGTCACACTCGACGACCTCGGTCTCGGGCTTGTCCATCTCGCTCCTCCCCGTCACGCCTTCGCGACCACCGGCAGCGTGTCCACGCCGAGATACTTGGCCTGCCCGCACAGGCCGGGCTTCTTCGTGTCCTCGATGACGGGGGCGGCCAGGTCCTGGTGCGGCTGGATGGAGCCCCACGGGGTCGTGCGGATGGCGAACTTGAAGCGCTTCATCTTGCCGTCCCGGAACTTCACGGTCCACATGACGGAGTCCGTGCCCCGGAGCGGCGTGAGGCTCGCCCCGAGCGGCACCACATCGCCGTAGCCGCGCATGGCGATGGCGCCCTGGGGGCAGGTCTTCACGCAGGCGTAGCACTCCCAGCACATGTCCGGCTCCTGGTTCCACGCCTTGCCGAGCGCCTTGTCGAGCGTCATCAGGTCGTTGGGACAGATGTACTGGCAGGCGGGCCGGTCCAGGGCCTTGCACCCGTCGCACTTGTCTGGATTCACGTAGGTCGGCATCGTCGGCCTCCGATGGCGAGTCTCGCTGCGCCTACCTCTCACCCGTGGCGTACTTGTGCAGCTTGACGTCGACCTTCTCCTCGAGCGTCGCGTAGTAGTCCTTCAGGATGGCCAGCACCTCCGGCCGGCTGAAGTGGTCGGGCACGTCTCCGCCCTCGGCGAGCGTCTTCCTCAGCATGGTCCCGCTGACGACCACCCGGTCCGCCGCCTCGTGGGGGCAGGTCTTGAGCGACGCCATGCCATCGCACTTGAAGCAATAGAACGTCCAGTCGATCTTGAGCGGCTTCAGCTCGAGCGCGCCGGCCGGGATCTCCTCGAAGATCTTCTGGGAGTCGAAGGGGCCGTAGAAGTCCCCGACCCCGGCATGATCCCGCCCCACGATGAGGTGGCTGCAGCCGAAGTTCTGGCGGAACACGGCGTGCAGCAGCGCCTCGCGCGGACCGCCGTAGCGCATCTCGAGCGGCACCCCCGCCTGGATGCACGTATCCTCGACGAAGTAGTGCTCGACCAGCGCGTTCACGGCCCGGACCCTGACCTCGGCCGGGATGTCCCCCGGCTTGAGCTTGCCGAGGATCTGCTGGATCAGCACGCCGTCGCACACCTCGACGGCGATCTTGGCCAGGGCCTCGTGAGAGCGGTGCATCGGGTTGCGGAGCTGGAGCGCCGCCACCGTGCTCCACCCCTTGTCCTGAAAGAGCCGGCGCGTCTCGTGCGGTCGCATGTAGAGCCCCGGGTACCGCGCCGGGTAGCCGCCCTCGCTCAGCACCGTCACCGGGCCGGCCAGGTTCACCTCACCCTGCTTCAGGACATTGCTCACGCCCGGATGCGCGGGATCGGTGGTCCGGAACACGTGCTTGCACTCGTGGGCGCGGTCGATCGCGTACTTCTCCCGCACGGTGAGCACCGCCATCAGCTCCCCGGTCTCCTCGTCCACGAGGGCGACGTCCTGCCCTTCCCGCAGCCGTCCGGCCTCCTCCCGCCCGGCCGAGAGCGTGATCGGGATCGGCCAGAAGGTGCCGTCGGCCAGCCGGAACTCGTCGCACACCCCCCGCCAGTCCGCCTTCCCCATGAAGCCCTCGAGCGGGGTGAAGGCGCCGATCCCGAGCATGATGAGATCGGACGTCTCCCGTGAGGAGATCGTGAGTCGGGGGAGGCTCCCGGCCCTCGCCTCGGCGTCCCTCAGCTCGGGGCCGACGAGGAGCCGCGGCATGAGCCGCTTGTCTTTCCCGTGCGGATTCACCAGACCCATGATCGTGTCCGTCCGAGCGCCGCTCAGGCCTTGCGCGCTCCGGGCGCGTTCCGGGGCCGTCCGCCTCGCGTCGCCGACGCTTGCGCCGGATGGACGGGGAGCGGATCGAGGTGCTCGGCGCCGTAGGACCGCGCGAATTCGCGGAACCGCATCGCGACGGGCGAGAAGTACTTCTGCGCGCGGGCGACGAGGTTCACGGTCCGCGTGAGCCGGAAGCCCTCGATGGGCACGCGCTTGAGCACTCCGGCCAGGCACTCGTTCTCCACAGCGTAACGCGAGACCATGCCGATGCCCAGCCCGCCCTCGACCGCCCGCTTCACCCCCTCCGTGCCCGGCAGCTGCATGGCGATGACGAGCGGCACGCCGGACTCGCGGAGCCCCTTCTCGACGAGCTGGCGGGTCCGCGACCCCGTCTCGGGGACGATGAAGGGCATCCCGCCCAGGTCCTTGAGCGTGACCTTGGCGAGGGCGGCGATGGGATGCGACGGCGCGGCGATCAGCACCAGTTCATCGGCGCAGATCGGCTCGACCAGGAAGCGCCGGTCCTCGATCGGCCCGCCCATCAGCCCCATGTCGAGCACGTTCTGCAGGAGCTTGTCGAGGATCTGATCCGTCGTGCCGACGTGGAAGAGGATGTCGGTCTCCGGCCAGAGCCCCTTGTACGCCTGGACGATGCGCGGCAGCACGTACATCCCGCCGGTGGTCCCGGCGCCGAAGATCAACCGCCCGCGGGTGCCGTCGCGCAGCTCCGTGATCGCGCGCTCCGCTTCCTCCTTGGCGTGGAGCATGGAGACGGCGGCGCGGTACAGCACCTCGCCCGCCTGGGTCAGCCGGAGCTTGGAGCCGCCGCGCTGGAACAGCGGGAGGCCGAGCTCCTTCTCGAGCGCCTTGAGCTGCAGGCTCACCGCGGGCTGGCTCAGCAGGAGGTCCGCCGCCGCCGCCGTGACGCTGCGACGCTGGGCCACCGTGTAGAAGATCCGGAGGTGGTGGAGGTTCATTGCATCGGAAACTCCTGAGTGCTCCCGGCCATGGCAGAGGGAACGATCGCAGTCTGGAGGAGGAAATGCAAATAAATAATCGGGATCGCTCCCATAAGCAAATCTAAATGTCCAGTCGGCTGCGCTCGGCTGTCAGGCGTCCCTCCCGGCCGCTGGTTCAGCGGGACAGCACGTCGACCCAGACGCGGATCGCGACCACGGCGATCAGCACGCCGAGCACGGCGCGGAGCACGTTGACCGGTGCCCGGTGGCTCACCGTGGCGCCGAGCGGCGCGCCCGGCAGCGATCCGAGGATCACGGCGAGGGCCGGCCAGAGCGGGATCTGGGCCGTGAAGGCCTTGCCCAGGAATCCCATCGACGCCGACATCGCCGTCATGGCGAGCGACGTGCCGATGCTCACGCGCACGGGGATCCGGAGCAAGGCGATGAGCACGGGAACCAGGAGGAACGCCCCCCCCGCCCCCACCAGGCCCGAGGCGATGCCGATGGCGCCGGGAAAGGTCACCGCCGCCGCGCGATCGAAAGGCACCTCGGCCGCAGCGGCGCGCCCGACCGGGCCAGTCGGGCGGACGAACATGAGCGGCAGGGCAACGGTGGTCATCACTGCGAAGATGGCCAGGAGGGCGCGGCCGCTCACGTACGAGGACGCGAGGGCTCCGATCAAGGCCCCCAGCGCCATGGCGGTGCCGCCGACCAGCGCGAGCTTGCGATGCAGGAGGGCGCCCCGTCCGTGGGTCCAGGCCCCGAGCAGGGACGCGACCAGCACCTGGGTCATGGTGATTCCGGCCACCTGCTTGATGTCGAGGCTGCCGACGGCGAGGAGCGGCGGCACGTAGTAGAGGAGGGGGATCATGACGGTGGCGCCGCCCACGCCCACCAGTCCCGAGACGAACGCGCCGACGAAGCCGAGCGTGACGAGGGTGAGCGCAAAGGCGAGCGTCACCGACGCACACGCTACCGCAGACTCGAGTAGTAGGCGGCCAGGTCGCCGTAGGTGTCGTCGGGGATCGTGCGCATCAGCGCCTTGATCGCGTTCAGGGTCGGGTCGCCGGGATTGCGCTTGTCCTGCTTGAACAGCGTCATCTGGTCCTTGAGATAGCCGGGCGGCTGGCCGGCCAGGCTCGGGATCAGCCGGGCGGGATCGCCCTTGCCCTCCGGCCCATGGCAGATCGTGCACTGGACAGCCGCCGCCCGCCCGCGGCCGACGGCGTCGGCCGGCGCGCTGATCGGCGTCGGCTCCATCTTCTGGTCGGCGAAGTACCGTGCCACGTCGTCGACGCCGAGCTGGAGCACCATCTTGGCGTAGGGCTCCATCTCCGGGGAGATCCGCTTGCCGGAGGCATACGCCTCGATCTGCTTCGTGAAGTAGGCCGTGGACATGCCGGCCAGGATGGGCATGGCGTCCGACCTGCTGTTGCCGGCGGGGCCGTGGCACGCGGTGCACGTGAGCGCCTTGGCGTAGCCGGGATGATCGAGCGGGCCCGCCCACGCTCCTCCACCGAGCAGCACGGCCAGGATGGAGCCCGCGGCGACAACGATGAGGCCCTTGGTCCGTGGCATCGAGACTCTCCCCTCGCGCGCGGAGACGCTCTGGCTAGAGCCATGAGAAGGGTCCAGCTGCAAGGCGGCGCCCGAGGGCCGCACGCGAGGCGTACTTCCTGTACGTTCCACTCGGAGGGGGGCTTCGCCCCCCTTCCGAAACCTCCCCCCAGGATTCGTTGCGCCGGCAAAGCCGGCGCTCGAAAGTGGAACACCTCCACGTCGAGAGGCGAGCAACGCCTGAGAATTCCCACGGCCCAGCGGTGAACGTTCCACTTCGAGCGCGGGCTTTGCCCGCGCCCCGAACTGGGGGAGGCTTCGGAGGGGGCCGTCGAGGCCCCCTCCGATAGAACGTAGCAGATGGGCCCTTATCATGGCTCTAGCCCAGGATGTCGCTCCAGATGCTCTGGGCCCAGCCCACGGCGCGCTGGGCGACGGCCGCGCTCTGGGCGGGCGTCAGCTTCTGCTCGATCTGGACCACCTTGCCGTTGTCGATCTTGTAGGAGTTCACCACCGCGATCGCCTCGCGGTCGCTCACCCAGCTATAGCAGGTGTTGCCGGGCGGCAGGGCCGGCCCCGGCTTGCCGTTCAAGAGCTGGACGATGGCCGTGGCGCAGATCTTCCCCATGGCGTTGGCGATGTTGCCGGACTTGGGCACCGGCAGCCCGGTGGTCGAGTCGCCGATCACGTGGATGTTCTTCTGCTTCACGGACTCGTAGGTCACGTGGTCGACCTCGCACCAGCGCTTGTCGGCGCCGACCAGGTCGGCCTGGACGGCGATGCTCCCGGCCCGCTGGGGCGGGATCAGGTTGATCACGTCGTACTTGACCCGGTCGAACTCGGTCCGGACCTCGCGCACGCCGGGATCGACGGCGACGACCTTGCTGGAGGCGCGGTAGTCGATGTTGGGGTAGGCCTTCCAGGCCTCCCGGAACAGCGCCGCCTTGGAGACGATGTTCTGGTTGGCGTCGAGCACGATGAGCTTGGACCTGGGCTTGTTCGTCTTGAGGTACCAGGCCACCTGGCAGATACGCTCGTAGGGCCCCGGCGGGCAGCGGTAGGCCACCGGCGGCACGGTGAGGACGAAGACCCCGCCGTCGGCCATGGATTGGATCTGCTTCGCGAGCGCGACGGTCTGGGACCCCGCCTTCCAGGCGTGGAGCACCGTGTCCTGGCTCTGGGCCAGCCCCTCCACCTGCTCCCACTGGAACTCGACGCCCGGCGAGACGACCAGGCGGTCGTACTCGAGGTAGCCCTCGCCGACGCGGACGCGCTTTCCATCCGGCTCGATGGCCTGCGCCGTCTCGTGGATCACCTTGACGCCGAGCTTGCGCAGCCCATCGTAGCCGAAGGTGAGGCTGTCGATGGAGCGGAGGCCGCTCAGCACCAGGTTGCTGAACGGGCACGAGACGAACTGCCGGTTGGGCTCGAGGAGCACCACCTCGATGCCGGGATCCTCCGACCGCACGTACTTCGCGGCGGTGGCGCCGCCCCAGCCGCCGCCGATCACGACGACGCGCCGGCCGCTCTTGGTCATGAAGTCGCCCTTCATCGTGGGCGCGCACCCGCCAAGGCCCGAGAGCAGCGCGGATCCGCCCAGCAACCCGAGCCCGAGGCCGGCCGCCGAGGTCCTGAGGAACTCCCTGCGTGTCGATCGCTTCATGGCCCTCTCCTCCCTCGGCGAGACCCTACCGAACGTGCTCTCGGCCCGCCTGGCGACGCCGTGCGCTCTCGAGGGGATGCGGCCGCCCCGCGCCCTGTCCGTCGCCGGCCTCGCAGGCCCCCTGATCCCAGGCAGGCGGGGCCAGGCGTCTGCGCACTGTTTACCACGTCGCGCTGGCGGTCCGCCAGATGGCGGTAGGCGCGCCGCCGGCCATCACGGTGGGCAGAGATGAGATCGGCGAACTTCAGGAGAGAGAGTTTCCGCGGAGACGGCGAGGTCGGTCAGAGGCCGATCGCCTGCTTCACCCGGGTGAGGACCTGCTCTTCATCCCCTTCGAGATGAACGGGAGACGGCAGCGACGGTGGCGCGTTCTTGATCCCGGCGCCGGTCAGCACCACGACCGTCCGCGTGCCGGCGTCGAGCAGCCGCCCGTCCTTCATCTGGATCAGCGCGGCCAGCGCCGCCGCCGCTTCGGGCGCCGTCCAGATGCCCTCCACGCGCGCCAGGAGCTTCTGCGCCTCGACGATCTCGCGCTCGCTCACCGCCCGTCCGTGACCGCCCGTCTCGCGCAGGATCCCGAGCATCTGCCTGCCCGCGAAGGGTCCGGGCACGCGCAGTCCCGCCGCGTGGGTGACGGGGTTCTCCCAGACCGCGGTCGTCTCGGCCCCCTCGGTCCACGCCTTCACGACCGGCGCGCACCCCTCGGCCTGAACGGCGACGAAGCGCGGCTGCGCCCGCTTGATCCAGCCCATGGCGGCCAGCTCGTCGTAGGCCTTCCAGATCCCGACCAGTCCCGTGCCTCCGCCCGTGGGATAGACGAGGAGGTCCGGCGTCTCCCAGCCGAGCTGCTCGGCCAGCTCGAGCCCCATGGTCTTCTTGCCCTCGAGCCGGTAGGGCTCCTTCAGCGTGGCCAGGTCGAACCAGCCGAGCCGCGGCGCGACGGAGGCGATGAGCTTCCCCGCCGTGGCGATGGACCCCTCGACCGTGAAGACATGGGCGCCGGCCAGGATGGCCTCGGCGATGGCGGCCTCGGCAGTGCCGCGCGGCACCACCACGGCGACGGGCAGCCCCGCGCGCGCGCCGTAGACGGCGGCCGCTCCCCCGGCATTGCCGGCCGACGGGATCATGAGCCCCTTGACACCGAGCGTGCGCGCCCGCGTCACGGCCATGCCGAGGCCGCGGGCCTTGAAGGTACCGGTGGGATTCTGTCCCTCGTCCTTGGCCCAGAGGTTCCTCAGGCCGAGATGCGCGCCCAGCCGCGGCAGCGGGAGGAGCGGCGTGCCCCCCTCGCCGAGCGTCACGGGCTCCTCCCAGTCCTCGAGCGGCAGGAGCTCGCGGAAGCGGTACATCCCCGGCGGGCGCCGTCCGAGCTCGTCCTTGCTCACGGCGGCGGCGACGCTCGGGAGGTCGTAGCGCACGGCCAGCATCTGCCCGCACGCGACGCACACCGTGAGGAGTCCCGCCGGCGCGTGGTGGCGGCCGCAGACGGTGCACTCGATGTGGGTGACGAACGCCATGCTCGCTACTGCTTCTCCTTCTCGGCCTTGGCGGCGGCGACGACCTTCTCCGCGAGCTGGCCCGGCACCTCGTCGTAATGGGAAAACTCCATCGAGTAGCCGCCCCGGCCGCCGGTCATGGAGCGCAGGCTGGACTCGTAGGTCAGCATCTCCGCCATCGGCACCTGGGCCCGGACCGCCACCACCTCGCCCTCCGGCTCCATGCCCAGGATGCGCCCGCGCCGGCCGTTGAGATCGCCGATCACGTCGCCGGCGTTCTCGGCCGGCGCGACCACTTCCACGTTCATGATGGGCTCGAGGAGGCACGGGCGCGCCTCCATGAAACCCTTCTGCAGCCCCATCGAGGCCGCGATCTGGAACGCCATGTCCGAGGAGTCCACGTCGTGGTACGAGCCGTCGTAGAGCGTGACCTTGAGGTCCACCACCGGGTAGCCGGCCAGGATGCCGCGCTTCATGCAGTCGCGCACCCCCTTCTCCACGGAGGGGATGTAGTTGCGGGGGACGGAGCCGCCGAAGATGTCGTCCTCGAACTCGAACCCGCCGCCCCGCGCCAAGGGCGCGATCCTGAGCCAGACGTCGCCGTACTGCCCACGCCCGCCCGTCTGCTTCTTGTACTTGCCCTGCACCTCCGACCGCCCCTTGACCGTCTCCTTGTACGGGATGCGCGGCGGGAGCAGGGTGACGTCCACGTTGTACTTGCGCTTCATCCGCTCGACGATGACCTCGACGTGGAGCTGGCCGATGCCCGACACCAGGAGTTGCTTGGTCTCCGGGTCGTAGTGGTGGCGCAGCGTCGGGTCCTCCTCCTCCATGCGGTGCAGCGCCGTCGAGATCTTGTCCTCGTCGCCCCGGCTCTTGGGCTGGATGGCGAAGGAGATCGCCGGCTCCGGGAAGGCGATGCCGGGCAGGATCACCGGCTGCGCCTCGTCCGAGAGCGTATCGCCGGTGAGCGTGTCCTTGAGCTTGGCGACGACCCCGATCTCCCCGGGACCCAGCGCCTCCACCGGCTTCTGGGTCTTGCCCTGGAGCCAGCCGAGATGCCCCACGCGCTCCTTGGTGTCGCGCGTCGAGTTGAACGCCGGGCTGTCCGACTTGATCGTCCCCGAGTAGACGCGGAACAGGGTGAGCCTGCCCACGTGCGGATCCGAGATGGTCTTGAAGACGAGCGCGGACAGCGGGGCCTTGGGGTCGGGCGGACGCGTGACCGGGTTCTTGCTCCTCGGGTCCACGCCCTCGACGGGGCCCGGATCGGCGGGCGACGGGAACTCCTTGAGGATCAGATCGAGCAGCGGCTGGACGCCGATCCCTCGGGTCGCCGACGCCGCCAGGACGGGAACCACGGTGCCCTGGAACACCGCCTTCCGCAAGGCCTCCAGCATCTCGGTCTCGCCGATGGAGCCTTCCTCGAGGTACTTGGCGAGCAGGTCATCATCGGTCTCGGCGGCGGCCTCGGCGAGCTTCTCGCGGTACGACTTGGCCGTCTCCATCGCCTCGCCGGGGATGTCCGTCTCCTTGAGCTTGCCGTCGACCGTGAGCAGCGCCTTCATCGCGATCAGGTCGACCACGCCCGTGAAGCCGGACTCGCTGCCGATCGGCACCTGGAAGGGGGCGAGGCGGCCCTTCAGCCGCTTCTGGAGGGTTTCCAGCGCGCGGAAAAAATCGGCCCGCTCGCGGTCGAGCCGGTTGATGACGACGACCCTCGGCAGCGTGTACTCGTTGGCGAACTTCCAGACCTTCTCGGTCTGGACCTGCGCCCCCGCCACGGCGTCGACCACCACGACGGCGGCGTTGACGACGCGCAGCCCCGCGCGGGCGTCGGCGACGAAATCGCCGTACCCCGGCGTGTCCACCAGGTTGAGGCGGTGGCCCTTGTAGTCGCAGAAGGCCACCGAGGTGTTCAGCGAGATCTTGCGCTTGATCTCGTCGGGATCGAAGTCGGTGGTCGTCGTGCCGTCGTCGACCCGGCCGATGCGGGTCGTGGCGCCGGCCGCGAACAGGATGGCTTCGACGAGGGATGTCTTGCCGACTCCGCCGTGGCCGACGAAGCCGATGTTGCGGATCTTGGTGATGTCCAGCGCCATGCCTGCCTCCCCTGATCTCGCCGAGCGGATGGCCGCGCGCACCCACGAAGAAGGACGATGTGGGACCGAATGCTACCACACCGCTCCCTGGCGTACCAGAGCGGGTTGGCGCGCTGCGCCGATCGCTTGCGGAAGGCTACGGCTTGACGATCTTGTTGGCGAGGACGCCGATCCCCTCGACTTCGGCCTCGACCCGGTCGCCGGGCTTGAGGAAATTGCCGGTGGCGGCGCCGACCCCCTCGGGCGTTCCGGTGGCGATGATGTCGGCCGGCAAGAGCGTCATGCCCTGCGACAGCACCTCGATGCACTGGGCCACCGGGAAGATCATCTTGGAGGTGTGGCTCTGCTGACGCACCTGGCCGTTGACGCGGAGAGAGATGGCGAGCGCCTGGGGGTCCGGGACCTCGTCGGCGGTCACCAGGACCGGTCCCATCGGGCAGAACGTGTCGAGGGATTTCCCCTTGAACCACTGGGTGTGCCGATTCTGCAGGTCGCGCGCGGTGACGTCGTTGATGACGGTGTAGCCGAAGACGTGCGTGAGGGCGTCGTCACGGGCGATGTCCTTGCCGCCGGCGCCGATGACCACCGCCAGCTCCACCTCGTAGTCCAGTTCCTGGGTGATCGCGTGGTCGACCACGTCATCGCCGGGCCCCAAGACGGACGTGTCGGGCTTGGTGAAGTACACGGGATGCTCGGGCACGGCGGCGCCGCGCTCGGCGGCGTGGTCGGCATAGTTGCGGCCGAGGCAGAAGATGTTTCGGGCCGGCGCCGGGATGGGTGCAAGCAGCCTGACCCGCTTCATCGGATAGGCGAGTTTCCGCCGCGCCAGCTCCTCGATGGCCTGCTGGTCCACCAGCCCCTTGCCGTACTCCCAGGCCTCGCGCGCGAGCGCGGCGCCGCCCTCGCCACCGCGGATCAGCTCGAGCAGGCTCTTGGGGAATCCTCCGCGCCCGCGCCGCAAGGCGCCCCGCTGGGCCGCCAGGTCCCGGGAGAGACCGGCGAGGTCGAGCACCGCGTCGTGCCAGACCGCCCCTGGCTTGGGCGCTCCGCGGCCGCGGCGAAACGTGACGAGATGCACGGCCGGATCCTACTCGCCGCTCGCGGCGGAGGAGCCGCTGCGAGGCGGCAAGGTCTTGCCCGCCCGGCGGGCCATCTCTTCCAGCTCGTGGGGCAACCCGAACCGCACATCCTCTTCGACCACGTGCACCTCCCGGACCTCCGCCGGGCGCGCGTGCCTGACCTCCTCGACGACCTCGGAGACCAGGAACTCCGGCGTCGAGGCGCCCGCCGTGATGCCCACGCGCCGGGCGCCCTCGAGCCATTCGGGCCGAATGTCGTTCTTGTCGTTGATGAGATGGGAGGGCGTGCCCATGACCCGGGACACTTCCACGAGCCGGTTGGCGTTGGAGCTGTTCGCGGCGCCGATGACCAGCAGGACGTCGACCTCGCTGGCGACGGTCTTCACCGCCGCCTGCCGGTTCTGGGTGGCGTAGCAGATGTCGTCCTTGGAGGGGCCCACGATCTTCGGGAAGCGCCGGCGCAACGCCTCGATACAGTCGCGCGTGTCATCGACGGAGAGCGTCGTCTGCGTGAGGTAGGCCACCTTGTCGGGGTCGGGCACGCCGAGCCGCTCGACATCCTCGGGATGCGCGATCAGGAACATCCGGTCGGGCGCCTCGCCCATGGTGCCCACGACCTCGTCGTGGTCGGCGTGCCCCACCAGGATGATCGAGTACCCCTCGCGCGCGTAGCGGATCGCCTCCAGATGGACCTTGGTGACGAGGGGACAGGTGGCGTCGATCACCCGCAACCCCCGGCGCTGGGATTCCTCGCGCACGGCGGGGGAGATGCCGTGGGCGCTGAAGATCACGGTCGCGTCGTCCGGCACCTCGTCGAGCTCGTCGACGAAGTGGGCGCCCTTGGCCCGGAGCGCCTCCACGACGTGCCGGTTGTGCACGATCTCCTTGCGGACATACACCGGGTGCGGGCACACCTGCAGCGCCAGCTCCACGATGTCGATGGCGCGATCCACCCCCGCGCAGAAGCCGCGCGGCCCGGCGAGCACGATCTCCTGCATGGGCGTGGCGACGACGGTGTCGGCAGTCATGGCATGGAGTATAGCAAGGGGACCCGGCTCCCTCAACGCGTCAATGGAAGAAGTAGGACACGCCGAGGACGCCGGTGTTCGAGTTGACCCCGCGGTTGGGCCCCGCCGTGTTGCCGTTGGAGAGGTGCTGGAAGCGGTAACCGATGTTGACGGCCACCGCCGGCGCGACGTGGTAGGAGACCCCGGCGCCGCCCTCGAGGACGAAGGTGAAGTGCGAGCGGCTCTCCGGCACGTTGAGATTGGTCCCGCCCGCGCCGGCCGTCACGTCGAGATAGGGCACGAGCGGGCCCACGCCGAGCAGGTGATAGCGGACGGCGGCCTTGAGCCCGGCGGCGGTGAACACCCGGGGTTCCAGGTAGTACTGGAACCACCCCTCGAGCCCGGGCTCGATCGCGCTCCTGAGCCGGCCGGAGCCGAAGGGCTCGAACGGCAGGTGGGACAGCCGCGGGGTGACGTTCAGGAAGGAGATGCCCGAGATGGCCGGGTCGTCCGCGATGTTGTTCTGCACCCCGCCGCCGATCTGCAGGCCGACGATCGTGGTGCCCTTCGCGAACTCCGCCTCGGGGTCGAAGGCGAACGCGCCCCTCGAGACCACCGCCGAGAGCACGAGCGTGCCCGTCACGATCCATGGCGACCACGCTCGCTTCCTCATGTCACCTCCCGCGCGAGGGTACCGGAACTCCGAGAGCATACCACGCGACACCCGCGCGGCCCGGCAGCGGGTCAGGGAGCGCGAGCCCTCAGCCGTCCGTTGTTCCAGCGCGCCCGCAGCCAGCACGCCAGCGCGATGCCGGCCCGCCGATAGGTCGGCAGCGCCACCCGCTCGCCGAAGACCTGGAAGCGGCGCGCCTCGATGGCGCGCAGGAGCGCGAAGTAGGTGCGCCCCATGATCTCGGCGGCGAAGAGGCGGCGGGCGTCGGCCGCCGGCAGCGCCGCCCAGGCCCGCTCGTAGTATCGATGAGCCCGCGCGGCTTGCCAGGTCATCAGCTCGACGAACCGGGGCGTGTAGCGACCCGCCGCCAGGTCCTCGGCGGTCACGCCGAAACGCCGCAGGTCCTCCTGCGGGACATAGACGCGGCCGGCCCGCGCGTCCGCCTGGACGTCGCGGAGAATGTTGGTGAGCTGGAGCGCGATGCCGAGGTTGACGGCGTACTCGCGCGCCCGCGGGTCGACGTAGCCGAAGATCTCGATGCAGCAGAGCCCCACCGCCGACGCCACGCGATAGCAGTACGGGTACAGGTCGTCGAAGGTCTCGTAGGCGGCGCGCTCCAGGTCCATCTCCACGCCGGCGATGATCTCGAGCAGCGCCGCGCGCGGGATCGGAAAGGTGCGGATGGCCTGCTGCAGGCGCTGGGCGGCCGGATGCTCGGGGGCGCCGCCGTAGACGCGGGCGATCTCCTCCCGCCAGCGCCGCAGCTCGTGGCGCTGCTCCTCTCGATCCCGTCCCAGGTCCACGGCGTCGTCCACGATGCGGCAGAAGGCGTACACGGCGTAGATGGCTTCGCGCTGACGGCGGGGCAGGCACAGGAAGGCGTAAAAGAAGCTGGAGTGGCTCCGGCGCGTGAGCCGGGAGACGAACTGGCCGGCGTTCACGCCGCGCGCCTCATCGGGCTCGGACCGCGTCCCGTCCCCCTCGCCGCTCGCCGGCCGCGTCGGCGCGCGAGAGGAGCGGAGGGCGCGGGGCGTAGCCGCGCTCGACGAACCACTCGACGGCGTCGTGGAGCGCGACGTCGACCGGCGTTTGGGGCAGGCCCAGCGCGCCGACGGCCTTGGCCGCGCTGAAGTACATCCGCTTCCGCGCCATGCGGACGGCCGTGAGCGGCACCCGCGGGGCGCGACCGCTGAGGCGCGCCGCGCCTTCCATGCCGAGCGCGGCCAGCCACGCGGCGGCGTAGGGGACGCGGAAGCGCGGGGCCGGGATGCCGGTGATCCGGGCCAGCCGCCCGAAGATCTCCAGCAGCGACAGGTTCAGGTTGCCGAGGATGTACCGGTCGCCCACGCGCCCGCGCTCGGCCGCGAGGATATGCCCGCGGGCGACGTCGCGCACGTGGACGAGGTTGAGTCCCGTGTCGAGCGAGGCCACCATCCTGCCCCGGAGAAAATCCACGACCATCTGCCCGGTCGGGGTCGGCTTGACGTCCCAGGGACCGACGGGCGCGGAGGGGTTGACGGTGACGACCGGAGCCCCGCGCGCCGCCAGCTCCTGAGCCACCCGCTCGGCCAGGAACTTGGAGGCCTTGTAGGCCCCCACCATGTCGTGGAGCGACGCCGGCGTGGTCTCGTCGCCCGGCGTCCCGTCCTCGGGAATGCCCACGGCGCCGACGGTCGACGTGTAGACGATGCGCTCGGCGCCGGCCTCGCAGGCCGCCTCCAGGACGTGGCGGGTACCGTCCACATTGGCCCGGTAGAGCGCCCGCGGATCGGGCGCCCAGAGCCGGTAATCGGCCGCGACATGGTAGACGCGCCGCACCCCGCGCACCGCGGCCCGGATGGACGCCGGGTCCAGCAAGTCGCCTTCCACCACCTCCACGGCGCATCCCTCGAGGGCCCGCCGGTCCCCGCCCTTGCGCGCGAGAACGCGCACGCTCCGGCCGTCGGCCAGGAGCTCGCGCACGAGGTTGGCGCCGACGAAGCCGGTGCCGCCGGTGACGAACGCGTCCATCGCGACCTACCCGATCAGCGCCGCCAGCACGCGCGCGACGGCGCGGAGGGCCTGGTGGGTTCGCCGCCTGAGCTCGAGCGCTCCCTGGAGCGTCGCCGGACGCGTGACCGTCATGGCCAGCGTGCGGGCGAGCCGGAGCCTGCCTTCCGGCGTGACCAGACGGGTGAGCTCGGGGGGCAGGCTCTGCCGCGCGCTGTCCGAGACGGCGCGGACCACGAGCGCCGGGCATCCGGCGGCGGCGGCGCGCGCCACGAGGACGGCGGATTCCATGTCGGCCGCCACCGCGCCGCTGGCGGCGAAGAGCGCGGCCTTGGCCTCGGGCGTCGCGACGATCTCTCGGGTCGTGACCAGCGAGCCGGTGCAGACCGCCGCGCCGGCGCCGGCCACCGCCACGCGATGGTGAGCCGGGGCGATCGCGTGAGGCTCGCCGGCCGCGTCGATCACGCGATCGGGGATGACGAGGTCGCCGGGCTTCAGCGAGCCCATCCAGCAGGGGGGCCCAGCGTGACCCGCACAGGGCCGCGCGCAGTCCTACCGGGGCGAGGCGCAGCGCTCCACGGCCAAAAGCGGGAAAGGAGAACGCGCGCAGGGGCGGTAACTCGAGGTGGCGGGCCAGCGCGCGCGCCTCGAGCTCAACCGCGGTGAGGATCAGGATCGGGTTCACCGCGCGACGCGCGGGCGGCCTTGGGCTTGTCCCTCTCCTTGCGCTCCAACCAGGCCTTCCAGCTGTTGCCGGCCGCCGTGTCCTTGCCCGTGAACTTGATGTTCGCGATCTCGGAGTACGGGACGGTGAACGGTCCGTCGCCCTTCTCATCGAAGAACTGGATGAAGGGCTGGGGCACCAGGTTGTTCCGGTTGAAGACATACCCGACGACTTCGGTCCCGTCCGTCTTGACGAGGGTGGTGTTGCCCCGGTAGTCGAACGCGAAGTCGATCACCTCGGCGAGCGTGAGGTACTCGCCGATCTGCGGCACCCACCCTTCCAGTGTCATTACCGTCTACGTGGTGTCGACCCTGTCGGGCCAATTGCCTTCGCCATACTTCGTTCTCGGTCGGCGGGAGGCCTCAACGTACAACCACGTACGCCTCGGCCTCCCGCCTCCCTCGGGCCTCGTCTGGCTCGGCACTTGCCCCGACTGCCGAGTCTCACCGCTGCCAGATCACCCGCTGCGACCGGGCAACCTGTCGGGCCAATTGCCTTCGCCATACTTCTCACAATTTACCCGTCAAGGTGACCACGGCCGTCTCCGCGAAGGCCTTCAACGAGCTGAAGGTGTGGTCCACGGCGGTCGCCTCGTATCCGCAGTGCACCATGCAGTCCCGGCACTTCTCGTTCCCGCTCTTCCGTCCATAGTTCTCCCAGGGCGTCGCTTCCATGAGCTCCCGGAAGCTCGACGCGTACCCCTCCTGGAGGAGATAGCACGGCCGCTGCCAGCCGAAGATATTGAAGGTCGGGTTGCCCCACGGCGTGCAGTCGTAGTCGTGCTTGCCCATCAGGAAGCGGAGGAAGAGCGGCGACTGGTTGAACTTCCAGCGCTTCTCCGGGCTCGAGAGCATGTCGGAGAAGAGCTGGTGCGTCTTGGCCCGGCGCAGGAAATGTTCCTGGTCGGGGGCCTTGGCATAGCTGTAGCCGGGCGAGAGCATCATGCCTTCCACGCCCAGGTCCATCATCTCGTCGAAGAACCGGCGCATGCGGAGCGGTGACGCGCCGTCGAAGAGCGTGGTATTGGTGGTGACGCGGAAGCCGCGCTTGAGCGCCTCGCGGATCCCCTCGACCGCCTGGTCATAGACGCCCTCGCGGCAGACGGCCTCGTCGTGATCCTCGCGCAGGCCGTCCATGTGGACGCTGAAGCTCAGGTACCTGGATGGCGCGAAGAGGTCGAGCTTCTCCTTGAGGAAGACGGCGTTGGTGCAGAGATAGACGTACTTCCGGCGCCTCACCAGTTCCGCCACCAGCCGGTCGATGTCGGGGTACATCAAGGGCTCGCCCCCCGGGATGCTCACGATGGGCGCCCCGCACTCCTCGACGGCCTCGAGACACGCTTCGACTGACAGGTGCTTTCTCAGGATCTGGGTGGGGTACTGGATCTTCCCGCAGCCCGCGCAGGCCAGGTTGCACCGGAAGAGAGGCTCCAGCATGAGCACCAGCGGGTACCGCTTGCGTCCCGCGAGCTTCTGCCTGATCACGTACGAGGCAACCGTGATCATCTGCGCCATCGGCACGCTCATAAGCGACAACTCCTCCCACTGTCGAAATCGCGACCCTCCCGGCCCGCGACCGGTCCGGCCGGCGCCCCGAGCCGGAGCGGCTCCGGCGCCAGCACGGCGCCAAGTCGATACAGTAGCAGAAATCCCACGATATGGATCATGATTCCGGCGGCCAGCAACATCCCCTCCCCGATCCAGAACGTGACCGCCAGGCTGAACAGTAGCACGCCGTAGTAGATGGCCACGCCCGGGCCCGGCGACCGCCCATAATCTTGTGATGCCGGCGCGTCCGCCCGGGTTGCCGCCGCATAGCCCCCCACGATCAGCCAGCCGACCACCCCCCAGCCCGCGAAGTTGGACAGGGGTACCCCGAAGTAGACGCCGCCGGCGGGGTAATAGAAGACGTGGCCGAGGAACCAGCGGTCCCCGCGCACGGCCAGTGGGTCCATGACCACGTCCAGGAGCATCATCAGGATGCCGGACAGGGCCACGACGGCCACGCCACGGGCCGCGCCCAGGGCGACCCTGGACAGGCAGAACGCGGCGTAGGCCAGAAAGGCGAAGGACAGCGAGTCGAAGAGCGGGACATTGGAGAGGTACAGCTCGACGCCGGCGGTCCGGCCCGTGTAGTGATACAGGCCGAAGGGAATGCCCACGCGCGTCGACGCGTACTCGGCGGCGAAGGCCACGCCCCAGGCCCAGACGAGGAACCCGAGCATGCGCCGGGGGCCGAGGTCGCGGGACGCCGCCGCCATGAAGGCGAGGAGAAAGATGAACACGTAGGGGCGAAGGCGAACCGTCCCCCACAGCAGGGATGCCAGGGTGGCCATGTCGGGTAGCATGTGAGCCTCGTGTCGCCCCCGTCACGGTAAGCGACTCCGCGCGTTTTCTGTGATAATATCTACCGATGTTTTTTCGGAGGAACACCGGACACACATGACTCCACCCGCGGCAGTGTCGACCCGCGTCGATCCGGTCATCGAGCGCGCGCAGAGCTACCTCCTCTCCTGCCAGGCTCCCGACGGGCACTGGGTGGGAGAGCTCGAGGCCAACAGCACGGTCACCAGCGAGTACCTTCTCTTCTGTCGCCTCCTGGACCGCGTGGACCGGGAGCGTGAACGGAAGATCGTGAACTACCTGCGCCGTCAGCAGCTCGGCGACGGCGGCTGGAGCATTTACGAGAAGGGCCCGGCCAACCTGTCGGCCACGCTCAAGGCCTACTTCGCCATGAAGGTGGCGGGCGTGGCGCCGGACGACCCGGCCATGAACGCCGCCCGGTCCTTCATCCGGGCGGCGGGAGGGCCCACGGGGGCGGATGTCTTCACCAAGATCCTGCTCGCGCTCTTCGGCGAGTACGACTGGTCGGGCGTCCCGGCCATGCCCGTGGAGATCATGCTGCTGCCGCGCTGGTCGTACTTCAACCTGCTCGAGGTCTCCTACTGGTCGCGTACCGTGATCGTGCCGCTCCTGATCCTCATGGACGCCAAGCCCGTGAAGCGCCTCGAGGACCCCTACCGCCTCGACGAGCTGTGGGTGGTGCCGCGCGAGCAGGCGAACCTCCGCTTCCACCGGGTCCCGCGGCCCTTCTCGCCGAAGACCTTTCTCTGGAAGAACTTCTTCATCGGGGTGGACGATTGCCTCAAGGGATGGGAACGCCTCGGCCTCCGGCCCTTCCGCGCGCGGGCGGTGGAGGCGGCGCGCCGGTGGCTGGAGGAACGGCTTGCGGTGCCCGGAGGACTCGGTGGGATCTTCCCCGCCATGACCAATGCCGTGCTGGCGCTCAGAACCCTGGGCTATCCGGAAGATCACCCGCTGATCCGGAGCCAGGTCAAGGAGATCGAGAACCTGGGCGTCGAGACCACGCATTCGCTGCACTACCAGCCCTGCGTGTCTCCGGTCTGGGACACGGCGCTGGCCGCCAATGCCCTGGTGGAATCGGGGCTGCCCGCCGACCACCCCCAGCTCCAGCTGGCGGCGGACTGGATGATGAACGAGCAGATCACGGTGCCCGGGGACTGGCAGGTGAAGCGCCCGCAGGTGCCGCCGGGCGGGTGGCCGTTCCAGTACAGCAACGACTTCTACCCGGACCTTGACGACACCGGCATGGTGATGATGGCGCTCGTGAAGATCCGGGGCGTGGACCCGGAGCGCAAGCAGCGCGCGATCGAGCGAGGGCTCGCGTGGTTCCTGGGGATGCAGGGGTCGGACGGCGGCTGGGGCTCCTTCGACGCCGACAACAACCGGCTCATCTTCAACAACATCCCCTTCGCCGACCACGGGGCGCTCCTCGACCCCTCGACGGAGGACCTGACCGGCCGCGGGCTCGAGCTGCTCGGCGCGCTCGGCTACGGACCCGATCACCCGGCGGCGCGGCGCGCCCTCGGCTTCATCCGGCGCACCCAGTCCAAGGACGGCTCGTGGTACGGGCGATGGGGCGTGAACTACATCTACGGCACGTGGTCGGTGCTGCGCGGGCTCGGCGCCATCGGCGAGGATTGCGCGCAGGAGTACGTCCAGCGCGCCGTCGCGTGGCTGGTGAGCCGCCAGAACCCCGACGGCGGCTGGGGCGAGACCCTGGCCTCCTACGATGATCCGGAGCTCGGCGGCCGCGGAGACTCCCTCCCGAGCCAGACCGCGTGGGCGCTCCTGGCGCTCTTCGCGGTGGGGCATACCGATGGCCCCGCGGTCGACAACGGCATCCGGTTCCTGGTCCACACCCAGCGCGACGATGGGGCGTGGGAGGATCCGCTCTGGAACGGGGCCGGCTTCCCGCGGGTCTTCTATCTGAAGTACCACCTCTACGCCAAGTACTTCCCGCTGTGGGCCCTCGGCGTGTACCGGAGCACGCGGCGATGACCGAACCCGGGATCACGCCGTGGCCGCTCCCCCTCCGCGCGGTCGAGGCGCTCGGCCGCATCGCCCTCGACATCCTGGAATCGATGGGACGCTTCGGCCGCTTCTTCATCGAGGCGATCACCTACGTCTTCGTCCCGCCGTTCAAGCTCGGTCGCCTGCTGGATCGGATCAACTTCATCGGCTTCCGGTCGCTCACCATCGTCGTGCTCACCGGGGCCTTCACGGGCATGGTCCTCGGCCTGCAGGTCTTCCTCACCCTGTCGCGCTTCGGCTCGGAGGCCTTCCTGGGGCCGGCGGTCGCGCTCTCGCTGATCCGCGAGCTGGGCCCGGTCCTCTGCGCCGTCTTCGTGACCGGGCTGGCCGGCTCCGCCCTCACCGCCGAGCTCGGGATCATGAAGATCACCGAGCAGATCGACGCGCTGACGGTCATGGCGTTGAACCCGACGCGCTACCTGGTCGTGCCGGCGGTCGTCGCCGGGCTCGTCACCTTCCCCCTCATGACCGGCATCTTCGACGTGGTCGGCATCTTCGGCGGGTACATCGTGGGCGTCGAGCTGCTGGGCCTCTCGCCGGGCACGTACTTCGGCGAGATGCAGAGCTTCGTCGACTGGCGGGACCTCATGACCGGCTTCTGGAAAGCCCTGTCGTTCGGGATCATCGTGCCCTGGGTGTGCACCTACAAGGGCTTTCACTGCGGCCACGGGGCCGAGGGCGTGGCCCGCGCCACGACCCAGGCCGTGGTGCTGGCGTCGGTGCTGATCCTGGTCTGGGACTACTTCCTGGGATCCGTGCTGCCGTGATCCGGGTCCAGAACCTCCACAAGACCTTCGGCCACCAGCCGGTGCTGCGCGGGCTCACATTGGACGTGGCGACCGGCGAGATCATGGTCGTCATCGGCCGCAGCGGCGGAGGCAAGTCGGTGCTGCTCAGGCATCTCATCGGGCTTCTCCATCCCGATTCGGGCGCCATCATGGTGGACGGCACGGACATCACGGGTCTCCGGGGCTCGGCTCTCGACAGGATCCGGGAGCGCTACGGCGTCGTCTTCCAGGGCGGCGCCCTCTTCGACTCCATGTCCGTCTTCGAGAACGTCGCCTTTCCGCTCCAGGAGAAGAGCCGGCTCGCGGCCGCGGAGATCAGCCAGCGGGTCGAGGAGAAGCTGGAGCAGGTGGGCCTGAGCGGCATGGGGCACAAGAACCCGGCGGAGATCTCCGGGGGCATGCGCAAGCGGGTCGCCATCGCGCGGGCGCTCGTCACGGAGCCGCAGGTGGCCTTCTTCGACGAGCCGACCACCGGGCTCGATCCGGTCCTGGTCAACACCATCCACCACCTGATCGTGGAACTGCACCGGAAGTTCCGGTTCACGGCGGTGATGGTGAGCCACGAGATCCCGGAGATCTTCCGCATCGCCGATCGCGTGGCGATGCTGCACGAAGGCGTGATCGTGGAGTCGGGCACCCCGGACGCCATCCAGGCCTCCACGAATCGCATCGTGCAGCAGTTCATCCACGGCGACATCGAGGGCAGCCCCCGCCCCGGCTGAGCGCCCGGCGCCGGCCGGCTGCGGGAGCAACGCCCCCTGCCCGACGTTCGGGCGCCGTCTTGGGGCGTGAGGAAATCGAAGCGGTAGTCCATCGAGTCAGGGGAAGCCGCTTGGCGCGACGCGACCACGGCTCGAGCGCCGGGTTAGCCGGCGCGATCGGTTCCGAGGGGGAGGTTTCGGAAGGGGGCAGAGCCCCCTCCGAGATTGCGGTCAAGGAGGCGAGAACCCCGTGAAGCGTTCCCTGGTGGACCTGTCCGTCGGCGTGTTCGTCCTGCTCGGCCTCTTGGCATTGGGCTGGCTTTCCGTTAAGCTCGGCAGGGTCGAGCTGCTCGGGAGTCACGGCTATGCGGTCATCGCCGACTTCCCGACGGTAGGCGGGCTCAAGAGCGGCTCCGCCGTGGAGATCGCCGGCGTGGAGGTCGGCCGCGTGGACTCGATCACCCTGGACAAGGACTATCAGGCCCGCGTGCGCATGTCGATCCGGCCTGAGGTCAAGCTCCAGGAGGACTCGATCGCCTCGATCAAGACCAAGGGCCTGATCGGCGAGAGGTACATCCGCATCAGCCCGGGCGGCTCCGACCGAATCATCGCCCCCAACGGGCGCATCAAAGAGGTGGAGCCGCCGGTCGACTTCGAGGAGCTGCTGTCCAAGTACATCTTCGGCAAGGTGTAGCGAAGCTAGCTAGGCAGGCTCTCTCAGCAGCCTGCCAGGAGAAGCGTCGATGATCCGTTCCGGGCTGTTGGAAGTGGCGCTCGCGTGTCTTCTCGTGCTCCCGGTGGCCGGCGAGACCTGGGCCGGGCTTGCGACCGACCAGCTCAAGGGAGCCATCGACCGGGTGGTGAAGACCCTCGACGACCCGGCGTACAAGGGTGAAGACAAGGCGCCGGCGCGCCGGCGCGCTGTGCGGAAGGTGGCCAATGACATCTTCGATTTCGGCGAGATCGCCCGCCGCTCCCTGGCGCGACACTGGCAATCGCTCACCGACAAGCAGCGCGAGGAGTTCGTGATGCTGTTCGCGGATCTCCTGGAGCGCTCCTACATCTCCAAGATCGAGCTGTACGGGGGCGAGAAGATCCTGTACACCGGCGAGCGCGTGGAAGGCGACCAGGCCTCGGTCGCCACCCGGATCATCACCAAGAACGGCACCGACGTGCCCATCGACTACCGGATGCTCAAGCGGGGTGATCGCTGGCTGGTGTACGACGTCAACATCGAGGGCGTGAGCCTCGTCTCCAACTACCGCACGCAGTTCAACAAGATCATCCAGACCGCCTCGTACAATGACCTCGTGCAGAAGATGCGGACGAAGCAGGACGAACTCGTGTCCGCGGATCAGGGCCCGCCGAAGCAGGCCACCCCCGTGAAGCGGTAGCCTGCCGAGACCCGCCGGCACGCCGGGCCCGGCGCCTTACCGAGTCAACGACGCGGATGGGCCTGTTTCAGCGGCCCGCCAAGGCCAGGGCGCGCTGGAGCCGGCCGGCTCTCGTCCTGGCCGGCCTCGGTGTGGTCGCCTACCTCTGCTACCAGATCGGCCCCCGGGCGGTTTGGGACTCCCTCCACGCTCTGGGCTGGCGGTTGCTGGTCTTGCTGTGGTTTCCCTTTTCGCTGGCCGCGATCCTGGACACACTCGGCTGGGGCATCCTCCTGAGGCGCCACCGTGTTCCCTTTGCCGTGCTGCTGCGCGCCCGGCTCGCCGGCGAGGCCGTGAACCTGACGACACCCACGGCCTCGGTGGGCGGTGAGCCGCTCAAGGCCTACCTCCTTCGGCCGTACGTCCCGCTGGCCGAAGGGCTCGGCTCCGTCGTCGTGGACAAGACCACGGTGGTGGCCGGCCAGCTCCTCCTGTTGCTGGCGGGGCTTTGCCTCGGCGCCACGGTGCTGCCGACCTCGCACCCGCTGATGCTCACGATGGGCCTGCTCCTCGCCGTGCAGATCGTCGCGGTGAGCGGCTTCATCCTGGTCCAGATGCTCGGCGTCTTCGGCGGGAGTGGCCGCATCCTGGGCCGAATGGGGAGAGGGCCGACGGAGCGGTACCAGAGCGGGCTCAACGCCATGGATCGCTGGCTCTCCGGGTTCTACCGGGAGCATCGGGGCCCCCTGCTCGCGTCCACGCTCCTGCACGCGGCGGCGTGGGCCACCGGCGGTCTCGAGATCTACCTCGTCCTCGTCTTCCTCGGGGCCCATGCCTCGGTCATAACGGCGCTCATCCTCGAGGCTTTCGGCGCCGCCATCAAGTTCGCGACCTTCATGATCCCCGCGTCCCTGGGAGCGCTCGAGGGCGGCTACGTCGCCGTCTTCAGCGCCCTGGGCCTCGGGGGCGCCCTGGGGCTCTCCTATACGCTCATCCGGCGGCTCCGCGAGGTGACCTGGGTCGTGCTCGGCCTGGTGTGGCTCGCCGCCCTGCGGGCGCGCCCCTCCTTCGTCGAGCAGGAGGAGGACGATCTGCCCGCCAACGGCGACTCCTGAGAGGTGCTGGATTTGGGTCGCGAGACACTAGGAGCCTGTCGGAGAAACGCTCTGGCTAGAGCGATGAGAAGGGTCCAGCTGCAAGGCGGCGCCCGACGGCCGCACGCGAGGCGTACTCTCTGTACGTTGAGCGTGCGGCCGAGGGCGCCAACGCCGCAGATGGGCCCTTATCATCGCTCTAGGGCACGAGCGAGAAGGCGTTCAGGCCGGCGTTGTGTTAGATTGAGAAGGCTTTTGCAACCGTGCCACGAGGTCGATGGCGCGCCTTGGAGCGGGGTCATGGGGGCTCCCGCAGGCGCGGAGGGCGTCGCGCAGCCCTGACAGGACGCCGAACAAACCCCGCAGGCCGTTCACGAAGGTCCAGACGCGACGCGGCGAGGGCGGACCGAGCCGTACCGCGCCCGATGGACGCCTTTCGGCGGCTTGCCAGACAGGAGGGACCATCCGTGGGATCTGTCCGTGTGGCCATCATAGGGGTCGGAAACTGTGCGTCCGCTCTGGTCCAGGGGGTCGAGTACTACCGGCAGGCCCCCGAGGACGGGTTCGTGTCCGGGCTCATGCGGCCGCGACTGGGCGACTACCATGTCGGGGACATCGAGTTCTCCGCGGCCTTCGACATCGACGCGCGCAAGGTCGACCTGGACCTCGCCGAGGCCATCGCGACCGCGCCCAACAACACCGTGCGGTTCGCCCAGGTGCCGCGGCTCGGCGTGCCCGTCCAGCGCGGCATGACCCACGACGGCCTGGGGCACTACCTGTCCCAGGTGATCACGAAGGCCCCCGGCGCCACGGCGGACATCGCCAACATCCTCCGCGAGACCCGCACGGACGTGGTCGTGAACTTCCTGCCCGTCGGCAGCGAGATGGCCACGAAGTGGTACGTCGAGCAGGTGCTCGACGCCGGGTGCGGCTTCGTCAACTGCATCCCGGTGTTCATCGCCCGCGAGAGCTACTGGCGGCGTCGCTTCGAGGAGCGCGGCCTCCCGGTGGTGGGCGACGATGTCAAGTCCCAGGTCGGCGCCACCATCGTGCACCGGATCCTGACCAAGCTCTTCATGGATCGCGGCGTGCGCCTCGACCGCACCAGCCAGCTCAACGTGGGCGGCAACACGGACTTCTACAACATGCTCGAGCGCCAGCGCCTCGCGTCGAAGAAGATCTCCAAGACCGACGCCGTCCGCTCCCAGCTCCAGCACGACCTGCCCGACGAGGCCATCCACATCGGGCCCAGCGACTACATCCCGTGGCTCGCCGACCGCAAGTGGGCGCATATCCGGATGGAGGGAAGCGGGTTCGGCGACCAGCCCATCAACGTGGAACTGAAGCTCGAGGTGTGGGACTCGCCCAACTCGGCCGGGGTCGTGATCGACGCCATTCGCGCCTGCAAGATCGCCATGGACCGCGGCCTCAAGGGCGCCCTGCTGGCGCCGTGCGCGTTCCTGATGAAGTCGCCGCCCGAGCAGTGGTCGGACGAGACGGCGCACGACCGGCTGGAGAAGTTCATCAGCGGCGAGGAGTAGACCACCCCGCCGGCACGGGGCCGTTCGAGGAGGCGGGTCGTGTCTCCGTTTGCCCTTCCGCTGACACGCCAGAGGGCCGGCGCGTGTCGACGGCCATGTTAGACTTCGACTAGTTTTGCCTCTTCGAGTGCCATGATCGTCATCTCGAGAACCGGTCGCCTGCTTCGCCGTCTGGTCCGGGTGTCGTGCGCGCGCCCGGCCGTGACGGTGGCGCTCTCCCTCGCCCTGTCCGTCCTCGGGATCGCCTACACGCTGCACGCGTTGACCTTCAAGACCTCCGGGCGCGATGTCCTGCCCCAGAACGAGAGCTACGTGAAGCGCTACGTGCAGATCGCCAAGGACTTCGGCGAGCTGGAGGACATCGTGGTGGTGATCGAGGCGCGCTCGCTGGAGGGCGCCAAGGCGTTCGCCGCCCGCCTGGTGCAGGAGCTGCGGGCCTCGCCCGTGAAGTTCCATCGCATCGCCTTCCGGATCGACCCCAAGCAGTTCGAGGGCCGCCAGCTCCTCTACCTGTCGACGTCCGAGCTCAAGGAGATCCGGGACAAGGTCTTCGACCACCAGGAGTTCATGGAGAGCTTCGCGGGCGACCCGAGCCTGGCGCGGCTGGTCGAGGGCATCAACACCCAGATGGCGGCCGCCTTCGTCTCCAACCTCTTCGACCTCGGGCTCAAGGACCAGGACCTGCCGGTGGACACCCGCTTCCTCGGGGTGCTGCTGGATCAGATCTCGACACGGCTCGAGCGCCCCACGCCGTACCGCTCGCCGTGGGCCACGCTCTTTTCCTTCGGCGACGCCGCCGACGCCGGCTACTTCCTCTCGGAGGACAAGAGCCTGCTCTTCATCCTCGTGGAGTCGCCCAAGGGGGAGAAGGGCAGCTTCGTCGGGGACCACAAGGCGATCGACGCCGTCCGCGGCGCCATCGCCCGGCTCCACGATGCCTACCCCGCGATCCAGGCCGGGGTGACGGGGGCGCCCGCCCTCTCCAACGACGAGATGTCGGCCGCCTTCCACGACAGCCAGATCGCCACCGTGCTGGCCTTCGCCCTGACCCTCCTCGTGATGATCCTCGCCTTCATGCGCGTGGGCAAGCCGATCCTGATGCTCGGCGTGCTGGTGGTGAGCCTGGGCTGGTCCCTGGGCATCGTCACCCTCACCGTCGGCCACCTCAGCATCTTCTCGGTCATGTTCATCTCCATCGTGGTCGGCATCGGCATCGACTACGGCATCTACTTCCTCTTCCGCTACGAGGAGGAAATCTTCCTCGGCCGCAACCTGAAGGAGGCCCTGCAGCTCACCGCGGCGCGGACCGGGCCCGGCATGGCGATCGGCGCGCTCACCGCCGGGGGCACCTTCTTCGTCCTCATGCTCACGGACTTCCGCGGCATCCAGGAGCTGGGCTTCATCGCGGGGACCTCGATCATCCTGGCCTGGCTCAGCATGATGACGCTGTTCCCCGCCGTGCTGGTCCTGGTGGACCGCCGCCACGCCGACCGGCCGCGCGGGCAGAAGCCGCGGGCGCACCAGCTGGAGCGGATCCACGTCCCCGTGCTCGACCAGCTCACCGGCTATCCCGCGACCGTCCTCGTGGTCGCGGTGATCGCCACCGCGCTCTCGATCTGGGCGCTGCCCTCCGTCGGGTTCGATTACAACCTCTTGAACCTCCAGGCCAAGGGGACCGAGTCCGTCGTCTGGGAGCGGCGCGTGCTGGCCAACACCGGCCGCTCGGGCTTCAACGCCCTCGCCTCGGCGGCCACCCTCGACGAGCTCCGGCAGAAGCAACAGGCCGTCGAGAACCTGCCCTCGGTCTCCGGGGTGGACTCGGTTCTGCACGTCATCCCGGACGATCAGGCGGAGAAGATCGCCATCGTGAAGACCTTCGCGCCGATCCTGGCGCCGGTCAGGATCGGCCGCTCGAGCCCAGTGGACCTCGACCGCCTCCGTCAGGCGCTCGCCAACATCAAGCGGCGGCTCGACGTGGTGGCGGCCGAGGCGGGCGACAAGCTGCCCGAAGACCTCGTGACCCTCGGCGAGAAGACCGCGGCCGTGCTCCGTCAGCTCGCCTCCGCCGACCGGGAGACGGCCGAGCCGGCGCTCACCTATCTCCAGGCCCAGCTCTACCGGGACTTCGTGTCCAAGTTCTACAGCGTGCAGCGCAACCTGAATCCCAGGGTGGTGACCATCGAGGATGTGCCGGAGGAGCTCCGACGCAAGTTCGTGGGCAGCAACGGGGACTTCCTCCTGCAGATCCATCCCAAGGTGGACATCTGGGAGCGCGAGGGAGCCCGGCAGTTCGTGACCGAGCTACGCTCGGTGGACCCGGCGGTGACCGGCTCGCCCGTGATCACCTACGAGGCGACCCGGCTGATGGAGCGCGGGTACCTGCAGGGCACCGTCTACGCGTTCATCCTCGTGGGCGGCCTGACGCTCCTCATGATCCGCCGGCTGAAAGAATCAGCCCTGGCCCTGCTGCCGCTGGTGCTGGGGCTCCTGTGGACCATCGGCCTCATGCATCTCTTCGGGCTCAAGTTCAACCTCGCCAATGTGTGGGGCCTGCCGCTGATGATCGGGATCTCGGCGGAATTCGGCCTCAACGTCGTGCTCCGCTATCTCGAGGGGCGCGCCCATGGTGGGCCGCTGGTGGCGCGCAGCACGGTGATGGGGGTCGTCCTCAACGGCGTCACCACCATCGTGGGCTTCGGCAGCCTGATGATCGCGGCACACCGCGGGATCTTCGGGCTGGGCCTCCTGCTCACCATCGGCTCGGCATGCGGGCTGGTGGCCGCGCTGGTCGTCCTGCCCGTGATCCTCCGACTGGTCACCCACACCGCGCCGGCGGCCGCCGCCGGCGAGTCGCTGTCCCGCTCCTCGGCCGCGTAGCAAGCCTGCGCGAGCCGGTACGGCCGGCGCTGCCCTCCGGCGTCCACGCTATCGACTCAGGGGGGCGGCCGCGGGCGCTTGACTCTACCCCGGCTCGCGGCGACCATAGCGTCATGCCACACTCCGGGCGTTTCTCGGCGGCACGCGGGCGGAGCCAGCGCGGGAGTTCCGTCGTGGAAATCGTGCTCGTGCTGCTCGTCGTGGCGGGCGCCGGCACCGCGCTCTACGCCTACCTGGGTACGACGCAGAAGAGCCTGGACACGCTGAGCGCCGGGCGGCCGGTCAACCATGCCCGCCTTGGCGCCGACCTCGCGACCCTCGCGGCGATCCGAAACCAGCTGGACGTCTACCACGCCACGCGCGGGCAATGGCCTCCAAGCCGAGAGGCGGTCGCCGCGCTGCTGACCCTGGCGCCCCAGTTCCAGTGCGCCGGCAACGACTACACCTACGACCCGGTCAGCGGCGCCGTCGGGCTCGTGAACATGGATGATCCCAGTCGCTGCTAGAGCGATGATAAGGGCCCATCTGCGGCGTTGGCGCCCTCGGCCGCACGCTCAACGTACAGAGAGTACGCCTCGCGTGCGGCCCTCGGGCGCCGCCTTGCAGCTGGACCCTTCTCATCGCTCTAGCCGGAGCGTTTCGCCGACAAGCCCTTAGAAGGCGTCGGGAGCGGCGGCGATGTTCTCCAGATCCGGGCGCGTGTAGGAGCCGAGGCTGCGGAAGTCGAGCTCGGTGTAGTTCTTGATCCAGCGCATGGCGATCTTCACGGCCTTGCGGTAGCGCGCGTCCACCCCGGCGTCCCGGGTCCCGAGCCGGGCCAGGATGTCCTGGCACTCCTCGGTCAGCAGCTGCTTCACCAGCGCGAAGTCGTGCGCGGCGGCGGGGCCGTCGGTGGTCCGGGCGTGATGGCGGATGCGCTGGGCGATCTGGGCCGCCGACATGCGCCCGGTGGCGAGGTCCTCCATCAGCGCGGGGTGGACCCCCGGCTTGCCGGCCAGGCTATCGATGCCCTTGGCGCCGCGACCGCCGAGCCAGCCCTCCAGGTACTCGATCAGCATCCGCGCGTTGCGACGCGTGCCCTCGACCGTGATGGGGCCGGCCGGCACCTCGATCGTCACCGGGTAGCGGTCGGGGTCGCTCATCTCCGGCGCGGGCTTCCATCCGGAGGCGTGCCGCTCCCGGAAGGGGTCGGCCGCGGTCTTCATGTGGAAGATGTGCGCGACCCACGCCCGGATGAACCCCTGCTGGGCCTCCCAGACCTTGTCGGCGTGGATGGCCGCGCCGGCGGCCCGGTTCACGTCGGGATCGTTGCTCGGGAGCGCGGTGGCCATTCCCCCGATGGGCACGGCGCCGCGCTTGAGGCAGACGGCCACGAGCCGCCGGAAGATATTGGCCAGGAACGGCGTGGTCTTGATGTCGACGCCGAAGCGGTCGGGCCAGACCGAGCTCGGATCGGCCATGACGAACTCGAAGATGCTGGCCTTGAGATCCCAGCGCGCGGCGTTGAGCCCGGCCCCGTAAGGCCCGAGCGCGTGGAGCATCTCCTCCATCTGGTACACGGCGGGCAGGGCCTCGACGAGGGGGATGGCGCGGATCACCGCGCGCTCGAGGAACGGCACGAGCTCCCCGCTCCGATCGAACAGGTCGCGGTACCACGCGCACTCCTCCGCGCTCTCCACCTTGGGGAGGTAGAAGTAGATGCCCTGGTCCCGGTCGGCCTGCGCCCGCCCGGGATAGTAGAGCGTGAGCGCGGTGCCCAGGATCGCCGCCGGGACGGGCGCCCCGTCGATGGCGACCTCGGGCTCGTCGAGATGGAGCCCGCGCTCGCGGTGCATGAAGAACGGCAGCTCGCCCTCGGCGATGCGGTACGCCTTGCCCCGCTCCCGGTCCGTGTACGCGAGCTCCCGGTTCACGGCGGCGAGCCGGTTGTGACACGCTCGCACCGTGTCGACCAGGCGGTGGCCCGCCGAGTCCTCGTCGTCGTCCAGGTCGCCCTCGGCCCGCTCGCCTTCCGGTCCCGGGTTGAGCGCGTTGATGAACATGCTCGTGATGGAGCACGGCCCCGAGATCTCGATCCCGGGCCGGAGCAGATCGGCCGGCACCGGGGGCACCCGCCAGCTCCCGCTGGTGACCTGGCTCGGCGCCAGGGCCGGCAAGATCCCGTGCTGGAGCGCGCGCTGGAGCACCGCGGCGCGCGCCGCGCGCAGCGCCCGGACGCGGGGGGTGAACTCGTCGTGCAGGCGCACGAGGTAATCGAGGAACGCCGGCGTGAAGAG
>WNGE01003965.1_pt1 | contig 33783 bp, 32 predicted proteins | sample 5400651 | NCBI WGS metagenome assembly WNGE01 (sample SAMN13153370, study PRJNA577476) | soil metagenome | isolation source: 60 cm soil or saprolite under grassland replicate 2 | place: USA:California | collected 2016-06-15
GAACAGCCGCACCGCGCGGTCCAGAGGGTCGAGATCGAAGCGCACGACGAACCGTGCACGAGTGGAGCCAGCCGGTGGCGGTCCCAGGTTGGTGAAGCCTTTGGCCAGCGGAATGCTCACCGGGATGCGATACGCGGCAAGTCGCCACAAGAAAATCGCCAGGTTGGGCAGATTGATATGCACGTTGCCGTCGTCGGCGCGCTTGACGTCCGCGATGTAGGCAAACGGGTCGAAGGGTGTGCCGAGCAATGACAGTGATGCGGGGTCACGAACGGGCGGGGTGCCGCCACGCGGAATGTTGAAGCGGCTGACCTTGGGAAGTCCGTACGGCGGCAGCCCACCGGCGTCAGGGCGTTGATGATTCAGGTGCTGCGACCAACTGAGGTGTTCGAACAGCTCCACGCAGCGGCACGGCCAGCCGGTGAGATTGGCCGCCAGGCGCTCGATCGCGGCGCGGGTTCCCTTTCGGCGTCGCAAGGCGATGGTGTCGGCGACATCCGCGCGCAGCGTCCGCGCGTCACCCTGCAAATGCGAGGTACCCAGGAGGTCGGCGATATAGGGAATTGCCCAGTCATCGCAGGTCTCGATGAACAGATCGCTGTACAGCGCTTCGATGTCTTCGTGGACCGCGCTGAAGGCAGTTTCCACCGCCGCGAGGAACGCACGCAGCTGCCCCGGTGGCACCTGCTCCGCGTCCCGCATGCGATAGATCTCGGGTAGGCGGCCGTACAGTGGCACACGTGTCGTCGCTGTCATGCGCACTCCAAGGCGGGCGGCGACGGCGCCGCGACGAGCGTGCAATGTGCAGGTAGGAGCCGCAATACCTCGCCCGAATCGGGCGTCAGCTGCGTGTTGAGCGGTCGCGGCGCGCTGGGCAAGGTCGGCGCCGTTGCATGGCTGGCAAACATGCCCAGGCCGGTCACCTTGGCCCAGGTGACGCCGCGTACTTCCTGTACCACGCCTTCGATACGGGTGGCGTATTCCTTGCCGCCCAGGCGGCGCCGCTCGAGGGTGAAAAGCCCGTCACCGTCGACACCCAGCGCGGTGCGAATCGCGGCCTCGACGCCCGTCTGCATCAGGCGAGGGTCGAACGCGTACGTCAGGTCGACAAACACGTACCTGATCCAGGCCTGCTCGACGTGGACAGCGAATCGGTCTGGACCACGACAGCGCTGGTACTTCTGTAGCGTCCCGCGCACCGCGTCGAATTCACCTTCGCGGCCGGCCTCCAGCAGCACTCGAAGCAACACGGCCGGCACTCCATCGTGCATGCCCCACTCGGCAGTCACGGAGGTTACACCTGGAATCGTCCGTGTCTCCGTCTCGAAGTCACGCAGACTGACCAGACGACCGAGGCTCTGAATCTTGCCCGGCGCGGATTCACGCGCCTTGTCCGCAACTTCCGGTCCTGAACCGCCCGTCACCAGGCCGAGCAAATGCAGCTTGTCGACGCCGTCGATACGTCGCCCCGCCGATGGAGTCGCCCGCTTCTTGATCGGGCCGCGCGCGCCATTGCCGGTGCGGTATTGTGCGACGACGTTGTTGACTCCGGACGGCAGCCGCGCGCCCGTCAGTCCATCGCCAAACTGGACGTAGCTGGCACCGTCGCCGTCTTCGCGGACGATGTACACGTGTGCGTCGCCAGCCTGGCCGAACAGCGAGTCGACCTCGTCCCAGAGCTGCCCCTGGACGTAGATCTGGAGCTGTGGGACCTCGGGCGGCGTCGCGCCCGCGGCCAGGTGGTAGGTGAGCGGCGCCTTGGGCAGCTTAAACGTCTGAAAACTCGCGCGCGCGTCTCCGTTGCCCAGGTCCGCTTGCGCTTCCGCCTTGCCTTGCAGGGCATCGATGACGTTGCCAAAGACGTCAATGGTGGGCGTCCTTTCGTCGAAATCGACCAGCACCGCCGGCGTGGGCCACTTGTCGAACCACACCGGCCACATGCGCGGCTCATCGGGGACCCCACTCGGGAGCGTGAATGAGCTCTCGGTGCTCGTTACGTGCAGCTCGGCGGTTTCTCCAGCGGGCAACTGGAGCAGGACGCGTCGACCAGCCAGGGCTTTCACCTCAGCCAGCGTGCCGAAGAAATACAGCTGCGCGGGGCCGCTCGCGCTGGTCACACTCGAGAACGTGGCGAGCGGCTGCAGCTGAATCGCCGCGCTGGTGACCTCAGAGATGTGGTAGTCGCGCACGTCGCTGCTGAGCGACAGATCGCCCGCCTGCGTCAGTCCGGAATCGAGCGTGAGCAGCGTGCACGGACCATTCTGCGAACCAAAGCCAACGGTTGCCGCACGTGTCTTGCGCACCACTTTCACTACCGCCAGCGAACGCGGGCTGCCACCTGTCTGGACCAATGTCTCGATGACGACTCGACTGCCCACGTGCAGGTCGTCGACCTGCTGATCGAGGGGCAGGAGCTCGCCCGGCAAATTGATGCTGCTATCGGTGTTGCTGCACGAATGATTGGCTCGCACGTGGCGCGCATACCAGGTCGCCCGTTCGGTAGCGCCGTTGATCTTGCCATCTGAGCCAGTAGTGTTCTGGATGAGTTTGGGCGGCGCGCTGTGGCCGAAGTGGCGGAAGCCGCGTCCGATCCGGTAGGCGGTGACCGGCTGCAGCCAGGCCTCCGCTACAGCGGCTTCGAGCTCGACGATCGTTCTGCCGAGCGTGTGGGCCACACTTTTGACCTTCACGACCTGCGCTGATTGCTGAGCAGTTGGAGCGCCGCTGCCTGAGGTGGTCCAGGCCGGCTCCGGAGGTGCCAGGAACAGTCGATCGCCCTTCTTCAACTCGAGCGATGTCAGGCTGGCCGCTGCGATCGAGCCGCCAACACTCTTGACCTCGAAGTGTGTTGCGCCCGCTGCCAAGAAACTGCCGTACAGGCGCTGTCGGTACAGGTGGAAGCGCGACAGATGCGGATACGCGGTGAGCGGTGCAACCGTCTGGAGGTCGACAGGGTCAGGTACGTCCTGGAGATCGGCCTTGATGGGCAGCCGTTCAGGGATTTCGATGGCTCCGGACCCGCGAACCTCGAAGGCTAGCGTGGCGCGCCCGCCAACGCCCGGTGCGAGGCGGTAACCGAGCAGCCGCGTCAACGACGCGACGCTCTCACGCCAGCCGGCGGTGCGCAAGAACGCTTCGTTTGCATAGCGCTCCTGATAGAAGCTCAGGATGTCGCCCAGAACGGCCGCGCCTTCCAGGAGCGCGATGCCCGGGTCGTCCGCGCCGCGGTGGGTCCAGGCACGCAGCTCGACAGAGGAGTTGATGGCGCGATTGAGAACCGCCACGAACTCGGGATAGACGCCAATGCGATATTGGATTCTGGGCAATCCGGGCCGATTGGTTGGCCGACGCGGAAACACCAGATCGTCTGCGATAAACGGTTGGCAGTCGGTCGTCATTGACGCCCACCCTCCAGATCGAAGGTGATGCTGCCGCGTTCCATGTGATCGGGATCGTTCTGCACCAGTACGATTTCGTCGAAAGCCAGTTCGAGTAGCTCCGCGTCCGCTTTGCCGGGCGTCTTAGCGTCGAAGCGCCGCATCGAGATGGACACAATGTGTTCGATGCCACTGATGGCATGTGCGCGCCCCGCCAGAAGACTTGCATGCAGCGCCTGTCCGAACGTCCATTCGTCCGGATGGAAAAGCCCACGTCGGCCGTCAGGTGTCCAACCAGCTGAAAACTCCTGCTCCAGCACAAAGCGCACGTCCTGGGGCCAATAGTCGGGATGCAGACACAGCTTGATCTCGATGACCAGCGGCACAAAACGCGGCCGGCGAAGCTCCAGATCTTCGCCGATTAGCCTGACTGCTTCCAGGTGGCGAGCAACTGCTGCGCTTAGCTCTGGCGCGAGCGTCGTGGTGCCCACCGGATCGAGAACGATGCGAACCGTGCGCCAGCTGCCGCTCCAGGCGTACCGCGCAACAGCGCGTGCGACGCCGGGGACTTCTTCCGCTCGACGGATGTAGTCGGCGAGTGTGACAGCCCGCAGTTGCCGTGCGCGATAAGCCTCGGGCGCGTTACGCAGGATGCGCTCGACTGGCTCGGGATCGGCGCCATCGACCACGTCGAATGGATTCCAGACGCTCTCGATTGCCGACGGATGCGCAGCCACGGGTTCGAAGTGCGTCAGCATCCCGGCGCCGACATTGCCAATGGTCCCGCCGCCGACCTGGTACTCGCAACGAACGATGGCACCATCGGGCAGCCAGCGGCCGTTGATCCCGTTGCCAAAGCGAAGCGTGCTGCGGCCCAGCTCGTCAGTCTCGGCCACGAAGTGATCGCCCTCCTCGGGGCTGTCGTCGCTGTGAACCAGGCTGTCAACTTCGTCCCAGGGATCGCGGGCCGGGCCGACGTCGACTTCGACATGCAGCGTCGACCGTGGCGCTTGCTCGCCACCAGGCGATGTTGGCAGGTAGGCGAGAGGGACGAACGGCAGCGCACAACGGACGCCGCGGCGCTCGCCGCGCAAGAGCCAGCGCTCGTAGTAGCGGTGCCGCTCCGTGGACGTGTCCATCGGCAGCGGCGTGCCAGGTTCGTAGAAGTGTGCCTGGACGGGCAGCCCCTGGTGCACGCGCAGCACATTGCCGTGAAAGGCTGAGACGTTCGGTACCCGACCGGTCGGGCACGTCGTGGTGAAGCTGTACGCAAACCGCAGCGCGTCGGCGGGCTGCCAATGGATGCGTGTGACCGTGATACCGGTAAGTGGATCGAGCAGCGGCGAAGCATCCGGAATCAGTCGCAGCCGTTGGCGTTTGCGCGGATCACGCCCCGCATTCCGCCCGGTCAGTGGGTTGAGCTTTTCCTCGAGGACGAGACATTCCAGCTGCCCCGCGTTGATCGCGGCTGCCAGAGCAGTTGGACTTGCAGTGGTGTCTGTCGAGACCACGTCTGCGCTTGTGGCGCCAGCCGGAAGCGCCGGCCGGGCGTCGCTCCAGGTGTGCAGGTGCAGTTCGTTGAACAGGGGCGACAACGATGTTCTGGCGGCCGGATCGAGGCGCAGTTGACGGCTGGCGAAGTGGATCCACTCGGCTGGTGCATCGGGGTGGCCAGCCCACACGCGCAGCTCGTCATCGAGAAAGAACGGCGCAGTCCCGTCCTCGAGGATGATCACGAGCCAGGTGCTGGACTGATTGCCCTGGTGAATGTGGTAGTCGACGAGACGGGCGTGGCGTGCCAGTGATACTCTGGACCGCGCAGTCGCGAGATAGGCCTCATTCGCGACACGGTCCTGGTAATCGGAGAGCTCATCGGCGGCGGCGGCAAACAGGTCGATCAGCACCTGATCGAGATCGGCCTCGCTGGTAACACGCCAGCCGGGGACGCGCTGCATCATCGCCGCGACCAGTGTGTGGCGAAATGAGTCGTAGTCTTTCGCCAGGTAGTCGATCGTCGGCGCTGGTTCACGGGCGATTCCGGGCGCCCACCCGGGGGCGCAGTCGTTGGTGAAGCAGCCAGGGCGGAATTTGAACGGCACCTCTGCGAAGAACGGATCGATGTGCGTGGGATCGAAACTCAACTCAAGCGTGTAGGTGGAATAGTCGCCAACAGGCTCGACAGTGAGCAGCAGACTGCGCGGCGTACTACCGGCTGCGACGCCCGTGCACTTCACCTGGCCAATGCCTGGACCCGCCTTGACGCGGTGCCCGCCGCGAATGCGAAAGACACTGGCTGCCGTCGGCGGCGCTGCTGTGACCGCGGCGAGGATGTCGGCGACGTGCAATGCATTGAAGAAATGGACCTCCAGTTGCGCCTGGGCAGGTCCAGGTCCAAGCGCTACCAGGACTAACCGGAGGCCGTTCAAACCCGCCGCCTCGAGATCGTCCGCACGTTCGAGAACGGCGTCCTGGTCGAGAATTGGCGCGACGGTCTCAGCTAGCACGGGTCATTGCCCGGTGCGCTGGAAGCGCACTACTCGCGAATCGCTGCTGCCGACAGGGCGATAGGTGATGTCGATCTGAATGAGCTCACCGGCGAAGTCCACTTCGAGGCGCTCCACCGTCAAGCGTTGGGCGAGCCACTGGGATAATGCATTCGTAATGCGAGCAGTGGTTACGCCGCGCAGGACGTCTGAGGTGGGCTCGAACACAAGCTTCCTGACGCCGCCACCGAAATCAGGAAGAAATGGTCGTTCGCCCTGATTCGTCAGCAGCAGTTGGATAAGCTCGTCACGGATGTGCTCCGCATCGCTGGCTGGCGCTTCAGTCCGACCGTCGGCGCCGATGTGGAATGGGAACGCCAGATGGCGACCGTTGGACAGGCTCATGTGCCCTGCGCCACCGACTGAACCTGCACTACCTGGGGCGGACCTTGCGGAATCTGCTCGGCGCTGAAGCACAGACCGACACTGTTCTGGAGGAGCACGGGCACGCCGTTCACGTTCGTTTCGGTGGCCCCGACGAGCCAACGCACCGTGACGCATGGCTGTGGCTTGATGCCCACCACGAATACGCAGCCGGCGACAGTGTGCTGGTCGGTGAGCAGCAGGGCGGGCGCGCCTTGAATGACGAGCAGGGTGTTACTGGTCATGAGCATGACGCTGCCCCCGTGCGGACACATCAGCGTGCTGCTGGTGGTGAGGATCGGCGGCACGGATTTACGCTCCCACCTTGAACGCGTCGTTGACCAGACTGGCGCCGGCCGTGGTGACCTTGACCATGCCGTTGTTCAGGTTGATCTCGGTGCTGGAGATCGCCAGTGTGCAGGAGCCCATCTCGAGCGTAATGTCAGAGCTGCCGACAGTGAGCTTTGCCCCGCCCGGGTGAATGAGTTGAATGACGTCGTTGTCTTCGTCGATCAGGATCTGATGGCCGGCCGACGTTGCCAGAAGACGTTGCGTGCTGCCGTTTGGCGACGGTCGCTGGTTGCGCGAAAACCAGCAACCGCTCCAGATCGGCCGCGCAATGTCGCCAGCCTCGAACTCGATCCAGACGCCGTCGCCCACTTCAGGTAGCAGCACCAGGCCATGCTGCGGTCCTGCAAACGGGAGCGCCGGCAGCGCCCACGGACTATCAGAGTCGCCGTAGACGGCCGGCACCGTGGCCTTGATGCGCAGCATGTCGTCTGGGTCGGAGATATCGGAGACGATGCCGCGGTACTTCCCGAAATGGCGCGATCGCTGGAACTCCGCGACCCGGACGAGCAAGGTTTCGTACTCGGTGGCCATGGCTTCAGAACACCGACAGGCTGGCTGAGAAGTTCACACTCAACCCCGTGCCACCAGGCGCGGCGGCCGCGTTCGCGCTGGTGTCGTGCTTGGAGTCGGCCTTGGCCTCGAACTCCTGCGTGTACAGGTGCGGTGTAATGTGGTGTCGTACCTTGGTCAACAGCCACTCGCCTGACACCGGCAGATTGCCCGTCTTGACCACCACGCGTTGATACGGGCTTAGAACAGCCCCGTAGCAGCCTGGCACGAGTCGGCCGCTGACGTGGTAGGCATACGCTGCCCGGCGGGCGCGGGCTCGCGTGCGCGACTCGGGGTCCTCGCGATCGTTCGACTCCGGTGGCAGGAGGCGTAGCGCGGTGAGATCGTCCGGGATCGGCGGCAGCGGCCGCATCAGTACCAGATCCTGCGGGTGCGTCTCCGCGGACACGATCTGCTGGTCGACAATGCGGAGCGTGCGTGCCTGACTCCGCTCAGGACCTTCCGAGTCCTCCCGCACTTCGACTTCGGCAAGATTGCGATCGGCGCCCACCAACACCAGCGGCGGCAGCGTGCCGGGGCTGGTCGGATCGGGCTGGAAACAACCAATACTCTGGCCCGCGCGGTCACCCGGCAGGACGTAGGCATGGAACTCGTGTGCCGCGGCCAATTCGCGCAGGAACTGCATCGCCGTGCCGCGGCGCACCGCCACGCGCTCCGGGCCACTGGTAGCGGTAATGCGGGTCTCGGCGATCTGCGTGAAATTCTGGAAGACATCGCGAGCCACTGCGTGGTCCGTCTTGTCCTCGAATAGCTCGAAAGCCTCTTCGCGGTTCAACAGCACGCTGTCGTCACGTACCACCAGAGTGACTGCGCTGCGGCCGGGCTGAGAATCCAGTGCCGTGTCGTACGAGGCCACAGGCCCGTCGATGAGTGGCACGAAAGAGTCGGTCACGCGCAACTCCAGTCGGACGCGCGAGAACGGTTGCGCGAACTCCTGTGGCGGGTGCTGCCAGTGCCCATTGTCGTCGAGGCACATGATCATGCGGATGCGGGCTTCCCAGGCCATGTCCGTCGCCTGTTCGACGACTGCCTCCTCGACGTGCGCCAGCTCATCCTGCGTCGCCGCCTGATCTCCGAAGAACATGCGGAAGGCAAGTCCAGGCATCAGTCGCGCGGTACCCCGATAGTCCGACCCGTCTCCGCCAGGAGCTCCCCCGCCTGCAGCTCCGTGTTGGCGTCGGCGATGTGCCAGAAGCGCGCCCCGTCACCGTATTGCTCATGCGCCAGTGCATCCAGGTGCTCGTCATCGCGCACCACATGCGGGTCGCCAGTGACTGCCGGCAGACGCCGCAGGCGCAGCGCAACGACGCTCCGACCGTCACGAGTGCGGACCTCGTCCAGTGCAACTTTGGCGTACCGGGAACTGTCGAGCAGCATCAGCAGGTTTTCCTTCGGCCTAGAACGGGATCAGCTCCACAATCTGCTCGGCGGTGTTCGCCAGATTGGCCATGGCCATCGCCTCTTTGGCGATGGTCGTGTACTCGAGAGCACCTTTGGCCAGCATGTCGTTCGAGCAGCTATCGACCGCGCCGACGGTGAGCTCCATGTCCACTTCGGCGCGCAGTGGATTGAGCAGGTGGTCGTACTCCAGTTCCGTGATGCGCATCGAATCGACGGTCACCGGCACGATTCGTGTGAGCCCCCAGATGAACAGGATTTTCGGGAACTGCTCGCGGGGGATGGCCTGTGTCGGCGCGTCTTGTCCGCCACCGCCGAGCAGTCCGGCTACTTTGTCGATGGCCTTGCCGAGTAGTCCGCCCAGCTCGTGACTCGGTTGCACCATCTTTTCCAGCGCACTCAGCTGTGGCCCAATGCCGAACTTGTGCGCCAGGAACTTGTCGTCATTGAGCAGGTCTGCCGCGCTGAAGTGCGCCTTGAGCGAGATGGTTTCAAACGTCTTTTCCCCTGATTGGGTTCGCTCGCGGGCGGTGGCGCCCGTTGGACGCTCCGGGATTTTCAGGTTGCGGATCAAAGACTCGGGGTTGAACTGGAATATGACGATGTTCGGAATGGGTCCGATCAGTCCACTCCCGTACTCGATGAGTGCGCCGCGCAGTAAGTAGGGCATGTTGTGCTCAGACCACCTCGATCCGGCGGCGGATCGCCGTGGCTACCTGCTGTGCGATTTCTCGCGCGATCGGATTGGTGGAGGTGGCGCTGCCGGGTTGGCGGAGCTCGGCGGCGAGCACGGCGGGCAGCTCGCTCAAGGCATGGCGCACGCTAGCCGGGTCGCCGTTCGCGACCGTAATGTGGAGCTGATCGATACGCACGGACGGCATGTCAGTCCTCGAGTGGATTGGGGTAGGGCGCGAATTGCTCGAGGCTGATTGCCCGACCGAGCTTGTCCAATTCGCGCGCGACTGCCCGTAGCACAACCGCCATCTCCAGGCGCCGCGCCTGGCCGCGGCGTGCGCTCTGGAGGCAGGCCTGGAACACGATCGCTCGAATGTGGCCGCCTGCCAGCGCGAAGCGCTCGGCAAGAAAATCGAAGTCGAGGTCACCAGTATTGACTTCGGCAGGCACGACGCTGCGCCAGATGCGCAGGCGTTCGCGCGCGCTGGGCAGCGGGAAGTCGATGACAAACCGCAGGCGGCGCATGAACGCCTCATCCAGGTCCTTTTTGCGGTTGGTTGCCAGGATGGCCAGGCCACGGAACCGCTCCATGCGCTCCAACAGATAGCTGACCTCCAGGTTGGCGTAGCGATCGTGCGCATCTTTGACTTCGGTGCGCTTGCCGAATAGTGCGTCAGCCTCGTCGAAGAACAACACCACGTCGGCAATGTCGGCGGCATCGAACAAGCGGCGCAGGTTTTTCTCGGTTTCACCGACATACTTGTTGACAACTTGCGACAGGTCGATGCGAAACAGCGGCATGCCGGCGGTGGTCGCAATGACCTCCGCCGCCATGGTCTTGCCGGTGCCGGGCGGGCCTGCGAACAGGGCAGACAGACCGCTTTCGTTCCAGGCACGGGCGGTGCCCCACTCGTAGTGAACGGTCGTCAGCGCCTGGACGCTCTGAATCAACTCGTCGACCTGCTGCGTCTGCTTGTGGGGCAGCATCAGGTCGGCCAAAGTGAAGCGCGGGACGACAGCTTGCGCCAGGTCGCCAAGCTCGACGTCAGCTCGGCATACGTCGAACACGTCCTGATGCTCGACCGGGCGTCCGAGCGCATTGAGCACCTGACATAACCGCGCAATCGCTGGCTCCTCGTAGCGAAAGCGGCGTGCGCATTCCTGGAGAGTTTCGTCCAGCGTGCCGGAGTGCCCGGCGAGCTCCGCGGCCATACCTGACCGCCACGCTTTCAGGCGCTGATGGTAGTCGAGTGCAGGCACCTGGAGGGGCGGCAGGGTGCAAGCGACTGCGAAACGCTGCGCTGAAGCGGGCCGATCGATTCCGACCAGCAGCGGCGCTGGCAGCCCGGGCAGCGGCGGAGTGAGTGCCGCATCGCTGCCCTCGAATCCCTGCGCAAGGAGATCGAACGGCACGTACAACACCGCTGACCGGAGCCAGCTGAGCGTTGCCAGTGCGGGCAGATCGGCGGCACGCACACCCAAAGCTGGCTGTACGCTCGCACAACCCAGCGCGTTGGCCACGCGCGCCGCTGCCGCCGCCAGGGGTGCATCCGGTACACCGTGAATCGGCACCACTACCGCGCGGTCCGCCGGCGCGGTGGCCAACCGTGCCACAACTAGCTCCAGATCAGTCGGCGCGAGGGCGTCGGTTGGTGGTGGCAGGTCCGCGAGCGCAGCCGGCACGGATGTAGGAAACACAAGCTGCTGTGCCACCAGCGACGGCACGATCAGTCGCGCGTCCCAATCACTGGAGTGCGCGAGGAGTCCATAACGCACCAGTCGGTGCGTGGGGTCGAGCAGTGATGCCAGAGCTTGCGGTCTGTCCCATAGCCGCTGCGCCAGCGCGGGTGTCGCGTGTGTCCCGGAAGGATCGTTCAAGCACGCGGCGAACACGCTGCCGACAGCGCTGTCGACCGCGGCAGCCAGTGCCAGCCCGAGCACGAAGCAGTCGACAGGTTCCAGATCGAGCGTGCGCGCAACCCATGCAAAACCGCCTCGTACCGGCGTTTCGGCTCGCCGATTCCTGGGCGGCGGCGCGGCGATCAGCCGCGACAGGTATGCCGCCGTGTCATCGGTGACGAAGAAGGCGTGCTTCTCCTCGTCGTACCGCGCCAGGTCCAGTACCTCCCCAAGCCGCTCGACGAACGGCGGTAGCCCGCCATCGGCTCCAGCCTGCAGCGGACCATCTGTTGCCAGTAACGCCCGCTCTCGCCACAACCAGCACACCTCGCGCCGCAAGCGCAGCGTCACCTGGCGCAGCCAGTACGCCGCGCCGGGATCCTCGACGCCGAGGCGCGGCATGAATGTCAGCGGTACCCGCGGTTGACGTTGCTGGACCGACATGACGGTCATGACACGACCACCGCCGGACTCACGCGTGCCTGTTGACCGTTGACGCGGACCACCAGCTGGTACTCGCCAGCCCCCATTGCCGCGGCGAAGCCACTGACGGTCAGCGACTTCTGATCTGGCGCCGGCACCAGTGTCATCGCCGGCGGCGCACCGGTTGGAGGCGGGGCCTCGAGCAAACGCAGCACCCGGCCGTCTTGCTGCACCGCGACGAGCACATCGTCGTCGGGAGTGCCGAGCAGGTTGCCGACAATGGTCAGCGCGCCAGCGCCGCTCACACTGCCCCCGCTCACCACGGGGCGCAGACGACCGATGAGCAAGTTGCTCGAGCGATAGCGTCCGCCGGGCAAGAGCTGGCGCACCTGCAGCGGATGCTCGCCCGCGGACAGAACCCCACCAGCGGCAATCGGGCCCTCCGTCGCGGGCGCGCTGAACTGGCGTTCGACCCGCACGGTCATCCGATTCGCGTGCTGCGCGATGACCGACAGAGGCACGCTGGCCAGCCAGCACTCCAGCCCGCCCAGATGGAGGTCGTCGCCCAGGAGGTTGATGACGTCGCCAGGCTCGAACGACGGCGGATCGACAAGTGACAGACGTGGTCCCAGCGAAGCGAGCACAGCGCGCTGCACGCCTTCGAAACCGATGATCGCTGGCGGCGTTTGCGTGTAGTCGACGCCCACCAACAGTGAGAACCTCGGCGGCTCACCGGGCGCGATCATGACCGGGCGTACCTCGAATGCGACAGAGAAGCGGTACTTCTCATCCGTGCCCTGCATGAGCTTCGAGATCAGGTCGGCAGGTGTCTGCTCGAAGGTGATCTTGAGTGGTTCGGGGCTGTTCTCCAGCGCCAGGCGCACGTCCGTGGCCACGCCAGCATCCAGCGCCAGGAAGTTCAAATCCTGGAGCGCGGACAACCCACGACCAAGCAGCTCGTGCGCGGCAGGGCTGTCACTGGACTCACCGTCGTCGAACGCGGTCAGCAGGTACTTCAGGCTGAGCCACAGTGGTGCCGGCTGGTCACCGTGCAGCGAAATGTTGCGCAAGCTAGGGTCGAACGTCGCTTCGTACAGGAACAGGTTGACCTTCGCCGCGGTGTCAGTGGTTGCCGCCACCTCGGGTTTGCCGACGCTCACGGCGAAGCCACGCCGAATCAGGTGCTCGCGCAGGAGCTTGGTCACAGCGCCGATCGCCCGTCCGGAGTCTGCCAACGCCATACGCTATGTGGACCTCATGGACGCAAGTAATGGCGTGCGAGACGCGGCGGTGGCGGGGGCTCGCGCCTGCCTGGCGCCGGGGAGGCCTGGCCTGGCGTCGGTTGTGGTCGCGACGCCGGCTCCGTGCCTGTTGGCGGCTCGATACGCACGTTGATTGCGCCGATGGAGATCTCGACGATGTGGTCAATGATCGGCGTGCTCACCGATCGCGCACTCGGCTCAATGGACCTCGATGCGGAGGCGGACCGCGGCGTCTGCGCGCGCGGCGCCTGCTGCCAGTCCACGACCCGCGCCGCGAGCTGCTCGAAGTGCTCGCCTTCGACCATGCGTGGCGCCTGCACATCGGTTGTCGTGACCGATCGCGGAAGCGACAACGAGCGTTCCTGAACTGGCGTTTCGCCAGCCGCTGCCCGTGCTTCGCTCGAGGGTGAGTCAATCGGCGACTCGCCAGCCGCGTGCACCCACTCCAACACCTGCCGCAGCACCTGCGTTTCAGAGGTTTCCGGCACTGCCAGCTGCGCCTGCGTCGGCCCGCTGTCCATGCCTGGCGACGCTGCCTCGGCAACCGCGATAGTCTCCCGCACGGAATCCACGCCCACGGGTACCGGAGCTGGTCCAGGCACAGCCGGGACGGCCGCCGGCCGAGGAGCTGATGAGTGCCCGTTCGGCCACTGCTCCACGTCCGGCCCTGCCTCTCGCATCGCCTCGACCTCGACAATGTCAAGGATTGGCTCGGCAGCCCGAGCCCGCGGGGACTCGCCGATTCGCAGCTGCGCGTGCTCCACCAGTCGCGCGAAGTAGCTCACGCTGGCCCCGTGCCGATGCGCTCCAGGTAGGCCCGTCTCCGCCACGGTGGTAGACGCAAGACCTCGGGCTCACTCCAGCCGTAACTCGCTGCCAGCGCGTGCACCTCCGCGATGAGCTCCCGCTGTTGCTGGGCAAGTCGCGCGCACAGCACCTTTTCAAGGTCCACGTCGTAGCTCCAGGCCGCACCGCATTCTGGACACGTACAGTTCACTGCGAAGCTTGGCAGTGGATCCGCTTCCTCGATGGCGCTGCTGAGCGCGGTAATCTCCGTGTCTGCCAACGGTGGTGCCAACATGTCGACCAGCGACTCCAGCACGATTGACTCAGCGGCCTCGACTGAGGCGTAGTCGTGCGCCTGCCAGCGCCGCACGTCATCACCGGTTGGTCGGTGGACGCGCACTGGCGCCCTTCCCTCGATGGTCACGTCAAAGATCGGTTGGCGTTGTGCCGCGTCCCCGAGGTCGCGCAGCGCGGCCAACGGCAGTGCAACCTGGAAAGGTGCGCGACATGATTCCGCCGCGCACTCCAGCACAATGTCCAGGGTGGCGGTGTTGAGCGTTGCCTCGACGATAGTCGCGACTGCGCCAATGCGATAACCAAGCGTGAGCCGCCAGGCCCACGCCTCGCCCATCGCCTCGTCGGAATCCATTCCGCATTGCGCGAGCAGGCGCGACACGGTAGAGGCTCGACTGGCGTGCTCGAAATCGAGGTCCAGATCTTCGGCGCGACCGAGCTCGCGCCAGACAGGCATGCCCATGGCTGTTTACGCTGCAGGCGGAACCGCCGATCCTTCGTCAGGCTCTTTGGTAGCGACGTCGCGCTCGAAACCTTCCAGTTCGATTTTGATGCTCTCGATGGCGACGGCGTTGGCGTTGGCGTCGAGGTCTGGCAGCGACGTGAACTCGCTGACCCAACAGCGATGGAGGAAGTAACGTTTGGCGACGTGGCCCTTCTCGTTCAGCAGTTCCAGCGTCAGATCCTTCTTATAGTTGACGAGGTCCATCGCCGCGTCGCCGCTGAACTGGTGCACCATGTTGGCCCATTTTTCGAACTCCGGATCGTGGGTCAGCCCGCGTTCCATCGTCACGGCTTCATAGGTCGTGCGCCCTGGCGACTTTCGATCGGTACTGTTCTCGCCGCCCTCACGATGCTTAACCACTTCTGTCGTTCGTTTGAGGGCACCTACTTTGCTGACGCCCATGACGGTTTTGCCGTCCCACAGGACGCGGAACTTGAAGTTCTTGTAGGGATCGAATCGGTTGGCGTTGACGACGAATCCTCTAGCCATGGTCTATCACTCGCTTTTGGTAGCTCGGCCGAGTCGCTACTGCAGCGCGCCGGCAATCTGTTTGATGGTGATGATCACGAATTCGGCCGGTTTCAGCGGCGCAAAGCCCACTTCGATGTTGACGATGCCGAGGTTTCGGTCAGCCTGTGTCGTGGTTTCAGCATCGCATTTGACGTAATAGGCCTGGTCCGGAGTGCTGCCCTGGAAGGCTCCCTGGCGAAACAGCCGATTCATGAAGACGCCGACATTGAGGCGGATGTTGGCCCACAATGGCTCGTCATTCGGTTCGAAAACCACCCATTGCGTGCCGCGATACAGCGATTCCTCGATATACAGGGCCAGTCGACGAATGGCAATGTACTTCCACTCGGAGCCGATGTCGTCCGCGCCGTCCATTGTCCGCGAGCCCCACGAGACGAAGCCCGAGATGAAGCTGCGCATGCAGTTGACGGCGACCTTGTTGAGTACCCCGTTTTCGTTGTCCGTGAGTCGCACATCCAGGCCGAGGATGCCGCGCAGGTCGGCCTCCGTACCGGCGGGGGCCTTCCAAACGCCACGGCTGGCGTCGGTGCGAGCGAACAATCCGGCCAGCGAACCGCCTGGACTCATCGTGCGTACCAGACCGCGGTCGTTGATGCGAATCTTGGGATAGAAGACGGCTGAGTAGTCTTTGACGACTGTCGCGCGCAGGGCGTTCACGGGCGACACGTCCTGGACAATGACCGGCAGTCCCTGCGCATCGGTCCACGTGTCCGGCGCATCGACCAGCAGGAACGCCCGCCGCTGGCGGCAGTACACACTGGCGGGGCCCCAGATCTGGCCGCGCTCCGCATCCGTCAGATCGGCATCCCGTGGCAAGATCATCAAGTTGAAGCTGTCGACTCGGTCGAGGGCGTTGAAGCCGGTCTTCAGCGACGGGTCGCCAACATAGTTGGCGAACCTGGGGGCGCCGCCGTCCTGGCCACCGGCAGCGCCTGTCGCGAAGGTGGTGGGCGCGCCGCCGAGTGGGTACTGACGGGTATTGGATAACCACTGATTGCCGGTGGCCGCCGATGGACCGGCGAACGTTACGTCGCCCGTCGTTTCGTTGGGGGGTCCGTCTTTGGGGCGGATCACGATCTGGTACCCGTGCGCTTCGGCGGTGTAGCGGCTGCCAGGTGCGTTGGCGATTGCTCGGGCGATGAGCCCGATCTTCTGACGTACGCCGTGATCTTCTGACGTACGCCGTCGCGGCGATCGTCCGCGGTGCCGTCCATGAACCACGGATCGGTGTCCGTTCCTGTCGTGTTCAGCATGCCCAGCCCGATGGCGGCCTCGGTGCCGACCTGCACGTTCGTCAGACCGTTGGCAGGAATAACGGTCAGCGCATTCAGTCGGTTCAACGAGCCGCCGTTGTCGTCCAGACGCAGCACAGTTCCGTTCGGCGCCGGCCGGAAGTTGCTGCGGCGCGCGAGCTCGATGCCGCCATTCTCGGCGCCGAGTAGCAGGTCGGCAGCCAGGTCGTGGCTGGGTGCGCGTCGAACCCGCACCGAGGCGTTGTCGCCGCCGGGTGTATCGGCGGTGAAGCGCAGGAAGAACTGATTGTTTGGCGCGGGCGCCGCGGTCAGGGCGACCAGCACCCGCCGCGCCGGTACCAGCGCCGCGAGGGCAGCGTTTGCCCGATCCGCAATTGCGGAGGCGATGGCCGCGGTCCCAGCGGGCACGGCCGTCAGCGTGCTCAGGCTGACTGGTGCGTAGTCCGAGCCGTCAACACTGATCTCGAAGCTGTAGTGGCCGGCAGTATTGATCAAAGACGGACCCCCCAACGAAACGACGGGCGACGTGCCTCGGAAAAGCCAGTGAAGCTGCCTGTGGTCGGGTCGAGGGTTGAGTCGAGTTCGACTGTAATCAACTGCGAGCCCAGGGTCACGAACGCAGGCGCAAAGCGCGGCGAGCTCGGGTCCATTGAGAGGTTTTCGAACGACTCGCGCGCGACTTCTCGGCCACCTTCCTCCTGGACGGCGCGCAGGTTGAAGGTCTCGCCCGGATTGTTGGTCAGGTAGTCGACTTCGAGACGTATGCCGTTGCCCCACACGCCGGCCGACTTGGCAGTGACGTTCAAGACCGACGGGCCAGCGGCCGCCGTCGCGCTCAGCGCGTGCAGCGTGACCGACGCCGGCGCCGCAGTGCCATCGGCGAGTCGCACCACGTAGCAGTCGCTGCCGCCATTGGTGAAGAACTGCATGACACTCGCCGACAAGTCACTCTGCGGCTGTGGTGCGCCGAACGCGCGCACGTAATCGCTGGGGCTAAGACACCGAACAGCGGTATTGAGCGGACCCTTGCTGGCGCGGCCGAAAAAGGCGGCAATAGACGTGGCGACGCCGGTGATGGTGCGAACGCCGCTCGGCACCTCCTGGATGTAAACGCCTGGATAGGTGGGCGTGACCGGCATGACAGAACGGCTCCCTTCAGGACGTGGGGCGATGGCCGGCGACGTACTCGCTCAGGGCCTCGAAGAGCGCGGCATTGCCCTGGATGGGGTACCTGGCTTGCGTGTGCAGTGAACGGAACTCGCCGCGCGCATACGTCGCGCCGGGCTCCCGCTCCAGCGTGAGCATGAACAGGTTGGGCTCGACCGCGAGGACCTCGGCGCTTTCCGCTTCGGAAATGCTCAAGACGCCGTGCGTGATGTCCGAATGGGGTGCGATGCCGACCAGCAGAGAGATGCGTGTCACCGCGCGCCACCCTAGCGCGCGTCGATCACGCCCGGCTCAAGCCAGACTCAGCCGCCACTCAACGCGTCGTCGTCCGCGCTACGCGAACAAAGGGACTTCGCCCGGCAGTTCGGCGTCGTTCATGATCGCCTCGACGAGGTTCTTCGTTTGCAGCGAAGGCGCGGTGCCGAGCTCCTGTTCGAGCAGGTCGGCGCACACACGAAACTGACGGATGGCGCACGAGCGTTGGCCCATCAGGTAGTGCGCTCGCATCAACTGTCGGTGGGCCCGCTCGCGCAGGTTGTCCACGGCCAGGATCGCTTGCGCGTACTCCATCACGGCCAACAGCGAGCCCTCGGCAGTCGCGAATTCGCACAGCGCCGTGAGGGCGTTCAGTCGACGTTCGGCGAAATGCGCCCGCTGGCCCAGGGCCCACTCGGCATACGGTGAGTCGGCCAGATACTCGCCGCCGTACACCGCCAGTGCATCGCGAAATGATTCGGCCGCGGCGGGGGCGTTGTGTCGATCCAGACACGCTTTGGCATGGTCGTAGCGCAGCTCGAACAAGTCGCAGTCGGTGACGACGGAATCTGCCCCGATGCGATAGCCCTCATCTTCCATGAGCAGCAGGCTGTGGTCGGCAAGTGGCTCATCGAGCAGGTGCCGCAAGGTGCTGACGGCCACGTGCAGGCGGTGTGTTGCCGGTGCCGCGGGAGCTTGCTCGGGCCATAACAGCTCGAGCAGCACCTCGCGCGGAACGACCCGACCGGCGTGCGCCACCAGGTAGCGACACAAGTCGAGCACCACGCGACTGCCCCCGAGCGGGACCTCGGCTTGCGCGCGGTAGAGCCGGAAGGACCCGAGCAGCGTGCCATACAGCGCCCCCGCCGCCAGGTGCGGCGAAGCTGGGGTCAACGTCGGCTGGGCCTTCCCACTGGCCCCGCCCAACAGACCAGTATGCAGCTCTGAGACTTGCTCCCGCAGGACCCTTAGCTCTGTCAGGAGCAGCCGAAACGCTCGCGCCGAATCCACGGTCCCCGTCTTTGCCGATCGTCGGCCGATGAATATGTTGGTGAACCCCAGCGCATGTAGCGCCGAGGTCCACATACCCTAAGGCCAAAAGTGCTTGTTGTCTACCAGGCGATCGGCGTGTGCCGGAGCCGATCAGGTGACTATGACAGGCCGTTCCAGGAGCTCGTCTAACTCCTAGCGTCGGTGCGGGTTAGCGCGTTCGGGTGAACTGCACCAGGCCGCTGAAGTACACGGTTGCGACATACACCGAGCGGTCCTCCGGGCCCAAAAGTCACGCTGTTCGCGGTGTCCAGGCCGAGGGCCCTGGTGCAGCCGTTCAGCGCGCCCGAGTCGCGGAAGCAGCCGGCCCAATAGATGTAGCCGGTCGTCGGATCGCGATCGAAGACGGTGAGCGAGCTCACGCTCGAGTGGAGGCCGTTGGACGCTACGTACACCGACCTGTTGTCGGCGCTCACGGCAACGCCCGCCGTTCCTGATTCGAGACCGTGCACGCCGTTGCTGTAGCAGCCGCTGAGCGGTATGTTCGGATCACGGACGCAGCCGTCCCAGTACAGGTACCCCGTGGCCGCGTCGCGCCGAAAGGCGACCAGGGCCGACCCGGCGGCAACGTAGACCGACTTGCCATCCGGGCTCACCGCCAGGCGGTTGCCGCAGGCGATGCCGGCGACGGGGTAGCACTGGGAGGCATGTGGCCCAACGGGCAAGCGGGAGTCGCGGAAGCAGCCGTTCCAGTACAGGTTGCCGTTGGCCGGGTCGCGCTGCGCAGCACGCTGCCGGCGTTGCGACGTGCCATGCAGTGCTGGCTGGCCCGTCCCTGCCCATTCGATTGCCCGACCTGCAGGGCCAAATGCATCGCTTACACCTCAGGATTTACGTAACACCTAACGAAGTAGTAATCTGGGCCTCGGACCTGTGGGTGCCTGCCCACAGAGCCGAACCCTCGGCTCGGCGTGAACGAACCGCGGCCGACAGGGTTCTGATCACGCATCCCTTCGAATACGAGGTGGTCGTAGAAGAGGCGGACAGCCGTCAGCCGTTGCTGGATGGTCGCGTTAGCCAGCCCGGTCTGGGTCTGCCCAGAGTATCCCCCGCTGATGCTCTTGCGGAGCTCGGGCGCTGGCAAAGGTCGTTGATCCAGCGTGCGACGTGCGCGCGACCGGCAGCTACAACTGGATGCCTTCCGCGCTGCTAAACCGAAGGTACTCATCGAGCGCCCGGCCATACGCGTCAATCGTGTTTGGGGCCACACCGAGGTTTGCCTGCATCTCGAGCCACTCCCCCGTTCGTTCGCGGCGCCCGACTGATGGGTACTTCTCCCAACACACAATGGTCATGCCCTACTCCTCTTCGTTGGTGTCTGATGGTCGGCCGAGAGGGGCCCGCCGTCAATTCCACATAAAGTCGCCCGTGCACTGGCGGCGAAGCATGACGGGCTTGGCACCAGTAAATTCGCGTGTAACAGAGGCATGGTGACGGAGTAGCCGCCAACGAAACGCTGGAAGCGCTCGCCAATTCTGTCGGCGTCAGGGAATACTCGGGCAGTCTTGCCGCCGAACAACGGACGAGTGCCAATCTGGTAGGTGCGATCCATTCTCGGCGGTTCGGGCTGCCTGGCTGGTACGGCGGGGTCAACTCCCGGCTGTCCAAGCTGGCTGGGCAAACGGCTGCCTGGAGCTACCAGGCAGGTCGAGTCACCCACGTGTTCGCCGCGCGAGCTTCGACGACGTGCCACCGCAGGTGGCGCTCGCACCATCGAGCTGCTCGGATGGGACGTGATTCCCGGCTTCGGCGCGTAGCATGCCTGATGCAAGAGGGGGAAGGCGACGCGATGGAGTTACTCGAAGGATTTCCGCACTGGGAGCTGGACTTCGATGAGGATGGTCAGACGGTCGATCCCGACCAGCTCGACAAGTTCCTGACCGACGTTGGCGTTCAACAACTGACCGATGTGTTTGTGTTCTCGCACGGCTGGAACAACAGCCGCGCGGCGGCGAGAGACCTCTACCAGCGCTTCTTCAAGGAGATGCGCACCATACTCGAGGGCGCGCATGGGGGACTGCGGCGACAGGCGACGATTGGTACCGCCGGCGTGATCTGGCCGTCGATGCGCTGGGCAGACGAAGAGGCTGCAGCGGAATCAACGATCGACACCGGGGGCGCGGCGAGCGTGTTGGACCGCGCCGCGGCCGCGCCGCCGCCGACCGACGCCACTACGGTCCGCGAGCTCGGCAATGTGTTCAAATCGCAAGCGCAACAGACCGCGCTCGACGAGATGGCAAAGCTCCTGAACGAGCGGCCGGCGAGTGAGGCAGAACTGGCTCGCTTTCAGCAGCTGATGCGCCAGTTCGCAATGCAGGCTGACGCAACCGAGGCGCCCGAGGATTACGGCGAATACGCCGGGCTGCTGGAGGACCCGCCCAAGGAAGTGTTCGAGCGTATGGCCGCGGTGGCTCCGCCCACGGTCGAAGAAGGCGGCGCGCAGGCATTTGGTCCAGGAGATGCCTTCGACGTACTGTGGTCAGGCGCCAAGCAGGCCCTGCGCCTTCTCACGTACGCCGAGATGAAGCAGCGAGCCGGCGTCGTGGGTAAGGAGGGCCTCGGTCCAGCGCTCGGACGGCTCGCCAAGATGCACCAGAACGTGCGGGTACACCTGTTGGGACACAGCTTCGGAGCACGCCTGGTCTCGTTTGCGCTGGCCGGTCTCCCCCCGGGGTGAAGCCGGTCAAGTCCGTGTTCCTACTTCAGGGCGCGTTTTCTCACTACGCCTTCGCCGATCGACTGCCGCACGATGCGAACCGCGGCGGGGCTCTGGCGGGGATGCTGCAGCGGGTGGAGGGCCCATTCGTGGCATCGTTCTCGGAGTTCGACTATGCGGTTGGACGGGCATACCCAATCGCGGCCATGCGCCAGCGCCAAGACGCGGCAGTTTCTCGAGGACGTGCTGAAACGTTGGGGGGCTATTGGGTACGACGGGGCGACAGGCGGTGGACGCCACGAGTCTCCCGTTCAAGGTTGTGGGAGACGACTACGGCTTCAAGGTCGGCGCTATCGTCAACCTGAATGGCAGAGATGTGATCAAGACCATCGAGAGCCGCTTCTCCGGAGCCCACGGTGATATCGTCCACCCCGAGACGGCCTGGGCTGCGCTGGCTGCCGCCGATCTGGTCGGCGCGAACAGGGGAGGCCCTGCGTGACCATCGAGCCCTCGGGTTCGGCGGACCGTCGGATCGCCCGCGACCGATTACTCCAGCACAGTGTCGTCGCCGAGCCGTTGAAGGACCTGCAACAGCTTTACGACATGGGTCTACTCGACAAGGCCGCTGGCGGCAACCAGGACACGCCCGTGCCTGTCGTGGTCGAGCTAAACCTGCGTTACAAGAGCGGCATCACCGAGGCGGCGAAGGCGGTCGACGAGCTGCTGAAGTCCGTCACCGATGGTCGGGCGCGGCCTTCGAAGCCGGTCTCAGATATCTACATCCGCGTCTACCTGTCGATGAACGATGTCCAGAAACTCGTGCACGCCGATACCGTGGTGGACGAGATCAGTGACGGTGAAGCTCGGGCAAAGTCGCTGATCGAGCGCACCATTTACCGCATCTGGCCGGACTTTCCGGTGGAACCGCTGATCTATCGCTCTGTCTCGACGATCAAAGCCGACGCGGCGCAGCGGTCGTTCGCGGCGAGCGGTAAGAACATTGTGTGGGCTGTCATCGACTCCGGGATCGACGCCTGCCATCCACACTTCAAGTCGCTCGAGACGCTGAGTGGCGAAGAGGTCAACCTCCTGCATCGCGACTTCGCTGCAGCGCATGCGACAACCGAAGAGTCAGCCGCTGCGGCTTTGACCGACGACTTCGGGCACGGGACGCACGTCGCCGGCATCATCGCCGGACGCCTCCACGAGGAGGGCGAATTACCGGACTTCCGCATCTACGAAGAGACAAAGTCCGACACCAACTCGGATGTCGACGCCACCGGGCGCATCGAGGACCGCACGGGGGAGGCGCGGAAGGACGTCGAGTGGCTCGCCGGGGTGGCTCCGCTGACCAAACTGGTGAGTCTCAAGGTGCTCGACCAGAATGGTCGAGGCTCATCGATGACCATCGTCGAGGCGCTCCAGCACATCCGTACGGAGGTCAACGGCAGCAGCAGCAAGCTGCCTCGCATACACGGGGTCAACCTGAGCATCGGCCACAAAGCAGCGCGAATTCCTGCGGGCCTACTCCCATCGCACCGAGCAGCATGGGCGCCACGTCGACCAAGGTTTGCGGGGCGAGCCGATACCGGCCGCCCGCGCCGCGATGACTCAACTGGCCACCATCGGTATTGCGGGCGTGAACACGCAACCGCTCCACCGTGCGACGCTCGGCATCGCAGGAAACTGGGGCAGCACGCCCTCACGTTCAGCACGCCAGCTCGCTTCCATCCGTGCCCGGCGGTTCTCGGCTGGGCGACCGTGCAGCCAGAGCATGCTGGGCACGCGCTTGCTACCTCTTGGACTTCACCTACGTCACGTGTCCCGACCGCGCCACTCGCACGCTCCGCTACCGATCGGGATTTGCCAGGCTGTGCGCTCCCGAGTCACGGAAGCTCCCCGTTTACCTCGATTCGGCCGCCTATCGCGAGGCGGCGGGCACGGCCCCAGCATGGACCAGCTATCGCCGTTACTGCGAGGCCATCGATCTCGTCCGACCGAACGGCGCGATGGCCAGAGATATCCTTGGCGACCAGGACGCATCACGCGAGGGCTTCCAGCGGCTCTGCAGTGACGGATACCGCGACGTGGTGATTCCCGTCTGGCAGGTCCGCCCGGCTTGGGATTCGACGCGCGGCGCCGCGGCCAATGGGCGCCTCGCCGCCCAAGACGGCATTGCGTTAGCAACGGAGAAATTTTTGTCGCTAACGTGATCGCCGGTTGGCTCGTGACGTGATGGCCGCCTTCGCGCGTCGTGCTGCCAAGCGAACGTTTGGCGTGAGCGGGCCGTAGTCACGGCCATCCTCACCGTTGATCATGCGCTCGATGAACGGAACGAGCGACTCATCGCCTACACCGGCGAGCGCGTAGAACGCGGCATCCACGACGTCCGTGTGCGGACTCTGAGCGAGTGTCATGAGAGCTGGGATTACGCTGGGATCTCCATGCTCCGCTACCGCCATCGCCGAAATCCAATCGACTCGATCCGCGTGATCTTGGAGCGACCGAGTTAACGCCAAGCGCACGCGCTCGTTGCTGTATTCACGGGAGAGGGAGTGGAACCCTGTGGCCGCGCCTCGACGGACGTGTGCGTCCGGGTCCAATAAGGCTGCGAGCAGTGGATCGACGACTTCAGTTCCGCCGATTCTCCCCAACGCGCAACCCGCGCCATATCGAGCTTCGCGTGATTCTGCTTGATCCAACAGGAGTTCGATTAGGCGTGGTACTGCCGGTGTCCCGACGCGCCGCAGGCTCTCGACAGCAGCCGCCTGCGCTGTCCCATTCGCCAGGCGTTTCGTGAGGCGCTCGATCTGGTTCGGTAAATGCTCGATTTGGGGCACCGCAGCATCGAGCGGTGTCAGCGCGAACGTGACCCAACGACGCTCGTAGATGTGTCCCGACGCGCCGAGAATGTCGACGTTAGTCCTTCCCTCGGGCCACTCGATCAAATCCTCGCCAGCGCCTGTAGGGCTGCAGAGCTCGATTCCCTCAGTTCCTATGTCGATGACGGCAGTGCCAATGTGCACACCCTGCAGCGGTGCGCGGCCAACACCTACCGTCACCTGGACCGGTACATCTGACGCCGTCGTCACCAAAACTCCCCGCGGCCCAACGCTCGCGCCCGAATCCGTGAACGATGCACCAGGAATTGCGTCTGGCGCTCCGGCATCCAAAAGTCCAATCTGGTGGTGGGACGGGGTGAACGTTCGCCGAGTGAGGATGCGCCAGCGTCCTGTTCTCAGCTGGTGCGAGCGATTAACTCGACTTTAGAGTGCGCCCAGACGAAGCCTCATCTATCCAGGAGGTGCAATTCCTTCGCCGCCAAGGCCTAGCCAGCCAGCGGCAATCGAGTCTTGCGCTGTGCGAGGTAACGAACATGGCGAAGCGTAGACAGAGCGACCGGCAGGCCGCAACGAGAGTGAAGTGATTGAGCCCCGTAACCGAGATTGTGCAGTGGCCGACCGCGTTCTAAAGCGGGAAGGCACCAGTAGGCGTGGGTTATGGCGACTACGTCGGAGACGCTGCCGGGGTCGGAGAGCGTGGCATGCCGGGAGACGGATAGGTGGAGGAACTGGGGAAGGCCTTGGGGCTCTCACGCGATGAGTAGCGGAAGCAAAGCACGGATGACGAGCGACCGCCATGGCCCCAAGGTTGGCAGATCGGCCCGTAGTACCGAAGAAGCGGGGCAATGCCCGCCGAGGAAAGGGGCCGAGCAGGACAGCTTGTTCGACGAGGGATACACGGCTGCACCTGAGGCAGATTCAACCGTGTCCACGAAACTCGCCGAACTCGTCGCACGCGCAAGAGAGGAGGCTCGACTCACGAACATCGTCCAGTTCCTGGACGAGGAGTTGCTACGTTTGGCGTTCCGTTCCCTGCGCAAGCAAGCGGCGCCAGGCGTTGATGGACAAAGCTACGAAGACTACGCAGCCAACCTTGACCGAAACCTGCGGGATCTGTATGCACGAACGAAGAGTGGACGCTATCAGGCGCCCGTGATTCGGCGGGTATACGTTCCCAAGGCGAACGGAAAACGTCGCCCGATTGGTATCACGACGATCGAAGATCGCGTGGTCCAAAAGGCGGTGGCGTGGGTGCTCAGCGCAGTGTTCGAGCAGGATTTTCTGGAGTGCTCACACGGGTTTCGCCCGAAGCGCAGCCCGCACACGGCGTTGCATCGCCTGCGTGAAGGGATGCGGTTGCACGGTGCGCGCTACGTGGTTGAGGCGGACCTGGCGAGCTATTTCGACTCAGTCAACTGGGCGTGGCTTCGGAAATTCGTACAGCATCGGGCAAACGATGGGGGACTTCTACGACTCCTGAACAAATGGCTGAAAGCCGGCGTGATGGAGAACGGAGTAGTCACCCAGATGAGTGACGGGGTGCCTCAGGGTGGCCCAGTCAGCCCGGTGCTTTCGAATCTGTACCTGCACTACGTCCTGGACCTGTGGTTCGAACGACGCTTCAGGAAGACCTGCCAAAGCTACGCCGAGCTCACGAGGTTCGCTGACGACTTTGTAGCCGCGTTCCAGAACCGCGAAGACGCCGAGCGATTTCGGCAGGAAGTGGACGAGCGATTGGCAGCCTTCGGGCTGCGGGTCGTGCCCGAGAAGACGGCAATGCTGCGCTTCGACGGCAGTCTGTTGCAAGGTGGTCCAGGGCGACCGGCCGAGAAACCGGGCACCTTCACCTTCCTTGGCTTTACCCACTACTTGACGAAGACACGTCGTGGCACGATCACCATCGGCCGCACTCCAAGCGTGAAAGCACGCGAGCGCTTTGTGCGCAAAGTGACGACGTGGGTCAAAGCGAACCGCCACCAGCCCGTCAGAGTTCAGCAAGCGCACCTAACGAAGATGCTCAGCGGCCACTACCAATACTTTGGACTGTACTTCTGTTGGCAGGCGCTGAATGGCGTTCTGCTACGAGTACGCAGAGTATGGCATCGGGCGTTGCAGCGCCGCAGTCAGAAAGCCAAGCGACACACTGATTGGGCGACGGTGGCGGCGAAACCGTGGTTCCAACTGCCGAAGCCTCAGCTGACACAGGCGTGGGTTTAGCCATCGAACGCTTGCCATGCGACCGATCTGTTCTGGGGAGCCCGATGCGTGAATAGCGCACGTCGTGGTTCTGACCGGGGGGTGGTGAGGTGACTCTCCCCCCTACCGGACTCAAAGAACAGGCCCAGACCGTCGGAGGGTCTTCCGGTTTTCTGCGAACCGTGCCAAGCTCGGCATGTGTTGGAAACCGAAGCGTGGGAGCGGCTCCGCCACTTCCGAAATGAGCTGTACGGCAGCCTGGGCCTGCGTCAGGATAGCTTGTTTGAATTGACCGATGCGGCGTTGACCGCATCGCACCGCAGCACGTTGGTGCGGCTCAGCCTGACGGCCGCGTTCCGTCGGCGTTGGCCGAGCACCTGCGACGCGCTGGCTGATGGATCGATCGATGTGCTTGCGTTGCGCGCGCTGTGTGCGCGGACGTTGACGGAGTCCTCCGTCGGCGAGGGTCGTCGGGTGTGGGTCATCGACGGCACCAACTGGCCGCGGCCGGCTGCACGCACCAGTCCCGACCGCACCTGGGAGTACCGGCCGCTGCCGGGCTGGCCACAGACCGGCGTGGTGCCTGCCTGGGCATATCAGTGGCTGGTGGCGGTGCCAGACGTGGCTGGCAGTTGGGTCTTGCCGTTGGACGTGCAGCGTCGTGGACCAACCGCCACGTCGGCGACCGAGGTCGCGCTCGAGCAGATCGCCGCTGTGCGCGCATCCCAACCTGCGGATGCGCCGCGTCCAGTCGTGACGCTGGATAGCGGCTATGACCTCGAGACGCTCGCGCATGCCAGCGTCGACGCCGACCTGTTGGTGCGCTTGATCAAGAGCCGTGTCGTGTATCGCCCGCCTGTGAGGCGCCGCGGCCGTGGACGCCCACGCCTGCACGGCACGCCGTTTCGTCTCACCGACAAGCGCACGCACGGAAAACCAGGGCAGTCGGCTCAGCTTGATCACCCACTCTACGGTAACGTCCAGATCGATGCCTGGACCGACCTCCATGTTCGCGGCGCGCCGGATGCTCCGTTCAGCGTCATCCGCGTCCAGGTTGAGCGGCTGCCCAAGATGAAACTGACACCACACCCGTTGTGGCTGGCCTGGATCGGTGGCCCGCTTGCGGCTGACCTGAGCGCAGTCTGGCACTGGTATCTGCGCCGCTTCACCGTTGAGCACGCGTTTCGGTTCTTCAAGCAAACCCTCAGTTGGACCACGGTGCGCCCACGCGATCCGGAAGCGGCCGACCGATGGAGTTGGCTGATGGCCGGCGCCTGTTGGCAATTGTGGCTGGGGCGACCCATCGTCAGTGATGTCCGGCTGCCGTGGGAGCACGCGCGGCCGGACGGGCTCGTTACGCCGGGTCAAGTCCAGCGACACTTCTCCGGAATTTTGGTCCGGGTGGGTACTCCAGCTCGTGCACCTCGAACGCGTGGAAAATCACCTGGCCGGCCGGTCGGTTATCGTCCCAAGCCACCTCTCCACTACCAAGTAGCACGTCGAGCTCCACCACATGCCGCTTGATCCCCAACTTCTCACAATTTCTTGTCCAAACTTCAACAATTAAAGAGACTCGTGAATTGCCGGCTGTGGTGGGGTCATAGTTGCAGACGGGCAGTGGCGGAGAAAAGCGAAGCATAGTGTAGCGTCGCTGCTGATGCGGTCCAGGCCATCTTCAGCGATGTCGGCGACCTCTCCGATGGTGTCGGCGCAGAGGTTCGCGAGCTCGTTGGATTTCACGCTGCCCCAGACGTGCTCGGTTGGATTGAGGTCCGGAGCGTAGCCCGGCAGCGGCTCGATGCTCAGCCAATCGTGCTGGCTGGCGACCCACTCGAGCATGCGTTTACCCCGATGCGCTGGCAGTCCGTCCCACAGCAACACCACCGAGCGCGCCGCCTCGATCTGGTGCAAATCAGTGAGGAACTCGATCAGCGTGTCTTGGTTATAGGCGCCAGGACGCAGCTGGAACACGAGGTGAGCGTCGCTGCCGTCCGGTTCGTACACCAGGGCCGCAGCCAGTGATAGCCGCTTCCACACAAACCGGTGGCGCAGCACTGGCGTCTGGCCTCTGGGCGCCCAGGTGGCGCGCACCGACGGCAGCAGCGAGACGCCCGACTCGTCCTCAAACACGATCAGCGCGTGCTGGCGCCGAGCTCTTTTTTCACTTGCGGCCAGCGCCGGTTGACCCAGCGCTCGATCGCTTCGTCGTCGCGCTCGACCGCCCGCCGAGCCGGCCGCTGCCAGGTCCAGCCCAACTGGTCGCGCAAGATGTACCACACGTGGCCTGGGTGGTAGGACACGCCGGTCACTCGCTCGATCACCTCGGCAACCCGCGGCAAGGTCCATAGGTCAGTCACGTAGCCGTTGGCCTCGGCACCTTTGGCCAGCACTCTCTCCACCTTGGCCAGTTGCGCCGTGCTCAGCTTGCGACGTCGTCCCGCACGTCCGGCCCCGCGCAAGGCAGCTCGACCACCCTCCTGCCAGGCCTTGCGCCACTCCGACACGACTTGATGCGTCACACCCAACTGCCGAGCGATCTCCGCCGGGATCACGCCACGCCGAAACAGGTCAGCCGCTCGCATACGGCGTTCTTCCATCGCCTCGAAATCACGCCGAGGCCGAACCCGTGTCCGTACCGAATCGCTCACTTCCGGCTTGCTATCAACTTGTGCGGCCATGCGCCCAGTGTCTCACTAAGCAGCACGCCCCGGTAGTCCCCAGCGGCAGCCTATTACACGAGTCTCTTTAGGCCAAGTCCAATACCCATCATCGGCATGGACGAACCCTGGCCCATCATCATGCCGCCGCCCATCATCCCGCCAGCCATCATGCCAGCCATGGTCAGCCAGCCCAGCAACAGCAGGGCAAGGACTGCAGCCCCCAGCACGAGGACGACAATTACCAAACTTCTCACGACTCTGTCTTGGGACATGCTCATGTCATTCACCTCCGCGTTTCAAACGGGTTGAGTGCGGTCACGGACGTCGCGCGATGCCGAGGATGTGCGGTGACCCAAGCCTGGCAACCACCCCTGGGCTGAACGTGAACCGTTCAATGCGCTCGATGGAAAAGCCAGCCGCACTGTGGCCCGACTCGGTGTCCCGCGTTACATGGCAGCCACCTCCCAGGCGCGACCACAGCGGTTCAACGGCGCGTTGGAGGAGTGTCAGCGGCGGCCGGTCAGCGCCGACATGCTCGTAGAAGCGCAGCTCACCACCTGGGCGGAGCACACGCTGCACCTCGGCGAGTGCCGTCCCCTGGTCAGGCACAGAGCACAGCACAAGTGAGCACACCGCGGCGTCGAAGGACGCGTCATCGGCGGGCAGCACCTCGGCGAGACCTGGCACTACGGTGATCGGCCGTGGTGCGTTTCGAGCTGCCTTGAGCGCCGCGGCTGGCTTCCTCGCGCTCTCGGCTGTTCTGGTGTGGCGATTCATCAGCACTGGTGGACTGCCAATGTTGAACATGATGGAGGGGGAACCAGACCAGCCGGGTGCGATGGTGGATCCAGTGTGCGGAATGCAGTCGATCCCGCGACCGCGACCGAACACGTCGAGCGAGATGGCCAGACGTATTACTTCTGTTCCGCTGGATGCCGCGAAGAATTTGAGCGGAACCCGGAGCGTTATGCCCGGCCTACTGAGGCAGTTCGTGCCCGCGCCGGCCCGACTGCGGGCTGAGCGGCGCTCCTTGCGTATTGCTTTGGTTGGTAGCAGTTTGACGGACAGCGAACTGGCCCCTTTACCGCATGTAGTTGCATACGAAAATATCGCGTATTGACTCTGTTAGAGGAAGCAGGGACTGCTGGATCGGATCCGCTCGTAGCGCTCAGTGGTCGCCGCTCATTAGCCGATAATGACGGTGTGCAGATCCGCATCGAGGCGACTGACCTCCCTGGACGCAGTTGCGGCCCGAGTCCGGACCGTCCCGGTGGCTATCACAACATCCATGTCGGAGTCCAACGTCGGAACCGCCGCGATGAACTGCTAGACCTGGTTCCCGGCGATGCGCCATACGCCACGTGGACCGTCGACTGCACGGCCATGCCAACGCCGACTGGTGTCGACCTCAGGGGCCCCTACATCCAAGGCCCGCCAGGAGGCCGTTTCATCTATTTGTCCTGGGGCACCGTCGACGACAACAAGAACTTCACGCTATTCCGGCGGGCGAAGGTGTGGCTCGATGCGATCCCAGCCGGCCGTACAGGACAGCGCCCTGGAGTTGGGTCTGCTCGTCGGGCGTCTGGGCCTGACCGATCACAAAGGGAATCCTCTGTGTGCTGCCGTGCGGCCTCCAGCGATCGAGTGGGTAGCCGCGGCTGCGCACTGACGTTGGGCTGCCCGGCAGGCGCAAGCTGTCCTGTTTGTTGGCGCGGCCCGAAGGACACGTGACGCGGAGTACCTAACATCCGTTCGCCGCGAGCTGACCGATCCCGGCGGAGCTGAGAGGGCCAACGATAATCACGAAGGACTCAGTGCCGAACAGTCAGGCATCCGAGCACGTGGGAACAGGACACTATCCAAACGTCGTGCCCCGTTCCCCGGAATTGCTCCTGCGTCAGGCAGGGCGTAAGTCGCCGCCGCACAGAGTAAGCAGCCCGCGCCACGATGGCGGCCGACGGCGCGGAGCATCGGATGCATCGAGCCTGGCGCGGCCTTGACCTTTAGGGAGCGGCCTGCTGCTCGCATGCGGGAATCGTTACTGGCGTGCTCAGGCTTCCGTCTGGTCGGCGAGGGCACGCCTCACCAGGGCCTCGCCTTCGGCGACCACTCGAGTATCGCCGTGTTCGTCCTCGTGACTTAGCACGAAGCGGCTGGCCGCATCACGGCTGCCAAGACGGACGACGTCACGCAAAAACGCGAGGGCTGCCCCTTCCTTGTCGTACGTGCGGACGAGGGCAGCAGTGTCGAGGTAGCGCAGTTCGTACGTCACGCTGCTATCCCGTGCAGACGACGGGCCGGACGAGTTACGTGCGCATGGTGAAGACCCCTGTGCGGCCCAGCAATAGACTCTGACACTCGCTGGCCTTACTATCGGGGGCGATGTCCGGCTCGGTGCTGATCGTGGACGATGACGGCACGGTCTCGGCGCTGGTCGCCGAAGTCCTCACCGATGAAGGTTTCACCGTCACGCACCTGGGCAACACGACATCCGAAGCGATCAGGACGGCAGTAAATCGCCTCGAACCAGCCGTTGTGCTGCTGGATGGAAGTGACAAGCTCGGGTACAGCGATTCATGGGCCAATGCAGCCTGGCTGCACCAACGCGCACGGCCGGTCGCCGTGATTATGTTTACGAGTCATTCGAGCGACCTCGCGGAAGGGCAAGTTCGAGAGACGGAGCGGAGTCAGCTAGCGGCGTTTGTCGGTTTCATAGGCAAGCCATTCGATCTCGACATGCTGCTCGTGCAAGTGAAGCGGGCGGCGCAGCATTACGCTGAAGCAGAGCTGAGCCCGTGACAGTCGCCGGGGCGGCCAGTAAGCCGCAACGACCGAGTACATGACCCGCCGGTTGCCTTAGTGCGGCGCGACTTTGAGACGTTATCCAAGCCAACGGACGACCAGATCGGCCACTACCGTGATCCGAGCAGCTGACTGACCAGGATGCCTCCGGATTCAACGAGATGATGGGCTATTCAATCGCCGGACAGGAGCCACGCGCCGACGCACAGTTCCGCTGGTAGAGCCTCAGGGCCGCTCATCCGGTCCTGGCTTGACCTCAGAACCATGGATCCGTTCGCGGGCATCTCCGTTCGCGACTACACCGCGGGGGTGGCCTGATACGAGCGACTCCTCGGCGCCGCGCCGTCGTCCCTGCCCGACGACACCGAGGCGGTGTGGGAGCTGGCCGACACAAGTACCTGGACATCGACATACGGCCCCGAGCGTGCCGGGCACGCCACGCTCACCCTCTTCGTCGGCGACTTCGACCCCCGCATCTCCCAGATCGCCTGGAGCCGCCGACGCGAGACCTACGCCAACGGCGTCCGCAAGGCCATCTTCCGCGATCCGGACGGCAACCAGATCGGATTCGGCGGCGCGCCGGCCTGAACGAGACTGCGTACACAACCTGCGATCTGCGCCCGATCATCTCGTAAACGAGCTCGCGGTCCACCAGTCCGGGCGCACGAACGAGACGACAGAGTTCCCCATCTTCCTGGACGCTGCAAAGTTTGAAGCGGCCCGCGAGCGCAAGATCGGGCTTCTCCAGTGGAGGCACAGCAAGTCATTGCGGAGCTCCAGCCATTCAGGAAGGAGATTCGGCAGCGGAGAATCCTCTCTGGCTGTTGCACGAGTTGTCGCGAGTCGACAAGCACCGCTCACTGCACCTGATTGCGTTGACGCTTGCACCCTTTCTCCTGGTGCGCGGTCACCGGCTGGACATGCACGTCTCGACACCGCTCGTGCGGGGGGCTGTCATCGGTCGGTTCGGGCCGGCTGGCGACGTTATCCACTGCTATGAGCAGTTCAAGCCGAAGAAGGCCCAGGTCCTCGAAGCCGAACCCGGCGATTAGCCGCACAGCGGCTGTTGCGATCCCCTCGCCCGTCCGGCCAGTTCGCACCCAATAGCCGATGTTCGCCGTACCGGTGCTGCTGATCTGATCCAGCCCAACCGACGCGGCGCTGTCCCTTCACGAACCGGGCCGAGCAGAGTGCGGCGGCGATAGGGACGGAATGACGAGTTGAAGACTTAACTCGGCCGCTGTCCGGTGCGGTTCCCGAACTGAACCTTCCTGTCGCTGCAGTGACTTTGCCGATGGTGGTTTTCAACGAGCCTCGCCTTGTGCCGGCCCGGGCGAGGCGCGCGGGCGGTCACGGCCCGCCGGCGGGCGCACAGCCGTCCGGGTCGTCGGGCCGCAGCGGTCGGGTGCCACCGCCGTTGGGCTGCCGGGCGCTGGGGCTGGTCGGTGGAGCTGGGCCCGGCCCAGTGGACGAAGTCCCAGCGGGTAGCGCCGTGAGGCTCGGCGGTGGCCACGCCGACGGCGGTGTGCAGTGTGAGGTGGTACAGGTGCCATGGCGCGGGGCCCGCGCTGGGCGCGCTGTACGGCGCCGTGAGCGCGTCGCCATCCACCGAAGCCGGCCAGCCGCCCGTGCGGTAAACGGCCGCCACACGCTCCAAAGTGGAGGAATCGGTGACCCGGCGGGGCCTCGCCCTCCAACACCAGGTCGATGCCGCGCAAGCGTACCGACACAGTGCACGCCGGATTCGCCGCCAGGTTACGCGACTTGAGCGTGCCCGGCCCACTCGTGAAATACAGGGCGTCGTCCACCCACGTGGCCCCCACGCCCGCCGAGTGCGGCCGCCCGTCGGGCCGCACGGTTGCCACGAAGAACGCCAGGTCGGGCTGCGGTGTGTCGTTGGCGAGGACGACGTGCGCACGGCTCC
>WNGE01001155.1_pt1 | contig 33779 bp, 36 predicted proteins | sample 5400651 | NCBI WGS metagenome assembly WNGE01 (sample SAMN13153370, study PRJNA577476) | soil metagenome | isolation source: 60 cm soil or saprolite under grassland replicate 2 | place: USA:California | collected 2016-06-15
GTCCCACAATATTCATATCCATTCCTTCTTTATACATTTCCCATAAAGGACTTGTTCCTCTTAATCTGCCAATAGTATTTTTTATTTGGTCTATTGTATAATCAATCTCTTCTTCTGTGGTAAAGCGACCCAAACTAAAGCGCAGAGAGCTATGCGCCAAATCATCGCTTAATCCTAACGCCTTCAACACATGACTTGGCTCAACTGATGCAGAAGTACATGCAGAGCCTGATGATACCGCAATGCTTTTATTACAGCCAAGCATCATTGCTTCGCTCTCCACATACCTAAAAGAAACATTTGTTACATGCGGCAACCGATTTTCTTTATTTCCATTTAAATAAGTTTCTTCTGTCTGCAGCAATGCATTCTCTAATTTATCACGCAACGCGTTGATTCGCTTTGTATCTTCCTCCATATTCAAACGACAAATTTCACAAGCCATTCCAAAACCAACAATTCCCGGAACATTTAATGTGCCGCTACGCATTCCTCTTTCATGACCACCTCCATCCATTTGTGCAGTAACTCTTACACGGGGATTTTTGCGGCGCACATATAAGGCTCCCACACCTTTTGGCCCATACATTTTATGCGCGGAAAAAGCCATCAAATCAATTCCATCTTTAATTACATCTACAGGTATTTTTCCAACAGCCTGTGTTGCATCAGTAAAGAATAATACGCCATGCTTTTTTGCAATAAGGCTTATCTCCTGAACTGGCTGAATTACACCAATCTCATTATTTGCATACATGATGGCGATAAGAATTGTGCTTTGCTTAATGGCAGCTTCAAGCTCTTTCAAGTCCATTAAACCATCAGACTGAACAGGAAGATAGCTTACTTCACCTCCTAACTTTTCAATGTGCTTGCATGCGTCTAAGACAGCTTTATGTTCTGTAGTGCAGGTAATAATATGATTACCCTTGCTTCCATACATTTCAAAAACACCTTTGATAGCAAGATTATCCGCTTCTGTAGCGCCGCTTGTAAAAATAATTTCCTTAGGATCAGCACCAATCAATTTTGCCACCTGTCCACGTGCATAATCTACCGCCTCTTCTGCTTCCCAACCAAATGAATGACTGCGGCTTGCTGCATTACCAAAGTGTTGTGCAAAATAAGGTATCATTTCTTCCAGCACCCGCGGGTCAACAGGTGTAGTTGCATTATTATCTAAGTAAACGGGCAACTTCAACATAACTTAAATTTCTTTTTTATTGATACAAATTTAGTTCGATTCGGATTACTTTAGTATTCATATTTTCCACTTATCTAATATCTAAAACCAAGCCAGATGCAGAAAATTGAACATATTGGCATTGCCGTAAAAGAATTATCGGTATCAATTCCTTTATTCGAAATCCTTTTAAACACCAATTGCTATAAAACAGAAATTGTGGAATCTGAAAATGTGAAAACAGCATTTTTTAAAAGGGGTGAAACCAAAATTGAATTACTTGAAAGCTCGTCTGCAGATGGTGTTATCGCAAAATACATTGAAAAACGCGGAGAAGGTATGCATCATATCGCTTTTGAAGTGGAAGATATTGAAGCCGAGATGAAACGTTTGACACAAGCCGGGTTTCAACTTTTAAATACGGTTCCAAAAGTCGGTGCAGACAATAAACTAGTTTGTTTTCTTCATCCAAAAAATACTAATGGCGTGTTGATTGAATTATGTCAAAGCATACACGACCATGATTAATAACTGATAATTTCCTCCGTTATCGTTAACAATTTTTAAACAAAAGATTGTTAAGTCTTGGTGCTGTTTTAATCTCTCTTTATCTTTTCCCATCTTAGAGATAAATAAAAAATTTAAATTTTTAGATAAGGAGAGAACTATGAAAAAGATAATATCGTTTGCTATTCCTTTATTGATGCTCACATTAGCGGGATGCAGCAGCGCCAAAATAACCAGTCGTTGGAATGAGCCTCAGCAAACACCTGCACATTTTAATAAAGTATTGGTGGTAGGTTTATTTGATGATAACAACCGTGTTTTGCGTCAGCAAATGGAAGACCAGTTGGTACAAGAATTAAAGCAGGATGGAATCAATGCAGTTTCAGCGTTGAATTTATATGGGCCAAAATCTTTCCAGAAGATGACAGGTGAACAAGCTATGAGGGAAGTTAAATCTCAGGATTTTGATGGTGTGATTACTATTGGGTTGGTAGATAAAAATAAAGAGAGAACGTATATAGCAAATCCTGATTATTACCGCCCTTATGGTGGCTGGTTTTATCGTCCATGGGGTTATGTTTACCGTCCTTATTATATGCCAGGTTTCCGTAGCGGTCATTATGAAACCAGTGTAAATTATGTGTTTGAAACAAACATGTATGACATACATAGTAAACAGCTTATTTACTCTGTGCAAACACAAAGTAATAATCCTTCAAGCGTTTACTCATTGGCAGATGACTATTCAAGGTCATTGATCAAGGACATTAGGAAGAATAATATTTTGGGTTAACCGATGGACGTAAAAATGAAGTAGAGCAAACGTCAGAAAGCAGGAAAGCCGCATTGATTGCGGCTTTCTTTTTATATGCAATTTTGGATTAGTAATTTTTTTTATTATGAGTCCACCTGCTTTACTAATGGCGCCTTTCGTTGCATCGCACTCTTGTACTTTAAAATACGAATCATCAATTCGAAGTTCTATTGCTCAATAAAGTTCAAAACGTAAAAGAGAGTGACACAAGAGGCGATGCTATAAAAAACAAAAGCTTGTTCCAAAAAATTATAACCCTAATCTCTCAATGGCTAATTGTGCAGCAATCTGGCTTGCATCTTTTTTATTATAGCCTCGTCCTTCTGATAAAACTTCACCATCCAGTACAGCCGCTATGGTAAAAACCCTGCGACCATTTTCAAGTTTTTCATGTATTGTTTCAAAGCCTAAGCTTTTGCCGTTCTTGCTTGCCCAGCCAATCAATCTATTTTTCAGGTTTATGTCAATATGCTCAAGGTCTTCTACAAACAAGTGAGGGATAACAATTCTTGTAAGCACCCATTTCTGGGTTTTTTTATAGCCTTTATCAAGATAGACTGCGCCTACTACCGCTTCCAGAGTATTACCAAAAATCTGGCTCGATTTAAGCGCATTATCAAATTTATTGTACATGGTTATTTTCTTCAAACCCATCTTTAGTGCCACTTCATTTAATTGCTGGCGGTTCACCATTTTACTGCGCATCTCAGTAAGAAATCCTTCACCTTTATAAGGATAGCGTTTAAAAAGATAATCCGCAGTAACAGCACTAAGCACTGCATCCCCAAGATATTCGAGGCGTTCGTTGTTTTCATCCGCTCCTTCTTTAACAGAACGGTGACTTAAAGCAGTTTGATAAAGAGAGAAATTACCGGGCGATATGCCCAACACATTTTGTAATTGTTTGGCAAATGTTGGCTTAACTGAGGACTGGAAAATTCTTCTGATTAAATTCACAAATGTTAAACTACGTATTTTTTTACAATTACGCAGGCATTGTGCCCACCAAAGCCAAAAGTGTTGCTGAGTGCGGCACGCACAATTCTGTTTTGCGCCTTGTTAAATGTAAAATTAAGATTGGAATCAATTTCCGGGTCATCGGTAAAATGATTGATTGTTGGAGGAATAATATCATGAACAACGCTCTTAATACAAGCTATTGCTTCCACAACACCTGCAGCTCCAAGACAGTGACCCGTCATAGATTTGGTGGAACTAATATTGAGTTTGTAAGCCTGTTCACCAAACACATTAACAATGGCTTTTACTTCAGCACCATCTCCCAAAGGAGTAGAAGTGCCATGCGTATTTATATAATCAATATCTTCTGGTTGCATTTCGGCATCTTCCAAAGCCGCTTTCATAACATGGAGTGCGCCAAGGCCTTCGGGATGTGGGGCTGTAATATGATAAGCATCTGCCGTGGCACCTGCTCCTGCTAATTCGCAATATATTTTAGCGCCTCGAGCTTTTGCATGCTCTAATTTTTCCAATACAAGAATGCCACTGGCTTCTCCCATTACAAAACCATCCCTGTCTTTATCATAAGGACGACTTGCAGTTTTGGGGTCATCATTACGCTCACTCAAAGCCTTCATGGAAACAAAGCCGCCCATACCCGCTTCATTTACTGCGGACTCACTTCCGCCTGCTAATATTATATCAGCTTTTCCCAGCCTTAATAAATTAAAGGCTTCCATAATTGCATTGCTGCTGGTAGCGCATGCACTCACTACAGCGAAGTTTGGTCCTCTGAGATTATGGCGTATTGATATTTGACCGGCAGCGATATCCAATATCATTTTTGGAATGAAGAAGGGACTAAAACGGGGAGTACCATCGCCTCTTGCAAAATCTATAACTTCCTGCTGGAAAGTTCGTACGCCGCCTATACCACTTCCAAAAACAACACCAGCTCTGTCAGGATTAATATTCTCCCTATGTAAGCCGGCATCAGCTAAAGCCTGGTCACTAACAACGAGAGCAAACTGTGTAAATCGATCTATTTTTCGCGCCTCTTTACGGTCAAGAAATTGGGTGGCATCAAATCCTTTTACTTCACAGGCAAAACGGGTCTTAAATTTTGATGCATCATATTGAGTGATGTAATCAGCACCGGAAACGCCAGCAATAAGATTATCCCAGAAATCGTCTAAATTATTTCCTATAGGTGAAATTATTCCAATACCCGTTACAACTACTCTGCTTATCTCCATATAGCATCGCCTTAGATTGAAGTAATAAAATCCGCCGGCAAGAGCAAATTGCTTCTTTTTGGCGGATTCATTTTGTGGTATCTTAAAAGAGGACTTTTATTTTGCGTGCTCTTCAAGGTAAGTTACAGCCTGGCCAACTGTGGTGATTGTTTCTGCCTGTTCATCAGGAATGGAAATATTAAATTCTTTTTCGAATTCCATGATTAGCTCTACTGTATCCAGAGAATCAGCTCCTAAATCATTGGTGAAAGAAGCTTCGTTGGTTACTTCTGCTTCATCTACTCCTAATTTGTCAACAATGATCTTTTTAACTCTTGTGGCGATGTCTGACATTGTTTTAAAGTTTTGTTGTGGGTGCAAAAATATAATTTTTGGACAATTGGCAATGAGTTACTTGTTTTTTGTTTGGAAGGTATAATGCCACTTCACAAGATAAAAAAGGAATAATTATAGTAAAACTTTTATTTTTTTAAAAATGATACTAAATTGAAGCCTCTTTATCCCCCGAATATGGCAGTAAAAATTATAGATCACGGCAGTAAAGAATATAAGCAGATGGTTGATTTACGCTACAGTATGCTACGAAAACCATTGGGCCTTTCTTTTTCAGAAGAAGAAATAAACGAAGAGAAAAATAATATTCACATAGGCTGTTTTGATGATGATAAATTAGAGGGTTGTTGCATGCTTGTTCCAAAAGACAGTAATACTATTCAATTAAGGCAAATGGCTGTAATATCCGGCTTACAGGGCAAAGGAATAGGACATGTGTTAATGCAGTTTGCTGAAAATATTGCGAGAGACAGAGGGTACAAAAAACTAATTATGCATGCAAGAAAAACTGCGATTGGATTTTATGAAAAACTCGGATATAATAAAGTAGGCAACGAATTTCTTGAAGTTACCATACCGCATTATATAATGGAAAAGGATCTGTAAATCTTTCTCTCATTATTTTGAATTAATCTTTTCATGTATCAGTGTTCTGAGATTATGCTTGAAATCATCATTCATGTTGTCTTTTGGCAATAGAAAAAATGATTTGGCAGAAAAATAAAAATGAAAAAAATTGGGGCTTTCAAAAAATTTTACAAACTGCCGCCATTCCCATTCTACATACCCTCTTTTGTTTTGCAGTGTAATAATGTTTTTGCCAAAATCAACAATAAAACTGTCTTTAAATGTTTCAGATTTTCTATAAATACTGTTGGGCAGTATAAACCAGAATGAAGCAATAAAAAGAAGCCAGATAAAAGAACCCAGCAAAAATGGTTCAGGATGTATTTTGCCAATGATATATAAAACGGCTGATAGAATGTCAAACACTATTATCAGGATAAGAAATATTCTTATTTCGCGCTGCCATATAAAATGATAACGAAGTGCCTGTAATACCTTCTTTTTGTCGTACGTAAAGCTTAACCGCATTAATTCTGTTCCTTTTTTGCGGCAAAAGTAAGGATATTCTGCAAGGCTGTTTTACTTTGATAAATAAAGAAAAGCCGTATCCCTAATGAAGTGCAGCGCGTAAAAAGATGATTAACCTGTAAAATTTGGTACGAAAAAACCACTCTTAAAAACTATCATTTTTTTAAACCAATTTCCCTTAACCGCTCATCAAGGTATTCACCTGCAGTTGCATCAGGATAAGCTTTGCGGTGATTTTCATCTATGCAGCTTTCCAAACAGGCCAGGCTCATTTCGCTTCTCGGGTGCATGAAAAAGGGCATTGAAAACCTGCTTGTATGCCATAATTCTCTGGGTGGATTTACCACACGATGCGTTGTACTGCGCAATTTATCGTTGGTTAACCGCTGAAGCATATCACCAACATTCACTACAATTTGCTCAGGCAAAGAAGTTACATTCACCCATTGGCCCTGTGTTGTTAATATTTGCAAACCATCTGCTGAAGCACCAACCAATAATGTTATCAAATTAATGTCTTCATGTTGCTCTGCTCTTATGGCGCTTTTAGGTTCTTGTGTAATAGGCGGATAGTGTATGCAACGCAAAATTGAATTGCCATTTTTAAGATGTGGTTCAAAATAATTTTCATCCAATCCTAGCTAAAGCGCAATAGCCTGCAACAGCGCTCTGCCACTCTTCTTAAAGTTTCTGTAAGCAGAAAATAATGTTGGGTTGAATTGCGGAATCTCTGTCACTGTAACATTATCGGGATATTCTGATTTTATCGGGTCATTATCTTCAACAGTTTGGCCGTATTGAAAAAATTCTTTCAGATCAGGAGCATCGCTGCCTTTTGCATGTTCACGGCCAAAGCTTGTGTAGCCGCGTTGCCCGGCTAATCCCGGAACTTCATACTTCAACTTTTTTTCAAGTGGCAATGCAAAAAAGTTTTGCACGTATTCATACAATTCAGCAATCAGTTTATCAGGTATGGCGTGATTTTTTACAGATACAAATCCTACATCTTCATATGCTTCTCCTAACTTTTTTACAAAAGCGGCTTTTTTATCAGCATCCCCATTTAAAAAATCAGACAGGTCAACAACTGGTATAGACATGATAAGTAAAATTTTAGTTAGAAAAATTTGTAAGAGCAGGCAAAATAACAAAAGATGTGAAAATGATACATGGTAATTGATAAACAGGAGAAGTAATTTTTTTGTACTCAGCTTTTGATATACTTATTAAACTTCGCTTGCGTCGCACTCTTGTACTTGAGATTGTGAATCATCAATTGCAAATCCTTGAAAAAATTCGTTTAATATTTATAACTCAAAAAATCATCACGATATAAAAAACAAAACCCGCTTGTGTTTACAAACGGGCTTCACGATTTTTTTAAAGCTTATTATTTTTTAGTTTCCATATTCACTTAAAAACTTAATCCGCATAATTTTTAGTCGCTCCCAGTCGTAACCGCTGTTTGCAAGTTCTTCCTGGGCTACCTGTAATGAAGACGTTTCACAGCTTTTGAAGTAATCCATAATTTCATCCTGTTCATCTTCATCGAGCATATCATCAATTGCATAACCAAGATTAAGTTTTGTGCCACTTGCTACAATTGTTTCCATTTCTTCAAGTAATGCATCCAGACGCAGATCTTTGTTGTGGGCAATTGTTTCAAGCGGTATCTTTTTATCAACATTCTGAATAATGTAAATCTTGTTGCTGCTTTTGTTGGCAACGCTCCTCATTACAAAATCATCCGGTTTTTCTATTTCATTTTCCTCAACATAATTTCCAATTAACTCAACAAAAGGTTTACCAAATTTTATAGCTTTTCCTTTGCTTACGCCCTGGCATTTTTCCAGCTCCTGCAAGGTGGTAGGATACATGGTAGCCATATCCTGCAATGAAGATTCGAGGAAGACCACAAAGGGAGGCAATCCTTTTTTCTTTGCTTCTTTATGACGCAGATCTTTCAGCATTTCAAATAACCTTTCGTCTGCTGCTGCACCTGCAGAAGCGCCACCTTCATTTTCCTCATCATCTTCATTTGCATCTTCAAACAAATTATTAAGAACAATTTTGAATGAAGTTGGCTTCTTCAGAAACTTAGCACCTTTTTCTGTGAATTTCAGTAATCCATATTCTTCGATATCCTTTCTAATAAGATTTTCAAGAAGCATCTGTCGTATAAGACTGTTCCAGAAATGATCATCTTTTTCTTCCCTGCCAATACCAAACACATCCAATCCCTGGTGACGAAACATGGTTATCTGCGGCGTAAGTTTACCCATTATAATGTTTACTACATATTCAGCCGTGAAACGTTCATCCAAAGCTTTTATTACTTTCAAAATTTTTACGGCTTCGTCTTTGGTTTCTATTTTTTCTTTAGGATGCAAGCAATTGTCGCAATTACCACAATTATCCTTTTCCAAATGCTCACCAAAATAATGCAGCAATATTTTGCGGCGGCAAACAGAACTCTCTGCAAAGGCTACCGTTTCATTGATCAATTGTGCACCGATTTCTCTTTCGGTAAGTGGCTTGTCACGCATCAAATGTTCAAGCTTGGAAACATCTTTATGGGAATAATACAATATGCATTTCCCTTCCAGGCCATCACGCCCTGCACGCCCTGTTTCCTGGTAATAATTTTCAACTGATTTAGGAATGTTATAATGAATTACAAACCTGATGTCTGGTTTATCAATACCCATTCCAAATGCAATGGTTGCTACAATTACTTGTACATCTTCATTCAAAAACATATCCTGTCTTTCAGACCTTAATTTAGAATCCAGGCCGGCATGATATGCTACTGCTTTAATATTATTGGCAACAAGTAATTCTGCAAGCTCTTCTGTTGTTTTACGGTTAAGTGTATAAATAATTCCGCTTTTACCCATGTTTTGGGAAATGAAGCGTACAATACTTTTTACGGTCTGATCTTTCTTGATCTTAGGCTGTATTTCATAGTAGAGATTAGGCCTGTTAAAAGAAGAGATAAAAATATTAGGATTTCGCAATCCCAGATTTCTTACAATATCACTCTGCACTTTTGGAGTAGCTGTAGCTGTCAAGGCAACGACAGGAATATCAGGATTAATGATATCCATCATTTCACGTAGCCTTCTGTATTCAGGCCTGAAATCATGACCCCATTCTGATATACAGTGCGCTTCATCCACAGCAAAAAATGAAATCTTCAGGTCGCTAAAAAAATCAAGGTTTTCCTGCTTGGTAAGTGTTTCCGGAGCTACATACAATAGTTTGGTTTTGCCTGTTAACAAATCATCTTTTACTTCTTTAATCTGTGCTTTGTTTAATGAAGAATTTAAGAAGTGTGCCACATCATCTTTTTCGCTGTAGCTTCTTACAAGGTCAACCTGGTTTTTCATCAAAGCGATAAGCGGGCTAACAATTATAGCGCAGCCATCCATTATCATAGCGGGTAACTGGTAGCACAAACTTTTACCGCCGCCAGTTGGCATAATCACAAAAGTATCATGCCCGTTTAAAAGGCTATGAATCGCCTTTTCCTGCCCACCCTTAAATTGTTCAAATCCAAAATGTGTTTGAAGTCCGCCGTGTATATCGTGGTTATGCGGAGAGCCATCGGTCTTTTTTACTGATGTTTTTCTTGAAGTTGGTTTAGCAATTTTTTTTATTGTTCTTGTTGTTCTTTTAGTAATGGTTCCCATTGTTTACTAATGTTTCCTTCCCTAAATTGGGTTTTAATAATTCTAATAAGATACTGCATTTTTAACCGGTCACATAATTAAAAATTAACTGGATTCCGGAATTTATTCATAGTTGAGTCAAAAGGATTATGAATTAGCAGCTTTAGCGAAGTTAACTCTCAAATCTTTTAATAAAAAATCCATTGTTGTTAAAGTTTACCTTTGCGCCCGATGGATAACCAAATAAAAAATTCTGCGTTGCGCACATTAGAACTGGAAGCAGAATCAATTGCCGGCTTAAAAAAATTTGTTGACGAAAGTTTTGAAAAAACTGTAGAAATCATTCACCAATCAAAGGGAAGAGTTGTTATTGCCGGCATAGGAAAAAGTGCCATAGTTGGGCAAAAAATTGTTGCTACCCTTAATTCTACCGGCACTCCGGCATTATTTATGCATGCTGCGGACGCAATACACGGAGATATTGGAATGGTTCAAAAAGATGACACTGTAATTATCATCAGTAAAAGTGGTGAGAGTCCTGAAATAAAAGTTTTGGTTCCGCTCATTAAAAGTTTTGGTAATCCTCTCATTGGAATATGTGGTAATAAAAATTCGCTCTTGGCAAAAGAGGCTAACTTTTTTTTAAATACAACAGTGGAAAAAGAAGCATGTCCCCATAATCTCGCACCTACTTCCAGCACAACAGCGCAAATGGTGATGGGAGATGCACTTGCAGTTTGCCTCATGGAACTAAATGAATTTACAGGTAAGGATTTTGCACGTTATCATCCCGGTGGTAATCTTGGCAAAAGATTATATTTAAAGGTGGATGATGTGTATAAACTAAATGAAAAGCCTTCTGTTTTTGCGGAGGCAACATTAAAAGATGTGATAATTGAAATAAGTAAAGGCAGACTCGGTGCCACCGCTGTAGTTGATAATAACGGAAAAGTTACAGGCATTGTAACTGATGGCGATGTAAGAAGAATGCTGGAAAGAACAAGTGATGTAAACAATATAAAAGCCACAGATATCACAACGCATAATCCTAAAACAATTCAGCCTGAACTTCTCGCTGTTCAGGCATTTGAAATGCTTAAACAATTTGATATAAACCAATTGATAATTGCTGATTCAAATGGTATTTATCTTGGTATCATACATTTGCATGATTTAATAAGAGAAGGAATATTTTAAAGCATTGAGAATGAATAAAAATTATTATGCAGCTATTTTAGCTGGTGGAATAGGAAGCAGATTTTGGCCTCAAAGCCGTACATCGTATCCAAAACAATTTCTTGATATTCTTAATACCGGTAAAACACTTATACAATCTACATTTGAACGTTATGCATCATTTCTTCCTCCTGAAAATATCCTTGTTATCACTGTGGAAGAATATGTAGATATTGTAAAAGAGCAATTACCCGATATAGATGCAGCCAATATTCTTGCTGAGCCAAGTCGCAAAAATACAGCGCCATGCATTGCTTATGTTGCTTTTAAATTAATTCAAAAAAATCCTGAAGCATCGCTTATTGTGGCGCCCAGTGATCATTTGGTTTTAGATAATGATGGATTTGAAAAAGTAGCAGTAAAAGGTTTGGAATTTGCAGCACACATGAAAGCCCTGGTTACACTTGGCATAAATCCGACCTATCCCAATACCGGATATGGTTATATTCAACATGAATCCATGGCTGTGGCTGATAACATTTTTAAAGTGAAAACATTTACTGAAAAACCGAATATAGAACTTGCTCGCACTTTTATTTCCAGTGGCGATTTTCTATGGAACGCAGGTATTTTTATATGGCAGGTAAAAGACTTCCTTAGAGCATTTGAACTATACCAAACAGAAATGTATGAAGTGTTTGCTGCCGGGCAACAATATTTTAACACCCTGGAAGAACAAAAGGCATTGACACGTATCTATCCATTGTGTACAAATATTTCCATTGATTATGCGGTAATGGAAAAAGCAAACAATGTTTATGTTATTCCCTCTTCTTTTGGATGGAGCGATCTCGGCACATGGAACAGCGCTTATGAAAATCTCGAAAAAGATTATTTGGGTAATGCAGTGGCAGGAGATAATGTAATGATTATAGATGCTACAAGATGCATGGTATCTGCATCACACAATAAATTACTTGTACTGCAGGGCCTCGATGATTTTATTGTTGTAGATACAGAAGATGTTTTGCTCATTTGTAAAAAGGACAAAGAACAACAAATAAAAGAATATGTTGCAGAAGTAAAACGCAACAAAGGTGATAAATACTTGTAGCTGGAATTTAATCCCAGCTACAAGTAGTAATAATTGCATGTTTAAATGCTTCGTCGTCCTCCGATCAAAGAGAGCAGGAATAATACCAGAAAAATAAAAAACAGCACTTTAGCTATACCTGCGGCGCTCGCGGCAATACCTCCAAATCCAAATATCCCTGCTACAATCGCAATGACCAGAAAAATAATCGTCCAGCGTAACATAGGTTTTGCGTTTAAAAGTGATACGGACAAATTAACTTTATTAGTAAGTCATAAATTATGCCAACTATCCATCTTTTTATAAGGATTTACTATTTTTACGATAGTGATATTTGCCGCTTCGATTTTAGTTTTTACAAAATTTTATAATGATTAAAACAAGAACAGTTATTACTGGCACAGGCTCTTATATTCCATTGGAAACAAAAACCAACAATGATTTTGTTGTACACAATTTCTACGGAGATGATTATAAACCTATTAATTCACCTTCCGTTGAATTAGTTAAAAAATTTAAACTCATTACAGGCATTGAAGAACGACGTTATGCGCCTTCAAATTTAAATACATCAGATATTGGTGCTATTGCCGCAAGGCTTGCAATTGAAGATGCAAACGTTAATCCTGAAACACTCGACCAGATTATTGTGGCACACAATTTTGGCAATGTTATAAAAAATACCATACAAACCGATACGGTGCCCTCCTTAGCAGCCAGAATAAAAAATAGTTTGGGTATCAAAAATCCCAATTGTGTAGGCTATGATGTTTTATTTGGTTGCCCTGGATGGTTGCAGGGTGTTATACAGGCAGATGCATTTTTTAAAGCAGGCATTGCCAAAAAAATTCTTGTAATAGGTACAGAAACATTGAGCCGGGTAATTGATGTGTATGATCGTGACAGCATGATTTTTAGTGACGGTGCCGGCGCATCAGTATTAGAAGCAATAGATGGCGATGAAAGCAGCAGCGGTATTTTAGCAACAGCAGCACAATCGTATTCTCTTGAGGAAACTTACTACATTAATATGGGTAAGTCTAATTTTCCAAATTCTGATCCTAATATAAGATATATAAAAATGAAAGGCCGAAAGGTATATGAGTTTGCAATAACATATGTACCTGTAGCTATGAAAACCTGCCTTGAAAAAAGTGGTGTACAAATTACTGATCTTAAAAAAATTTTTATTCACCAGGCCAATGAGAAAATGGATGTGGCTATTATAAAAACATTGTATCACTTATTTGGTATAAACAGCGTTCCCGAAAATATTATGCCTATGAATATCCGGGAATTGGGCAACAGTTCTGTTGCTACTATTCCTACTTTGTTGGACATGGTGCGCAAAGGTCAGTTGCCCGATCATCAACTGGAAAAAGGAGATATTATTTTATTCGCTTCAATAGGTGCGGGTATGAATATTAATGCTGCATGTTACAGAGTATAAAGATATTATGAGTTGCAAGTTTTGAGTCACGAGTTACAAGAAAAAAATTGCTCGAAGCTTACCACTCATAGCTTTACTACCACCATTAAAGATGGTTTAAAAAATAAAATCCTGTATAATCGTAACCTTTATAATCGTTGGATAGTATTAATTTCAATGCACCAACAAAATGAGGATTGCTTTGTCAAATGAAAAGCACATTGTTTACAATGTTTTTTCATTAATGACAAACGAACTGATGTATGAATGCAGAACAACAACGACTAAGAGTAAACGCAGCAAAAAAAATTCCCCTAGAACAATGGGGACCCTATATCTCAGAAAGGCAATGGGGAACAGTGCGTGAAGATTATAGCGAGAACAGTGACGCATGGAATTATTTCCCATTCAATCATGCGCATAGCCGTGCTTATCGCTGGGGTGAAGACGGGCTGGCAGGCATTTCAGATTTTTTTCAAAACCTTTGTTTTTCCATTGCACTCTGGAATGGAAAAGATTCTATCCTCAAAGAAAGATTATTTGGTCTTGGCAACTATCAGGGCAATCATGGTGAAGATGTGAAAGAACTTTACTACTATTTAGATAATCTCCCATCACATTATTATATGCAATTCCTGTATAAATATCCTCAACAGGAATTTCCTTATCAAAAAATAATTGAAGAAAACCGGAAACGTTCAAAACATGAACCCGAATATGAAATATTAGATACAGGTGTTTTCGATGACAATAAATATTTTGATGTTTATGTGACCTATGCAAAATACAGCAAGCGTGATATTGGCATTAAGATAGAGATCATTAATCGTGGCAAGGCGGCTGCACCCATAACAGTTTTACCAACTTTATGGTTTTATAATCGCTGGCAATTTGGTGGTGTTGATAAAAAGCCTGTTATACGATATATAAACGAAAACACGGTAAAGGCAACACATGAAAGGCTTGGTCAATATTATCTCTATTTCTTAAAAGCGAATGATTGCCTCTTTACAGAAAATGAAACCAATAATGAAAAACTTTTTAGTACGCCTAACATAACTCCTTTTGTAAAAGACGCTTTTCATGATGCCATTATTGAACAAAAAAACATTAATGAATTACGCCGGAAAAAATCAGGCACTAAATTCTCACCAATATATAATTTAAAAATTGCCGGTGGTAGCAGTAAAATACTTCATTTAAGATTGAGTGATGTGCTGATGGATGTTCCTTTTCCCAAAGGATTCAATAATATTTTTACTCAGCGCAAGCAGGAAGCTGATGATTTTTATGCCGAGACATTACCACAAAATATTTCAGACGATTTGAAAAATATACAACGCCAGGCATTGGCAGGTTTGCTATGGAGCAAACAATATTATCATTATGATATAGAGCGATGGATTTCAACCAGTGATGGAGTTGCACCATTAAGTGAGCAGCGAAAACATGGGCGTAATCATGAATGGCTTCATTTAAAAAACCAGGATATTATATTAATGCCCGACAAATGGGAATACCCGTGGTATGCCGCATGGGATCTCGCCTTTCATACAATCTCCATGGCTATGGTTGACCCGTCTTTTGCAAAACATCAGCTTATTCTGATTATGCGGGAATGGTATATGAAACCTGATGGTCAATTGCCTGCTTATGAATGGAACTTTAGTGATGTAAATCCTCCTGTACATGCATGGGCTGCACTGCAGGTGTATCACATAGAAAAAAGGCGAACAGGCAAGGAGGATATTGCTTTTCTTAAGCGCATATTTCAAAAGCAAATTATCAATTTCACATGGTGGATTAACCGTAAAGACACTAATGGCAACAACATTTTTGAAGGAGGTTTTCTTGGGCTTGATAATATAGGTGTATTTAACCGCAGTATTCAACTGCATAGTGAAATGGAACTTGAGCAAGCTGATGGTACAAGCTGGATGGGTATGTATGCATTAAACCTAATGGATATGGCAATTGAAATTGCTATGCATGATATTTCTTTTGAAGATACGGCAACCAAATTCTTTGAACATTTTGTATTGATAGCCGAGGCATTAAATGAAATGGGTTTGTGGAATAATGAAGACAAATTCTTTTATGATATACTTATGGCACCGGGCACTGCTCCCGTCCAGTTGCGCATACAATCCATTGTTGGCTTAACTTCTCTCTTTGCTGTATCAGTGATTGAAAAAAAAGTGTTGCAAAAACTTGAAGATTTTACCAAACGAATAACATGGTTTGAAAACTATCGTTTAAAAAATAACAAATACTGGCCCAATGAAGAAAAAGTTGACGGAGAAAAAATATTGTTATCGCTTATTCCAAAAGAACGGCTAATTGCATTACTTGAAAGACTATTAAGTGAAACAGAATTTCTTTCTGATGGCGGCATACGCGCTTTATCAAAGTATCATGAAAAGCATCCTTACTCGGTAAATCTTGAGGGCAACACATATTCCATTCAATATGATCCCGGCGATTCCACCTCCGATTTTTTTGGTGGCAACAGCAACTGGCGCGGTCCTGTATGGATGCCCATTAATTATCTTATTATTCAAAGCATAAAAAAATATGGTGAGTTTTACGATGGCTCACTCAGTATAGAATATCCAACAGGTTCCGGTCAATTTATGGAGTTAAGTGAAGTGGCTTATGAATTAATCAAACGCATTACCAGCTTGTTTGAACTTAGTGAACAAAATCACCGGCGGTTACATGGTGAAGAAAACTGGTTTTATAGTCGCCCTGAAAACAAAGGGCTTGTTCTTTTCTACGAATATTTTCACGGTGATACAGGCCACGGTCTTGGCGCAGCACATCAAACAGGATGGACAGCATTAATCGCCGAACTGATCAATGAAATTTCAGAGAAATTACCCGCTGTTGAGAAACAACCTGTAATGCAGGAAGAAGAAGAGGAATGATTAAACTGAATAAGCTACGAGTTATGACCCTAAGTTATGAGTTACGAGAAAACCAACTTGTAGCTCATAGCCATTTGCTGATAGCTAATTACTTATTTGCTCGTAGTTAATTACTCATAGCTTTCCTCAATAACAACTATGGAATACTACTCTGTAGTTTTTCCGCTATCGCTTCTTCCAGACTGTCAGGAATATCTACTGCTTCATCTCCTATTGCGGCCAACCGGCCTAATGCAGAATCCCATGTAAAAACATATTCTTCACTTCCATTATAACTTACAAGGAATCTTGTTTCTGTATTGAATTCGTAAGGGGTAGCTCTTACTAAATAAGGTAAACCATCTACTACCAATTCAAAATTTTGTGTTTCCATTATTCATTTGTTTTGGGTTTACACATTAAAAAATGTCTCGTAAAAAAATTATGCCAGCTACTATACAAAGTTGGTCACCTTTAAAACAATTAACAGCGAGCCATGGGAATGATACAGAGAAAAGTTTTTTAGATGCACATATGCCGTATTACAATTAGGTTTCTTATATACTTATTTGGCAGCGCTATTTATATTTAATTTTTAAGCACGCAAGAATCACACTTTGGTTATTATCCAACTCAAAACCAACTCATCAAATATTTTAGCATGAATAAATAATGGCTTAATTCCATTTTTTTTAAAAACAAATGGTAGCTGCAATTCATCAGTAGTAGAAACAATAGGGCCTTTGAGCTGCATATGTTTTTTAAAGTCCATTTCACCCAAACTATACCATTTAAACACAGCTTCTTTTGCACTCCACATTACAGTTAATAAATGCAAAGAAGATAAGCCAGCAGCAGATGCGCCTAAATAAAACAAATCATTTTTATGCATAAACTTATGCATGATCTTTTCAATTTTGTCTGATGATTTTTCAATATCCATACCCACACGATGATTACTGCTTACCAAAGCAGCAGCATAATCGCCACAATGTGAAACAGAAAAATGATATTGCTCATTGGGAAGATATGGCTTGCGGGTATCTGCAATCAAAATTTCTTCGTACGGAAAATCAGGAAATAAATGTTTTAGCAAATAGCGGGCTGCAAGATGCTGCAACCTTTTATGCGGATGTGTAATTTCTCTTCGTAACGGCACATGCTCCAAAAAAAAATTTTCCTGTTCTTCTATTTTCCAGATAGCGAGCTTTGTGCTTTCGTTAATATTATGTTGATAAAACAAAGCCAATTTTATATTTACGATTTTTAGATTGCAGCCGCTTAATAAATCGTAAAAATAATTATTAGTAGCGCAGAGATTTACGATTTATTTGCGGAATATTTATTCTTTATCATTATTACGCAACGGAGTTTATTTGCTGAACAAAGAACAAGTGCGTAAAAGTGAGTGACACAACGGAAGATGAAAAGAGATAGAAAGCTAGTTACATAAAAAATTAGCAATTGGCAATAAGCAGAAAATCGTAAATCGTAAATCATAAAATCGTAAATCGTTATGATTCTTTCTGACAAACACATTCTTCAGGAAATGGAAAAAGGGACTATTAAGATTGAACCTTATTCACGTGCAAACCTTGGCAGTAATAGCTATGACGTGCATTTGGGCAAGTGGCTCGCTACTTACAGGGAACATATACTCGATGCAAAAAAACATAATGAGATTGAATACTTTGAAATACCGGAGGAAGGCTTTGTTTTGTACCCACATATTTTTTATCTCGGCGCAACCGATGAGTATACGGAAACACATGCGCATGTTCCTTTTCTTGAAGGTAAATCATCTACAGGCCGGCTTGGGATTGATATTCATGCTACTGCGGGCAAAGGCGATGTTGGTTTTTGCGGTCACTGGACGCTGGAAATTTCTGTGAAGCAGCCCGTAAAAGTGTATAAAGGCATGCCTGTTGGTCAATTGATTTACTTTCCTGTTGATGGAGAAATAGAAATAAAATACAATCAGAAAAAAGATGCAAAATATAGTGGGCAGGCAGAAAAGCCTGTTGAGAGTATGATGTGGAAGAATAAATTCTAAGATTTTTTCGTCTTATCCTTAAGCGGTCTGTCTTTTTGGTTTTGTTCTTTTACTTTCTCATCGGTAACTGCATCTTCTATAGAATGTGTTTTTTTTAAGTCCTCTTCTTTTTTTGCAGCTTCTGACATTTTAATGTAGAAATTTTTCAACACCTCTAATTCCTTTTCGGTAAGATCTTCACTGTCTATTAACCTGTTGCTTGCATTTTTATTGGCCGCGATAAGTTCATTAAGCTTTATTTGTAAAGCAAGTGTGTCCTTATTTTGTGTTTGCTGAATAAGAAATACCATCAAAAAGGTGATAATAGTTGTACCCGTATTAATTACCAATTGCCATGTATCGGAATAATTAAAGAGAGGTCCGGTAATGCACCATATGATTACAATAAGGAAAGCAACAATAAAAGCCCATGGGCTGCCGGTTATCCTGGTAACCCTTGTAGAGAACCTGTCAAAAATTTCAAGCAAACCTTTTTTATTCTTTTTCACATCAGGTGTGTCCTTTTTATTCTTTTCCATAATTGTGTGTTTTAATTGTTGAACTATTACAGATAATACAAATAGCATGCAACAACCTGCCTGTTGGGAGACAAGCAATAAATTATCTTTATTCGTGTAAATAAGTACTTATGAAAAATTTAATTATTTTATTTTTTTCATTTTTTGTTTCACTGTTTTCTTACGCGCAAAAAGATTCTGCTTCTTTGGTAAAGGAGATTCAGGAATTCAGGGAAAATTTAAATAAGGAATACAAGGACTCAACGGAATCCCCGCTATCAAAAGAAGAAAGAGAAGCTTTCAAACAAATTAATTTCTTTCCTGTCAACCCTGCAATGTGTTGTAGCAGGAAAGTTTGTAAGAACACCAAAATGAAAAAATTTTTGCTATGCCTACATCAGGAAAAATAAAAAAAGATTATGTGAAGTATGGAGAAGTTTTGTTTTCATTAAAGAAGAAACAATATAAGCTGAATGTTTATCAATCCATTGATCTTTTAAATAACAGAAAATACAGAGGTTATCTTTTTATTCCTTTCAGGGATGCTACCAGCGGAAAAGAGACTTATGGAGGCGGACGATATATTGATCTTACTATTCCAAAAACTGATACCCTTATTATCAATTTTAATTTTGCTTATCATCCTTATTGTGCCTATACAGAAGGTTACAATTGCCCTATTCCACCAAGAGAAAATTATTTGCCTATAAAAGTAGAAGCAGGAGTAAGGTTTTAATTTTACGATTTTTCAAACACGAATTACACGAATTACCACGAATATTTTACAGCTTGAATTGACGAATTACTATTATAAATTTATTACTATTTCTTATTGCTAATTGCTTGTTGCCCTCATAAATTTTTCTCCTTAACCGGCATCACAAAACGGTATCCAACTCCTTTTATTGTAAGTATCTCCAAAGCAGGATCTGATTTTAAATAGCTCCGCAGTTTGGTAATATAAACATCAAGATTTCGGCTATTAAAGAATGAATCATCACCCCAGATAGCGTTAAGCATTTGTCTTCTGTCAATTATATTGTTCCTTTTTTGCCAGAAATATTTTAGCAGTTCACTTTCACGGTAAGATAATTTTCGTTCTTCATTACCAAATATTAATACCTGCCTGTTGAGGTTGAATTGATAATTACCAATTTCTATTATATTCGAAGTTATTGATATCGTATTATCTTTCTTTATACGCAAAGCGTTCTCTATTCTTACAATTAACTCTTCCATACTAAATGGTTTGCGTATATAATCATTGCCTCCAGTTTTAAAACCTTTTACCACATCTTCTGTTTGTGCTTTCGCAGTAAGAAAAATTATTGGAATATCATCATTAACAGCACGAATATCTTCTGCTAACTCAAAACCATTGCGATGAGGAAGCATAATATCGAGCACACAAATATCCGGCTGATTATTTTTAAACGCCTTCATTACCATGGCTCCATCTGTTTCCATCGCCACATGAAAGCCGCGTCCCTCAAGGGTTTCCTTTACTATCTTTCCAAGAAACAATTCATCTTCAACATATAAAACTTTTATTCTGCTCATAATTTGTTTTTCTTTCTAACAGGGATTTCAATTTTTCTTATTACACGATGTTCATCAAAACGTACTATAGGTGCTTCTTCAAGAGGAAATTTAATTATAAACTCACTTCCTTTATCCAACTCGCTTTCAACATGAATAAAACCCTGGTGTCGCATAATAATATTGCGCACATAACTCAAACCCAAACCATAGCCTTTGGTGTTATGCCTGTCGCTGCCGGGAACACGAAAAAATTTATCAAATATTCTCCCCTTGTATTCTGGAGGAATGCCTATGCCATTATCTTTAACACTTATTGTTATTATGTTATCGCTCTTTTGTAAAAGCACTTTAATATCAATTTTTTCTTTGCTGTATTTTAAAGCATTGTCTAAAAGGTTATATAATACACTTGTGAAGTGAAGTTTATCCGCGTGCACTGTAAAAATCCCTGTCTGCCGACAGGCAGGATTTTCATCTGTAAGCAATTCAATATTTGCATTCAGTTTGTCTGTTTGCAGCTTCATGCTGTTGATTACTTCTACCACGAGTTGTTTCAGATCAAACCATTCTTTGCTCAATTGTATTTCTTTATTTTCAAACATGGACAATCGCAGCACTTTATCTACAAGTAAAGACAGGCGTTGCAATTCAGAAGCCGATATATCCAAATATTCTTTTGTTCTTTCGGGATTTTGTATTGCATTGAAATTGCGTAATGCTTCAATGGCAACATTAACAGTTGCGATTGGCGTTTTTAATTCATGTGTAATGTTACTGATGAATTCATTCTTCATCCCGGCAAGCTTTCGCTGCACAAGTAAATTGCGATATAGAAAAACAAAGGATAAAATTGTTATTGCGATTAGCAGCAATGAAACAAGGATGGGAAATTTTATTTGACTAACTATATATTGAAACGGATTGGCAAAGTCTGCCTGGTAAGCATGAGCATTTGAGAGACCTACAAAAGTAAAATTGGTTTTTAATTCATCAGGCTTTACCGAATTTCTTAATTCATTTTCTTTTCCTGCAACAACTGTTATGATAAAAGGAATGTCAATATTATTCTTCTTTAGCTCTGACTTGTATGCAGAATCTATTTTCTTTACCGGAAGTGAATCATTGATCTTTTTATTTGTTGAAAAATATTGAATGATGCGTGGAGGTGCGCCTTCAGGCGGGAAAGGCATATCAAAAGAATCTTCTTTTCTTATGACCATTGTGCCCCCCATGTTTTTACCGGGAAAGCCATCGGGATGAACTTCGTCGCCAATTGACATAAATATGTGCCGCTCTTTTCCTGACACAGAATCCCTAAAAGTTGAATCAATGATCTTTTCTCTAACGCTGTCAATAATATTAAACGCAAAAAGATTATCAGGCATTCCTTTTTTAAAAAAAGTAGTATCGCTTCTGAAACGCTGCAACTGCAGTCTGTACACTACATCACGGAACAGCACATCAGTTTCTTTTTTCAGGCTTATCCATTCATCTTTATACAGGCGGGTTACCCAGTAGCACTGAAAAGCTGCAATCAGTGCAATCGTACCAATCATAAGTATTTTGGATAATTGTAGTTTGTTCAATTGTATAAGCGATTATATAATTTCTGTTATTAACATTAAAGCTGTGAACCTGAAGTCGTGAGCTATGAGTGAATACAAAAAAATTGCAGCTCAGTTCGTACTTTTTTCTTCTGCACAAAAATATACAAACATTTATGCTGTAAATAATGCATTAACCTTAATTAACCTTAAAGCAAGATTGCTTAACGAACACTGTGTTTAGTTTTGATACAACAAAAAATAAAACAGTATGAAACATTTTTTTGTCTCCTTATTAATATTCGCAAGCGCTGAAATTGCAAAAGCACAAATACAACAAGGCACGATTATATATGAACGAAAAACAGATTTACACCGCAGAATGGAAGACGAACAAATGAAAGCAATGGTGCCACAGTTCAGAACAGATAAACATGAATTGTTGTTTAGTGACAGCACATCAGTTTACAAAACGGTAACAGAAGATGAAGCGCCTGATCCTTTTAATAATGGAGGAAATCAAATAATGATACGCATTGGTCCCGGAGACAATAATGTAGTTTATAAAAATTTTAAGAATCAACAATTGCTTGAACAAACAGAACTGGGAGACAAAGATTATATAATAGATGATACGATTCATTCTCTGCCATGGAGGTTTGCCGATGAAACAAAAACAATTTTAGCCCACACATGTAAAAAGGCTACAACGAAAACAGAACGTGGCGATGATGTGGTGGCCTGGTATGCAGAAGATATTCCAAGCCCTGCAGGTCCTGAAAATTTTAGCGGCTTACCCGGGGCTATTTTATTAATGAATGTAAACAATGGAGAAATTATTTTTACAGCAATAGAATTAAAAAATGAAATTGATACTAAAGAATTAAAAGAACCGTCAACGGGAAGACATATAACACGAGCAGATTTTGAAAAGAAGATGGATGAATTGTTTGGCCCTCCCACACCGGATGGAAGAAGAGTGGTAAGATTTAGAAATTAATTTTTTTAATTTAGTAATTAAGATAAGCCCTATAGTTTAATGGTATGACTTTATAAATTAAAATACTATTTTTATAAATTAAAATACTATTAATGTTATTTTATTAGCCCAATTATACCGCCATACTTTATATTTTTACTTTTATAGTAATCAGCATTTATAAATTCCAAATATCCTCTAAATGTTTATAGAAAACGTTGATACAACTCAATGTATACCTTCCCTTGATTCTTATGCCGGCTACTGGAACTGGGACATCGCGACTAATACAGAACCTCTAAGCAGCCTGTTTAAAAGAACAGTGGCACGCGAAATTGAATTTTCAGGCAAATCAAGAATTTTAATTGCTCAGATTTTTGAGGAAGATCTTGTTGCAGCGGTGGATCTATTTCAAAAACATAATTCTACTAAAGGAAAAATTCCTTACAAAATAAAACTGCGTTATTGCGAGGACAGTTCAGTGTTATATTTTCTTTGCAAAGGAAGAATTATTGAGTGGGATGAAGACGGTAATCCTTTGCGCATGACGGGCTGCAGTATGGATATAACAGAATTTGCAGAAAATAAAATTGAACTGAATAAGCAAAATGAACCCGATGCAAGAGGGTTGGCACTGGATATTACTAATCAAAAAAACAAAGAGATAGAATTAAAAAAATACAGGGAAGAATTGGAGAAAAGCCAGTTCCTGCTTAATGAAACAGGAAGGATGGCAAAAGTTGGAGGATGGGATTATGATCTTGCCACAGGAACTATCACATGGACCAAAGAGGTATATGAAATTCATGAAGTGCCTATAGATTTTATACCCGATATGCATTTGTTAAGCACGCTTTATTCGGATGACGCGAGGGACATTCTTTATAAATCTATAAACGATGCTGTTGCATATAAAAGAGAATCTGATCATGAATTACTTTCAATCACTTTCACTGGACGCAAAAAATGGGTAAGAGTAATTGGCAAGCCAGTTATTAATGCGAATGGAACTGTTGTAGGTCTTAGGGGAATAGTTCAGGATATTAATGAAAAGAAATTATTGGACATGGAACTGCGGCAGTCAGCCAGTCTTATTAATAACCGGAACCAGGCACTATACAACTTTGCCCATATTGCATCGCATAATTTGCGTACACATGCAGGTAATATTGGATCAATACTTTCTTTAGTTGAAATGAGCGAGGAGCAGGGAGAAAAGGAGGAACTCATAAAAAGTCTCTACCGCATATCATCGGCATTGAATAGCACAATTGATCACCTAAATGATGTAGCTCAAATTCAAACAGGAATCGGTGCTGCAAAAGTTAGTATTCAGTTCAGTGAAATGTATGATAAAATTGTTGACATATTACAACCAACAATCAATGAAACAGGCACAAGCCTCCAGGCAGATTTTTCTGAAGCAACTGAAGTGAAATATATTCCTGCATACCTGGAAAGTATTATGCTTAATCTTTTATCAAATGCAATAAAATACAGGCATCCGGAGCGAAAACCTTTTATAACGGTAAAATCTTTTACAAAAGACAATAAAAATTTTTTAGAGGTAACTGACAACGGATTAGGTATTAACCTTGCAAAACACAAAAACAAATTATTCGGCATGTATAAAACTTTTCACGCACATCCTGATGCAAGGGGAATAGGATTATTTATTACAAAAAACCAGGTAGATGCTTTGGGCGGAAACATAACTGTTGAAAGTGAGCCAGGCAAAGGCACTATTTTCCTCGTCCAGTTCTGATTTTTTTGAGTCAGACAATTGAACACGTGATACTTCCGCTGAATCTAAGGGACTGTCTAGAAAATATTTTTTGAAGTTAGATGCCCCATTCTTCGGCATGATCAACCGATGTTTAAGAAATGAAGTTAAGTCAGATGCTCATTCTTCTGCTTATCATTTCGACGAAAGAAGAAATCTGTTAACTATTTCTATAGACAGCTTCTCAGGCTGACTCTTGTACTGTTAAGCGTCAATCGTAAGCCGTTATCTGATTAACAGTGAATAAAACGCACAAGGAGTAACACAACAGCGTTGTCTGTTACAAAAAAATTTTAAAGAAAAAATTGGCATCCAAAATGTACCAGTATTTTTGCGGTAATATTTGCATTGAAACTAATATTCACTATATTTTTTTTATTATTCCTTGATCAGGTTTTTGGGCAAACAGATAGTTTTCTGCAATCGTTAATTGATAGCGCCAAAGCAAAAGTTTCAAAACCTGCAGCCTCTGCTAAAGACTCGCAAAAGCGGGCGATAAAAGATATTGTTTTAAAGGATACAGCGAAGGCGATAACTTTAAAAAATACGACAAAGGCAGCAGAGCTTTTCTCTGATTCTGCGGCTGGATCCAAAAAATTAAGCATCAACACAATACCTGATTCCGTACAAAAAGATGCAATGACCTCTGTAGCTCCTGTAATTCCTGTCCTGATTCCAAAACCTTTAACATGGCAGGACGACACCGCCTTTGTAAGGTTACTTGCATTACCGGTCGTAAGAGTGAAGGTGCAATTTTTTTTTAAAGAAGGAGATATACATATGCCTCAGCAAAAAGATTATTTATTTTATTTACTCGCAGGTATAGTCCTGTTATTTGCGATTATAAGGCAATTGTTTCCCAAATATTTTCAGAACCTGTTCCGGTTAATGTTCCAGGCGTCGTTTCGTCAAAAGCAAACAAGAGAACAGATGATGCAGCAAATACTGCCATCCTTATTAATGAACATTATATTTGTTTTAGTCAGTGGGTTATTTATTGCATTACTGGCTGAAATACGTGGATGGTTACATATTTCTTTCTGGGGGCTCACATTATATAGCATTGCGCTACTGGCATTCGTTTATATTTTCAAATATCTTGTAATACAATTTATGGGATGGGTTTTTAATGCAAGGGAACAGGCATCTACTTACGGTTTTATTGTATTTCTTATTAATAAGATAATCGGGCTAACCTTACTTCCCCTTTTGTTGTTGCTCGCTTTTTCCCCGGGGTATGTACAAGAAGTGATACTTACGATTGCAGCATGCATTGTTATTTTATTACTGGTATTCAGGTACATTGTTTCGTTAACAATTATTCGTGGGGCACTTAGCATACATCCGTTACATTTTTTTATTTATCTTTGCGGCATTGAACTGATGCCTATGCTTATTATATACAAGGTGATGTTCAGTTACATAGGCAACAGCAATTAATAAAAAAAATTTCAGAATTCAACAGCATGCTAAAGAATGGGTCTCGAAAATCTCCCGGCACTGCAAAACAGACAAGGAGTATATTAATTACCCAACCAAAGCCTGAAAGTGAAAAATCTCCCTACTTCGAGCTTGCCAGGAAATATAATATAGAATTAACGTTTCATCCGTTTATTAAACTGGAGCCAATACCGGCACGGGAATTTCGCAGGCAAAAGATTGATATTGCAAGTTATACGGCTGTTATTTTTACCAGCCGGAATGCTATTGACCATTTTTTCCGTTCTTGTGAAGAAATGAAGGTTAATATCAGTCAGGATACAAAGTACTTCTGCATTACTGAGGCTGTAGCCTTATACCTTCAAAAATTTATCCTATACAGGAAAAGAAAGGTTTTCTATGGGGCTGATGGTACTAATAAAAGCATGTTTGATGTGATTAACAAGCATAAGGAAAATGAAAAATTTCTTTATGTGTGCAGTGAAAATCAGCAAGATAATGATATCGTGAACTGGCTTAAAAATAACCATTGCGAACACCAGTTAGCTTTTATGTACCGTTCGGTAAGTAATGACGTAAAACCGGTAATGGACAAGCAGGAGTTTGATGTAATTTGCTTTTTTACTCCCAGCGGTGTAAAAAGTCTTTTTGATAACTACCCTTCTTTTATGCAAAATGGAACACATATCGGGGCTTTTGGCAATAACACAATTAAGGCCATTGAAGAGGCTGGTCTCAATGTGGAAATTAAAGCTCCCGCTCCTCATACACCCAGTATGATTGCCGCCTTGGACCTCTTTTTATCAGACCGAAATAAAAAATAAGAACAAACTTTTATATAAAAAATCCCGTCAGTTTAATGGCGGGATTTTTTGTTACCAGCCCTTGAATAAATAATGAAGCTGTGATGGCATCAATTTCTGCTTAAGGTAATTCTGTTAAGCAGTTTAACCGGTATCTAATTCCATATTTAGAAACCGTTGTTCTGGGTCTTGTTATGAGTAAAACACTCATGTTTTATGATTTACGAGGAATTTTAGGCAGATAATAGAAATTTTTAATTTCTCCCGCTATTAAGGCTTTGCTTTTTTTTTACAATTAAGTACCATTCTCCTTCCAGTGGCAGAAAACCGTATTCGTAACAGAAATAATAAATATTTCCTTTTTTATTAGTGTATTGGTGTGTGTGATAAAGGAAATTAAATCCCTTATTTATAAAATTCGCTTTAGGCTGTTTAATCATGTCTTCTTTACCAAGTAATTCTTCTAAAATTCGGCGATTGCGCTTTAATGCCTGGTCAATTTGGCGCACATAAGCGCTCTCTTCAATTTTTGATTTGTTATTATAAGCATTGCGGCAATAATCATTGCAGAACTTTTTATCAATGCGGCCTTTAACAGGTTTGCCGCACTCCTGGCATAAGCGGGATAAGGTTTCCATGATTGTAAAGTACAAAAATTATCCGTTTTTAAACGTTTAAAAACGCTTATATCCGTAAGTAAACGAATAAAAACCGATTATCATTTATTGCATTTCACAACTTTGCTTCATTATATCGGTAGGCCGCCGTAATCGAAAAAACAAATTTGAAATCATTAAAAAGAAAAGTCATGAACAACTTAAAGAACAAAGTACAACTGATCGGCAATCTTGGAAATGCGCCGGAAATAAAAACATTAGACGGTGGTAATAAACTTGCCCGTTTAAGTCTTGCTACTAATGAAACGTATAAAAATTCAAAAGGAGAAAAAGTCACTGAAACACAGTGGCATAACGTTATTGCCTGGGGCAAAACAGCTGAAATTGTTGAAAAATATTTTACCAAAGGCATTGAGGTTATTGTAGAAGGCAAACTCATCAACCGTAACTACACCGACAAAGAAGGCGTAAAGCGCTATATTACTGAAGTGCAGGCTACAGAATTGTTGATATTGTCTAAAAAATAACTCCTCTAAAAAACAAGAACCCTTCCTTTTTCATAATAAGGTGTTTTCACTCATAAACTGTGAAAAACACCTTTTTTATTTTAAGTCCTGGCAAACTTTTTTAAATTTCTTCTCATGTCATTTTATTCTTCAAAAAATGTCGCTGAATATTTTATCTCTTTAAATTTATCGGCCAAATCAATATTATGAAGAAAATAATTCTATGCCTTTTTTGTGCTTGCTTATGAAGGCTGCTCTTGCCCAAACTACAGGTAAAATAAGATTAAAAGTAATATTCTTGGTAAGGAAGTGAAATACACTATTTATCTCCCTCCTGACTATACATCTTCTGAAAGAACCTACCCTGTTGTATATCTCTTACATGGCTATACAGACGATAATACCGGTTGGCTGCAGTTTGGAGAAATAAACCGGTACGCAAATAAAGCCATCGTTATGCCTAATGGTGATTCAAGCTGGCACATTAATTCATACGATGGTAAAGAATATGAGGATTTTTTTATACAAGAGTTTATGCCAGCGATTGAAAAAACATATCACATTAAAGCGGAAAAAAAATCCAGAGGCATTGCCGGGCTATCTATGGGTGGCTATGGTGCATTAATATACTCCTTAAATATCTTGATTTGTTTGCTGCAACCGGAGCATTGAGTGCTGCAGTGCGTAGTGATGACCAAATTATAAACTTATCTGAAGACGAATGGAGAAATACTTTTGGTCAATTATATGGTCGTGATCTTAAAGGCCGGGAGCGGTTAACAAAAACATGGTATGACAATTCTGTTTTAAAACTAGTGGAAACCAAATCGCTTGATGATCTAAAAAAAAGTTCGGTATTAGATTGATTGCGGTGATGATGATTATCTTACCATCGGCAATTGCCTTTTACAAATCGCACTTATTGAAAAAAAAGTTCTTCATGAGCTTCGTATCCGTGGGTGCTCACAACTGGACATATTGGCGCACAGGTATTACGGATGCCTTACAATTTATAGGAGCAAGTTTTCATCAGCAATAATAGTGAATGGTCAATAGGCAATGTGCATAAGCAAGATAAAATTGATTCTGTTATTTTTTACTATGATTGATCATACCCATTTTTAATCAAGATTTGCGGCAGGATTTTTTCTTAAAATAGCACGGGCATCAACAGCGAGCATCAATTTATTTTTTTCAAACAAAGAATAAAATTGTTTTTTGGCGCTGCCTACACCGGGAATATTATCATGCTCAAACCTTTCGGGTTTATTATTTGTGATTTTTGAAGAATAAAAACCTGTAATGTCTCCGTTATCTTTTTGAAAAAGAATAAAGTCAAGATCTCTTAATTCTTCCTGTGGCTCAACCGGTTTAAAAAACAAAGGAACATTAAATGCCTGGTGAATGGCAACCACAGAATCTCCAAGGCTGCTAAGTAATTCTTTTTTACTCCACAGCAAAACTCTTGCAAATTCTAATTTCGGTTCTCCTTTTATCAGTTTAAAATCCGTGCATTCACTAAAGCCACTTAAACTCTGGTCAAGATTATAATTAGATTTCAATAAAGAGCATGCCTGCAAAATTTCATTGAATAATTCCTCTGAAAATACAGGCATCCATTGATCTCCGTACAAGTTTTTTCTCAGGTAATAAATAATCTGCGTAGCAAGATAACGATAGACAACAGGTGTTATCCACGCTTTAGGGCCCATCACATCTATTGCCAAAATACTTTTGCATTCGGGCAATTCAATTTTTAAACTGTCAACTAAAGAGGAAGTAATATTTGTATTATCATCGGATGTGGAAGTAACAAGGCTGAGTATGTCAGACAGCGACGCATCTATTTCACTATAATTAAAAGCAGTTTGTGCAGAAGCGGCATTTAGTATTGTTTTTTGAAGTGCATTACTTAGTAAAGGAAAATAAGTAAATAACTGTGGACTCTGCTGTATATCTTCTGCTACCTGCAAAATCCAATCTTTTATTTTTTCCACGTTTTGAGCCTTCGCTGATTTAAAAGATTTTTTATTACTTGTACCGGCAAACAGGCGCTGGTTAATTCCTTCCAAATCAGACGGCAAAGTTTGTAAGCCAACAATTCCTAATAACGCTCTTCCTCTCCCCTTCCTTCCTTCAACAAGACCAAATTCAAGTATAATATTATCACGCGGACCAGATTGTTTTTTCTCTCTTTTAATAATCAGGTCTTCCCCTCCGGCAATAAATATCGCCGCATCTATTTTATCGAGAATATTAAATAACGATTCATAAAAAGATTTACCAATAGGAAATGCTTCTGGGTCCCACCAATCCAAAGTAGATAAATTAATACCAGGAAGTTCAAGTTGCAATTCTTCAATAATTTCCTTTACCCAGTTAGCAATTTCCAGCCTCTCGGAAGAAGACCCTATGAAAATTTTTATATCCATATAATTGGGAGAGTTTTTTACAGGTGTTTTGGTTACAGAAGGAGTTAAAAAGATGTACCCAAATTTATTTTTTTTAAACAATTTTAGGCATATATCCGCTCAATCGCGTCCCGGTATTTTTCCATAATTATTTTTCGCTTGAGACTCATTTTGGGTGTCATTTCACCGGTTTCGATACTCCACTCGCGGGGAAGTAATTCGAATTTTTTTATCTGCTCCACATGATTGAAGTTTTGATTGATTGCCTCAACTACCTGCTTATACATTTCAAGTACTTTGGGATTGCTTATCACTTCTTCATTGCTTGTAAAGGTTAGTCCCTGTTGCTGCATCCATACTTTGAGATTTGAAAAAGAGGGAACGATAAGTGCACCTACAAATTTGTGTTCTGCTCCCACCACAATTACCTGCTCTATGTAAGGACTTTCCTTGAGTTTATTTTCAATTGGTTGTGGCGCTACATATTTACCACCACTGGTTTTGAAGAGTTCCTTTTTGCGGTCTGTTATCTTTAAAAATTTATTATCAACCCAGACGCCGATATCGCCGGTATGCAGCCATCCATCTATAATAGTTTCAGCGGTAAGATCAGGTCGCTTGTAATAACCTTTCATCACCGTAGAACCACGTACACATATTTCGCCATCTTCTGCAAGTTTCACTTCGATGCCCTTGATAGGAGGGCCAACAGTTCCATATTTTGTGCCCCCCGGCTCCTGGCGATTCACTGCAATTACAGGGCTATTTTCTGTTGGACCATAGCCTTCATATAGAGGGATTTTTGCGCCATTAAAAATGCGCAATAATTTTTCAGGGCAAGCTGCGCCACCCGTAATAACAAATTTAATATTACCGCCTAATGCTTCTCTCCACTTACTAAAAACAAGCTTATTGGCAATTGAAAGTTTCATTTTATACAATGGGCCGCCGATAATGTTGTTATCATATTTTTCTGCAATTGCAACGGACCAGAAAAATAATTTTCTCTTGATACCGCTAAGCTCATTGCCCTTGCTCATAATCCGTTCAAAAACTTTTTCCAGTAAACGCGGCACCGTATTAAAACCATCAGGTTTTACTTCGCGAAGGTTATCGCCAATAGTCTCAAAACCCTCAGCAAAATAAATGCTAATGCCGAGAAACATATAAATGTAAGAGACACATTTTTCAAAGATGTGATTCAGTGGAAGAAAGCTTAAAACTTTATATTCAGGTTTTCTCGGGAAAGGAAAACTTTCTATTCCATATAATCCATCTGACACAATATTTTTGTGTGTGAGCATTACTCCTTTGGGTGTGCCTGTAGTGCCTGAAGTATAAATGATGGTTGCAAGATGATCTTCACTGATGGATGATTTAATTTCTTCTACACGCTTAAGGGTTTCAGCCGTTGCCGATTCGGTTAATTCTGTCCAGTGTTGATGGCCTTCAATTTTATCAAACACATAAATATTTTTTAATGAAGGCACATTGCTGCAGATGCTTTTTACTTTGTTCAATAATTCCTCACTACTTACAAATATGCATTTTACTTCTGCATTGTTTAGAATAAATTGCAGCTCATTGGGATTGGTGGTAGGGTAAATAGGAACCAATACTGCACCTGTTTGCTGCACTGCAAGATCTGTAAATAACCACTCAGGCCTGTTGTTGCTGATAATGGCAATTTTATCAGTGGCTTTATCGCTCATATCATTGCCACTTAACCCCAATTGTAATAAGCCGGCACTTAATTTATTTACAATATCTCTTACTTCTGAAGTACTGTATTTCTTCCAACTGCCATTTACTTTGGCAGCCAGCATATCTTCTTTAGGAAATTTTTCTAACTGTAATTCTATACAATCAAATAATCTGCGGGGTTCATCCATATACTGCAATCGTTGTGATTAATAATAACTTCAAAAATACAGGTTAACTAAAGCATGTTACAGGCGTTTTTCCTTTTTCAATTTTTCATATTCCTGTTGTTCCAAATCTTGTTTGGAACCATGATAAGCATCGAAATACTGAAACGCAATTCCAATGCCCCAACCGAGCATAACCCATATTGGCCAGGGATAACCTCTAACACCTGAATTGCGTCCTATTGTAAACCACCAAACGCCCCATAAAAATGCATTGATGACTACATAAACAAAAAAACTTCTTCTGAAATTGGCCCTTTTGCGTGCAATGCGCCAGAGCCGTTCATCGCGTTCTTTTTCATCTGCCATAAATTTGTTTTAGATGTGGTAAGGTAGAAAAATTGAAGCAAATAAAAAAGGTGTGAGGTAATACAGGTTGTATTTCATATTCAATATTGCAAGTACAGCTTTAGTGTATTTTCAGGGATTGATAGTAAAATAATTTTTCGCATTGTAATAACAAATATCCTGTATCACTTTACCAATCCAGTCAATATCATTTGGCAGTTCACCATACTCTATTTCTTCACCAAAAAGATTACACAATATTCTTCTGAAATATTCATGACGCGGATAAGATAAAAAACTTCTTGAATCTGTAAGCATGCCAACAAACCTGCTCAACAAGCCCATATTAGATAAAGTGTTGAGCTGATTTGTCATGCCGTCTTTCTGATCAAGAAACCACCATGCAGAACCCCATTGCACTTTTCCTGGAACAGAACCATCATTAAAATTGCCAATCATCGTTGCCATCATTGCATTATCAGCAGGATTAAGATTATACAAAATTGTTTTAGCAAGTACATTATCTGCATCGAGTGTATCCAAAAATTTAGATAATCCTTTTGCTGAAATACTATTACCAATTGAATCCCATCCTGTATCAGCACCGAGTTGCAGCATCATTCTTGAATTATTGTTCCTGAGAGCACCTATATGATATTGCTGCACCCAGCCCTTTGCAAAATTCATTTTGGCAAACTCAAGCAGCATGGCCGATTTAAATTTCAATTGCTCATTTACATTAAGTGACATGCCCGATCTTATCATCAAAAAAATTTCCTGTATTTCTTTGAAAGTAAAATCTTCTGCATACACCTGTTCCAACCCATGATCTGCGGCAATGCAGCCCATTGATGCAAAAAAATCATGGCGTTGCTGCAGTGCTGCATAATAGCCGTCATAAGAATCTATTGAAATGCTTGTAATCTTTTCTAATTTATTCACGTACTTATTAAAGGCTTCTGCAT
>WNGE01002464.1_pt1 | contig 33761 bp, 25 predicted proteins | sample 5400651 | NCBI WGS metagenome assembly WNGE01 (sample SAMN13153370, study PRJNA577476) | soil metagenome | isolation source: 60 cm soil or saprolite under grassland replicate 2 | place: USA:California | collected 2016-06-15
CGCATTTGGGCCCTGTAACGCCGCCTGTACGCGCGGCTTCAGCAATCCCCTGCGTAGTCTGTTCCCGAATGGGCAAGCGAGTTGGGTGCACACGTTCAGTCCGACCATTCTGAACGAAGCCCGCGTGGGTTACCTACAGAACACGACCGGCATCACTGTGAACCACGGTGGCGTGCCGGCAGTCGGTTTTGCCGACGGTACCGCGGGATTCGGTTCCTATAACGGCTATCCACAGTCGTTTAGGGAGAACATCTACACCTACTCGGACATGGTTTCGATCAGCCATGGAAACCATAACATGAAGGCAGGTGTGGATTTCCGGCGCAACATTGAGAACAGCGAGTTCAACGTGGCGCGTCCCTCCTACTACTTCTATGACCAGGTGTTCTTCGCCGCTGACGCACCTTATCTGCAAGCGGCGGGCGTAGACCCGGGGATCTGCAAGTCTCCGTGCGCATCCTCATCCTTCGCCGATATTCCTAATTCCGTGCTCAACAGCAATTTCCGGCACTGGCGGAACCTGGAGATGGGCGCTTACTTCCAGGATGACTGGAAGGTCTCGAAACGCCTGACGTTGAACCTGGGTATTCGTTACGACCTCTACAAGCGTCACACCGAAGAGGGCAACGCGGCGACCACTTTCATCAAGGGCCCTGGCAATAACGTGCTGGACTGGGTCGGCCAAGCCAATGTTCGTCGTGGAACAACCGGCACGATCGGCGGCGTAGCCTTCGACTGCACCTCAGATCATGCAAGACTGCTCTCAACCATGGCCGGTATTTGCGGACCGGGCGGTTTCGCGCCAGCCAAGTCGTTGGGTGCTGGCGACCACAACAACTTTGGACCACGCGTCGGGTTTGCCTGGGATGTGTTTGGTGATGGCAGGACTTCGATCCGCGGCGGTTTCGGCGTAGCTTACGAGGGCACTCTGTACAACCCGCTCTCGAACTCCCGCTGGAACCTCCCCTACTACTCCTTCAACCAAGTGGTTGGGGGCGTTGGCGTGGCGGGTGCCGACGTAATCTACGGGCCAACGATTTGCGATGGAGTTGCTCCGCCGAACGGGGTTTGCAACCAAAATCCGAATACACCGCCAACCTTTACCGGAGCGGGCAGCAATCCGGGGAACCAGGGTCCTTCATCCCAGGCACAGAACTTTGGCAATATCAACGGCTGGGACCCGAGCAACCCGAACCAAGCTGTCTTGACGGGGATCATCTTCCCGCAGGGCATCAAGGACCCCTATGTATACAACTACTACTTCAGCCTTCAGCGAGAGGTGATGCCCAAGACCGTCGTTGAACTGAATTATGTGGGCACTGCCGGTCACAAGCTGTTCCGGGCTGAGGACATCAATCGTCAACCGGGCTCTTCTCTGCCGACTGGCTCGACCATTACCGACAACTTGGGCAGAACATGGAACGGTAATAGTGGACGCCTCAACCGGAACTATGGCCGACTGCGTGCCTGGGAAAACGTCGTCAACTCCAACTACAACTCGCTGCAGGCGTCCGTGAAGCACCAGATGTCTCGCGGCCTTCTCTTTAACGTCAACTACACTTACAGTCACTCAATTGACAACGGCTCGACCTGGCACAGCGGGGCAACCACCGCCAACGGCGCGGGCGCGGGCGAGGGCTTCACCACTGACCAGACGGTGCCCGGATTGGACCGAGGGAACTCGATCTACGACATCCGGCACCGCCTCGTCCTCAACTATGTCTGGCAGTTGCCCGGACAGAACTTGAAGGGCGCGATGGGGTGGATCGCGGGCGGTTGGTCGCTGAACGGCATCTGGTCGTTCCAAAGCGGGGCGCACTTTGAACCGTTCACTGGGGCTGGGCGAAACCTGCAGGGCACGAATGAGGATGGCAGTTGTAGCGTAGCCGATGTTGCAGATGGCGCCTGCATCAATACGGGCGGTGACTTTAACCTGGACCGTGGCCAAAACGAGCGACCGAACTCCACCGTGTCTCTCTTGAGTGGAGTCAGTCACGATAGTTGGGCGAACGGATGGGGAGCCACAGACACCGGAACCATCGGCACCATCACGACCTCGGGTCCGGCGATCACGTTCTCGTCGCCATGCCTGGCTTGCGTCGGCAACCTGGGTCGTAACACGTTTGTCGGTCCCGGCAACTGGAATGCCGACATGACCCTGTCCAAGATATTCAAGATCACGGAGAGGGTTAGCTTGAAGTTTGATGCGAATGCCTTCAACATCTTTAACCGCACCAACTTCGTCCTGGCAACTCAGGGTGGAGGAGCGCACAACCAGTACGCCCACAATGATGCTCTTTCCAACCAACTCGCGGCCACGAGCAGTTTTGGTAAGGCTGCGGGTACGCTCAATTCACGGAACATGCAGTTTGGCTTGAAGCTGAGCTTCTAGCCATGTTAGTTTGTTTCCCGGGCTTGCTGCCATTTTCGGCAGCAAGCCTTTTTTCCTTAGTATTCTTACTTCAGGCATCTTATGGGTAGAGGGCGGCGCATTCCGGTACTACTGGCGCTTGTGGCTTCCCTTATCCTTCCCCATACCCTTTCGGCCCAGGCACCAAACCAGCTCGGCCGTATTGTCGGCAACGTCAAGATAACCAGGGGCGACTTTCCTCCTCGTCCGGTACTGGTTTCACTCACGTTCCGCGGGGCTGCGATTGAAAGCGTCTACACTGACGACCAGGGCCGCTATGGCTTCTACAATCTTGTCGCGAACCAGTATCGGGTTAACATCAACGACGATTCTTACAATCCGGTATCGGAACTCGTGGAAGTGAACCCGAAGACCAACCCCATGAACATGCTGCTGATCACGCTGGTGCCGAGCGCCAACACCAAGAAAGATCCCCTGCCGGGACGGGTGGCGGGCAGCAATCCCTACCTGATCGACCCCGCCGAGTACTACCGCCGCTTCCCTAAGAAAACGATCAAGGAGTTCGAGAAGGGCGTGGAAGCCGAGAAGCAGGGCAAGACCGACGATGCTATCGAACACTACGAAAAGGCAATCAACAACTCGCCGAATTTCTATCCCGCCCACAACAATCTAGGCACGGCCTACCTGAGCCGGCAAAAGTTTCCGGAAGCGCAGTCCCAGTTCGAAGCCGCCCTCAAAGCAAATCAGAACGACGTAGAGGCGCACTTCAATCTCGCCAACGTGCTGTTGCTGACTGAGCGCTATCCGGCTGCCGAACACGAGATCGACGAAGGATTGCATCGGCAACCCGATTCCGCATTTGGTCACTTTCTTCAGGGATCGCTGTATTCCCGCACGGGCCGCCCTGAGTTGGCCGAGAAGAGTCTGCAAAGCGCGCTCCAGCTTGATCCCAAGATGTCGCAAGCGTACCTGCAACTGGTGAATCTGTATCTGCAGCAGAAGCGCACGCCAGAGGCGATGAACGAACTCGAGGCCTACCTCAAGGCTTTTCCAGATTCGCCGTTTACGCCCAAGGCGCGCGACCTCCTCAAACGGCTCCAGGGGACAGCCTCCGCCAAATCGCGGTGAAGTAAGGAGCCTCTGAACCAGTGTTTGATTGCAGCGCGCACAATGCTGGCCTTTACGCGGACAGGAGTGTCCGCGCCACACTCGGACTGAAACCGGGCGGATGATAAGATTTTTTAGTCTATGTTTTGGACTCGGTTTTGGACTCGCCGGTGGTTCTGTGTCTTGTGGTTGATGGGCAGCGCCTGGGCCGGCACAGCAGCGCCTCAAGCCCCCAATATTATCTTGGTCACCTTGGACACTGTGCGCGCCGACCGGGTGGGCTTCCTCGGCTCCGAACGCAAGCTGACGCCGAATCTGGACGCCTTGGCCCGCCAGTCCGTTGTCTTTACCCACGCTTACTCTCAGGTGCCCATCACTACCGCATCGCATGCCACCATCCTCACGGGCACCTACCCGCAGTTTCACAAGGTGAACGACTTCGGAGTGCCGCTGGCTCCGGATGTGCCTTATGCTCCTGACATCCTCAAACACCGCCGGGGGTATCACACGGCGGCGTTTGTCGGTTCGCTGGTGCTGGATCCGAGTTCACGCTCGGCTCCAGGCTTTGAGCGCGGATTCGACACATTCGACTCCGGATTTCACAGACGGCGCCCGGGAGAAAGCCGCTACCAGGCCATCGAACGCCGTGGCGGCGAGGTGGTCGCGCACGCGCTGGCTTGGTTGAGTCGGCATCCGCGGGGGCCGTTTTTTGTCTGGGTGCATCTCTATGACGCGCACGATCCCTACGATCCCCCTGAACCCTACAAAACACGGTACGCTTCCGCGCCCTACGATGGCGAGATCGCTTACGCCGATTCGGCGGTGGGTAAATTCCTGAATCAGTTGCGCGTTCGTGGACTTTATGAAGGGGCGGTGATCGCCGTCGTGGCCGATCATGGCGAGGCGCTGGGGGATCACGGCGAAACCACCCACGGCATTTTTCTCTACGACGAAACGATTCACGTGCCCCTGCTGTTCAAGCTGCCGGGAGAGCCTTTTGCGGGAAAACGGATCGAAAGCCGCGTCGAACTGGTGGATGTACTGCCGACCATCTTGCAGGCAGTGAGAGTTGCGGTCCCGCAGGAAGTGCAAGGGCAATCGCTGCTCGCCTTGCTGAAGCCGGCCCTTGCCAAGGCAGGAACGAGCAAAGATCCAGCCAACCCTCCCGATCGCGCGGCCTATGCCGAGAGTGACTATCCGCACCGCACCTTTGGATGGAGTCCGCTGCGGGCGTTGCGAACGGGCAAGTATCTGTTCATCGAGTCGCCCCGTAAGGAACTCTATGATGAGACCGCCGATCCCAAAGCGGAGCACAATCTGGCGGCTACCTCGGTGGCCGTCGCCAACACCTTGTCCAGTAAGCTCGACGCGTTTCGGCAGCAGACCAGCAGTGCACGAGAAGCGCCGAAGGTAAGCCCGGATCCAGAACTCCAGGAAAAACTCAGCGCGCTGGGATACGTTTCCGACAGCAGTTCTTCGCCTATGCCGGGCATCAGAGAAACGGGCGCCGATCCCAAGGACAAGGTCGAGGTTGTGAATTTGCTGCATCAGGCCGAAGTGCTCAAAGAAGAAATGCACTTCCAGGAAGCGGTTCCACTTTTGGAGCAAGTGATTACGCTCGAGCCCCACCTTCCAATTGCCTACTTGCAGTTGGGCACGGCTCTAAGTTCGCTGAAGCAGTACGAGAAGGCATTGCCAGTGCTCCACAAGGCCGCGGAGATGCGCCCTGACTTGATCATTCCACGATATCAATTGGGCTCGGCGCTGTTTGAGACGGGAGATTTCGCGGCGGCGGCGGCCGAGTTTGAAACCGCGGTGTCTCGATCTCCAAGTTGGGCAGAGGCCCGCTTCTCGCTGGCGACTTCATATGCGCGAATGGATCGACTACCGGATGCCATTAAAGAGTACGAAAAGGTAATCGAACTTAGACCCAATCACTATGGAGCGCACTTACTTCTTGGGCGGGCCCTGACTCTTACCGGCGATCCGACGGCCGCTTTGTCGCCACTTACAAAGGCCGCTGCACTTCAGCCTAACTCGGCCGAGCCACACTCCTTTCTTGTCGATGCGTATGCTCAGCTCGGCCAGACCGCCGATGCAGAACGGGAACGGGCCGAGGTGAAACGGTTGGCCAAGAACCTCAAACCATGAAGACCTTGGCCGGTCATCGGGCAGGCATGTAAGCGCAGAACCTTTCGTCAAGCCTGCACGCGGTTTTGTACTCTTCTTGCGCCGTCTTCATCTGGCCTAGGCGTTGTTCCGCGAAGGCTAGGTTTAAGTGAGCTTCCGCCAGCCCTGGATCGAGTTTGAGAGCCGCCAGAAAGCTCTTTCGGGCATCTGAAATGCGGTTCGTGCGACTGTAACAGATTCCCAGATAGTTGCGCAGGTGCGCGTCATCCAAGCCGAGCGTGATGGCCTTTTCCAAATGAGGCGTGGCTGCCGCGTACTTATTTCGCTTGAACAGGACGATTCCCAGTTCTCGCTGGCCGGGTGGAAAATTCGGTTGGATACTAACAGTTTTTTCATAGAGAGTTTGCGCTCCCTCTGCGTTACTCTCCGCTTCGAGCAGGCCCATCTGATACCAGGCTCGATAATTCTGGGGATTACTCTGCTGTGCTTTCTGCAACCAGTTTCTGGCCTGGTCAGGGTGGCCGAGCTTGGCTAACGCGCGAGCCAGACCGGTCATCGCGTTGTCGAAGTTGGGATTCAGATCGAGACAGCGTTGCAATTGGTCGGCTGCCATCTGCCAGTTCTGGCGCCGCAAGGCGGATTCTCCCAGCAAGTATGGGATCACGTACATTTTGGGATCCCGTTCCTGCACCGGCGTCAGCCGCTCTTCGGCGCGGTCGTCGTCTCCCTTTTGAAATGCGTCCTGCGCTTTCAGGATGGCGTTGAACTCCCAGAGCTTGTCTTTGGGATCAGCCAAGCCTTCTTTGAGCGATTCGGGCGACACGGCGGCGCGAAATCCGAAATAGCCAAGCGCGCGCAGTTTTTCCTGTGCGTCGGGGTTTAGATTGCCGGCGGCTGAATCGTGGCCGGCGAAGGGGTTGTGGGCCAGCAGGTGCTGCATTCTTTCTTTCAGAACGGAGACGGTTGCAGGTTGCTCGGTAAGGATGTTACGAGTCTCGCCCGGATCGCTTTCTAAGTCGTATAACTCGGGCTTGGGCGACTCGATGTAGTGGAAGCGTCCAGTCTCAAGGGCGTGCAGCGGGCTCCATCCAAAAGAGCTGAAGGGATAGAACGTTTCGCTATAGGCGGAATCTCTGCGATCAGCCGTGGCGGCGAACAAGCCAGACGATTGAGACTGGCTCTGGATCGAGTCCTTGATTCCGGCCAAGTGGAGCAGAGTCGCTGCCACCGCCGTGGTCTCAACGGGTTCGCTGCGGCGGCCGGGCCGAATGCCGCTATTCGCAGGCGTTTTCACGATCAGCGGCACATGCACAGTGGCGTTGTAGACGAAAAATCCGTGTTCGTCTTCGCCGTGCTCTCCGAGAGACTCGCCGTGATCGCTGAGCGCAACCACCAGCGCAGAATCGTACAGACGGTTCTGCTTCAACCAGGTAATCAGCTTTCCGAGTTCGTGGTCGGCATAGGCAATCTCGCCGTCATACAGGCGGCCATTGTACTCTGTGCGATACGGCTCCGGCGGGTCGTAGGGACTGTGCGGATCATAAAGATGCAGCCAGAGGAAGAAGGGCCGGCGCGGAGTTTTCTTCAGCCAGGAGATCGCGTGCGCCACGCTCTCTTCGGCGCGACGATCGACCAGTCCGACGTCTTTCTTCTCGAAAGCCTGCGCGGAAAACGCGTCGTCGTAGAAATCGAAACCGCGGCCGAGTCCCCAACTCCGGTCGAGCACAAAGGCACTGACGACCGCTCCCGTGGCGTAACCGCCCCGCTTGAATGCCTGGGCGACCGATCGAAACTGCGGCGCGAGCGGTTGGCCGGTGAAGTCTTGCACTCCGTTCTGGAAGGGATAGGTGCCGGTCAGGATCACGGCGTGCGAAGGCCAAGTCAGCGGAACCTGTGAGATAGCGCGCTCGAACACTATGCCATCCTGGGCCAACCCATCGAGCGTTGGCGTTTTGACGTTCTGCGCGCCGTAGCAGCCTAAGTGATCCGCACGCAGGGTGTCGATTGTGATCAGGATGACGTTGGGGCGAGACGGTGCTTTCGCGGCGGCATGCTTCGGGGAGGACTGTGCCCAGGCGATGGTTCCCGCGGCGACAATCGCGGCAGTTAGGACGCGCTGAAGGCCCAAGTTCCGAAGAGTGCGACTAAGACGTTGTGAAGATGTGCGCATCGGTGACGTCAGCGCCTGGAAGCGTTGCCCTGATAAGTTCTGGTATTGTTCAATATCTCCGTTAAATGTCATTGTCTTAAAGACACAGCCAGACGAAGCCGGCTAGCCACCGGTCGACCGTCTTTGAACGCGGGAATGAACTTCCACGTCAGCGCGGCGTTGATCAACTCCGGGTCAACCCATTTCACCTTTCCTGCCGGCTCGGCCGAGCTCACTTTCCCCGACCCATCTACAACCAGATCGAGAAGCAACTCTGGCTCCGATGGGCCTTGCCGCTGAATCTCCGACGCCGGTGGGCGCTGCAGCAGGATCGCCTGAGGCGGGACAACCTCCGGTTTGGCCGCCGGCCCTGTCCTGCTTGCCGCATCGAAAACCTGCACATGCTTCTTCTTGGCTCGAAGAGGTCCTGAGGACGTACCGCTGGCTTGAGCGTGAATTCCGTGCGCACGTGCGTTCACGAGTGCGACACGAATGCGATCAGCGTCGGCTGGGGGCCACATTTCGGAGAGCGAACGCCACGCCTCCCGCTCACGTCCGCTGTAAAGGTAAGCCCAAACGATTTCCAGCACTTTGATCTTTACCATTCGCAACCGGTGCAAACGCTCTGGGGAGACGGAAGGTATCGTGGTCAATTTGCCATCACTGCTCTTGAACTCCTTGAGATCTTGCGGATGAATTCCCGCGCGTATCCCAGCAATTTCGATGTCGAAATAGGACTGGAACTCGGCGCTCACATCCAGCAATTGACCATGCGCAAAACGGAAAACGACCGTCGGAGCGGAGTCCAATTCTCCCAGCGCCAAGTTCTCGAAGCCCTTCGCTGCAGCAGAATCCTGCGTCCAGATTTCCACGCTGCCATCGAGATCTCTATCGGATGCGCTAAAAAACTCTCCCCCACTGATAGTGCGCAGTAAGCGCGGCGGAGTTTCGAGAGAATAAATCGCATACTCCATGCAGCAATCGGTGCCGGATTTCTTTATCTGAAAAGCAGCCACTGGGACGCCATCCCCCAAGTCCACGCCAAATGCGTCGAGATCAAGCTGCGAAACAGCCATTGCCACGAGTAGCTCTTGGTTTTCCCAACTGAGTTTTGCGGCGCAGGCCCGAGTCGCCAATCCTCCGTTCCTTGCCGCCCCGACATGCACCTTAATCCCCGTGCGGAATTCCACAGCAAAAGCTCCGTCCCCACCATTACAAAGGACACTGTGGACCGGCGTTTGGCTAAGACACATGGTCGCCAACAACAGAAAAAACGATTTTGCGGCTAAACAAAGACAGCGGGAGACATGGGGCACGATCCCGTCACGATCAGAAAACAGAAACGACATCGAGGTGCTCCGAAAATTAAGCGACTTCGACACGAACGACAGTCTCCCAACTTCAGTTCCAGCTCTCCTCAACACCCTTGTTAACCAAACATCGGTCATCTAGGTGTCAACTGCTGCGCACGCCGCGTTTCTTCGTCGGCTTCGGCGGTGAGACCCTTCACGGCGAGGGCCCGCGCCAGCGACTCGTGCATGCTAGGCTCCTGTGGCGCCAACTCAACGGCCCGGCGCAAATTCGCGATCGCTTCGTCGAGTTTTTCCTCGTATAGCAGCGTCTCACCCAGCGCCCGGTATGCACGGGCCAGCTCCGGATTGATGGTAACCGATTGCCGGAATGCGTCCGCGGCCAGCGCCAACTGTTTCTTCTGCAGGTAAGCTACGCCCAGATTGTAGGCCGCGTCGAAGTTGGTGCCGTCCAGTTGCAGCGTTTTCTGAAGCGTTTGAATCGCAGCATCGATCTGTCCGGCATGAGCTTGCGCTATGCCGAGATTGAAGAAGGCAAGCGCGTAGTTCGGACTCAGATGCACAGTTTTCTGCAGCTCTTCCACCGCCTCAGGAAACATCTTGCTGCGATAGTAATTCAGGCCCTGCAGGTAATGAGCGGGCACGGAATTCGGCTCGGTCTTGAGCGCCGCCTTCAACTTTTCGATGGACTCCCGATAACGGCCGTGCTGGCTGTCGGCGATGGCGTCAGAAATCAGTTCAAAGGTGGCGATGCGATCTTTTGGGTCCGGCAGGTTGCGGCTAGCGACATTCGGATCGCTGCCTCCGGAAAATCCCGCATAGCCAAGAGATTTCAGTCGCTCCATCAGCGCCGGGTCGAGCCCGGTCTTCTCAGCCATCTCCTTCCCCGCGCTGTATTCCCGAATCAGCGCAGTGAGTTTCGAGTGCATCTCTTCGGCGACCGCTTTCTTTTCGGAGAACAGGTTTTGCAGCTCGCCCGGATCTTTCGTCAAGTCGTACAGTTCGGGCTTGGGCGCGTCGATGAAATGATATTTCGCGTTCTCAGTGGCGCGCAGTTCACTCCAATTAAAGTGCACGCGCGGAAGAAACGTTTCACCGTACAGATCGCGAGGCCGACCGGCGTTGTTGTCTCCGCGTAGTTCCGGCAGCAGGCTGCGGCCCTGCACCTGCGAGGGAATTTCCAGTCCGAGCGCGGCCAGAACCGTCGGCATCAGATCGACCAGCGAGACCAGATCGTCAACCGTTCGCACTGCTGTTTTTTCCGGCAAGCGGATAATCAGCGGCACATGCATGGTTGCGTTGTAGACAAAAAAACCGTGCGTCTTTTCGCCGTGTTCGCCGAGGCTTTCGCCATGGTCCCCGCTGAGCAAAATCAGAGTGTTCTGATACAGGCCCTTCTCTTTCAAAAAGCGCAAAAGGCGCCCGACCTGCTCGTCGGCAAAAGCGATTTCGCCGTCATACGGGTGCGCGGCATATTCGCGGCTATAGGGTTCCGGCGGGCGATAGGGGTAGTGTGGGTCGTACAAATGCATCCAAAGAAAGAATTTCCTCTGCGAGTTCTTGGCCAGCCAGTCGAGCGCGAGATCGGCCACGACATTCCCGGGACGTTCCATCTCATCAAGGTTCGCTTCGTCCAATCGGCTGAACTCGAAATGGTCATAGTAGAAGTCGAAGCCCTGGTTCAATCCGAATCGCGAGTCGAGGACCGCGGAGCCGATTACCGCTCCCGTCACATAGCCGGCCTGCTTCAGAACCGCCGCCAGCGTTGGCTGCTGCGGGCTGAGTTTGTTGCCGCTGAAGTCGTGCATCCCGCTCAGCATCGGGTACGTCCCGGTGAGCATCGCGCTGTGCGAGGGCAGCGTAACCGGCACAACCGCGAAGGCGTGGTCGAAGCGGGCGCCGTCGGCCGCCAGACTGTCGATATTCGGCGTCGCGATCTGCTTGTACCCGTAGCAGCCCACATGGTCGGCCCGGAGTGTGTCGATGGTGATCAGAACCACGTTGACGGCAGGCTTGGCGGGCGTTTGCGCCGCTGCTCGGAGCGCGGTGAGGCCCATCAAGATGAGGAAAACTTGCCGGAAAGAGAAGAACATCGGAAGGATTAGTTTATCGCATGGGCCCACGCCCTGCCGCCAACTGCGCCAGGAAGATTGTGATAGGCTGGGCGCTCATGAGACGGCTCGCCATGCTGTTCGGCATCCTCTGGCTTGGGATTACCCTGCCTGGGGCCACGAGCTGGGAACAGACCGCAAGGGCGCGGAAATCTGCTCCCGATGTTTTTCTGATCACCATCGACACGCTGCGCGCCGACCATGTGGGCTGCTACGGGTACAAGCAAATCGAAACTCCTGCGCTGGACGCGCTCGCCGCAGATGGCGTCCGCTTCACGCAAGCCTTCACTCACAGCCCGATCACAAATACTTCGCATACGACCATCCTGACTGGTCTCCTGCCCAGCGTGCATGGCGTAACCGACTTCGGCGTGCCGCTCTCTCCGCAGCACGCCACCTGGGCGGAATTGCTGAAGAAGGAGGGCTACCATACGGCCGCTTTCATCGGAGCGGTGATTCTCGACAGCAAGACCTTGGCTCCCGGCCTGGACCGCGGCTTCGATTTCTATGACAACTTTCCTGCCAAGACTGCGACCAAAGAGCGCTGGGGGCGCGTCGAGCGTCGTGGCATGGAGGTCGTCCAGGATGCCGAGGGCTGGCTGGAGAAGCACCCTGCGGGTCCCCGTTTCGTTTGGGTCCATCTCTTCGATCCACATGATCCATACGAGCCACCGCTGCCCTATTCGCAAAAGTACAAAGATCGCTTGTACGACGGTGAGATCGCATATGCCGATGCAGCGCTGGCGCATCTGATCGCGTTTCTCAAGAAAACCGGCTCCTATGCGAACGCAATCGTCGTCGTGGTCGGCGATCACGGTGAAGGACTCGGAGAGCACGGGGAAGAAACCCACGGCCTCTTCTTATATGATTCGACGCTGCATGTGCCGCTGATTCTCAAGATGGCGGGGGCGCCTCAGCGCGGAACCATGGTCGATGCGCAGGTTCGTACGACCGACATTCTTCCGACCATTCTTGCGCTTACCAATACTGCCGTACCCGCGAAGCTTAATGGCGAATCCCTGCTTCCTCTGATGAAGGGCCAGGCACAACCCGACCGCGCTCTCTTTGGAGAAACCGACTATCCTCTGCGTTGGGGATGGGCCCCGTTACAAGCGCTCCGTGCGCACACGATGAAGTTGATCGAGGCACCGCGGCCGGAATTCTACAACCTCCAGTCCGATCCGTCAGAGTTGAAGAACCTCTACTCTGGTGCCACCGCGCCGGTCCAGAATCTACGGGCTGAAATGGCGAAGTGGAAGTCCAAGCTCCCTGAGGCCGCCTCCGCAAGCACGGCAGCGACGCTTCCCGACCCCAAAGACAAAGTCGAGGTGCAGAACCTGCTGCATCGCGCGATGCTGGCGTCCGATGATGAGCGATCGGCCGAGGCACGCGGCTACCTTGAAAAAGCACTGGCGCTCGATCCGGCTTCACCGACCGCGCTCCGCCAACTCGGCGAGCTCGAAGTGGCGGCGGGAGATTTTGGCAAGGCTGCCGCACATCTGAAACGGGCCCGTGAGGTTCGACCAGACGATTCCACCGCTGCGTTCGAACTGGGCCAGGCGCTGGAGAAGTCAGGCGATTGGGCGGGAGCGCGGGATGCCCTGGAAGCCAACCTGAAGCTCTCTCCCAGCCAGCTTTCTGCACGGGTGCTTTTGGGCCGTGTTTACCTGCACTTGAACGACTCCAAGAACGCCGAAGACCAATTCGAAGCGGCCCAGCTGATCGACTCGAGCAACATCGAGGCACGTTTGGGCCTGGCGGAGGCCCAGATTCAACAATCGAACTTCGCTGACGCAGTGCCGGACCTTGAGGCGCTAACCAAGAGTGACCCGCGGAACGGCGCGGCCCTGCGGCTTCTTGCCCGAGCATATCGCGGAACGGGCCGCGAGCAGGCCGCCAGGCAAGCGGAAGACAAGGCGGTGGCGCTGGAAAAGAAGTAAGACTCGACGCGAAGCGAAGCGAACCGGCCAAGAAGGCCATTCATCGTCCTTTCACATTTGTTCTTTATCGTAGGGTTGCTCTTTAGCGTCGGGAATTGCGCGGGTTTGCCATGGCCCGAAAACAGCCAGTCTTGGTTTCGCGAGCAAAGCGAAAGCCGGCTCCGTCTCGTCCGCAAGCGGCAGAAACTCGGGTGGATATAGCCGCAAGCGAAGCCATCCCGGGCGATGAGTTGTCCGCTCTGGTGGTGCGAGGCTGCCTGATCGCGCGCGACTCAGTCTTCAACGTAAGAGACTTTCTTAGTAGCGGTTCGCGCATGGCCTTTTTGGCCATCAAGGACTGCGAAAAAGAACTCGACCAGATCGAACGAAAAATTGACGAGCAACTGCCCGGCGCTATCACTCGCGTGGGCGAAGCGAAGGCGCGTCAGCTTTTGGCGTGTCTGAAATTTATCACGGACCTGGAACGCATCGGAGACCTCGCCTACAGTGCGACGATGCAACTGCACTCGCGGCGCGAGAAACTGCCGCCGCTCGACTCGCAGCAGTTAGTCGAAATGTCTTCTCTGCTCTGCGGAATGCTGGAACAAGTGCATCATGGATTTCTCACGCGGCAAGTGAGCCACGCGCGCAGCGTTCTGCAGACGGACCCCGAAGTGGATCGGCTGTGCCATGCGTTGTTTCAACGTCACTTGGCCGAGACCAGTAGTCCGGACGACCCGCAGAATTTCGATATTCTTCTTGCGGCGCAGGCTTTGGAACGCATCGGAGATCACGCCAAGAATCTGGCCGAGGAACTCTGCAGTCTGGCCGAAGGACGCTCGCTGCGGCACAACGCTAGAAAGCTCTCCACGTCGTAGCTGGGGCGAATTCGCTCAGTTAGTGAAAGTCATGCGACGTTGTTTGCGCCTGCGTGACGCGCAGCGGAGAAACTTTCTCTGCCCGAATGTGAATCACGTTGTCCTGATTTTGCAGGATACCCTCAATCATCAGAAAGCGCGCGGAGATCAGCAGCACGCGATTCTTCTGCAGAAGATCGGGCGCTACGATGGCATTGGCGATTCCGGTTTCGTCTTCGAGGCTCAGGAACATCATTCCCTTGGCCGTGCCTGGACGTTGGCGCGCAATCACACATCCACCAATGCGCAGGCGGCGTCCGTTGGGAATGTGCGGGAGGTCCGAAGCTCGATAAATTCCCATCTTCTGCATTTCGGCGCGGCGATATTGCATAGGATGAGGACCGACTGTCAGTCCGGTACCGCGAAAATCCGCGACCAGGCGCTCGTCGTGTGTCATGGCTCGAAGCGGAGATTTGACGTCGGCTTCCAGAACGTTGTCCAGCAAAGGTCCCGACCAGCGAACCGCTTTCTCGACCTGCCACAGCGCGTCACGGCGATGGAAGGGCCCAGTGGACAGTGGACAGTGGTCAGTGGTCAGATTAGATTTGAGTGATTCTTCACCCCAGAGACGCCTTTCTCTGTCTCTGTATCTCTGTGGTGAATAATCGCGTGGATTTGTACTGGCCACTGCCCACTGCCCACTGACCACTGAATTCAAGGCACCGATCTCTGCCAGCGTGGTCAGTTCGTCTTTGCGCAATTCGGACACGCGGCGCGCCAGATCGTGAATGGAAACAAACGGAGCCAGACTACGCTCCCGCACCAACGCCTGCCCCGCTTGCTCGGGCAACCCGCGCGCATACTTCAGGCCGAGACGCACGGCAAATTCAATTCTGCTCCCCTCGTATTTGTCATCCGGAACGGAAGCCTCAGTTTCGCGAAGCAAAACTGAGGCTGGAGTGAAGGCCCCATGCATTTGACGTTTTCTGCCGCCATCGATGCATAGGTCCTTCCCCTTCGCTGCGCTCAGGGTCAGGATGACAGGGTTTGAAATTCGCTCTAACGTGCACTTCCAGTCTGATCGCATCACATCCACCGGCAGTATCCTCAACCCGTGCCGCTGCGCATCTTTCACGATGGTTGCCGGATGGTAAAAGCCCATCGGCTGATTATTCAGCAGCGCCGCCGTGAATGCCGCCAGATAATGGCATTTCAGATAGGCGCTCGCATATGCAATCAGCGCAAAACTGGCGGCGTGCGATTCCGGAAATCCGTAAAGAGCAAACGATGTGATCGACTGGATAATCTGCTCCTGCGTTTCGCCGCAGATTCCATTGCGCGTCATGCCCGCACGCAGCTTTTCTTCGATGACTTTCATCCGAGCCTGGGAGCGCTTGAATCCCATGGCACGGCGCAACTCTTCCGCCTCGCCGCCGGTGAAATTGGCAGTGATCATGGCCATGCGCAGCAACTGCTCCTGGAACAGCGGTACGCCGAGCGTGCGGCCGAGCACCGTTTCCAGCGACGGATGAGGATAGGTGACTGTTTCTCTACCCTGCCGGCGCTTGATAAACGGGTTCACCATGTTTCCCACGATGGGCCCGGGCCGGATGATCGCTACCTGCACCACGATGTCATAAAATTTTTGCGGCTTGAGACGTGGCAGGCACGACATCTGCGCGCGGCTCTCGACCTGAAACATGCCGACCGTATCGGCTTTCTGCAGCGCGGAATACACGGCGGGATCGTCTGCCGGAAGGTGCGCCAGATCGACTTCTTCCTGGTGGTGATCGCGGATGAGTTCGATGGAATCTTTCAGCGCGGCCATCATGCCCAGTCCGAGCAGATCAACTTTGATGATTTTCATGTCCGCGCAATCTTCTTTATCCCACTGCACAACGACGCGGCCCGGCATGGAAGCAGGTTCCAGCGGCACAACGGAATCCAAACGTCCCTGACAAATGACCATGCCGCCCGAATGTTGACCCAAGTGCCGCGGCAGATCCTGCACGGCGAGACACAACTCGAAATACTTGCGAATGCGCGGATGCGTCAGATCGAGCCCGGCGTCGCGCAGGCGGCGGTCGAGCGCGTCGTTTTCGTCTCGAAATTCCCAGGTGGCGACGGCGGCGGAAATTCGCTTTAACGTGTCCTCGTCGAATCCGATCACTTTCCCCATTTCGCGCGCCGCCATGCGATTGCGATACGTGATCACGTTGGCCGTCATCGCGGCGCCGCGTTGCCCATAGCGCTGGTACACGTACTGGATCACACGCTCGCGCTCGTCGCCGCTGGGCAGATCGAGATCGATGTCGGGCCACTCGCCGCGCTCTTCGGAAAGAAAACGTTCGAACAGCAAGTCCATTGCAATTGGGTCCACCGCCGTAATCCCAAGCGAGTAGCAAACCGCGCTGTTTGCTGCCGAACCGCGGCCCTGCACCAGGATTTTTTGCTCGCGGCAGAAACGCACCAGGTCCCAGACGATCAGGAAATATCCAGGCAGATCCAGTTTTTCAATCAGCCCCAACTCGCGCTCGATCTGGCGTCGGGCGCGGTTCTTCAGTTCTGAGGAGGCGCGGCCGTAGTGGCTTTGAAATCCTTCGTGCGTGCGTTCGCGGAGAAACGACATCATGGTTTCGCCTTCGGGCACGGGATAGCGCGGGAATTCGTATCCGAGATCGTCGAGCGTGAATTCGAGGCGAGCGGAAAGAGCGAGTGTGTTCGCAATCGCCTCCGGAAGATCCGCGAAGAGCGCCCGCATGTCCGCCGCAGACTTAAGATGCCGCTCGGAATTGCGGCTCAGCAACCGCCCGGCGGTGGCCAGCGTGCGATGATGGTGGAGCGCGGTAAACGCATCGGCCAATTCCCGCTCGTGCGAGGTAGCGTAATTCACGCCGTTGGTGGCCAGCAAAGGAAGGCCGAGAGTGTGCGCGATCTCAATCGCTACGCGGTTTCGATATTCTTCGTCGCGATGAAAATGCCGTTGCAGTTCAACGAAAACATTTTCCCGGCCGAAGATTTCCGTCAGGCGCTGGACCGATTGCAACGCCGCCTGTGGTCCACCATGTGTGAGCGCCTGCGCCAGCGGCCCCTCATCTCCGCCGGTCAGGCAGATCAAGCCCTCCGCATGCTCCAAGAAATCCTGACCCTCCGCGAAGGCTCCTTCTTTTTGCCCAGCGCGCAGCTTCGTTTTTGTGATCAGCCTGCAAAGGTTTTGATATCCCGCGCGGGATGCGACAAGCAGCGGAAGACGGGATTGAAAATTGGCGCCTTCGCCGACGGAATCTCGCTGGATTCGCTGGGAGGAGTAGGGGTCCTTCGACTCCGCAGGACGATTCGCTTCGCGCATCGTCCTGCTCCGCTCAGGATGACACTGAACGGATTTTGCGATCTCAACGACATCTGTATTTTGGGTTTTCTCTGTGACTCTGTGACTCTGTGGTGAGGAGGCATTGCACGTCACTTCCGCCCCGATGTGTGCCTTGATTCCCGCCTTCGCGGCCGCCAGATGGAATCGCGGCGAACCATAAACTCCATCACGATCGAGCAGTGCAATGGCGGGCATCCCCAGGTTCGCGCACACTTCCACGAGTTTCTCGGGGAGGGATGCGCCTTCGAGAAAGCTGAATGCGGAGCGGGAATGGAGTTCGATGTACATCAGTAGTCAGTAGTCTGTAGTCGGTAGTCAGTAGTCGGTAGTCAGTAAATTCGGGTCTCGACAATCAACCTTGGTTTTCGGACTTCAGAAAATCAAACCTACACAGGGAAAGCTGACTCCTGGCTACTGACTACCGACACTGTCTTAGTCATACGTTCCTTCCACAAACCACTTCCCATTCAGCTTGTCCTGCACCAGCCGGTACAGCACGAAGCCATTTTCGGCGGGCATGGCAATATCCCATTCCTCGCGCGACCAGCCTTCCTGTTCGGACCAGTCGCCGGAAGAACGCCAGGGGCCGGCCGTCCAGACAATTTCTCCCTTAATGTCCACGCGCTGCAGGCATCGCAGCCGCACGGGCTTGCCTTCACGCTGAGTAATCACCGCGCGCAACGGTGGGCGGAACAACCGCAGAGCAATCACCGCACTCATTCTTTCTTGTGCGTTCTGTTCGGCCAGGCTGGCGTTGCCATTTTCATGCCCGTTCCCATCTTTCCTTCGCTTTCCAGATTTCTTTGTTTCCGGCGCCACCGGCGCAAAACGTCGCACCTCAAAAGCGCCTTCGCGATGCGTGTCCAGCAACCCGACCGATCCCACTCTTGCTTCACCGACAATTCCAGCAATGCGTGCCAGCGTGAGTTCCAGTTTCTCGGGTTCCGGGAACGGCGGAAGAAACAATCCGCTCTGCGTTGGCCGCGGGCGCGCCGGCTCGGCCGATAAATGAATCTTCACGATGGGTGCTCCCGGTGGATGCGCCTGCAGATCCAGTTGCAATAATTTGAGAAACATCTTCACGTCGAGCATTGGGATGGGAAGCGGTAACGTACGGTTGAATCGTGCCTGACCGTTCGGTTGCTCAGCTGCGGAAACCACTGGCTTTTGCCCATGCGCGCATGGCTCCAATTCCAATTGCAAACGCAGCTCCTGCGCTGCCAAGGCTCGTGCTCCGAGCCGGGCGCACACCTGCTCCAGCATGCGGTTCAGCAAAAATGCCAGCGGCTCAAGCAGCACAATCGGATATTCCAGCTCCACGCATTCGGTAAACGCCAGCGGAGGTTCGAACGGCCGCAAATTGCGCGTGGTTGTGCCCCGAGCCAGTCTCTGCAAACGAATTCCCTGCTGTCCCAGACGCTCACTGAGAGGAATTTCCGGAAGCGACGCCAGCGCCCGCAGCTTACGGATGCCCCAACGGTCGAATGTTTCCAGCCAGCGCGCAGCCACCTCGGCATCGGAAGAAAAACTTTCGAGCAACACATCCACCGGCAAGTCGCCCAGGCGTTCCGCTTCGTGGCCTTCGGCAATCAAGGTCACGCCGGAAAAACCACGGGCGGCCAGCAGGGCAGCATCCGGATTCGAGGCAACGGCGACATTCGCCTCCAGTTCCATCTTTGATATCCGGTGGGCCAAGTCGCGCGCAATCTTCGACACCGGGCCAAACAACGGCTCGAGTCCGGCTAGATTCAGCAGCACGGTATTCGGCGCCGTGTCTTCTATCTCCGGAGAAAACGACTGCGCACAGTCGAGCAGGGCCGCATGGGCAGAGTCTTCCTGTGCCTGCGAGCGCGTGCGCAACACCAACTCTTCCCACGCCTCCAACTGCGCACGGGTGGCTCCGATTTCCACGCCGGTCTGGCGCGCCTTTTCATTCAGAGCAACCGCCTTTTCCAATGGAGGCCGTCCGCCGAGCACCGCCACGCAGCGCGCACGCAGCTCAGGCTCGAAGCGGATGATCCCTTCCGCTGGAAAGTCGGGGATGAAGATGCAGGCAAACATGGGAACCTCTCGGCTCTTGAACTCACGACATCTAGCCTGCCCACTTGGCTCGGTTTGCAAAACTTACTGCGGATTGCGGTGGCTTGCTCTCCAGCCGCGAACGCACCAATTCCGCCGCGATCTCGACCTTGTCCAAAAGCTCTGCATGAGTCGGTCGATTTCCTGAGAGCTGAGAGCTGACAGCTGATAGCTGCTTCCCTGCGACCTTGACCAGCACCGACGAACAACTTCCCGCAATCGGCTGCTGTTCCACAACAAGCAGCACGGTCGGCGTGCGCTCAATGGCGCGACGGAAGCGGAACCAGGATGCAAGCGGAATCTGACGCGCATTGCCTACCGGGATATCTCCCAGATCCAGCGCAATCATCCCGAACCCATTGCTCTGCAGAAGCAGGTCGGCGACTTTGAGCACTTGCTCCAGTCGCAATTCCCATCCCCGGCGTTCTGCGGCAATTTCCAGTCCATCCATATTGCGGCGATCCATTTGTTTCCCGCGTAAACTGAGAACTGGGAACGGAGAACTGAGAACTGTCTTCCCGCACCGCACCCACAAAAGTTTTCCCAGATCCACGCCAGCGGCTTCCGCCGAAGCCGGATCCATTACGTCTCCCGCATCCACCAGTGCGCACACTTCTCCGTTCTGCGTGGACCGGGCCAGCGCGGCCAGCAACACACCGGTTCTGCCGGACGACGCCGGCCCACAGATCTCGCTCAGGCATCCGCGAGGCCAACCGCCGGTCAGCCCATCCAGGGCTGCGATTCCGCTCGAAATCATTTCCGGCGCGGAACGCACCTCCAACCGCGAAGCTGGTGTGACATGGGCAAGCTTGGGAACGGAGTCCAGCTTTTTAAGCAATGGCTGCGCCGCAAAAATGAAAGGGCGGCCCAGAGCCGCCGTCGATAAAACCGGAAAGGCAGACATACTTCCTCGCAATTTTCAGGGAACGTGGACGGGCCGGTGAGCCCGGGGCGGCTATTTCGCTTTTTATTCGCCTTGGTGATTATCGCCTCAGCGACCGGATGTTGTCAAGATGGCGGCGCAGATAATTTTCAAATGACCGCCGGCCCCGGCGGATTTTCAGCTTATGTCTAAGGCCCCTGCAAAGCTTTGTTATAATCGGTGTCGTTGCAACCCACCCGTGGCGCTATCGTCTAGGGGTTAGGACGGAAGATTCTCAATCTTCAAACCCGGGTTCGATTCCCGGTAGCGCTACCACATCTTCCACTTAGCAAAAATCGCCAATGTTCATGCTGATTTTGTGAAGTCTTGGCCGCATTCTTTTAAGTCTCCCCTGTCCCCGGGTGTCGCTCCCGTCCCTTCGGTTCATGGACAGTAAATGGACAGTATGGAGGGGTGGGGATGGCAGGGGGGCGTTTGGGATCTGGCACGTTAACCTCGTTATCGCAATATTGCGATATAGCTTGAGACAATATCGCATTTTTGCGATATTGTCAAGTATGTCGATCACGCCGGTTCTCCTGTTCGCGGAAGACGACGGGAGAAGCCCTTTTTCGGGTGGATGGACTCCCTCCCCGCAAACATCCAAGATAAATGCATCGTTCGCGTTGAACGCCTTGAGGACGCGGGAGAAGCTCTCTCAGAGCCAGAATGCAAACTGGTCGCGGACGGCGTGTTCCAGCTATCCTTCAGAGCTCACGGAACGGAGTACGCAATTCTTTACTTCTTCCATAACGAGCAGGCGGTAATCGTGCACGGATGTGCGGTTGCATCGCGCGTAGCAGATAACGACCTCGCCCTCGCACTCGACCGCAAGGTCCGCTTCTGCCGGCAGCCGGGCTGCCACACATATGGAGAGGAGGACTAAATCTACTATGCCCAACAGAAAATCCACAGCTTCACAGATACTCCGACGCCGCTATGCGCGCGGCGAATCACGCAGGAATTCGTTACAGACGGAAAGAGCTAATGCGCAAATCGCACGAACTATTGTTGATTTAAGACAAGAAGCAGGACTGACACAAAAAGAGCTGGCGGACAAGATCGGCACAACTCAGTCTGTGATTAGTAGACTTGAGGATGCCGAATACGATGGGCATTCTCTTTCCATGCTCAATCGGATAGCAGAGGCGCTGCATAAGAAGCTCCGCGTAGCAATAGAACCGCGCGACCCAGACCTGGAGACAGTCCGTTTCGCTTTCCGTGAAGTGATCCGTAAATTGCGATTGGCACATGGATTTACAATACAAGATGCTGCTGCCCGACTGGAGACCACAGCGACAGAAGTTCTGCTCCTTGAACAGAATGAGTCATACCGTCCCAGCCCGCTTCTCCTCCATAGAATAAGCAAACTTTACCAAATCCCCCAGCGACGGCTCGCGCTCCTTTGCGGTGCCATTCGGGACATTCCGCAAAACGTCCGGGAACAAGCATCCCGCTTTGCAGCGATGTCAGACTCATTTGCAACATTGACCGCGGAGGAGAAAAGGGAGCTAGATATTTTTGTACGATTTCTAAGAACTGAAATATAAGTGTTCCATGGACGATGCGACGCGGCGCGAAATCGATCGTATTGCCAGCAAGGTGCTGAAGGAAGCCCGCCTGGTCGAGCCTCCTATTCGCATCGAAAACGTCCTTGATCACCTCAGTGTCCATCGCAAATTCTATGACTTACAGGATCCGAATCTCCTCCAAAAGTTTACTCACAAGCTCCGAATTGGGAGCCAGAGAATTGTCGGAATAGTTCGGAAAATTAGACTTGCCGCAATTTGGGCACCTGATCGCGACGAGATTCTGATTGACGAGTCGCAGCCCGCTCCCAAACAGCTGTGGGCGTCATTTCATGATGCAACGCATAGAGCTCTCCCCTGGCATCGCGAGTTTTTCCTAGGTGATACTGCGCAGACTTTGGAACCGTACTACCAAGACATCCTTGAGGAAGAGGCGAACTATGGGGCATCAGCCTTGATGTTCGGCCCACGATTCACGGAGCATGCCAAGGATCTGCCTTTAGGCTGGGGCGCAGTAGAGGAGCTCCACCGGGTGCATAAGAAGTCCTACGTGACCGTGCTAAGAAGATATGTCGAGCATGGTCCGAATTATCCGTTGGCCGGAATTGTGTCGACTGCCCACTGGGACTTGAAGCCTGACGATCAGCAGACGCGGTGCAGACACTTCGTTCGGTCGCCGGAGTTTGCGCTTTTTTTCCCGACCGTATCCGGAGAGGGCCTCCGTCAATCGATCGATGCCAACACGGTTATGCGACTAGCATCCTCGATCCATTCCATGTTCATACCGAGAGCGCTGATGTCTACGTCGACATACAGAGGGCAGCGAAACGAATCGCGGAATTCGGTGGGCTGACAGGACTAACGTTCTTAATCGAGCCAGCACGTTTGACTGAAGGGACATGCGGCCGAATCGAGCTTCAGTCCGCAGGGTCGGAAGTGTTTTTGCAGATTTCTCCGGACCTTTTTGGCTTCCCTAGCGCGGTCTTGGCAACGATTTCTCACGAGATAGCTCACAAGTTTCTCCACACTAACCGTATTGCGTGGGGAAACGGCCCAGCCGCTCATTACCACAATGAAGTCCTCACCGATATAGCGGGCGTATTTTTGGGCCTTGGGAAACTGATGCTTATTGATCGCTGCATAAATAATGCAATAGAATAGCGGGTGTTCAGGAGCAGAACACCTATGCCTAGAGTGAAGGGGAGCGCCGACCTGCTCGAAGATCGGCGCAAGCGAGCCTTGGCATTGCTGGATTCTGGTTACTCTCTCAACGAAGTGGGACGGCGTATCGGCTGCAATGCAAGTTCTGTGATGCGCTGGCGTGATGCCAGACGGAGGCGTGGAGCGGAGGGATTGCGGGTGCGCTCCTCCCCCGGTCGACCCTGGAAGCTGGATCGGAGGCGGCGACGACGATTGGTCCAGCTTCTGCTGCAAGGTCCCATGATGCACGGGTACCGGACCAATCTCTGGACTACGGCTCGCATTGCGGAATTGATCGGCCACGAGTTCGGAGTGCAGTACCATCGGGATCATGTCGGACGCTTAATGCACAGTCTGAACTGGAGCCCACAGAAACCCGAACGGCGCGCCCTGGAGAGAAATGATGAGGCCATCGAGCACTGGAAACAGAAGCACTGGCCACAAATAAAAAAAACGCTACGCGGTTGGGTGCCCACCTAGTCTTCGCCGACGAGTCGGGCTTTCTCTTGATCCCGCACGTAGCCAGGACCTGGTCCCCGCAAGGGTGTACTCCGGTTCACTATCATCGCCAGGGACGCCGAGACAAGGTCTCGGTCATTTCCGGAATCTCCGTAAGTCCCCGACGACAGCGCCTGGGCCTGTACTACCAACTTTACTTTGACAATATCGGGCAGGAGGAAGTTTGCATGTTTCTCCGCGAGTTGTTACGCCATCTGCGCGGCCCGGTCCTCGTCCTGCTGGACAATTCCTCCACCCATAAGGGGGAACCGTTGCGACAACTTCTTGGGCGACATCCCCGGCTGCACATCGAACACTTTCCCTCCTATGCTCCGGAGTTGAACCCCGATGAAGGAGTTTGGTCCTTGGCCAAACGTGCCCTCGCCAATAGTTGCCCCAATGATCTGGAGGAGTTGATCGAGGACGTCATCCAGTCGATCCACCGGATTCGTAACTCAACTCACAAACTGCGTGGCTGCATCATGCAATCCGAACTTCCTTCTTTTTTGCGCTAATACATTGCATTCTTTATGCAGTGATCAATAACGGTCATCTCGCTGAGCGAATGACTGAAAGTGCGTCGGGCAGGACAACGCACACGAGAAAGATTGGGTATCTAGAGGGAAATCAACTCGCTTTCGTTTACCTGCTCACGTGTCATATGAGACGCGTCGGACAAGAGGATCTCTTCAGCGGCTTGACCCCGCACAGTGCGTCGATCGTGCGAGAGCAGGAAGTCATATCCGGCCCGTATTTTCAGGAGAGCCTCCATGATGCGGACCAGGCATGTGCAATTCGCCGAGAAGTGGATTCCCTAATGGAAAATGTTGGGTCCGAGGAGCGCAGCTTCCTTAAGACGGTGGGCGGTCTTCGCGAGTCTCTGTACTCTCTCGAATCCGAGACCCTGAGGCAAGTGCACGCCCAGCTAGACTCGGTCAATTTCAGTCTTAGTGAACTGACCAGGGACGATTTGGATCCATGTTTGAGATACCTCACTGCCCTGAGGTTGGGTCAGCTTCTCCGAAGGGCGCAATCGGAGATGCAGCGCGCCACGAATGAGATCAGGGCAGCTGATGCCCTAGCCGCCAAAGCAAAGCTCAGTTTGAGCGCTTCAAACGAGCCGTCGGGCCCGTTGTTGCGACGGATCTCAAGAATCTTTTCACGCTTCTTTGCTTAAGTGTCAAATCTCCGTGATCCTCGCGGACGAAGTTGGCGCAACTTTCGGAGGCGTGCCAGGATTTTCTCTTTCGCAGGAGAGGAGAACCGAAACCAGTACCCTCGGGACTGGAAGCTCTGGTAAAAGGATTGCGATATGAAAACACTTCGCAAAGTGCTTTTAGTAGTTGGGAAGGTGCTTTTAGCAATTGGTTTAGGGGTTGTCGCAATGTTTGTTGTTGCGATGGTTCTTGGAGCGGGGTTCGGCTTTCTTCACGGTCTTTTCGGCTGGTCTGTGCCCACATTTGCAACGCAAGAACTGATCGCGCTTGCAATCTTCGTAATCGGCCTCTTGATCTACAGGGAGAAGGCGGGCTTACAAAGAGCGGCAAAAACAACGGCCATGAATCCGACACCACAGCGTGTCAACAATCGGCAAAAGGATTCTTCAGCACAAAAGTAGGATTGTCTGAGTCGCGCTGAGTATGTATCTTGAGATCAGCGGTAAAACCGCACAGGAACACGAGACTTACACTTAAACCATGAAAAGCAGATTGCTCATTCTTGCGCTGTGTCTGTTCTGTTCACTGTCTGCCTTCAGCCAAGGGGTCATGAAAGCGCAAGAGCTGCGAAATCACATCGAGATTTCAATCTCTGGGGTAAATAGCGCAGAGCAGCCTCATCCGCTCTCAGACTCTGTGAAATCAGTGATAGAACATACGAGCAGCTACGTGGTAGGGATGGCCGATGCGTGGAACAGTGACGATCCCGGCTTTGTGCCGAAAAAGGTGGGGTGGCTTGAGTTAACGGGCGTCATCCAACGATACATTGACGCTCATCCTGAAAAACTACAGGATGGGGCAGCTGATGTGGCAAAACTAGCCGTAAGCGAAGCCTACCATTCGAATAAGAGAGTGAAGCGTTGAGATGCTACATACTTTTGCGCCCTGCCCGGCTCCATTCCGACCGTTCGCCATGCCGCATGGCCCCGAAACAATGCATCTGTCTACCAAACTCATCGTTTGGTAACAAGGACATTGCGAAGTCTGACTGGTGTCGGCAGGTAACGGTTGCTGTCGAGATGGGCTTTCGGCTGTGTCGAACCGATGGCGAAATTCCTCAGAAAGTTTCCCATCCTAGAATGTCTGCTGAAACACAAAAGAACGCTCGCGATGGGCGGGGAGATTTGCCAAAGTCTTCTTTAATTTGAAAAATCACACTTTCGGCTTAGTGGACGGAAACCTCTTCGTGAACGTTCTCGATGAACTTGCAGTGCGGGTAGCGAGAGCAGCCCCAGAATTGGTGGCCGGCGTGATCGCCTTTGTGCGCGGTCCTAAGGACTAAGTCCCCTCCGCATCGGGGGCATTTTCTTGCGCCCGGATCGTGTGCTGGAGATGGAGGATGTAGTTGTGGGGTCGGCGTTTCAATGGTCATCTTTCCTTGGGCCAATTTGTAGTACTCGATGAGCCGGAGGCCGTCGATGAGCTCTATTCTGGGATTTCCCTCCGCCGTTTTCTCTGCCATAACCGTGAACTTGTTCGTGGTGATGAAGAATCCATTCTCGGCCGGATTGTTCACGTTTGTAATGGCTCCCAGAAAATCCCGCACGTCGTGAGGTGTCACTTCGCGAGTCATGAACTTCTTGCACTGGATATAATACTTCTTTCCGTCTTTGTGCGCGACTACATCTATTCCGCCGTCGTTGGCTCCGCCTACGACTTCTGCGCTGTAACCGAGTGCGGTAAACATGTTGGCCATTTCCTGTTCAAATAAGGACGGCGTCATTCCTTTGAGCATGTACAGGATTCTTTCGTCGTCGAGGTTCACCCTTAGGAACGCAGCTTTTCGTCTTGTCTTCCAGACAAGATATCCGACAAATCCTAGAACCATGACCACGCCACCAATAATGCCGTAGGTAATGATTTGTTCCCGGTGAGCGACAACGAATCCGGCCACCCCAAGAACGATAAGAGCCGCGAGGGCTTTGAATGGATCGATCTCGCTTTCCGAGGAATAGCGTCTGCGGTGTCTGGACATTTGGTTTGAGGTTATTGGATTTACCTCTTCAGTGAAGCCTATTGTTTGGTTGTGAGCAAGGGAAACAGAAAGTCAGAAAGCGTACAATCGTAGCGTTTCGGAGGAGCAGCATGCCCGCGTCAGATGAGATCTTTCTAATAGGCGAAAGCGGTATTAAGGCCTTACCTTCTCGTCCTTTCCGCGCAGGACTATTCGGGAAGAACCTAGAAGAAGCGCTTCAGACGCTTATAGCGAAGCAGCCCAATATTATCAATGGCCGACAGATTGAACCCGGCAGCGCGGACCCGCCGCGTTTCGTTCTCCTTCGACGCGAGATGCCGGTTGGCGACTGGTCGCTGGATCACTTGTTGGTCGATCAACGGGGTGTTCCAACCTTCGTCGAAGCCAAGCTCATAGATAACCCGGAAGCCCGTCGCGCGGTCATCGGCCAAGTTCTCGATTATGTTGCGCTGGCTTCGGAAAAATGGGGAGACGGGCAGCTGCGACAGCTCTCTGCCGAATATTGGCGAACAGAGTTCGACAAAAATGTCGATGACGTGATTCGGGAAGCCTTCGGGGAACCAGACATCGATGCTTTTTGGCAAACAGTCGAAACAAATTTGAATCAATGCCGCATCCGCTTGATTATCGCAACTGATGAACTCCGACCCGAGGTACGGCGGATCATCGAGCTGCTGAACCAGCAGTTAAGGACAATTCAGATATTCGGACTTGAAATTCGCTGCTTTGGCGAGGAAGCACAGGCGGTCGTGGTCCCCTTCCTCATCGGGCAAAGCCAAATCGCTGCCGGACAGAAGATGGCCTCCGGCATTGCGAAGATCTGGACGCCCGAAGAGCTGCGGAGCTTTTACTCAGGCCTATCGGATGTCCGCCTGGGAAAGTACCTTTGCCAGTTGGTTGATTGGGCAACGAGTAGGAACTGTTTCCATATCAGTGGGGCAACACAAACACCCGTTTTTGGGCTGAGCGGCACGACCGGCCAGAAAGTCGTCACGATTTCGCCTTATGCAGTCTATATATGGTTGCGAGAGGAGCGATATAGCGATGCGGCCGAGCGAGATCGTCTACTGAACGAGGTAAAGGAACTGGGTCTTTTTCCTTCTGATTTCGTGCCGAATGCCAAAACAGAAGGCAAGAACCTCTCGCGGAAGTTGGAAGAATTAGATGCGCAGGAGTTTTCGCGTTTGCTCGAAGTGTTCTCGCGATACTGTTCTGGGGTCCGTGGCAGCCGGACATTGATTACGGGCTCGCTCGCGAGTGTTGGCGAAAGATTACAGTTGTACTTTTCCACGCGACTGTCGAGCAGAAACATCACATTTCTCGAACGCTAAACAGTTTGTACACGGTCCGCCTACCACTATTAGGTCGACGAGATCCGTTGAAGTACCATCTTGGCTAGCCTGAGCGAATCATGGATCGTGGCGATCATCTTGGGAGAGTTATCGATAGGAGCGCCGCGCAAACGGATTGCGGCGATGAGCGACGCCGCGATTAGCAGTGCTCCTTTTTGTCGTTCCTCGGCACTGAACTGCGACTCCGACATTGCGAGGCCATTCTAGCTTATTCGCCTTTTCTTCGCTACAACAAAAGCATACAATTCTACAGCGTCGGGAGCGTTGACCCGCTGCCAACGGAGAGGCCATGACTGACTGGGATCGGATGCTAGTGTCGATTGCTATAGATGCCGCCAAGAACTGTATCCACGTTTTTGAAGCCGAGTATCCGACTGACGATCGGCCCCGAAAGGCATTGGAAGCTGCTGAGAAACGGCTCAACAATCCGACGGAGGAGAATCGCCGATCCGTGGTAACCCTCGAGTTTCGTGTGTGGAGATCGAAAGACTGGAACCTGGTAGAGCACACTCGGCTGCCGATGCATGTGGATGCGCAGCCAGGGCTGCACGCCATCCTATGAGCTCGGCAACGGACGCGATTCGTTGTGAGCGTTACGCCAACGGTATAAAACCCGGAGAATACAGCAGGAAGTGGCTGTGGTACGTCCTATTACCAAAATGTCCGACCCCATGAGCGACCCACTCACATCACTTCCAAAATCTCCAGCTCGTCCTCGGGATAGAACTGTCGGATTCCGGAGACACTCTCAACCTCGATAGTTTTGTACGGGAATATTTCGGTAACGGCGGCGATGGTTCCTCTTCCGAGCATCGCGGTATTTGGGCTGACTCTGCGATCGGAATGACCCGCTCGCTCGTGTTGAGGAGCGTTCCCATTTCCACGAGGGTTTTCGGGATGATAGGCGCTCGGATGTGGAGCATCGCGGCGAGGAGAAGCATAGTCAGGCCGCTCGCCTCGACCGCTATGCATTTCTTGGCGTGGCACAGGCCGTTCGTCGTGTCCACCGCGCATTTCTTGGCGTGGCATAGGCCGTTCGTCGTGTCGGGCAGCGCTCGACGGGCGCGGCACTGGGCGGTTCTCCGCGTGACCAAGACGAGTATCGTTAGAGTGGTTCGGTTTCGGACCGTGGAATTCCCCCGGTCGCGAAGTGGCCGCAATTGCGGGACGGCCGTGATTCTCAGACGCACGGAAAGCCCGGTTTCCGCCCGCTGCATGCTCGTGCTGTCTCTGCATGCCGGTAGGCTGGAAGTGGCGTTCATGGGTCCACCGTTCTTGTTCGTGCGTCGGGCGAGCCTCGACCCCACCACGGCCACCGTTATAGCTGACCCGGTTCACCGTGACATTGTTGATGACGGTCTTGTTGTAAATATGAACGTTGGTGATGGTCACGTTGTTGACGCTGCGGTTGTAGAAGAAGTGGCGGTCTCTCCAGTATCCGCCTTCATAGCCAGACCCGAAGTAGCCGAATCCGTAATTCACCCCGCCGTAGAAACCGATGTGTGGCCCCCAATAGCCCGCATGCCAGAGATAGACACCACTGCCCCAACCCCAATAGCCAGGTGTCCAGAGCACACCGACTGTGGGCGGCGTGACCCACGTCCCCGGCACCCAGTAATAACCAGCCGGACCGTAGGCCCAGTATCCCGGCGTCCAGATATAGCCGTCCCCTGGACAGGGCGGCTGCTCATAGACGGGCAGCACCGGCGGTGCGACTGCCACCGAGACGAAAACTCCTGCGAAAGATGCGGCCGGAATGGCCAGGAACAGTAGTGCGAGTGAGAAGCAACGAGCGAAACCGAGAGCACGCATTAAGCTTCCTCCTGCCCACTCATCCTTGGCTCCCGCAGCGAAAACATTCTCGCGGCCAGTCAGAGGCTAAGCGAAGTTGGGCAAAAAATGTCTACCCGGATCGAGGGATTCTTGGGAGCACAAACCCAAGGTTTGACGAAATATTGCAGAGCGCGCAGTGTACTCATTCTAGATCGCTGCTCTGACGATCTTCGGCGGAAAGATCACCCGGCGGGTTACGTCAGTAACAGTGCAGGGATCGCCATAGTACTCATTGACCGGTTCTGAGAGAGTTCGCCTTTGCTAGGCCCATGCCTCGCACGCCAGATGACGGTTCGGTCAAGCCGGCAACGTGCAGAAGAATGCTTACGATCCTAGAACTTCCGGAAGCAAAAACGCCCTCCACGAGGCTTTTTCTCAGTAAAACGATTGAGCGACCGTTTGGGCTCGGCGGGTTTGCGGAACCGGGCCAATCATCGCTGCGGGCTAGGGACACCGATTGTGTTCTGGACGCTTGGTTTTTGGTACCGCGGTGCGGTCCAGGGGGCGTGCTGAGCCGGTGCGGTGTGATCGTTACTCGGATTGAAGAAAGCGGGCGGCGCGTTCGTAGGTGCCCGTCCTGAATTGTTCCTTGAAGAACCCGATCGGATTGGATTTTATATATTCGCGCAGAGATTCGGGGAAGGATGGGAGTACAAAGTTTTCCAGCATTGCATTGGCATCAGGGTTGCCATTCTTGTACTTTCTCCATGTTATCAGCATCGCCCACCTCACGAATTCTTCCGGCGTTTTGCCTGCATACCCATCTGCCAGGACTTTTTGCGTTAAACCTTCGATGTGGAGGTCCATAAATGGGGCTCGTTTTTCGCTTGGCATGAACGTCGAAAGCTGCAGCCAGGTCACACGGGTAATATGGTGCCAGAGGCGCAGATGCTCGTCTGCGAAAGAAAGAAGGATTCCGACGTCAGCGAAGCCGTCGAAGGAGCGCACGAAGGACTCGATGGATTTTAGGTTCTGGACTGTGATCGCTTCTTCCTTAAGCCAGCACTTGAGATCCCAGTCGGAGTATTTCTTGCGCGGCTCAAAACACTCGAAAAAGTCGGTGTAGCGCGCACCGCTACTTGGGTTCGGCTTCACCGCTTGCAGGATGGCCTGGAACTTCCACTCAAACTCGGAGATGAATTTGTCGATTGTCGCCGCCATGCTTTGCTCATCAAATCACGTGGGCGGCTCTTGTCAAATGCGCCCGACTCCTTGGAACCCCGATTTTAGCCTTCAGGAAAGTGCTACTCAAGCAACAGAAAGCTGACAATCCGTAAGCGTCCGGTGTACACCGTTTTAAGAGTCCCTGAAAAGGATTTCAGATTTCCCTGCTGATTGTCCACTAAACTCATCGTTTCGGCGACAAGCTCAGCGTCGCCTGGACTTCATTCCACAGCCATTTCTTCGGGCAGTTTCAGTCGATTCACCGCTTCGCGGCGGAGCTGCGTGGAGACACCCAAATAGCGCTGGGTGGTTTTTATCGACTTGTGCCCGGCGAGCGCTTGGACGTTCGCGATATCGCAGCCGGACTGTAGGAGGCGCGTCAGGAACGTGGCACGGAACTTGTGTGGGTGCGCGCCTTTGACCTTGGCGCGACCGGCCACGCGCTCGACGATCTTGTAGACGTGGGCGTGCTTCTTGCCCCTGACGGTGGGAAAGACCCACCGGGATCGCTTCGGCAATCTCTTTAAAGTGTCCGCAAGTTGGTCCGACATCTCGATCTCGCGCTCCTCCCAGGTCTTCGGCGTGAAGCCCGCTTCCGGCTTTGCCGATACCCGCAGGACCTTTTTCTTGAGGTCGACGTCCTCCCAGGCAAGGTGACAGACCTCCTGCTCACGCATGCCGCTAAAGAAGAGGCAGAGGAGCACGGCGCGTTCGGTGTCGTCCGCATGCTGGAGCATTGCGGCGACCTCCTGGTCGTCGAAGACCTCGGGCGGCCTCTGGAGCACCTGCCGCGGCTTGATCTTGGCGGCGGGGTTCTCCTTCAAGCCCTTGAACTCGGCGCACCAGTAGAGGAACGCGCGGATCATGGTGATCTCCGTGTTCAAGGTCACGGGAGAGTCGACGCGGGTGGCGCGAAAGTCGCGATACTCCAAGATGTCGCCCCGCCCGATTTCGATGAGGTACTTCTTGGCGTAGAAGTAGTCGCGGAAGTTTGCGAGGACCGAGCGGTAGCGGCGGTACGTGTTCAGCTTTTGATTGATCTTGAGGTGATTGAGGTAGCTCTCGATGGTCTGCGCGAGCGGGACGGGCGTCTCTTCGTCGCTCATGCGCGATGCGACGGTGCGGCCCTGCTCGGTTGCCTTGCCTTTCAATTCGAGGATCTTGCGGCGCCGGGCTTCAAGGACTTCCGCGGGGCGGATGCCGGCGGGTTTCCTCCTGCGCTTGCCGTCTTCGTACCATTCCAGGTAGTAGGCGCCGGTTTCGTTCCGGTCCCACACGAACTTGCCGTGCGGTGTCTTGCGAACGGGCTGGAACTTCCAGCCGCTCTCGCCGCGCGCATATAAGAGGAGGTTGACCTTGTACATGGCCTTTACTGTCCACTATTATGTCACAGACGGACAGTATGGCAGTTAAGTATTTTAGTTTCAGTATGAATATGAGGACGGAAGATTCTCAATCTTCAAACCCGGGTTCGATTCCCGGTAGCGCTACCAATCCGAGAGCGCCATACCCGCGGCCATCGGCTACCTAACCCCGCAGCAGTTTCCTGCGGCAAATCTCATCTCAACGGAAAGAATGGTGCAGTGTACAAATGCCCCACTACCGAGTGGGCAGTGGACCTGTCGTTTTCCACAGAGGGCACCGTTTGATTAAGCCCCAGAGTGCCTCGATTACGGGAAATGGAATTCTAACTCCTGCAAATGGAATCTGTGGCCGTTAGCATCTTCACTCTGGGCACTTCCAACGAGCCCCGCTTCTCAGCGCAGTCCCCGCCGGGGTTCAACCCGAAGTTTACAACGGCGAATTGTCTTACAACTACCTGCTCGCAGGTGTGCATCACATTCACCCCGTCTGCGATGGACGTCAAGCCCCAACCCTCGCATTGCTTAACGTTCGGGGTGCCCGGAATGCTGGGTCTAGCGACCAACTATCTGCGACCACATCACACCTAGGTGGAAGAGCTAGCATCGCCGCCTACGAATGGAGCACCCTCATGAACGGTGAAGGAAGCGCCAATGCCAAATCGGCGAGATATTGATAATGCCCGGAACAACAGGCTGGAGATTGTAAAGTCGGGTTTGACTAGGTGCGACCTCGTCAAGCTCGGACTCCTGTCCAGCAGTGGCTATTTTGTCGCGAAGAATGGACTGAGCGCATGGGCTTTTGACAACAAGTGCGGACCGCGCCAGTGCCAATTGGGATGCAGCCCGCCAGTCACACCCTTTATTGACCCTCTTCCGATTCCGCCAATCCTCCCAGAACACCCGCTGACCGATCCTGGGTTTGCTCAGCTTCCTGCACGACGTCCGAACAATGCCATTGACCCGAATACTGGTCTCCCCTTCGAAAAGCGCGGCCAGTTCAATGGAGTGCTACGGCCGGGCACGGGCGCGCTCGGCACGTGACACGCATTGCCGTCTGCTGGTTCGACTGAAACTGACCTGTTTACAAAACATCTGAAGCGGTTGAAGAACTCGGTGCAGGACGGTCCGGACAACCGCCCTGCACCTGGTCCGTACAACTACTGTCCAGATCCGCTCAGCTTAATTACTTGTGGATTGCCCGATGCGGCGTTGTGAGTAACCGTTACAACTCCAGGGATCGCTCCTGGCTGCTTAGGACCAAACGTCACCGCGAATGTGCAACTGCTGTGTGCGCTTACGATACT
>WNGE01004046.1_pt1 | contig 33728 bp, 66 predicted proteins | sample 5400651 | NCBI WGS metagenome assembly WNGE01 (sample SAMN13153370, study PRJNA577476) | soil metagenome | isolation source: 60 cm soil or saprolite under grassland replicate 2 | place: USA:California | collected 2016-06-15
CTTTCAAGCTGCTTTTTCTGGTTGAGGTAGTTATATACTTCATCTTCTTTGCCTTCTTTTAAGGATTCAAAGAAGCGTTTGCTTTCTTCGTTGGCCCATTGAATTTCTTGGGGAGTCGCTTCTTTTGGTTTATTGTATTCATCCCACTTACTTCTAAATTCATTGGCATCTAACCCAAACTCTCTTTTGAAGTAATCGTTTACATCCACTACCTCTTCGGCGTTTTCAGTTGCCGCTGGCTGTGCTTCGATTGGCGTTTCTACCACCGCAGCGGGGATAGGCTGCTCTACATTCTGATAAGCGGTAGGATTCATCCCCCACAATGATTCAGCCACAACCTGATTAACATCAGGAGAGGCATGCACGACTTGTTCTTGATCCGGTTGTGTTGTCTGTTCTATAGTTGTTGTTTCTGACATAAACTCAATGGGTTAGTTAAAGCTACAACGTTGTAGCAAAAATATAAAAAAAATATTAATACGGTCTGTTCAAAAAGACCAAAACCTTGGTAGCTGCGGCTGATGCTCCACCAAATTGAATATATTGACAAGGCACTGTTATTTTGTACAATCCAGACGCGGACACTGATGTAACTGCTGCCCCGGTTGCCAGATTTGTAGCCTGAATTGCTGTATAATTAATACTAGCAAGCGCATTTGGATTAGTAGAACCAGTTATTTCGTTCCCGTCATTGCTCCCGGTAATGTTAATCGTGCCCGTTGGGGTAACAAATTGGAAGGTTGCAGTCTCCCATTCCGATAAACACAGCTTTACCCCATTGCTACTATTAAAATCAGCGGTAACGTCCAATAAACGTGAGGTCATATTGAGCTAATTAATATGTTATTGTTACGAGGTCATTTACTTTTAATACTCCACTTGTATCTGAATCGAATCTATTCTGTGGCAACGTTGGAACGACCAGAAAGCTATGCCCAAAAGAATCTATAGAATCAATTAACCCTGTTTTTGACGAGCTAGATATATTACAGGAATTGCCCACTGAAAGAACGGGCAAGACGCTAAGGGATTCCGCACCACTTAATACCACTCTTACGCCAGTTCCCTTATATGCTGGCTGCGCTACGGTTACAGTACAATTAATCGTTGCCATATTTAATATTTTATTGTGGTTGCATCATTTGTTGTTGTTCGGGCTGTTCCTCTTGTTGCCCTTGTTCTTGTTCTGGATTTTGTTGCTGTTGCCGTTCTGCCATTGCCTGCTGCATTACCCCCTGAACCATTTGCTTGTTTTGTTGGGCTAATGGTATGGTTATAGAAGGAACTATTTGATTGATTATTTGTGCCATATCAGGCGGCATTTGCACACCAGCCTTCAATAGCTCAAAGTAGCCCGCCAAAACGATCTCTTCTTTCTTCGCCTTAGATTGCTCTGTTATTTCAAGGGCTTTCATTTGATTCTGCACTTGCAGCAACTGCATATCCCCCTGAGCCTTCTGTTGTGCTGCTTGCGCCTGCACCTGCGCATTTTGCTGACTTTGCTGCTGTGCTTTTTCGGATTCAGCCCGAATCATCCGCTTCATTGAGTTCCTGAAATAAAGCGAAGCTAGTTTGCTATTCTCTTTGGCAATTCGTTTAAGTTTAGCCGGGTCTAAATAATTTATCAATGCGGGATTTGCCGCCAGCGCCTGGTTCACGGAATTAGTTAATTCTGCTATCTCGAATTGATCTGGCAGTAATTCGAATTTAGTGGAGAATTGCCGATCGCTCACATCTTCTTCCTTTAATAAATGCCGATACACCTTGCTGCCGAAGCGAACAGAATTATTCAGTAAACAAGCTACTTTCTTAGCCGTTTCTTCCATTATGTACTTATATGAATCGTACATGTAATCGGTAGCAAAAGCTGCTGTCTGTTGGGATGCTTGGACGTTCTCTGAAGTAACGCGCGGTTGAACTGCTTGGGTAATTAAGTTGGGGTCTTCTCCTAATTGATCCTTTAATACACGATATTGAAAATCGTATTGCTGAATAAGCCCCTGCATTGCACTGATGAAACCAGCGTTCTGTAATTCCTGAATAGGAACCGGTAATGGATTGCCTTCTGCATCCCGGCCCCTGTAATATAACCTACCGGTTTGCTCGTATACCTTTTGAACATTTATGGGGCTGGTGCCATCGGCGGCTAATCCTAAATCTACCTCATTAATTGCGTCAATGTTGATAGCTGCCCCGGGCGGTATCATGGTTGCTATGACTTGCTGCATCTTTAAGATGATAACAATCATGGCTTCAATCGGCTGCTCGATTTTTTCAGGAAGTGCGATATTGCGCATATCCTGATTTTGGTACATGTAAAGGCTGATTGGGAATTCTACATCCCCGGATTCTTTTGGGTCTTGTGGCCGAATCATGTTATTATCCAAGCCCCATTCCAACATCTTTTGTGAATACCGGGCGTATACACCCTTATATAAGTTCCACTTGTCTTTTTTTACGAACTCTTGGTTGTCATCTAGATTATTTGGCTGTTGCTGTCTACGCTCGATGATGGTGCTTTTGTTCTGCTTTGTCACCGTCATTAAATACCCATCTTCATCTACTGACTTGATCCAGAAGTAGATGCATTCCACATTCCATTCGTCGTAAGGCCGGATATAAGCCAGTAACCAGTCGTAATTCCAGGTGAGTTTATCAAAGCGTTGATATTCCTGAGATGTTTGCGCGATAAGAAATAGATCTTCTTCTGAAAGAGGGCCGCCAAATTCCTTCCCATATTTGCGCCTAATTTCGGATATTTTAAGAGACTTCACGAAACCGCGCATCGCCGTATCCCTAAAATCATCAAACTCTGAGTAGGAGTATAATGTATTCAATGGCTTCACCCATTCTACATGTACCACTCCGTATTCATCCATCCACACATAGGTAGAAACCAATCCGCTCTCTATTGAGTCATGAAGGATTTTTTTCTTTAGTACATCAAAATACCCCTGCGATTGGAGAATATCATTAGTTCCAAGTTCATATTTAATTTCCTCCGGTATCCGCTGGCCACTGATTGCCCATTCCTCCAAATCATCTTTATCCTCTGCTACAAATTGATCTGGCCCAACCATTGGGACTCCCGATTCCTGCTGAAGTTGCTCTAATTGTTTTCTGTTGTAAAGTACAAATTCAGCTTGCTCATACTGATCTTGTTTATCTTTGACAGATATTGGATCAATTGCTGTAACCTGTATTTTCTCTACTCGCTGCATCCATCTTCCCACTAAGCCGGTAATAATTCGATTCACTAAGAGGGGTGCGCTATACTTAAGGTTTGCGTAATTAACCTTCCCGTTGAAGTTTAGAAGATCGGCAAATTTTGCATATACATTAATTTTACCACTAGCCCATAATATATTTGTTTTCATTCGGTCGTTCCTAAGGAACGAATATCCGTTACTTATTCCTGCCGAATATTTCTGTTCAATATCGAGTGCAAGTTTCTTACCATATTCTTTATCCAACTTGGACTTTACGTCCTTCGTCAATAAGAAATCCTTATATGATTGAACTGATGCCTCCATTATTTATTTTTATTCTTTCCTAGAACGGCTTCTTCGGCAGTCCATCCCAGCCTAATTATTCGTTGAGAAATATTATACGCCTTCACTCCATATCTTTCGGCAAATTCAGCAATAGCAGCCGTTTCACCTTTGACAGTAATTAAGGTATTATCCCGTCTATTCCGACAGTTCTTTTTGGCTGTAACTAAAAGGCATGTTAATGGGGAATACAAAAGAGGGTCAATACCGGCTTCTTTTGCTATGATGTCTTTATCAATCTCCAACCCACGCCGCCACCCTGACCCTATACACCAATCATAAAACTTCTTGAAATCATCCCTCCATTCATCGCACATCACAATGCCCCTGCCCCCGTAATCTTTATAAGCTGGCACATTTTCATTATAACAGCGAGAATGAATGTTCTGCCAAATACTATGTAAAGGATGTTTCGATAGCCCGTGAGTCGTTGACTTGGCTTTCATTAACTGCCTAGAATAGCAGTCGCATGATTTTGAATCACCATTCAATAACCAACTGCCGGTAGTTATGATTTCTTTCCCGCAATCACAAAGGCACTTCCATTTTAAATTATTGGATTTTGTCTTGCCGGCTTCTTCTATTACCAGAAGTCTAGTAAAGCGCATTCCCCGTAAATCTTTTTTACGAGGGTTTTTGGATGGAGTATAAACTTTTATGCTTTGTGATTGATTATCAGACATTAATCAAATAAGTTAACCAAATATAACAAATTTCAAACAAAGCTACAACGATTGAGCTAATTCGCATTAAAATTTTGACCATTTGTGTTAACGAAACTGCGTACTAGCGATTCCTTGGGTGGTTTTGGCTTACGAATTGGCTCACTAAGCACTGTAACATTAATCAAAAAAGAAACTATAGCGTCTTGCTTTGTCCGATCATAAGGATCAAAATTAGGTGCCCTCTCTAAAATCACTATGAAATCTATCAAATCGCAATGATGTTCAAAATAAGAAATACCAATATCATGCTGCCTAGTCAGGCTAAATGGACTAAGGGGAGTGCCATATGGTCTATAAGGCCCCTTTTCGCCAGCTTTTTTAATTTCATCTGGGCTTATTAAGCCTAATGGGCATTTCCCCAGATATTTAATCCTGCCTCTATCTCTAAAATATCTAAAATAATCATCTGCCGTAAATTCATAATAAGCCTTAACTCCTCTAAATTCAGCGCAAAGCATTACTTGGTTGTGCAAATCATCCTTAGTCCCCGGTCTTCCATATAGATGTGCTGTCACTTTAAATAAGCGCCGATCCCCAAACCATGCCGAAGCCTTACTGCCATACTTCTGCCCCCCTTGGCTATTCGCATAACTATCGATTGATACGACACCATCTTCCTCCCTATTTGGAGTACGCAAGCCATCCACAAATTTAAACACGTCTTTATTGGATTTCAAATCGAAATCCGGACTCACCTCCCAATAAAAGTCACCATCTGATTTAATCACATCCCTCCATTTAGAATGCTGAGTTTCTTCATCCCGATAAAATATGACCTTCCTCATTGGAATGGGATTTTCTCGTAGAGTCTTTTTTCTGGCATCTATATTTTCAGTATTAAAAATACTCCTATCGCTGTCGGAGCTAAATGCTTCATCAATCGTAATTGGCTCTTTTCTTTTACGCGCAGATAATGCACGTGGGTTGCCTTTGATAGCATCCCTATCTGCTTCTATTTCTTTTTTTGTTTTTTCTATATTCGGCTCCCCGTAAACATCAAAATTCTTTGATCTAAGCGCAGTCATGAAAAAGCGATATAACCCACTTACGGTTTGCCCATTAGCCTGTTTATTTAATTGATCACTCTCGTTCCATAACAATTGCGCCCCTTCCTGTACGCCTTCCCGATCTGTATCTAATTTTTCTACCGTTGAACTATATAACAACTTTCCTATTATCCTACCCTCCTCATCGAGTATGCAATACCGCAATACCTCATGTCTATCATGTATATCACATTCCAGAGTTTTTGCGAATTCGTCGTTGAATACACGATGTTCCTTTTGCCCGTCCAGGGCTAACGCATCGGCACTTTGCCAATCTATCATAGAACCTAATTCATCTCTATCTATATTCGCCTCTGCCTTCTTCCCTCTAACGTTAGTTTGCTGAAACCGCATTTCAGTTTTAGGCGTAACACCCAATGACATATCATATTCTGGTCTAAAGAATTTTGGAAGTTTTTTGAATGGTTGTACTACTGCTTTAGAAAATACCTTTTTCGCATCATTCCCTGTTTTTGATTGTATTGAAGCATTTGTCATTTTAGTTCTAGTAACATATTCCGTTATAAATATACCAGCCCTGAATGTCTTGCCGTTTCTTCTTTTACAAATCTCGATCATGCCATAACAATCAGGATCATCAATACTATATTGAAGAAAATAAAAATATTCAAGATCAATAATTCTAAATTTAGGATAGCCAATGTCAATTTGCCACCATTGCAGAAACATATAATGCATTCCCGTTAAATATACACATCGGCCATTATTCCTAAACCAAAAACCGTTCAAGCGGCGATCCCATTCCTGCCTTTTATATTTCTCTAGATCTTCATCATAAAAATCAGGCGCATCATCCTTTTTCTTTTCATCATATATATCCCATTGTTTCATGACATCCTTGTACCAAAATGGCAAAGAGATACGCTCCCAATATTGTTCTAGCGGTTGATCTGATCTGCCATAAATTCCACGCCATTCTAATTGTTTCGTTACAATATTCCACACATACCCTTCTGGCGGTATCGTACATTCAAGCCCCTGTATGTTTATGATTGTTGCACCTTCAATTTTATGATACATATTTTATTGGTTTTGGCCTGCTATATTCCCTATCTCGTCAGCGATGCTTTCTGGTGTAGTTCTGTATATTTTTTTCATTTCTTTTTCTTCATCATCTGGCGTGATTTTTAACTCCTGCTTAAGAGTTCTACAATCCATTATCATTGTTTTCAAGCCTTCCCATAATCCTTTAGCTCTATCATAAACCTTATCATCTTTTGGGTTACTTTCAATCTGTTTTTTTAAATCAAAATTCTCCAAATACTCAATCTGTTGATACGCCATCCTACTGAGGGCATAATATCCTCTTCTGGATGGGTCTTTTATTATTTTATCTTTTTCTGATAACTGCTTCTCTAATATAGAAACCTTCTTTTTAAGTAATTCTAGTTCTTCCATAAATTAAAATACCAAATATTTACTTATTTCAGATAAATTAGAAACAGGGTCGCCATAGATGGCCCTTTGCGTCCCCCATCCATTTTTTAATCGCCATGCAATAGTGCAACGTCCGGTGCCGCTAATTTCCTCCCACTCCGATGCCGTTCTACGTTCGTTGCCAAGCGTTATGTATTTTGTATTCCTTTTATTACGAGCCTGTTCTTTCATTGTTGCCCATTTGCAGTTAGTAGGCTCATAGTCGCCATTAGGGTCTTTTCTTTCTAATGAAAGTTCATCAGAGTATCCAATTCTCATATCTTCATAAAAATTCTCAAATTCATCCCATCTTTTACACACTTTGATCCCTCTTCCCCCATATTCCGCATATGACTTCACTTTTGGATTCGTGCATCTCTTTCTAATTCCAGCCCATATTTTATATATTCTAGTTTTTGTTAATCCGTGCTTTTTGCTTCTCTTTACGATCATTTCAATATTATGACAGCCACATGATTTAGTATTACCGGTTAAAAGATTACTACTCGCAATGACAACCTCATTCCCGCAATCACATAAGCATTTCCATATATAGTTCCTGCTCTTATTTCTACCGGCAAATTCTATTACCTTTAATCTAAAGAACCGCCTTCCTGTTAATCTGATAGCTTTTGGCATATATAATCAATTTAATATTTGTTCAGACGGCACAACTGGCAAATCTTCAATATGGCATGTACATGAGACAAGAACAAGAGCCTCCCCGAAATACGAATCATCGTCTTCTATATCATCTGGCTTATCGAATAAGATTACTTCTGAATTGGATTTGCATACGGTTATAAAAGTATCATCTCCATTTGGCATTATCACTGGCATATCATCTGGTAGATCGGCAATTAGTTGTTTTAATTCAGCTATTGACATATGTATTCTTTTAAAGGTTTAGCGTCAGAAATGGTTAGCCCGACTAGCAGTTCACCACTTAATATTTGTTTAGTGTAATTGTGATGCAGGCAAACAACTTCTGCCTCTCGTTGTGTTTTCAAATCCTCTTCCGATCTGAATCTTATGATGTTTTTCTCGCGTCCAGTCCTATCCTGAAAGATCATGCGATAGTTGCTAGCTTGCAATGTCATACAGGCATTCCCTGCGTATTCGCCGGTAGTAACCCAGAGGCAATTTTTTATTGGAGTAGGCTCTATCCCTTCAATGATTCCTTTGTATGCTTTAAAAACATGCAGCGCGAAGTCAAATCCTTTTAAGGGCATCCATTTTTTATTCTCTTCATCATACCAAGCAAAGGCTTCATCTTCTCTAATGGAAAAATAACGAATGTCACTTGCTTCTACTACGCCTGATAATGCCTGATAATTGAATACGCGATTTGTATCATGAGTGCATGTGTGGTGTATGATTATTTCGGCCCCTTCTGGGATATTATCAGCAGATACAACAATTGCATTTACTGGCCGTGTGTATTTTTCATCGAAACAATCGTATTTACGCTCTAACGAGATCTTAGTCCCGTCTTCAAATGTCCATGAATTTTTGTAATTCATATCTACTCGAACTATTATCTTCCCTTCTACATGGGTTAATGTACTCATTTATTTCAGTTTAGCTTTTCTTATAATTGATCTTAGTTTTGATATGTTAGCTCGTTTATGCCAAAAAATATCTTTTAGCTCATCCAGAGTGAATGGTTCAAGATTAAATTTAGGCATTATAAAATCAGGAGTAATTATATTCAATCCGGCCCCCCATCATCCTGAATCTTGTTTCAAGTGGGCTTATTGGCTGCCAGGAACCTAATCCCCAATATGGTTTATTATCTATCATGTTTTTATTTTTTTTGGCATCCACCAGTCACTACAAAATGTTTCCGGGTCTTCTACTGGAATTTCTCCGCTCCCATTATTCCACTTACGATAATTTTCATTCTCACAATCCTTCCCGTCCCAGAAAAAGCAATTTTTGCAGCTTGATCCTGGCTTAATTACTTTCATTCCCGGTTTATGATCTTTGGGGTATTCTATTGGGCCTTTATTTTTAGCTATTTTCAGTTTCTGTGCCATTGTTTTGTAGTTTATCAATATATGATAACTGAGCTTTGTTCCATGTAGACTCGAATTGATCTGCGGTTAATGCCCAACTAGTGCTGCCGTATTTCTCTAAAAGCCTTGGCATATAATCCGGTATCATAATGTTTAAATCCTTAAACAAATTAGAGGTTGTTGCTGCCGCCATTGGAGGATTGAAATCAATCTCCGCTAATATCTTTGGAGCAACAGTTAACCCTAGAATACTCTTTATAAGATAACGTCTATTCATATATAAATTTACTTATTTTTAACTGGTTCCGTTATCAGGCTTTTAAAGAACCTGCCAATTCGGTTTAATTTTATCAATGGTTCGCCCACCAATTCATGATAACTATCCCCGCAAAGTATTACAGGCTCCTTATTGTCATTATCACAAACCTTTATAGTTGTAATATTCTCTTCAAACAAAAAGCTTCCATTGGCTACACCAATATATTTAACTGGTTTATTTCCCTGCGTCTTTTTGATAGTCATTAAGACATCAATCAATGATGTTACTGTCATGAGTTAAATAGTTTGTCTGTGTAGTACTCAAGCGCTCCCTGAGTAAGGAAGTCATAGAATCCTGGGCCGCTACCTATTACATTTGGTATGGAATTGCAGACTTCTAAAATGCGCGGTATTTTCATGTGTTCCGCTATCTGGAAGCATGAACTTTGGTTCCCAATATAAAATTTACAATTGTAAAGCGCTGTGGCTATCTCTAAGAAATCCTGCGCTTCTAATCTTGGGATGTCCAATTTATTTTGTCTGCAAAAGACTTCATGCTCCTTGGGCAAACCCACAAATATTACACTTCCTTCATATTTTTTTAAAAAATTATAACTTATAAGAGAGTTATTGTAACGTTCTGTCCTATTTACAATAATCTTTCCGATCACACGTTGATCTATTTTATATGGGATTGTAATCGCTTCTTTGCTTAGGTCGGTCGCCATCTCCGGCCATATATACATAGCCCACCTACTGATTGCTCCATTCGGGAGCGTGGATGGGTTTTCCCTTATTAAATCAAAGTTAATGTCATATTGCTGCCCATTCCATTCTATAAAATCATCGATGTATTCTTGTGCAAGCAATAGTGGCCTTGTAGCATTAAAAACCATTTCGTTCATGGTGACCGGAGTGCCGCGTTCATCTAATATTGAATAAACGGCCCCCAGATAAGCCCCAAACATCCCATATGAATGATTAACTTTCTGATAAATAATAGCCTTATTACCAGATAATTCATACATCTGTTTAATAGAGGGCATCAAGGACAGCAAATCGCCTGCTGGCATGCTGTGTAAATATGCGATTATGCCCATCTTTTCATGTTTTTAACCCTACCTATAGTCGTATAATGAACATTATAAATTCTTCCTAATTCTTGTGGCGACAAATTAGACTCTCTTATAGCTTTCACATCAAATTCGGTTAATTTATTGCTTGTTTTATTTCTCTGTTGTTGAAAATGTGTTGCCCACCTGCAATTTTCTTTATAATATCCCTTGTCATTTTCGATCCTATCTAATTCCAACCCCTCCTTCCAGCCTTCTTGCATATCTTCATAAAAATGAGGGAACCTACTCCATCTTTCACAATAATTAATGCCTTTCCCTTTATAGTATTTGTAATGTTTCCCAGTTTCATCTTTGCATCTTCGCTTCATGGCAGCCCAACTACTTCTCATGGCTTTTGCCTTACTTCTTTCAGTAAACTTTATTTTAATACACCCACAACTTTTAGTTTGCCCATTAACTATTGCACTTTTAATTGCTATAGTTATCCTTCCGCAATCACATCGGCATTCCGAATATATTCTGATTTTATTTTCGTTCAATTTGATAAACTCACTTAAAATAGTTAATCTGTTAAATTTAGCCCCCACCATGCTCTTGTAACTCAAACAGCCACAGCTTTTGGTACCCCCATTCCTAATAGTAGACAATTGACATCTATAGCCAATTGTCCCGCAATCACACTTGCATATCACGCCTGCACAAGGTGCCCTATTAGTAATATCAATTCTGCATAATCCAATTATTTCTAGTTTGCCAAATCTTTGGCCTATTAAATAACTATAATCTTTTCTAGCCATATTAAATAAAAACCTCCGGACACAAAAGACTTACCATCACGCCATGAAGGAGGGATGCAGTTGTGCCGGAGATTTAAAATTGAATGATTTTTTAGCATAACGTAACGGTAAGTGCCTTAAAGCTACAACGTTTTTGCAGAATCATCAAAAAAAGATAGCTTTATACCGTCTCCGGACTTGCCTCCGGTTAGACTATTTTCTTAACAATTTAAATTTTACAGTCATGGCAATGACAGGAAGGCTAATCACCTCGGCATATCGTAAAAACCAGTATGATCTTAAGAACCCGGCTGGCAATCCAGCAACTCAGGGGGTTCCAATCAATTTAACTAATCAGTTTTGTAATGTCAGCCCAGCCCCCGCAAACACGGTAGCCAATGGTGTTACAATGCTGTCCATTATTGAATTACTACCTCCGGGTCTGTACAAGAATGGGCAATCTACCTATTTCTACAGTGCCGATTCCGTTGCGACATTACAAACAAACGGCACCTAGTTTTTTTACGGTTCGGATTCTTCATGGGTTGGCCCTGGTACTTAATTAGTATCGGGGCTTTTTTATTGCAACTCTTTAGTTAACCATTCGTAAATAGTATGCGCTTCCCTTATTAAAGAATCGGCAGTCAGGCATATAAGGCTTTGGGCAGATGCGAGTGCCATTTTTCTATATTCTATCTTTTGCCATTTAGTCTGTAATTCGTATTGTATTTTAATGTTCTGTTCCTGTATTTGTTCTGGTGTCTTCTCTAACATATATTGTAATTTATTAATTTTTATTCTCTTTCTTTAGCCCATTGTTGGATTAATGCAGGCAGTGGCTCCCCTATTGGAATAAGATCATCACCAGAAAACCATAACGTTGGGTCAAATGTTTCGCATTGGTTTAATTTTTGGTCATAATCCGAAAATTGAAATACCTCTTTCTGCATATGGATTATCTTAGCTCTATGCGCTTTCTTTTCCCGAACAAATCCCATGTGATACATTCTTATGTGATCTGTAAACGCATCAGACGCAATGCAATCCAGATTTTCGGCATCGTCATAAGCTCGGTACATTGATTTAGCCAGCCGGACTACTTGCGGACTACAGGGCATTCTTTCCAAAGGAACATTTAGTTTCGTATAAGGGCTGCCCCACAAATTCAATCGGCTAATTAAGTATCCGTCAGCGCCCCCATTTACAGCTCTTCTAATCCATTCATATGATCCCTCATGGGTCAATTCGTCTGCTTGCTGGTAATATACCCATTCCGTATTTACTTGGTCTATGGCTTTATTAGTGAAGTATGAAAGCTTCCATTTCCCGTGTTGCATCTTCCATTCTTCATTGTCGCAAAGAATAATTCTTGTCTGCTTATCTTGGAAGGTCTTTATAAGCTCACTGGTGCCGTCTGTCGATCCGGCATCCAGTACTATTACTTCATCACAAAACTCCTTTAACGATGCTACTGATTCGGCAAGGCAATAATCTTGCGAAATGGCATTATATGCGAATGTAACTCCCGATAATTTGTTCATTTTATTTATTTACATATCTCCAAATATAGCCTCCGGCATGCTGTTGGCCGCCTCTACAACAATTCCTAATATTTCCTCCGTTTATTCCCGTAATGCGCGCGGCCTCCCTTGTTCCGTGAAAGGTGGCTATTACAATTCCATTCATGTCACATTGATTTACCAAAAAACTTTTAGGATTATCTTTCCCAAATTTACCATACATAGCCGATCTCCTTAATCCGGCATCATATGAATGTTGCATATTTTCATTTCTGGTATTCCATTCTAGCTGATGAGACCTATTATCGGTTTTAATCCCTTTTTTATGGTTAACCTCTGGCTTGTTTTTAGGATTTGGGATGAAGCATTTCGCAACCATTATGTGCACTTTCGGCATCTTTTTTATCCCGTTTTTATAGAAGCAAACAATTAGATACCCATCTCCATTAAAGCATTGACTTTTTATTTTCAACCTTGACGGCCCTTTCCCATATCCAAGCGCTTTAATTCTTCCAAAAGTGCTTACTTCGTAAATTCCCTCATAACCCGCAATAGGCATCCACCCTTCTGTATATAATTCCCCTTCATGAATTTCTTCTAAATTAACTAATGAATGATTTTTATAATATTCCATAAAAACAAAATCGCGCAAACAAAGTGTGCTTAATCACCCCATAATCCTATGGAATGCACCTTATTTGCGCGAGTTTGATTAATAATTTCATTTATAGAGTGATTAAGCGATACGAATATAAATAATTTTCGCTAAATCGTTATTTCTTTTTCAAAAGAAATACTGCAAAACCCCTCCAATACATCATGTTCAGATGCTGGTCTTCTGTGTACGGTTCAGGATTAAGCAGTTCTTCTTGAAATAAAATTTCACAACCACTGTCCTCTAATCCATCAATTGTCGCCCTCTTCACATCACTATATTGCCAGTCGTCCTTGCACATTATAAATGTGTCGGCCATTGCTGGTAGAAAATGGGTTACTGCCCGGCGCTCCGCCTCATATGAATGGTGAGCGTCATACAAATAAAGATCAATCGGCCCCAATACATCCATAGGTTCCATGTGGAACGTGTCGCCTTTCAGCATTTTAAATTCCGTGTTCGGCGATATGCATTTTTGCATGTTGGCATAAAACTGAGGTTCATACTTTATATCCCCTGTTTCATCTGAAGCGAAACTATCATTAGCTGTAGCCGATATTAAGTTTGAGTTGTTCCGAATAGTCGAACTAAACAATCCCGAAACGTGTACTCCGCACTCTAAGTATCTGGTTGAAATGAAACCTAAATTATTCATCAGGTGGCGAATCTTCAAACTAGAAAGCGCCGGTACCGACCAAGCCGTTTCATCCATTTTAGATTGATGGTTCTTTGCTTTCTCAATGGCTTCTTTTATTGCTTCTATTTTTTGTTCAGTTGTCATTTTGGTATATGTTGGTATGTTTTTTTGATCGTGACATTGACATAATAAGTCCTCCCCGTAGGTATAACCCATGTATCTTAATCTATTACATTTGCAACAATAAACGCTTTGATTAAAATAATACTTACTCGGATTATTAACGATCATATTAATTCATTTATAGCGTCTACGAGATCACTGGTTTTGAATTGTACGCATGGTGGGTTTGTTTTATTGTCAACGCATTCTTGCCCTACCGTTGTAATGGATTCATGCCAGCAATACTTTAAAGAACATAAATTACGCCCTGGTTTGTGATTAGTTATTACCCTGATACTTTCTTGATCCGGCCAGATATAATCGGGATTTACATTACCATGAAACACAATACACTTTCTTCCTAACGCTACTGCTACGTTCATAGGCCCACTATCAATTCCAATTACGCATTCGGCCCCGGCCAGCATGTACATCAACAAGGGGTCTGCTAATGTATTCATCTTGATGGCATTTGTTTCTTCACTATCTCCTTTGCCTATTTGAAATACAGTAAATCCCTTCCGTTCTAATACCTCAACCACATAACCCCAATCAATGCCGTAAATATTCCTTCCCTCTTGTGAACGTTTGTCTATATGCAAACACACATATTTATTTGGGAATAGAGTGTTTGATTTATCTACAGCTATGTTTAATCGTGGATTACGGATTACCTGTTCACTTTCTGGCACTTCACAAAAATCGTAATAACTTTTAAGATGTAATTGCTTTGGGTTCGATTCATAAGACATTTCAAGATTGTAAACCTTCGCTGTTGCTAATATTCGTAGATCAATTTGACGTGGGAATAATACCGGGAAATAATGATTATAAAACAAAGATTCAAATTGCGGCAAAGTATCCAATATTACACGATAACCCTTCTTGTGAAAATGCTCCATAACCGGTTCGCATTGAATGCAATCTCCCATTGCGGCCGGGCGACGAATTACAACCATTGGCTTATACGGTTCATGAAAGTAATTGTGAAATCCGAACGTGCTGCTAGTTGGAGTTCTTAATTCAAATGAGAATCGTTCGCATATTTCATCTGGTGCCCATTTAAGATCATAGTTCTTTTCTAAGTATTTTCTATATACGCGACACACGGATACATCTTCTGGCGCGGTTGCATTTATGTGGTCATCAATTGCAACTATCTTCATTAATCGTTTAGATCTCCATGAAAATCCCCCGTTCCCGTTTGCAAGACCGTCATTTTCCAACCATAATGCTCCGGCCCAGTCATATTGATATAGTCTTTCATCAAAGCAATCCCCATTTAAAATCCACGAATCATGTTGGGTTACAAGAATAAAATTAGAGCTAATTTGAACCCATGCTTGCTTAAGAATAAACTCGCTATAATCGTCTTTTGACTTTAATTCTGGGATTAACACAACTCTTATTCCATCAAGTCTAATATCAATATTAGTAAACAATATCACTTCATCAAACTCACATTTCGCCATGCTTCTTCTTAATGAAGCAATGGCGGCACCTGGATTTAAGGTATCTATTGCTATTAATGTACACTCCTTGATATGTCTCATTCAGTTGGCAATTTTATACCTTGCTTTATAAGTAATCTGTCTTTTACCTCCTCTGGGATTTGATCGAAACGCAGCCTTTCATATAAACCATTCCCATTAATTTTTAACCAATAAGGGAAATACATGAACTTATCTCCTTTATCGGTTAGAATAGTGTCTGCGAAATGCCATAGGGTGGATTCTTGATCCGGGGTTAGAAGTATTTCCATGTATTTGTTTTAATCGGTACTAAGATATGATTTTGTTCCGTCTGCATTCCCACAATTATGCGAAACAAAGCTCATGGGAAGGGGATATTTGTGTTTAAACTCATCCCTGGTGAAAGGAATACCATCTTCAATAAACAATCCTTTACCTTCAGGAGTAATTATGAATCTAGTATTGGTTAATTTGTCCTTTCGCGTTAGATATGTTTTAATATCCATTTTCTTTTGGTTTTATTCCTATTATGCAATATCCTTTTTTAAGCCCCATTTCAAGAGCATCTCTTAAGATAAATGTAATCGTGAATGATAACTCGTTGCCAGTATACCCGGTATTGGGGTCATATTCTTGCAGCATGAGAATATCATTCTCCTTGAATGGTCTATCTTCTTTTCTTATTTCAAATGTTTTCTTGCCAGATTCAACGTCTTTGTAGTACTCAGGCCATGTTTTTAATGCGTGTAACACAGTTAATTCTTTTTAGGTTTAGTGCTATCTCTTTTTACTTCTGGTTTAGGCTTCTCTGATTCCAACAAAGCGTTTACTTGTAATCCTATTGTCGATTGAATTGGTGAAAGTAAGGAGTCAGACATATACGCTACTTGCTTAGAAGGTAGGTCGGATTGACGTAGCTGGGATTTGATGTATTCAAGTTCTTGTGTTATTTGAACCCAGTTATTAAGGGTAAGGGATACGGGATATTTCTTTTCTGGTGGCTTTTGTTGTTGCGCTTTCAATGCCCATGTAATAGCTGAAATAGCGATTGTAATACTAAGAAATAATACGATTCTTTTCATGTTGTTGTTTTAATTGTATATTTTTAATTGAAAGTATTTTACCTAACTCTATGCAGAAATGCCAATTCTGGGTTAAGAATCCAATCCAATCCATATTAGGATAGCCATAGTGGATGCCATTGCAAACTACATCTATTTCTGGGTCTTTTTTAGCGTACCCATTCCTAAACCTAATTACATCATATTTCTCAAAGGATTCTTTTTTTGTTAAAGCTGCGATAAGTTCCAGTTGACCTAATTGATGGCAATTTTTGATAGTTAGCCGTTTAATCCAATAAGGCTTTACTTCACGGTATTCCTCTAACTTAACACCAGATGCGATCATTTCAAACGGCTCTCGCTTAAGACTAAGATGCAATATTCTACTCATTTAGTCATTTATTTATTGTAATTGAGTTTGTTTTTGAATTTTAGGTATTTCTAATTCATCAAATAAAAAAGGCATAACATAATCCTTATCATCTATTCCGCACATAAATGATCTGGTTAGTATTTCACATGGGTTGTCGTTCGTATCTCCTGTATGTTCATATTTACCATGAATACAATTAGCACAATAATGCTCAATAAATACTAGTCCTTCTGTCCCGTTACTGGGCCTATATTTCTTATTCCCCATTTATTTCAATTTTAATAAGCTCATTATTGTTTAAAGTTCCTATTTTGAATCGGTTGATTAGTTCATCTGCTTTAGCTTCATAAAACTTTTTAGCTTTTAATCTTCCATACCCATAATGTTCATCCCATTCTTTTGTTGATTTTCTTAGCTTATGAAGTACTGATATTAATTCACCGGTTAGTGAAAGTAATTCTTCTTCATTTTTTACAATTATATTCATTTAAATAATATTCTATTACGTAGAAGGTTTTAGCTATCTCAATCATTGTTTTAGTTTCAGCATTTTTACCATTACATATTTCCAGAACAAAGGCCCACATTTGCTTTTTTATATCCTTGTCTAATTTTTCAATTGGTTCTAGCTTTTTATGTCTTTTAAGCTCCGCATAAACCCATACCATTATTCCCCTTCTGCATCCTAGTTCAATAATTTGTCTTGTATAGCTTACATTGTCTTGTTCAAAATAAGCCGTTTCTTTCCGGCCTATTCGCTCCATGCAGGCTAACCAATCATTTTCGGCTTTTTGATATTTATCTTCTTCTATCTGGGCCACCTAATTCAATAAAGTTTACTTTTTCTCTCAATCTGCTAGTTACACGTCCTCCATAAAACTGCTCAAACTTTGCCGTAGTCAAATTGGTGGTGCCGTGAAACCAAATACCCATACACCCGTTTACGTACCTAGCTTCAATTAAATCACCTATAACGTTAGCCTTATTACCGAAATTATTCTTCACATCCTCCGCCCCTATATCTTCAAAACACACCCCGGAGAATTTCTGATAGAACACGGTAGGATCATTAAAGGCATTTGTTATTTTAGACTTATGTCTTTCAACGGCTTCATCTCCATTTTTCTGATACGCAAATGCAATATCCTTAGCCTCTTCTACGTGATAAACTTGCCGGTTGTTTTTTCTGAAAAGGCTCATTAGCCAGGTTTTCCCGGTGCCAAAATTACCGGCCAAAATAATTCCCTTATCCAATGAAGGGTTATTAACACCCATATTCGTAGCCAAAGAGACAAACTCTTTACTCCCACTAAAATAATGACACATTAAATTAAAAACAGGCTCATTATGTTCATTTAACGAAAACTCTCCATTAAAAAGAGCATTGGCCCTATATAGCATATAGGCTTTAGTTTGCTCATGTGACCAGCCGGTTTCGGTTAATTGTCTCCTGTTTTCTGCCGCTATTCGTTCGCGCTCCTGCTCCTTAAGCAATGCCTCCTTCTTTCTTTTAGCATCAACAAGCGCCGATTTTAGTTCATCCTCTGTAAGCTCTATATGGCTAAAACTGTCCAAAACCTCCTGTAGGGACAGCTCCCGTTGGGGTTGGTTTCTGAGAAGCTCTTTGATGTGTTGCTCCATTTGATGTGTTTTTTAATTCGAATAATCCTTGCCAGCCGTTCTCTAATGACTGGTCTATGATTTGCATTGCTATTGAATGGCTTTCTTGGCTTATCCTTTTGAGCTTAGTGAACGTAGCCTTAAGCCCCGTAGGCGTGTACGCTGCCAGCCGCCGTTCTTTTCTATACTGTAACCATTCTTGCCATTTTGAGATGAAATTTTCGTCGTTGAAGGGTAATTGAACCCCATTGTTTTTAGAGTTACGATTTGACATGTTTTTATTTGGTTTTGGACATACAAAAGGTAGATACTGGCACCTATTAGAGTACCGTATTTGACTGCCTTTTTAGCTAATCCCACCTTCATATATCCAGACCCCTCACTAGTCCTATCTGTATGCCTACTCAGGATATATTAAGAAATAAGGCTATATCACTATAGTATTAAACCCCTTATTTCGGATCAGCCTTCCACTTATACTACTGGGGGAGTAACCCCATGTGCCTTTGTTGTTAATGGTCGTACCTTTTGAGAACGTTGCCAAAAGTGGATGATAAGAATATCAAAAAAGCTTCGTAACTTTGAGGTTGTGCGCGGTTTTAGTCAGCCGCCTATCCCGGTCAAAGACCTTAAAAACACCGGGGTTATTTTATTGGCCCCGTATTTTACGGGGCTTCGCTTTTAATATGATCTGACTCTATAGTTACAATAGCCTCCGTGATCCATTTCTTTAATCTTATCAAACTGTTTAAATCTAAATCTATAGTGTGCGATAGAAATTGTGTATTTTCTAAATCCTCCATTATAATCGTTATTTTATCTTCGGTAGTAACTTCTGACACCGAAAATGATATATCTCCTTCAATAAATTGCATATAAGTAATCATAAATAAATTTAGTATGCTATTGAAATAGTTTTCCTTAACTTGGCAGTTCCAAGCTCTTTGTGCTTTCCCAACTTATTGTAAAGTGTCTTTCTATCAACCTGGAGAAGTTCGGCAGCCTTCGACTTATTAAAGTCAGCCTCAATTAATGCGTCAAGTATCGTTTCAAATTCAGCTAAAATAGTAGCTTTCGTGATAGGGGTTAAATCCATTTGTAGATTTTGTTGCACAAATATAACGGGTACAAGCATTGCTTCCAATTATTTCTTATCCACATTTTGGGGAAAGCTCAGAGGTCATAGGAAATTTAGATCGGTCGGGTTATTTAATGGTCTGCTCTGGTTTTTCAAAAATTACTTTTTTCTTTGATAATTCTTCATCTCGCCTCTTAGTGTTATCGGAGGCTTTAGTTTATTTAATATTTTCAATATAGTCAATATACTGGTTGAATTATATATTTTCTCTTTTATATCTGGGTTTTCTATAATTAACGAATGTTCTAATATACATTGTCCAAGTATCAAACATGAACCAACCCTCTTACAGGGTATTTTACCAAAATGGCATTTCTTCTTTTGAATAACAAATCCTTCCTTTTTCTTAGAATACTTATGCTTTTTGCCCTTTTTTACTTGTGGGTTTATTTGAATGGGGAGGGGATTATAAAAAACACATCTTTCTTGCTCCAAGCAGTTCTTCTTATTGCATAAATCTATTCCTACGCACATACTTTCAATAATTAGTTACAGGAGTTTTGAGTTTTTGTCTTTAGCATCCCATTTTTCATATTCTTCTTTTGTGGATGGCTCTAATTGCGATATCATGAAATGATGGCCTTTTAAATCAAAAAGGAGATTCCCCTTACCGCCAACAAATGATACATCATTATAATGAATTGCGCTTACTTGTACTATATCGCCCGTGATATAGTAATTGCTCCCGGATACAATTTTCATGTATTTCAAAGAAAGTAACTGCTCTATAGTCCTATGTTCCCACCACCTAAGTAGTCTAAAATGATCTTTAAAATGATTAGGGAATATTGATTTACACTCATCCAAGGTAACATTACCCTCAAAATTGTAAGCATCCAATATCCTTCCAACATCAAAGGGACATCCTGGATAACCCCTTGTCAATTCATATCTTAGTTTAAACCAATTCATATATTTTGTTTCTTTGGTCTTGCAATTAGTTTTATGTCCTTAGTTGAGATTAAGTTGATATTATAGCCACCTAATTTCGTACATACGTAGCATGCTCCAAATGGCATATCAATAATCCAACTCTCATTACTGTATGTTACTATTATTGGTTTCATGATTATACCATTTAATTGCATAGACTATTTTATGGAAGGTATTGTTTATGTCTTCATAGCATATTGCACGTGATATAACGTCTTTAAAATAACTATGCTGGTGAATATTCGCATCGTAAGCAATCATTTCGCTATTGAATCTTAAGTCTCGGAACTTATGCCATGCAGGCATTAGCCACGCCCAGTTAATGTGATATTTCATTGGTGGCAACGAATCATTTGACGCGCCTTTATAATCTGAAATATGAGACATAGAGAAAGATCTTGACATAAACTCTCCTATAAGTCTATTACCGGATAGTCGTTCTTCTTTTGTCATGTTGATTTATTTGAGGTATAATTCTTTAGTTTTTCAATTAACTTCTTCCTGTCATCAACGGCATATGCTCGAACATCGTCGCAGCTAATCCAAGCATGGCTACCACTCTTTAAATAAACCTTGTATCCCCATGTGTATGGTCTTTCTATTTCACATATGAAATCTATATTCTCCAATGGGATAACCACCCCATTTATGCTTTCGTATAATTCCAATGTTATATTTTTTGTCATTAATTGAATATATAAATATCTACTTGATCTTCTCTGAAAGAAGACGATACCATAACTCCATCTACTGAGTTTCGTTCTTCTGTATACATATTCTTCCATTTCCAGGGCAGGTTGTATTCTCCTTTCATCAACGCTATCGGCATATCACCACACATGGAACCTTCTTCGTAGCCATTCTCTTTACACCATAGCCTAGCCAGATAAAAACTTTCATAAGCTCCTTCAGCAATGAAGGTAACTTTCTGCTTTACTATTCTGCCTAAATATTTTTCTTCACTCATAGTTCATTATTTTATATTAAAGAAAATCATAGTACCTGGCACATAAATATTTAAGATTGCGTTGCTTTTGCTCATTCGTCCAATTTCCAAAAATGGATATTACCTGCGCCAATTCAGCCGTTTCCATATCTTTCCCTTCTTTAATGGGTTCTGGCTTTACTAGTATAGTCTTCTTTGTGTATTTTCTTTTTACTGGTTGTTGTTTTGTACGTGGCATAATTATTATTATTTAGTTATATCAATATCATATACTCTTTTAAACCAACATTCTGGCTTTTCATCAATAGTGCCATCGCCCCAATTAGCTCCTGCTAAAAACGCTGCTTTCATATCTCCTAATGTGAATGATAGGGACTCTCCATCTAACCAATATTCAATTTCTTGAAATATTTTAAAATGCGGGTTGTCTTCATTCCATTTACCATTCTTAAAAGGGATTGATCCGCGCCCCATCTTACCAAGAACAAAATAAGAACCATCTTCTAAAGGAAGTCTATCTATTGCTTTTATCCAATTAGGCATCGTATTATATTATAGTGATTGTAATAGAGATTCTTTTGTTTGGAATAAATGACGGTCTGAATAATCACCACAAAATCCCACTAAGTTATAAGTGACTAAACTAGAATTGAAATCAACACTCACATTGATTCTTCTTATAAGAACCGGGACTGGCGTTGATTCTGGTAAAAACCAAACAAGGTCATTAATATTGTGTTTCGTTTCAATTGTCATATATTATACAGTATTAGTTGTTTTTAATTTCGCTATTTTATCTAGCTTTCTCTTCTCCTTCCTGACATTGTTTCTCCACTTTCGTTGATATATAGTCTTTGGTGGATTATGGCGTTTAATAAACACCGCCCATTCCTCTGTTTGCGCTTTACCATAAGCTATAAACAGGTTTAGTATCCGCTGGTAGTCTTTTTGCTGCACATACCTTACATCTGTAACGCTGCCCAGAATCTCTAATTCTATACGGATATACTTCCATTTGGATATTTTACTCATACGCCTCATTGATTGGACAAACTTAAAAAGAATATTTGGAACTAACAATTAAATTAATTTACTTTACACCATTATTAAGAAAACAACATGGCAGAAACAAAGCAAATAAGCGCAACGATTGATTTAGATTTAGCTAATTGGATTTACGAATTAGCTGAAAAAGAAAAAAGGACTAATAGTAAAATGATTGAAATACTCTTGGAAGAGGCAAAAAACAACAGGGAAAAGAAAAAACACAGAGTAAAATGAAGCTAATATGTTGCTACTGTAGTAATGAATTTATCGTTCTGCCAAATAATATAGGCCAAAGAAATAATTCAATTCGGCTTGGCTTGCCCATCTATTGCAATAGAATATGCGCTGGACTAGGTAGACGCGGCGACGAAACCCCAGAAGAAAAGAGACAAATAAAGTCATGGTATGACTTATTCTTAAGGGCATCAATGACTGAAGATGAGAAAATATTTGAAAGTTTTGCAAGTCTCGTGTATTTCCACATTGATTATAAACAAAATCCTGAAAAATATAAAAAATGGCGCAACAAAAGAATGCCAAAGCATGTAGAATATTGCCGTCAACCAGAATATAAAGAATATAAGAAGGGATATGACGAACAATATCGTGCTAAGAAACATTTCGGTAGTTATTGGGAGAGCGCAATTATATTAAAAAACCTGGATAATGAAATTGATTATCGAGAATCAAAAAGGCAGAATAAAATTTATAACAAATTAACTACAAAACGTAAAAGAGCATGGCAAAAACATCTAAAGCAGAAGCTCAACAACTTTCGGCGACTAATTTAAAGAACGTACTCTGGGAGACACTAAACAAAGTAAAAGATGGCGAAATGGATGCTGGTGCAGCAGATTCGATCGCCACTCAGTCAAGAGAAATAATGCGTACAATAAACGTACAGCTTCAGGTAGCGAGACAAACTAAGAGACAGGTTCCAATGGAGATAATCGACTTCAGCGAAGGAACATCTAAGTAATGATATATGCAATTGCATATAAAAATCAAATTGGTTTGCTATTTATATGTATTTGCGTATAATTATAAATGATCGATATTTCGGTCAAAAACATAAGACGTGGCTGGAATATCGGTCATTCAATTATTTTTATTATGGATGCAGCAGATAATATAAGACGCATTAAAGAGCAGGCGAAACTTCCAAAATCCAAGAAGGTATACAAAATACCAAAAAAGAGCGCCAAGAAATTAAAACAAGAGGAAGAAGAAAAGAAGTTACGGGGGATTGACGACACCTTAATTGAACAATGGTATAAAGCCAGACGCAAGGAACTAACCGGGACTTGTCAATGCGGATGCGGCAAACCTTCGCAAAAGAAGGATGATACGTTCTTTCGAGGGAGCTGTTGCCATATTTTCCCGAAGGCTAGTTTTGAATCGGTCATGTACCATCCTTTAAATTGTATAGAACGCGCCATGTTTGGTGGGTGTCATGCAAGATTAGACGAAGGCGGTTTAGACAAATGGCCGCATATGGCTGATTGGGATGATATAAAAGAACGATTCCATATATTAGCTCCATTGCTTACAGACGAGGAACGGGGGCATAAATTCTACTCTATATTAGAAGCATTAATATACAAACATTAATTAATGAGTGAACTAGGAGAATACTATCAAGATAAATCATTAAAATCTTATTTGCAATGAACCTAGAATTAAAGCGCATTTTTTACGATAAACTATCAACTGAAAAAATAAAAATAAATTGGAATAAAAATCCAATAAGGATGGAATTATTTCTTTCGTTTCTAACCACAAATACAGAAAGAAGCCATGAACACTTGGGCAGCACCACTAGGTGGACTAGGTTGTTTAATAAAGAAAACAGCCTGATTGTTTCCGGTGGAGTGGTCGAAGGTGTGGAATATTTGGACAGCCTTCAGTTTGGTGTTAAATTAAGCAATCTATATAACAACTACGTCAAACCGTTTTACCTGTTCGAAATATTGACCAAAGAAGGGCAGGCGTTTTTCTTGGATTATTATGCCGATGACATTGATACGGTAGTTGTCACTGAAAAAGTCGGAATATCAATTCAGGAAAGGAAACTAACCAATAGCAAAGCTATTTTTCAGGCCCTTAAGCAGGAGATAGAATTGCTTAAATTAAACTGTAAATCAACCAATGCCACTACCAACATGTGAATGCGATAGACCAATTACCATGTGCAATGGGATTGGTTGCTTTAAAATGACACCGATAAATATACCACTAGTGAACGTCAATCTTAACAATACCGACAACAACAATTACGTAAGAGGCTATAAAGATGGCAAGAAAGCAGGCGCTACCGAATGGGCAGGGAGAGCGCAGGGACTCGTGGATGCCTTAGAAGCATTTATATTATGGCAAGGTTCAACATTGAAAAACTGGCCAGTTATGGAAAGAGCGCAGGAAGCCCTCGCCAAATACAAGGAGGTAAGTAATGACAAAGAAACAACATAAGGCTATAGCTGAGATGTGGGCGGCTGGGCTGCTTCTTCAAACAGGCATAGACTCATTTGGGGAAGACACTGATTTAAAAGACGCGGATGCCATAGTTAAGGAGGTTGACAAAATTGCATTAAGGTTACAGAAAGGCAGAAAGCAAAAATTTACACTACGAGAAACAGTAGACGCAATATTAAACCAGAAGGGGGTAACCAATGGTTAACACCTCTTTATTAGTCGAATTGGGATTCATTACAGTCTTTTCATTCATTATAGGCATTGGTGTCGGCATTGAAATATCTAAACAAATGTTCAAAAATAAATAACCCCAATGGATAAAGACACACAATTACCGGTTGAGGTGGCACCAAGGAAGTATAACACTCAGAACTTGCTAAATGCCAATGAAGCCAAAAAGAATACACATCAAACATTTTTAGACAGGATAACAGAAGCCGAATCTGGATGTTGGGAATGGCAGGGTTCTAAAGATGCTAGGGGATATGGCAAAATAAGCATAAATGGAACTTATTGGCGCACAAATAGATACTCTTACCAATATTATAAAGGAGAAATAGGGGGATTAAATGTACTACATAAATGTGACAATCCAGCCTGCTGTAATCCAGAGCATCTGTTTATTGGCAATCAGTCTGAAAATGCAATAGATATGTTAAATAAGGGAAGAAGTAGGGTGGCAAAGACAACCCCGGAACAGGTATTTAAAATACGGGATTTATTTACATCTGGATTAAAAAGAAAAGAGATAGCGGCAATATGCGGAGTAAGCCGAAGAGTTGTAGAGGCTATTTTAAATAACGAAAGCTGGACTCATCTAACTAATTCCCCTATAAAACATATAGCAGTTAATGCCAAAGAGTACGCCAGCTTACAAGAAAGGCTTCAGCAGGCAGAACAGGAGATTGTCCAATTGAAACGCTGGAAGATGGAAGCGGCTGAATTGCTAACGCCGATAAACGCGTATGTTCATAAGCATATAGAGGCAAGTCTTGGGCAATGTAGCGTCAAGTTAGTTCTCGAACGCTGTAAACAATTCGAACAAGCCGAAAAAGTAATTTACCGGCATGAAGGTGGGCTATTGCCCGACCGGTTATTGTATAACGAAATAAAAACTTTTTTAGATGGAAAGTAACTTCAACTGGCATGAACGATACAATAAATTGCAGGATAGCTGCACGAAGGATAGATGAAATGTCGTTATGTTTTTGTGAATATAACGATACTTATGCATTTGAAGCCAGTGATAAAGAAGCAGCTATCCTTGAAAGATTATTGAAACAAATAGAGCAATTGCCGACTAATGTAAAGCAGGTTTTTAAAATGCGCTGGTTGAATGATCTCAAATTCAGGGAGATTGCAGAACAAATGGGAGCCGATATAAGCACAATTAAGAAGCGATATTCCAGGGCGCTGACGATACTAAAAAAATAATCGGCAACAAATTATATGCTGCCGATCCCGTTATGCCCTTGAAATTAAATTATGAGAGTGTAAATATACACTAATCAGATATATTTTCCACTTCTTCCATTTGATTTGATTGAATGATTTCTTCAGAAAATATCTGTTCATATACTTTTTTAGTAACGAACCCTATCAAATAAGCGTAAGCCTCATCTGATTCTCTAGTTAAATTTAGTCCTATTTTATGTAGTATAAATTCACAAACATGGAATATTTCATGCGCTAACATGCCATATTCATCAACTGTTTCTGGTTTATTACGCAATCTTAATAATGATTGCCCACTTGGGAATGAAACCGTTCTACCCAATCCCAAAAATTCATAATGCCAGTTATTATCCCCCTCCGGCTCTATTCCAACATAGTTTAGCTTTTCTTTTAATTCTTCATCAGTTTCTCCAACGGAAACCATAACATCAAAAGGATACACTTCTAAAGAGAAAATAAAATTCATGTTAATTGCTTTGGTTGAATTATTTTAGATGGAGTATAAGTAGGCATTGATGGTCTTGGATATTTCTTCCTTAATTCTTGACCATGAATGATGCCTAATAGAAAATAATCCATTCTGCTTTTAGGGTTCAACATCTTGTCTTTCTTCTTAAATGGCAACATAATTATAATGATTTAGGGTCTGTTCTCTCCCATGAATATATTTTTGTTATGCCATAGTCTGACACCTTAGTTGTAGTACCCATAAAGGAAGATAGTCGTTCTTTTAATAGCTGATTCCTTCGCGCAATATCTTCATGGTAGGCTTTTATTTTATCTGGATCAGTATCGTGGCTTAGTATCTTTTTACATGCGCCAGTGCAGGCACACAGGCCAGTAGATGGACATTTGGCATAAATTGGTACTCCATTGGGATCGGCCTTAATATCCACAGATATAGTCCCCATAGGAATCATTATCCCGTAGTTTTTCCTGAAATCGTCTTCCATTTTAGTCCTTTTTAATTGTTAGTTCTTCTCCGGTTAATAGGTACTAATAAACAAAAGGTATCCAAATGCAATCTAATAATAATGCAATAAGACATAATAGCGCATCTCCTTCAGAATCTTTCCCTTTGATGAATCTTAGAGTATAATATATAAACCAACATCCCGTCATTTATTATTTATTCTTGTTGATTACTTCTTTTCGATGCCTTTTAACCTTTTATCTTCCCTGCATTTGTGTAATTTTCTGATGCCACCGCGACTTCTTGAAACAAACAGCTGATCTCCATCCTGCAAATTATCGAATACTGCAAATATACTTTTGTCAGCCTCAGTTAATGGTGGTGGTTTATTGCCATCTATCAGGAAATACTTCTCGTAAAACTCTTGATGGGTTATTTTACTGTAGTCCATTTTGAATAATGTTATGGTTTCTTATCTATTAATGTCCATTTTATCTTCTATAGTATTGTTAAGTCTCTTTTTTGACGTAGCGTATAAGCTATAAATCAACCACAATAAAGTAGGCCCAAAAACAGATAACACCAAGGGGAGTTTTAATCTCATAGGCATGATCGCATTAATCCCAATGGTAGCACGAATATGCCAAGCCCATATAATGGCGAATACCCAAGAAACAGCCAATAGTAGTTTGAAAATCAAATTCATTTTAAGTCATTTAGTTGTTTTTGATTGTTCGTAGTGTTCTGGTTTACCATGAAACTCTAATTCCTTAATCATCTCCAATATAGCCATTCCATTAGGTTCTGGCATTCCGCATTCCATGAAAAGTTTTCGCTTAAACTCTATCCATTTATCCATTGGGAAGGCTTCTATTTCAAGCGTCCACTTTTCTTTTGCGATCCCTTTCTCATCCCAACCAAATGATTTAGCAATTAAATTACCTAGCTTGCATTCTCTGGACGCTTTTCTACTTTTTATGTTTGATGGGTTGTTCTCCATTTTGTCTCCTTTACACTCGAATTCAGTTATAAATCTCATATTGGTTGTTTTTCTATTAATTTATAAAAAGTAAAGCTATCGTTCATGGAATAATCCCCATTGTAGCAACAAGCAAATCCATTTTCTTTAGACCAGTCAATAATATTTTTAACTATTTCATCCTTAGGCAAATAAGACATGATTTCTTCGGTCACGGAAGGTCGCAATAGTTTTGTTATTAAATATTCTTCGCCCGATACTCGCCTGAATCCAAAAGGGAATCTTAATAATTCAAAAGAACATTCAACTGGTTTATCAAAAAGCAATGAATCCTCTACGTACTTAAGTAATTGATCTTTTGTTATAAACCTCATATTTAATTGATTTAGTGTTTGTGGTGTTCTGGGTTATAAGGATGGGTAAATGGTTGTATCGGTGGGCGTCACTTCGCCGGAATCTAACCTCATTTTCAAATCAAGCAATTCATCAGTCGTCAGTATTTTAACCTCAACGTTTCCAGCCTCATTTAAAAATACCCTTGATCCCATCATATTGCAATCAAAAAAAGTACGCAATGTTAATTTTTTAGTTTCTCTATAGAACCACCGCCGTTTCCTTTCCTCATGTTTGGCGTTAACCCATTTACTTTCTCTTTTAGTCATATAATTAATTATTAAGGTTATTAGTGTTCTGATTTAGCGGCCGTTGTATTCTGCGTAAATACTCATATCAAAATTCCGCTTATAGTATTCTTTATTCATTTCCCAGTTTTGACCGGTTGTTATTACCGTGAACCCAAAGCCCCTATGGCGAAGATCAATCGGCCACCCTAATCTTGTGTAGTGTAGTGTAACTGATTCGTTATCACAACATCTACATAATCCCATCCCATACCTACTCAGTTGCTTGGGAATATATTTATTCCCTTCCAACATACAGGCATAACACATCACTGGGGGCAATAACTTGTTTTTCTTTGGCTGCGGTTCTTTATTTAAAAGCTGCCATTCAATACAATCAAATACGCCATCCAGCATCCATATTCTTTTTGTGAAATGATGCCTTAATTTTCGAATTTCACGTAAGGAAAGCTCTTCTGTAACGCTATATATTTCATCCAGCATTCGACCATCCGGATAAACATGCGTGTATTCAGTTTTAGAATATCGGTTGCCAACTTTAACCAACTGGCCATAATGAGAGCTACTACTTATCAAAATGATATCTGTTCCTTTAACAATAGCGCCACTCCAATTATATTCATCAAATGGCATTTTTAATCTTCTGAAACTCATGTAATTGATTATTAAGGTTAAATACCATCTTTTATCCCTTATTTATTTTTTAGCTCTTCTTTAGTTAATTTTTTTATTTCTTCTAAAAGGAGTGGATTGTCTTTTAGTAGTTGCTTTGCAGCTTCTTTCCCTTGTCCTATTTTAGAGTCGTTATAACTATACCATGCGCCTGCCTTTTTTATAATTGCCAGATTAGATGCGACTTCTACAAGTTCCCCGATCTTATCAATCCCCTCGCCAAAAACTATATCGTATTCACAGTTCTTGAATGGTGGCGCGACCTTGTTTTTTACTACTTTTACCCGAACCCTGTTTCCATACGCTTCATCACCATCTTTTAACTGTGCAATTTTCCGAACATCCAAGCGGATAGATGCATAAAATTTCAATGCATTCCCGCCCGTGGTTACTTCGGGCTGATACATATTACCAATAGTTGAACGCAATTGATTTATAAATATGCAAATAGTGTTCGTTTTTGATATTGAGCCGGTAAGTTTTCGGCATGCCTGAGACATTAAGCGGGCCTGTAAACCCATTTTACTGTCACCCATTTCACCTTCCAGTTCTGCTTTGGGAACTAAAGCAGCAACGGAGTCGATGACAACAATGCTAAATGCACCAGAATCAATAAGCCTATTTGCTTCTTCCAATGCTTGTTCCCCATAATCCGGCTGAGAAAGATGCAATTCTTTAATATTTACACCTATAGCCTTTGCATAAGTTTCATCGAAAGCATGCTCAACGTCAATAAAAGAACAGTTGCCGCCCCTTTTTTGGGCCTCTGCGATCACATGAAGGGCAACAGTGGTCTTTCCTGAGCTTTCTGGGCCATATATCTCAACAATTCGACCGCGAGGCAGCCCGCCAATTCCAAGGGCATAATCCAGCCCCAATGACCCGGTGGGGATATATTCGATATTACCCAAAGGTTTATCGCCTAAGCGCATTATTGATCCTTCACCAAAATCTTTGTTTATTTTATCCATGGCTTCCTTGGCCCTTTCAAGAGCTTCTTTTGATGGCGCTAACGACAAATCACCTTTTGCGGTAACCTTCATTTGCGGTAATTCGACCGGGGAAGGTTCGGCTAATGGCTTTGATAAAAACTCCTTTATTTTTGGAACCCAGCTTTCTGGCATATCCTTCGATCCTCCCAAAACAGCAGACAGGCTATTTTTAGGCAACCCGATAGATTCTTCAAGCTCACTTTTTTTCGTCCCAGCTTCAACAATTTTCTTTAATTCTAAGATTAGTTCTTCCATTTAGTTTTTTAGTTTAAAAGTTAGTTCTGGAACTAAAAACTAACGCACAACTAACTAAGTTTAGTGCATGTTTTAGTCCAGAAATCAAAGGTAGGCGCAACTAATTGAACTAACAAATAAAACAACTAAATTAACTAATAATTTCACAAACATTTGATTATCATGCATTATCCCCACTCCCCACTATCCCAAACACCAAACCATTCAACCCCCAATACCCCCATCCAACTTAGCAGGCACAACCCAACCAACAGGCAATAGCATTCATAACTAATTAATCCACAATGCCAACTAGTTAATCCATTAGCCCCACTAGCAGGCCATCATTCGTCCCAACCAACGCAATCAATTAGATCTCAACTATCCCGGGCAATCAAAACAGTCGCGCCTTAACCCATTACCAGCTATATCAACAAGGCAAAACAATTAACAGGCGATTGAAAATCAAATAGTTAGCCACGCCATCGTAGATTAGCGAAACCCCTTGGCCCCCGGTCGATCGTAGCGATGGGGGGAGGGTCGCAGCACGATACGCGCAGGGTTCTGTCTTCCTTATGGGCTTAGGTTGGGGTTATTTTGAATGATGCCTGGGATTTCTGTGTAGGGTGTTTGAGAGGCGTGGTGGGGTTTGTATGAAGAATGGTCTATATTTGACTTTTAAGATAAAAACATTTGAATACGACCGCCGTTTCTACGGTGGTTTTTTGTTTTACTTTTAAATAAAAATATATGTTAGGGAAAGAACTTCGCGCATTATTGACCCCAGATACGGATGAGTTAGAGGTAATGCTCATTATTGAAAATCATCTTAAGCCTGGGATGTTTGCTTTTGCATCCGCATGTTCATGTGAAACCGGGGTTATGCAATTAGGCCCATCCGAAGATGGGGAGGGTGGCGAAACCATATTTCTCATTGCACCCCATGGCGCTGGCGTTTCTGAAGAAGATGCTGAAAATGGAGACGAGATTATACCTGAATTAAATTAAAATATTATTGACAGGGCATGAGATTCGGGAGTCACCGGGTTGGGGGTATAGTTAAATGCTATGCCCTTTTTTATTTATCGTATTTAAAAATAGTTTTGGTGGTATGAATTATGTGTTTATATTTGTGACATGAAGATTGCGAAGAAGATACCAATTCCAGGGAAGGGATCAGGAAGACCCAGAACAAAGTACAGGTTTGATTTATTAAAAGAAGTTGGCAATAGTTTCTTCATAGAAGGCGATAATGTTAAGCATAGCATCTATAGTAGTCTTGCTTCGTATAATAGGAAATCAAATCACCCAATTAATATAACCATACGTTCTGAAACAAATGGTATACGTGTATGGAGAATAGAGGATGATAAGAAAAAGAAATAATTTATGACGGATCGTCGTGAAGAAATACTGAAGGCTAGTGTACTGAGTGGCGCAGTTAGTAACGGTGAGGTTCATTGCGAAATATCTGAAGCCAAAAACGCAATGGATGAATACTTTACCGAAAGAGCTTTAGAGTTATTGGAATACATAGCTAAGAATAATGTTCAGAGTACATGGTATATGGGTGATGACGGAGAACGGCGGTATATTTTCGTATATAACAGAGAGGATATAACTAAAGAACAACTTTTTAACAACTTTTTATAAATTACTATTTCATTGTCCAATGATAGCAAGTCTATGTTTAAATCATTCATGATATATGGGCATAGCAAAACGGAGCGCTGGTGACAACGGTAGCACGCCCCTGTGTGGACGGGGGAAATATCAGTTCGATTCTGATACGCTTCACTGGATTAAGTTTAATGGTTTAATGGTATTTGATTAGTGGTGAGCACATATCACAATCAATAGCCCCGGTATTTTCATATTGGGGCTACTTTTAAAACGCTCTTTGAATAATAGGTATATAAAGATATTAATGAGTGTGGGCGAGTTTGGCTAAAGCCTGAATACGTAACTAAAAGGGGCCCTTATGGTGTACGTTTCCCTGGGAACCTTCGCAGGTTCAAAGCCTGCCGCTCATTAATTAAATATATTGACGGATGTGTCGTAGATAAATACGATAGTTTGAAATCAAACAGTTGTAGGCTCAGATGGATACCGGCTAAGTAGTATCATATGCCTTCGGGTACCGGGTCTTAATAACTGATATTAACTATGCAAATAGTTGGCATGTGAGCCATGCAGGTATTTAATCCTGCCATCCGTCAATTATTACGCTTGGTCTTTGGAACTTTGGAAGTCCTAAATGGGAAAGCGCGCCCATGATGTAAAGAAGTGCGTTCGAATCGCAGCCCGGCACATTAATTTCTTTATTGATTATGCCACCTACATTTTGAATTAGTGACCGGTTAAATGGGTGCAGTCTGGATTAATAGTCAGGCCATAATCAATAAACTTACTTTATTGCCGCATAAGTAAACGGTGTGTAGCCGTTCCACGGAATTGAAGTACACCAGATCACAGCGATATTATCACTCCCTGTCTGTAATGAACGTGGCTACGGCAATAAATTTCTATTTCTTTTACTTAAAATAAAACTAACATGAAAAAAGGAACATTTGTTTTAATCCGCACTTATTCGGCTGGGGTGCATTTTGGCGTACTCGAAGAATGGGACGGCAACAAGATGGTACGCCTGTCAAATGCAAGAAGGCTATGGAGTTGGTCAGGCGCATTATCACTTTCCGAAATCGCCATGAAAGACATTGACATTCCTAAAAGCAAAATATCAGTTCCGGTTGATAATATAATCCTGCCTGAAGCAATAGAAATTATAGAAGTAAATAAAAACTCAAATCTGCCTGGAAATGAAGTTACCAGAAAACATATTGCTGCTGAAGTATAACGGCGACGGCGACGGCAACGGCGACGGCAACGGCGACGGCTACGGCAACGGCAACGGCAACG
>WNGE01004219.1_pt1 | contig 33708 bp, 33 predicted proteins | sample 5400651 | NCBI WGS metagenome assembly WNGE01 (sample SAMN13153370, study PRJNA577476) | soil metagenome | isolation source: 60 cm soil or saprolite under grassland replicate 2 | place: USA:California | collected 2016-06-15
TTTCCAGGCCCACAGGGAGATGTTCTCGATGAGGTCTTGCGCCAGCGCGCTCGCCTCCGTGGTGCGCCGGGCGTCGCCGTTCATCTTGAGCTGCTGACCGTGCAGCCCGAGCGTGCCGAGCGCGACGACGAGCAGGACGCTCACGGCGACCATGGCCTCGATGAGCGTCGTGCCGCGCTGTGAGGGGACGTCCATGGTGCTCTCCGAGCTCATCCGTCGTTCACGACGCGGACGCTGCCGGTGGCCGAGGTGATGATGAGGAGCCGGTAGCCGTTCACGTCCGGCGTCCCCTGCAGACCGACCGTCCCCCCGAACACGTCGAGCGCGGCGCCGGTCCCCGAGTGGAAGCTGGCGCGGCCTCTCGGGTCGAACACGACGGCACCGCGCAGATCGCCCGACCCGGCGCAGAACGAGCATGCACCGGCGGTGATGCCGGAGTAGGGAGCGGTGAGGGTCGGCGGCGCGGCGCCGCCCAGGCCCACCGTGATCCCCTTCGGCAGGTCGAGCTTGCCGAGCAGATTGTCCGCGGCGGCGAGCTGATGCGGATCGAAGCTCGCGAAGTTCGGCGGCGTTCCGCCGAAGAGGGTGTGGGCCGTATCCTCGTAGGCGACGACGGAGCCCGTCCCACCGACGTCGTTGTGCTGCTGTGGAAAGACCAGCACGGCGGTGTCGCGTCCAGTCGAGAGCGCGTTCTGGCGCGCATTGCGCAGCAGCGCGTGGAGCTCGACGGTCGCGCTGGCCAGGTTCGCCCGCGGCCTCTGCCGGGCGAGGTTCGAGTAGGCGAGCGTCGCGAGGACACCCATCACCGCCAAGACCACCGCCAGCTCGATCAACGTGACGCCGCGCGGAGTCTTCACGGTGCCTCTCGAAGCAATGGCCAAGCCACGGCCGACGCGGGGGAATGGTGCGGAATCGCTGGGCCGGCGCTCGCGCGCGCGCCGCCGGTCAGGCTAGTTCTTGCAGACTGGGAAAACTTTTCATGTGGGGGCGGGTGCCACGTGCCCGGGGCACCTCGACCTCCGCGCGTTCAGGTGCCCCCGATGCCGTACTTGGCGAGCCGGTAGCGCAGCGAGCGGAAGGTGAGCCGGAGCAGGCGCGCGGCCTCGGTCTTCACACCGCCGGTGCGCTGGAGCGCCTGCTCCAGGATGCGCCGCTCGACGCCGTCGAGCTGGGCCTGCAGGTCGAGGCCGTCGGCCGGGAGCTCGACGATGGCGCCGGATGCGCCGAGCGGCTCGGCCTGGCCGCGCAGCGGGGCCGGCAGCGCCGACGCGAGGATCACGTCGCCGTCCGCGAGGGTCACGCCGCGCTCCACGATGTTGGCGAGCTCACGGATGTTGCCCGGGTAGTCGTAGGCGAGCAGCAGCCGCCGCGCGTCCGGGTCGAGTTCGGGGACGGGCCTGCCCTGCTCCTGGGCGAAGCGGCGGAGGAAGAGGTCCAGGAAGACGGGGATGTCCTCGCGGCGATCGCGGAGCGCGGGCATGCGCACCTGGATGACGTTCAGCCGGTAATACAGGTCCTCCCGGAAGCGGCCCGCCTTCACCTCGTCGGAGAGATCGCGGTTCGTCGCCGCGATGATCCGGGCGGCGATGGCGAGGTCGATGTGGCCGCCCACGCGCCGGATCTTCCGCTCCTGGAGCGCGCGCAGGAGCTTCACCTGGACCGGCGCGGGCAGCTCGCCCACCTCGTCCAGGAAGAGCGTCCCGGATCCTGCGACCTCGAAGAGGCCGGGCTTCGCCTCGGCGGCGCCGGTGAAGCTCCCCTTCTCGTGGCCGAACAGCTCGCTCTCGATGAGGCCCTCCGGGATGGCGCCGCAATTGATGGCGACGAAGGGCTGCTCGCGGCGGTTGCCCTTGTCGTGGATGGTGCGCGCCACGACCTCCTTGCCCGTGCCGCTCTCGCCCGTCACGAGCACGGTCGTGCGCGTCGGCGAGACCTTCTCCACGAGCTGGCGCACGGCCTGGATCTCGGGCGAGCTGCCCAGGATGTGATCGGGCGGCCGGAGCCGCTCGCCCATCCGGTGGCGCAGCACGCGGTTCTCGGCGACGAGCGAGCGGTGCTCCAGCGCCTTCTCCACGACGAGCTGCAGCTCCTCCACCTTGAACGGCTTCAGCACGTAATCGTACGCGCCGAGCTTCATGGCCTGGATCGCGTTCTCGGTGGTGGCGAACGCGGTCACCATCACCACCTCCGTCGCCGGCGAGGACGCCTTCACGGCGCGCAGGATGTCGAGCCCGGAGCCGCGCCCGAGCCGGAGATCGCTGATCACGACGTCGAACGCGCCCGCCGAGAAGCGGGCGAGCGCGCCCGCGACGTCCCCCTCGACCACCACCTCGTGACCCGCCTTGGCGAGCAGGATCTCGAGGAACTCGCGCATCGACTGCTCGTCGTCGACGACCAGGATGGACGCCACGTGATCCTCGCTAGCTCGGCCGCGCGGGCGCGGGCCCGGGGAGGTGGACGGTGAAGCGGGTGCCGCGGCCCGGAGCGCTCTCGACGCCCACGGTGCCGGCATGCGCGTCGACGATGCGCTGCACCGTCGCGAGCCCGAGCCCGGTCCCGCGCTCCTTCGTCGTGAAGAAGGGCGTGAAGAGCTGGGGCAGGTCGGCGGGGGCGACGCCGGGCCCGTCGTCCTCGACGACGATGCGCGCGCCGTCGCCGTCCGCCCAGCAGGTGACGCGCACGGTGCCGGGAGGCTCGCTCCCGCTCACCGCCTGCGCGGCATTGGCGAGCAGGTTCCAGAACACCTGGCGGATCTGGTCGGGGTCGCAGGTCGCGACCGCCGGCTCGAGCGCGCGCTCCACCCGCACCTGCGCCGCGGCGGGGTCGTTCGCGAAGACCTCGAGCGTCTCGGCGAGCGCGCGGTCGAGCTCGACGCGCTCGCGGCGCGGCTCGGCGGGGCGCGAGAAGGCGAGGAACGCCGCCACGAGCTGCTCGAGGCGCGTCGCCTCCCTGAGGACGATGTCCATGAGGCGCGCGTCCTCGGCGCGGAGCCCCGGCGCGGCGCGCAGGAGCTCGATCGAGCCCGCCATCGACGCGAGCGGGTTGCGCAGCTCGTGCGCGAGGCCGGCCGCGACGCGCCCCAGGTCCGCGAGCCGCTCGCTGCGCTTCACCTGCGCCTCCATCGCCCGCAGCCCCGTCAGGTCCTGGAAGATGACCGCGCGGCCGATCTCGCCGCCGCCGCGGGCGACGAGCGGGAACAGCGTGTAGCCGAGGCGCAGCCGCTCGCCGCTCGCGCTCGTGAAGTCGGTCTCGTCGCGGCCGCTCGCCGGCTGGAAGGCGCCGAACCAGCGCTCCGCGGCAGTGCCGCGGAGGTCCGCCGCGCGCAGGCCCGTGATCTGCTCGCCCGCGCGGTTGAGGAACGTGACGAGGCCCGCCGCGTCGACGGTGAGCAGGCCGCTCGCGACGGACTGCACGATGGACTCGTGCAGCGCCGTGATGGCCGCGAGGTCCCCCTCGCTCTCGACGAGCCGCTCGCCCGTCCGGCGGAGCTGCTCCGCGAGGTAGCTGGCGAGCGCGGCGGTGGCGAGGAAGGCGGAGGCCTGGACGAAGATCGGGAGCGAGCTGACCGGCCGCAGGTCGTCCCGGCCCCACAGCGCGAGCGGCAGGTAGGCGACGAGCGAGAGAGCCGCGCCGAGCACCGCGCCGCGCCGGAACAGCAGGATCGCGCCGTTCACGATCCCGAGCAGGAACAGGAAGACGAAGACGCTGTCGGAGCGGCCCGTCAGCGCGACGACGGCGGCGGCGATGGCGACGTCGAGCGCCACCTGGAGCTGCGCCTGCCGCTCGAGGCGCCAGCGCAGGCGCAGGGCGACCGCGAACCCGAGCGAGGCGAGGTAGGTGGAGAGGATGAGCCCGTAGAGCGGGCCGGGGCCCTCGGCCAGCCGGCCCGACCACCTGAAGTCGGTGAGGGCGGTCCCCCCGAGGAGGACCGTGATCGTCCCGAGGCGGAACAGCGTCAGCCAGGACAGCTTCCGGAAGAGGGGCTCGGCCGCGAGGCCGCCCGCTGCGGCTCCCGCGCGCGGTGCCTCGTCCGTCATGGTCTGGGCTGCTGCCTCCAAGCGGCTACTTGATCGTCCCCGCGATGCTGAAGATCGGGAGGTACATGGCGATGAGGAAGCCACCGACGACGCCGCCGATGACGACCATCATGGCGGGCTCGATCATGCTGGTGAGCGCCGCGATCGCGACGTCCACCTCGTCGTCGTAGAAGTCGGCGATCTTGTTGAGCATGGCGTCCATCGCGCCGGTCGCCTCGCCGACGCCGATCATCTGGACCACCATGGGCGGGAAGACCTGCGTCTCGGCGAGCGGCTGGGCGATGTTCTTGCCCTCCGAGATCTTCGCGCGGACGTAGAGGATGGCGCCCTCGACGGTGCGGTTGCCGGCGGCGCGCGCCACGATCTGCAGCGCGTCGAGGATGGGTACGCCGGAGGAGAGCATCGTCCCGAGCGTGCGCGTGAAGCGCGCGACGGCGACCTTGCGCACGACGCTGCCGGCGAGCGGCGCCTTGAGGACGAAGGCGTCCCAGAGATCGCGGCCCTTCTTCGAGGCCAGCGTCGTCTTGAAGGCGACGACGATCGCGGTCGGGATGCCCACGAACAGGTACCACCTGTCGCGGAGCCCGTGCGACAGGTCGATGATGAACTGCGTCGGCGCAGGCATGGCGCCGCCGAAGTCCTTGAACATCTTCTCGAACGTGGGCGTCACGAAGACGAGCAGCACCACGGTGACGAGGACGGCGACGCCGAGCACGATGGACGGGTAGACCATCGCGCCCTTCACCCGCCGCTTCAGCTTCTCGTTCTTCTCGATGTACGCGCCGAGGCGGTTCAGGATGGTGTCGAGGATGCCGCCGATCTCGCCGGCGCGGACGAGCTGCACGAACAGCTCGTCGAAGGCCTTGGGGTGCTCGGCGAGCGCGTCCGCGAAGGTGGAGCCCGACTCGACCTTGCCCTTGATGGCGAGCAGCACCTTGCGAAACGCGAGGTTGTCCGCCTGCGTGCCGATGATGTCGAGCGCCTGCACGAGCGGGAGGCCCGCGTCGATCATGACCGAGAACTGCCGCGTGAAGATGAGGATGTCCTTCGTGGACACCCCCGACATGCCGGGGATCGTGAGGTGGAGATCGGCCATCCGCCGGCGCACGCGCGTGGGCTCGATGCCCATCTGCGCGAGCCGGGCCCTGACCGCCGCCTCGTCGCCGGCCTCCATCTCGCCGGTGCGCGCGTCGCCCTGGCGCGTCTTGCCCGTCCACCGCCAGGTCGTCAGCTTCCCTGCGCTGGATGCGGCCTTGCTCTGGACGTTGGCGGCGGCCTGGGCCATGGATCTCCTCGCTGCGTGCGCTCCGGCGGAGTCTATTGCAAGCCCTGCCGGAGGTCGAATCGGCGCGCCCGGTGCGCGCGCCACCTACCTCGTCGCCGTCTGGGGCCGCGGCGCGACCGCACCGGTCGTCAGCATCCCGCGCAGCTCGTCGGGATCGGACGACCGCCCGAGCGCCTCGTCCACGGTGATGAGGCGGCGGTTGAAGAGCGCGGCGAGGCTCTGGTTGAAGGTCTGCATGCCGAACTTCGTCTGGCCCATCTGCATCTGCGAGTAGATCTGGTGGACCTTGTCCTCCCGGATGAGGTTCCGGATCGCGGCGTTCGGGACCATGATCTCGATCGCGAGCACGCGCCCGGGCGAGCCCGCCCTGGGGAGGAGGTTCTGCGTCAGCACGCCCTCGAGCACGAACGAGAGCTGCGCCCGCACCTGCGGCTGCTGGTGCGGCGGGAACACGTCGAGGATGCGGTTGATGGTCTGCACCGCGCTGTTCGTGTGCAGGGTCGCGAAGGCGAGGTGACCCGTCTCGGAGATGACGAGCGCCGCCTCGATGGTCTCGAGGTCGCGCATCTCGCCGATCAGGACGACGTCGGGGTCCTGCCGCAGGATGTGCTTCAGCGCCTTCTTGAAGCCCTGCGTGTCGGCCCCCACCTCGCGCTGGTTGACGATGCAGTTCTTGTGCGGGTGCAGGTACTCGATCGGATCCTCGATCGTGATGATGTGCTCGTGGCGCTCCGTGTTGATCTTGTCGATGATCGACGCGAGCGTCGTCGACTTCCCCGAGCCGGTCGGGCCGGTGACGAGGATGAGCCCGCGCGGCTTCTTGGCGAGGTCGCTGACGATGGTGGGGAGGCCGAGCTCCTGGAAGGAGAGGATCTTGAAGGGGATGGTGCGGAACGCGCCGGCGACCGCGCCGCGCTGCATGAAGATGTTGGCGCGGAACCGCGAGAGGCCCTTCACGCCGAAGGAGAGGTCGAGCTCGCTCTCCTCCTCGAACTTGTGCTTCTGCGCGTCGGTCAGGATCGAGTAGCAGAGCTGCTTCGTCTCGACCGGCGAGAGCGCGCCCGTCTTGAGCGGCACGAGCTTGCCGTCGATGCGGAGCTGCGGCGCGGAGCCGGTGGTGATGTGGAGGTCGGAGGCGCCCTTCTCGACCATCGCCTTGAGCAGCTGGTGCAGGTTGGCCACGACGATCCTCTCGGTCCGTGAAGGGCGGCGCGCTAGAAGCGGTCGGGCGCGGTGTTGCCCACGGCCTCGGCGAGGCTGGTCATGCCCGCCTTGACCTTGTTGAGCGCGCTCATGCGGAGGGTCCTGAAGCCGAGGCGGATCGCCTCCTGCTTGAGCTCCGCCGTCGAGGAGCCCTGGATGATGAGCTCCTTCAGCCCGTCCCACAGCGGCATCACCTCGTACACGGCGACGCGGCCCTTGTAACCGCGCTCGTTGCACGTCTTGCAGCCGGCGCCCTTGTCCATCGGCTGGAAGGTGCCGATCTCCTCGGCCGCGAAGCCGGCGTCGAGCAGCGCCTGCTGCTCGGCGTCGAACGGCTTCTTGCAGTCGGGGCAGAGCTTGCGACAGAGCCGCTGGGCCACGATGGCGTTGAGGGACGCGGTCACGAGGAAGGGCTCGATGCCCATGTTGAGGAGGCGCGACACGGTCCCGGGGGCGTCGTTCGTGTGCAAGGTCGAGAGCACGAGGTGGCCGGTGAGCGCCGCCTTGACGCCGATCTCGGCCGTCTCGAAGTCGCGGATCTCGCCCACCATGATGATGTCCGGGTCCTGCCGGAGAAAGCTGCGCAGCGCGGCCGCGAAGTTGAGGCCGATGTCCTCGTGCATCTGGACCTGGTTGATGCCGAAGAAGTTGAACTCGACCGGGTCCTCGGCGGTGCTGATGTTCCAGGCCACCTCGTTGAGCTTCGAGAGCGCGGAGTAGAGCGTCGTCGTCTTGCCGGAGCCGGTGGGCCCCGTCACGAGCACCATCCCGTACGGCCGGTCGATGGCCTCCATGAACTCCTTCATCTGCGCCTCTTCGAACCCGAGCTTGGTCATGTCCAGCTGCAGGTTGGACTTGTCGAGGAGGCGCATCACGACCTTCTCGCCGAAGAGCGTCGGGCAGACGGAGACGCGGAAGTCCATCTCCTTGCCGCGCCCGAGCTTCAGCTTGATGCGCCCGTCCTGCGGCAGGCGGCGCTCGCTGATGTCGAGCTCGGACATGATCTTGAGGCGCGAGATGATCGCGCTCTTCAGCTTCATCGGCGGCTTCATCACCTCGTAGAGCACGCCGTCGATGCGGAAGCGGACGCGGAAGTCCTTCTCGTAGGGCTCGACGTGGATGTCGGACGCGCCCTTCTTGATCGCGTCGAGCAGGATGAGGTTCACGAGCTTGACGACCGGCGCCTCGCCCGCGCTCTTCTCGAGGTCGACGATGTCGCCGTCGCCCTCCTCGGCCTCGATGATCGAGACCTCGGAGTCGTCGAACCCCTGCATCAGCTCCTCGTACGAGGGACCCTTCTCCGAGTAGTAGTGCTCGATGGCCTCGCGGATCGCCTCCTCGGAGGCGACCACGGGCTCGACGTTGTACCCGGTGTGGAACTTGATCTCGTCGATGGCGAAGATGTTCGACGGATCGCTCATGGCGATGATGAGCGAGCTGCCGGCCCGGTTCACCGGGACGACCTGGTGCTTCTCCGCGATCGACTTCGGGATGAGCTTGATGACCTCGTTGTCGACGTCGAAGTCCTTCAGGCTGATCGCGGGGACGCCGTACTGCTTGGAGAGAAAGTTGGTGAGATCGCCCTCGGCGATCGAGCCCTGCTTCACGAGCAGCGAGCCGATGCGGCCGCCGGTCTTGCGCTGCTCCTCCTGGGCCTTCTGCAGCTGCTGCAGGGAGATGAGGTTCTCCCGGACCAGGAGCTCGCCGAGGCGTCCGGACATCGTGGTCGTTCCCCGCGTTGAGGTGGAGAGGCGCTGCGGCCCGGGACTTTAACAGCGCGTCGCTCGGACGGTCAAGGAAGCGCGTGAGCGCAAATACGCGATTTCCCGCTGGAAAAAGGAGGGGCCCGCCTACATCGGGGGCGGTCGGCCGAGCACGCTCCGGGCTCGCGCGGCGTCGGCCGCGATCTGCGCGAGGAGGGCCTCGAGCGACGGGAAGCGCCGCTCCTCGCGCAGGCGCTCGAGGAAGGCTATCCGGATGCGCTCGCCGTGGAGATCGCGCCCGTCGAAGTCGAAGAGGTGCGCCTCGGCCATGATGGGACCCGCCTCCTGGACCGTCGGCTTCACGCCCACGTTGCACACCGCGCCATACAGGATGGGGCGGCCGCCAGGAGCCGCGCCGCCTCCAGCGACGCCCATCGCGGATCCCATCAGCAGCGCTCGGGCGGCGTAGACGCCGTTCGCGGGGAGCATCGCCTCGGGGCGGACGTTGGCGGTCGCGAAGCCGAAGCCGCGCCCCCGCCCCGCGCCGCGCTCGACCGTCCCCTCCACGTCGTGAGGACGGCCGAGCAGCTGGGCGGCGCCCTCGACGTTCCCCTCGAGCAGGAGCTCCCGGATCTTCGTCGAGGACACGACGAGCCCCTCCGACGCGACCGGGTCGACGACGGTGAGGCGGACGCCACGCGCGGCGAGGAGCTGGCGGAGGCCCTCCACGCGCGTCCGGCCTTTGCCCGCGGTGAAGTCGTGCCCCACCACCACGTCCGCCGCCCCGAGGTGGCCGGCGAGGTCGCGCTCCACGAACTGGGCCGCGTCCGACCGCGCGTACTCGAGGTCGAACGGCTGGACCACGGCCGCGTCGAGGGCGCACTCGGCGAAGAGCTCGAGCTTGCGCGGGAGCGGCGTGAGGAGCGGGGGCGCGAGCTGGGGCCGGAGGACGCGGACCGGGTGCGGGTCGAACGTGAGCACGACCGCCTTCCCGCCGCTCGCGGCCGCGCGCTCCCGCGCCAGCTCGAAGAGCCGCCGGTGCCCGAGGTGGACGCCATCGAAGTTGCCGATGGCGACGGCGCAGCCGCGCAGCGCGTCCTTCGAGCCGGAGACGGAGCGGAAGACCTGCATGGACGAGAGGGTGAATAAGCCGCCAGGCGCGCGCGGTCAAACCGCAGCCGGGCGCTCCGGCGCGGGGTGGGCCGTCACAGGTAGCGCTTCGAGAACCCGCGCGGTAGGAGCGCGCCGAGCGTCGTCTCCACCGCCGCGCCGCGCGCGCCGGCGAGGACGACGGGCAGCTCGGGCCCGGCGAACTCGGCGAGCGTCTGCAGGCACATGCCGCATGGTGGCGTCGGCGGCGACGTGCCGCTCGCGATCGCCACGGCGTCGAGGCGGCGCGCGCCCGAGAGGACGGCGGCGGTCACCGCCGCGCGCTCGGCGCACAGCGTGAGACCGTAGCTCGCGTTCTCGACGTTCGCGCCGGTGAAGATCCGTCCCCGGGCGCGCACTGCGGCGCCGACCTGGAATCGCGAGTACGGCGCGTAGGCGCGTCGACGTGCGCCCCGCGCCGCCCGCAGGAGCCCCGGCGCGGCGCTCTTGCTCATCGCGCGGCGCCCTTCAGGACGTCGTCCAGGAAGCGCGCGATGGCGAGCTCCGCCTCGAGCGGCAGGTCCTGGAAGCGGACGTGCGCGCCGAAGGCGCCGCCCTCGCGGGAGACGCGCAGGATCTCGCCGGCGGCCCGGATCTCGGCCCGCTCGCCGGGCAGCAGGAAGCGGAGCTCCACCCGCGTGCCGAAGGGTGGGTGGCCGTCCGTGAAGTAGACGCCCCCCAGCGACAGGTTGCCCTTGCGCTCGTCGAAGGATCCCCCCAGCGCGGCCTCGCGCACCATGAGCCGGATGGGGATGCGCAGGCTGTCGCGCCGATCGGCCTCGCTCGCCGGCCCGGGGCCGCCCTTCGTGTCGCGATCGACCATGATCCGCCTCCGCTGTGCAGGGTAGCGCCCTGGACGGGCGTGTTCAAACGACGGTGTCGACGAGGAACGCCGCGATGAGGCTCGACAGGCGCTCCCCCTCCCGCGACGCCACCGCCGCCACCTCGCCGTGGCTGAGCGGCTTTCCCGCGAGTCCCGCGGCGCGGTTCGCGACGAGCGAGATGCCGACCACCGGCACGCCCATGTGGCGCGCCGCGATGACCTCCGGGACCGTGGACATGCCGACCAGATCCGCGCCCATCGTCCGGAGCATCCGGATCTCCGCCGGCGTCTCGTAGCTCGGTCCCGCGACGCAGGCGTAGACGCCGCGCCGCAGCGGGATGCCGAGCCGCGCCGCCGTCGCCTCGAGGCGCGCCCCCAGCGCCCGGTCGTAGGCGTGCGTCATGTCCGGGAAGCGGGGGCCCAGGCGATCGTCGTTCGGCCCCCGGAGCGGGTTCTGTCCGGAGAGGTTCAGGTGGTCCTCGATCCGCACCAGGTCCCCGGGCGCGAGCTCCGGGTTCACGCCGCCCGACGCGTTCGTCACCACGAGGACGCGCGCGCCGAGCAGGCACAGGACGCGCGCGCCAAAGGCGACGTCCTCGGCGCTCCAGCCTTCGTACCCGTGCACGCGCCCCTGGAGCGCGGCGACGGTGAGCGGGCCCGACGGTCCGGGGAGGTCGCCCACCACGAGGCGGCCCGGGTGGCCGGCGACGCGGGCGAGCGGGAACTCCGGGATCTGCTCGTACGGGATGACGGTCGCGTCGGCGAGGCGCGACGCGAACGCGCCCAGCCCCGACCCCAGCACGATGCCCGCGCGCGGCGGCGCGTCGGTGCGACCGCGGATCCAGGCGAGCGCGTACGAGAGGCGGGCGTGGAGATCGGCGCGGCTCATCGGTCTTCGATCCTCGCGAGGATGAGCGGCTCGGGCGGCAGCTCCTGGTGGCCGATCTGATAGGCGCGCAGCACCCGGTCTGCGACCGCCTGCGGGGACTCCGGGCCGCGATCCCCGAAGTGGACCGTGCAGAGCGGCTGGCCGGCCTCGACGCGGTCGCCCACCTTCTGGTGGACGACGAGCCCCACCCCGTGATCCACCGGGTCCTCGAGGCGGGCGCGGCCGGCTCCGAGGGCGACGGCGGCGAGCCCGATCGCCTCCGCGTCGATGGCCTGCACCGTGCCGCGCCCGGGCGCGAGCACGTCGAGCGTCCCCTTCCCCGACGGCAGGAGCGACAGATCGGCGAGCGCGTCCGGATCGCCCCCCTGCGCCTCGACGATCTGGCAGAGCTTGAGGAAGGCGCGCCCGTCGCCGACGACCTCCCGGACCTGCGCGCGGGCGGAATCCAGGTCGGCGGCACGCCTGGCGAGCAGCACCATCTCGGCCGCGAGCTCGAGCGTGACCTCCCGCAGGTCGCGCGGGCCGTCGCCGTGCAGGAGCTCCACGGCCTCCTTCACCTCGAGCGCATTGCCGACCGCGCGCCCGAGCGGCTGGTCCATCCCGGTGAGGAGCGCCACGACGCGCTTCCCCATGCGCCGGCCGATGCCGGCCAGGGCACGCGCGAGCTGCTCGGCGTCCTCGATCCGCTTCATGAAGGCGCCGGAGCCCACCTTGACGTCGAGGACGAGCCCGTCGATCCCCTCCGCGAGCTTCTTCGACATGATCGAGGAGGCGATGAGCGGGATCGACTCCACCGTCGCCGTCACGTCGCGGAGCGCGTAGAGGCGGCGGTCCGCCGGCGCGAGGCGGTCGGTCTGCCCGATGAGGCAGGCGCCCGTCTCCGCCAGGACCTCGCGGAAGCGCTCGACCGGGAGCCGCACCTGGAAGCCCGGGATGGCCTCGAGCTTGTCGAGCGTCCCGCCGGTGTGGCCGAGGCCGCGCCCCGAGATCATCGGCACGACGACCCCACACGCCGCGGCGATGGGCGCGAGCGCGATCGACACCTTGTCGCCGACGCCGCCGGTGGAGTGCTTGTCCACCTTCACGCCGGGCAGGTCCGAGAGATCGAGCACGTCGCCGGAGCGGAGCATGGCCTCGGTGAGCGCGCCCGTCTCCGCGTCGCTCATCCCGCGGAAGAAGACGGCCATGCAGAAGGCCGCCATCTGGTAATCCGCGACCTCGCCCCGCATGTACCCGCCGACGAGCGCGCGGATCTCGTCCGCCGGGAGCGGTCGCCCGTCGCGCTTCGCCTTGATGATCTCGTATGGGCGCAAGGGAGATGCCTACCGCTCCATCTTGCTCCATCGGTTGTGGCCGGACATGGGGGGCGCTCCTCGGCTCGCGTGCGTCGGAGGTAGCACGCGCGTTCCTCGCGGTTCAAGGAATTCGAAGGCGGGCGTCGCCCGGCGCGCGGAGGCCCTCCCGGGTGCTCACCACAGGATGGACTCGACCAGCTCGTCCACCATGTCGCCGAGCGAGTCGATGCCGTGGGACTTCGAGAGGTGCCCGTCCGCGCCCGTCTGCTCCGCGATGGCCGCCAGCTCCTCGTCGGGGCGGGCGCTGAAGAGCACGATCGGGATCTTCTCCGTGTGGAAGTCCTGCTTCAGGACGCGGACGATCTCCTTGCCCGAGACGTCCGGCATCACGAGGTCCGTGAGCACGACCTGCGGCCTGAACCGGTCGAGCTGCTCCTGGAACTCGAGCAGGTTCGTGGCGAGCGCGACGGTGTACCCGCGCGCCTCGAGCGCCGCCTTCTCGAGCTGGAGCGTGATCGCCGAGTCGTCGAGGAGCAGGATGCGCTTCTTCCGTTCCATTCGGCCTCCCTTCCGGCGTCAGACTCGTGTTTCGCTCTTACGCGCGACCGCGGCTGGGGGGTCTGGGGGGAGCGGCCCGCTCCCCCCAGGTTGAGGGCTTGCGAAGCGAAGCGAAGCAAGCCCGGAAATCCCTCTGACTCGCCTCTGAAGCGCTTGCCGAGCACGAAAAACGGCGAAAAGCGAGTCAGAGCGCCGCCAGGGCGTACTGCGCCGCGCGCGCGAACGCGCCGCCGTCGTCCGGCAGGTCCGGATAGTACCCGATGAAGGTGAGCCGCTTGCCGGCCGGCTGCCGCACGGTCGCGTCCATCGCGTTCTTGTAGCAGAGGCGGGCGCGAGCGGGATCGCGCTGCGCCTCGCGGCAGCGCCCGAGGAAGTAGTGGCCGATGGCGAGGTCGGGATCGAGGAAGAGGGCGCGCGAGATCTCCTGCGCGGCACCGTCCACCTCGCGCTCGCCGAGGAGGTGGACCCCGTAGAAGAGGTGCGCCTCGGCGCTGAGGGGCTCCTGCGCGAGGGCCGAGCGGTAACACGCGGCGGCGCGCTCCGGCGCCTTGAGGATGCCGTGCAGATAGCCGAGCGTGAGCGTCGCGCCGAGGTCGTCGCTCCGCTCCTCGAGGTGCGCCTCGAGGCGCTCACGGGCGACGTCGAAGCGGCCTGCCTCGAGGAGCTGCGCGGCGGCGTCGAGCACCTCCTGCGCCGAGAAGCGCGGCCGCGGCGCCGCGCCGGGCGGGGCGGTCGCCGCGTGCGCCGGCGCGGCGTGGGTCACGCGCGCGGGCGCGTAGCGGAGCGTCACGGCGGCGCCAGGGCGCGGCGGCGCCGCGAGCGCCGGCGCGGGACGCCCCTCGGGCCGGCGGTAGAGGAACGCGCCCGCCACCTCGATCAGCTCGAACCCCTCGAAGAGGCGGAAGAGCGACTCGGAGTAGCCGAGGAACAGCCACCCGCCCGGCGCGAGCGCGGAGAGGAAGCGCGACAGCACGGCCTGGGCGGTCGGTGTGTCGAAGTAGATGAGGACGTTGCGGCAGAAGATGACGTCCCACTCGCCCGCCGCCGGCCGCGGATAGCTCGCGGACACGAGGTTGTGCGGGACGACGCCGCCGCAGAGCGCGCGCAGCGCGCCGTTCACGCGGTGACCGTCCGGCGTCTCGTCGAAGTACCGCTCGACGAGGTGGCGCGGCACCTCGCGCATGCGGCGCGACGCGAAGGTCGCGCGGGCGGCGCGCGACACGGCCTCCGGGTTGAGGTCGCTCGCGAGGAGCTCGAGCTCGCCTTGCCCCGCGCCCGCCTCCGCCGCCGTCATCGCGATGGACCAGGGCTCCTCGCCGGTGGCGCACCCTGCGGACCAGATCGACACCGGCCGGCGCGAGGCGCGGCCGCGCGCGAGCAGGCCCGGAAGGAGCGCGCCGAGCGCCTCGAACTGCTTCTCGTCCCGGAAGAAGCTCGTCTTGCCCACGGTGACGAGCGGGAGGAGGCGCCGCAGCTCCTCCTCGCCGCCGTCGGACCGGAGGAGGTCGAGGTAGGCGCCGGGCGCGCCGGGAGGGCGATCGGCGGCCTCGAAGCGCGCGGCCACCGCGAGGCGCAGCGCGGGGAGCCCCTCGGCGCGGATGCGAAGCCCGACGCGCTCGCGCAGCAGCGCGGCGAGCTCGGCGAGCTGCTCCGCCGGCAGCTCGATCATCGCACCTGCTCCAGGAGGACGCGCGGGATCTCGTCGAGCGCCAGCACGCGGTCGACCGCGCCCAGCTCGATGGCGGCGCGCGCCATCCCGAAGACGGCGCTCGTCGGCTCGTCCTGCGCCAGCGTGAGCCCCCCGGCGTCGCGCAGCTCCCTCAGGCCGCCCGCGCCGTCGCGGCCCATCCCGGTCAGGATGACGCCGCAGGCGCGCGCCCCGTAGACCCGCGCCGCCGACGAGAAGAGCGGCGTCACGGAGGGCTTGAAGGCGTCGACGGCCGGCGCGTCGGACAGGCGCACGCGGCCCTCCTCCACGACGAGGTGCTTGCCGGAGGGCGCGATGAGCACGCGCCCGGGCCGGAGCGGGTCGCGGTCGGCGGCGGTCGTGATCGAGAGGCGCGACTCCTGCGCGAGCCAGGTCGCGAGCCCCTCGGTGAACCCGTCGGCGATGTGCTGCACCACCGCGATCGGCGCGGGGAAGTCGGACGGCAGCGCGTGCAGCAGGGCGGCCAGCGCGCGCGGTCCGCCCAGCGACGCGCCCACCACGACGAGCTCGCGCCGCGGGCCCGCCCTGGCCCGCGCCTGGATCGCCCCGCTCCGGATCCCCCGCGGGTGCCGGATGACGCGCACGCCCGCGAGCAGCCTGAGACGTGAGCGCAGGAGCTGCCCGTAGCGCTCGAGGTCGGCGCGCGGCCCCGGCTTCTCGAGGATGTCGAGCGCTCCCAGGGAGAGCGCGCGAAAGCCCACCGTCTCCTCGCGTTTCGCGGTGAGGACGAGGATGGGCGTCGGCGTCTCGGCCATGACGCGCGCGATGCCGGAGAAGCCGTCCGCGTCCGGCATCTCGAGGTCCATCGTGATGACGTCCGGGCGGAGCGCCTGAGCGTGCGCGGCGGCGTCGTTGCCGTCGCGGGCGGTGGCGACCACCTCGAACCCGGGGTCCGAGGCGATGATGCACGTGAGCGCCTCGCGAAACATCTCGGAGTCGTCCGCCACCAGCACGCGCACGGGGCGGTTCGCCGTCACCGCCCCACCCCGCACAGCCGCTCCATCGTGCCGGCCAGCAGGTCCGCGTCGAGCTCGCCCTTCACGATGTACGCGTCTGCGCCCGCGTCCACGCCGCGGCGCCGCTCCTCGGGCGCGGCGAGGGAGGACAGGATCACGATGGGGAGCTTGCCGAGGCGCGTGGAGGCCTTCACGCGACGGGTGAGGTCGATGCCGTCCAGCACGGGCATCTGCACGTCCGTCAGGAGCAGGTGGTACTGGCCGGTCTGGAGCCGCGTCCAGCCCTCCTCGCCGTCGGAGGCCTCCTCCACCTCGTGCCCCAGCGAGCGCAGGATCGCGGCCTCCGTCTCGCGCGCGATCGCGCTGTCGTCGACGAGCAGGATGCGCAGCCGCTTTCGGTCCCGCGGAGGCGCGACCGCGGGCGCCTGCAGCCGCCGGGCAGCCGCCACGAGGTCGGGCGTGGAGAGGAGCAGCGCGACGCGGCCGTCCTCCAGCGCGGCGGCGCCCGAGACGAAGCGCATGCCCTTCAGGAACGCGCCGCAGCTCTTCACCGCCACCTCCCGCTCGCCGTGGAGCCCGTCCACGATGACGGCGGCCGCGTCCGCGCCCGGTGGCGCACCGCGCGGATCCCGGCCACCTCGGTGACCGCGGCGGGGTCGATGCGCCCGACGCTCTCCACGTCGGCGGCGGGGATGCCGTAGATGTCGTCGTCGATGCGGACGAGCAGGACCTTCATGAGCGACAGCGACTGCGGCATCCGCAGCGTGAAGCGCGACCCCTTCCCCCGGGACGACTCGACCACCACCGAGCCGCCCAGCTCCGTCACCTTGCGGCGTACGACGTCGAGCCCGACGCCGCGCCCCGACACCTCACCCACCTCCTCGCGGGTGCTGAAGCCGGGCAGGAAGACGAGGTCGATGGCCGCGCGCTCGGAGAGGCCTGCGAGCTGCGCCTCGGTGGCGACGCCCTTCTCGAGCGCCCTCCTCCGCACGCGGTCCGCGTCGATGCCGCGCCCGTCGTCCTCCACGCTCAGGGCGAGGAGGTCGCCCCCGGTGCGGGCGGAGATGACGATGCGGCCGGCGCGCGGCTTGCCCGCCGCCTCGCGCTCGTCCGGCATCTCGAGCCCGTGGTCCACCGCATTGCGCAGGAGGTGGACCATGGGATCGTTGAGCGAGAGCAGGATCGACTTGTCGACGCCGGTCTCGCCGCCCTGGACGACGCACTCCACGTCCTTGCCCTGCTCGCGCGCCAGGTCGCGCGCGGCGCGAGGGAAGCCGGCCAGGATGCCCGCGAGCGGGATGAGGCGCGCCGACCCGACGCGCTCCGCCATCAGCTCGAACTGTCCGTGGACGCCGCTCACCGCGTCGCCATGGCTGCGCAGGTAGCGGAACGTGTCGGAGCGCAGCAGGTGGACGTCGGCCTCGATCTGGTCCGCGAGCTTCGCCGCCCCGGAGGAGCGCATCCGCTCGGCGACGCCGCCGACGCGATCGGCGAGGCGGTTCCAGCGGGCCATGAGCCCACCCAGCTCCCTCGCGCGTCCCTTCGCCTTCGCCCCCTCGACGAGGAGGTCGCCGGCGAGCGCGGCGATCTCGTCGAGGCGGTCCACGTCCACACGGATCGAGCCGCTCGGGCCTCGCAGCTCGAGGTGGGCGGGGCCGGGGCGGGGCGAGGTCGGCGCCTTCGCCTCCCTCCCCCCGCTTGCCTTCCGGGGGGACGAATCGCTCGGGTTCTCGGTCGCGATGAGCTCCCGAAGGCGCTCCGCCAGCTCGCTCGCGGCGCCGCCCTCCGCGGGCGCGTCGAGCAGCGGCGGGATCGCGTCGCACGCGTCGAGCAGCGCCTCGAGCCGCGCCCCGGGCGTGCCGGGGGGCAGCGCCTTCAGGAGATCCTCGGCCGCGTGCACCACCTGCGAGAGCCCGATGAAGCCCATCATGCGGGCCTCGCCCTTCAAGGTGTGCAGCTCGCGCGCGATCTCCTGCAGCGCCTCGCCGCCGCCGCCGCGCTCGAGCGCGAGCAGGCCCGTCGAGATCTTCTCGACGCGGTCGGCGGTGACCTCCCGGAACTTGCCCAGGAGCTGCTGCCGGATGTCTTCCTGGGCGGACACGAGGTCGCGGAATCCGCTAATCCACCTTGAAGCGCTTGACGACCTCGGCGAGGCGCTCGGCGAGCTTCGAGAGCTCGGCGGCCGCGCTCGTCGCCTGCCGGGACCCCGTCTGCGCCTGCCGCGTCACCTCCTCGATCTCGGACATCGACTGCACCACCTGCTCGGTGGCCGTGCGCTGCTGCTGCGTCGCGAGGTGGATGACGCGCGAGGCGTCGCTCGTCTCCTGAATGCCGTTCAGGATGCCGGTGACGTTCAGCATGGCGGCGCCGCCCAGCTTCTCGCCCTCGGTCGCCATGCGCTTGTTGCCGTCCGACGCCTCCTTGGCGGCGTGCGTGGCCTCGCGGATCTCGGTGATGAGGTTCTTGATCTCCTTCGTGCTCTCCATGACGTTCTCGGCGAGCCGGCGCATCTCGGCCGCGACGATGGAGAACCCGCGGCCGGCGTCGCCCGCCTTGGCGCCCTCGAGCGCGGCGTTCAGCGCGAGCAGGTCCGAGCGGTCGGCGATCTCGTCGATGACCTCCACCACGGTGCCGATCCGCTCGACGCGCCGCGACAGCTTCGAGATCGCGTCGTCCACCTCGGTGGCGTTGTGGCGGACCTTCTCCATCGACTCCATGAACGCCTTGATCGAGCCCTCGCCCTGCCGCGTCGAGGTGAGCGCCTGCTCGGCGATCCCCGCCACCATCTGCGCGTTCTCGGCGATCTGGTGGGAGGCGCCCTTCAGCTCCTCCATGGTGGCGGTCGTCTCGTGGATGGCGCTCGCCTGCTGGCTCGTCGAGCGCTCGTTCTGCGTCGCGGCGTGCAGCACCTCCGACGAGCTCGTCGAGAGCTGGAGCGCCGCCTCGCGCATCTCGCGGACGAAGCGCTTCAGCGTCTCGAGGATCTGCGCGATCCCCGCGACGAGCGGCGTGAGCGACGCGTCCGAGACGGCGATGCGCATCTCGCCGGTGAGGTCGCCGTGCACGACGAGCTTCACGAGCGCGTCGATGGCCTCGTTCACGCCCTCGCTGATGGCGTCCGAGCGCCGCGCCTGCTCGGCCGCGTCCTGCCGGGCGCGCGCGATCGCGGCGTTCACGGCCACGGTGAGCTCGCGCGCGGCGGCGGTCCCCTCGACCTTCAAGGGCGGCACGTCGTAGCGGCCCTTCGCGACGGCGCGCAGCGCGTCGAGCACGGCGCTCGGCCCGGCGCGCCTCCCGGCGCGTCCGGCCGGTCGCGCCCGCTTCGCCTTCGGGTTCACGTCTCGTGGCTCACGCATGGCGCACCTCTCCGGAAGACGGCGCGGCGGCGCTGTCGCGCTGCTCGCGGACGAGGGTGGGAAGATCGATGAGCGGGGTGGGCGCGCCGTCGAGCAGGGCGACCCCGCGCACGGCGCCCGAGCCGAGGCAGAGCGCGGCCACCGCGGGCAGCGGATGGAGGTCGCGGGCGGGCGGCTCGCGAACGCCCAGCACGGCGTCGATCACGAGCACCTTCTCGCCGTCGCCGTCGCGGACGACGAGCCCGCGGCCCTGGACCAGCGGCCGCCCCAGGCAGCTCTGCGACACCAGCGCCTCGCCGTGGCGCTCGCCGCCGCCCGCGATCCGCACGACGTCACGCACGTCCGCCGCGAACACGCGCGAGCCCACCTGGAAGAGGAGGAGCTGCACGCCGGCGCCACCGCCGGGCGCGCGCTCCCCCGCGCCGGCGCTGGGCGAGGGCGCCGTCACGCCGGCACGCTCCGGGATCGCGCGGCGTCGACGAGCCGCGGGAGGTCGAGGATGGCGAGCTCCCCGCGCGCATCGCGCGTGACGGCGGAGAGGAACTCGGCCGGGCCCGCGCCCGCGCCTGCGTCGGCCGGAGGCGCCTCGAGCGCCTCGCGGCGGACGGCGAGGAGGCCCTCGATCTGCTCGGCCAGGACCGCCACCTTCCAGGGCCCCGACCGCACGATGGCGGCGCGCGTCGCGGCGCGGATGGCGACCGGCTTGTGGCCGAGGAGCTGGTTCACGTCGAGGACAGGGAGCACCTCTCCACGGTAGGTGAATACACCGGGAAGGAACCCCGGCGCCGAGGGGAGGCGCGTGAGCGGTCCGAGCCGGACCACCTCCATGACGAGCCCCGCCTCGAAGGCGTAGCGCCCGCCGAGGATGCGCAGGCAGAAGAACCAGGAAGCGCCAGGCGCGGGGTCGTGCGCCTCGCGAAGCTCGGACATGGCGCGGATTATCGCCGCGCCTGCCCCCGGTGGGAAGGAGGGCGACTCGATGGTATCGTCGCGCCTCCTCGTCCCGCGATCCCACCGTGAAGATCCTCATCTGCTGCGAGAGCGAGATCGTGCGTCGCATGCTCCAGCTCGCGCTGGAAGCGGCGGGTCACGAGGTGTCGGGTGCGGCGGAAGCGCACCTGCTCGCACCCGGCGCGGCGAAGGCGGGCGCGTTGCTCGTCGAGCCGGCGCGCGCCCGCCACGGCATCGCGCTCCTGCGCGACCGCGGCTTCGCCGGCCGCGCGCTGCTCGCGTCCGACGCGGCGCAGGAGGAGCTCGCGGGCCAGCTGGAGGAGCTCGGCGCGGACGGTGCCCTCGCCCTCTCGCCACCCGAGGACCTCGCGCGGCGCTTCGCCGTCGCCCTGGGCGGCCGCCGGCGCGTCCTCATCGTGGACGACAGCGAGATCGCGGCGCGGCTCCTCGAGGCGGAGCTGGAGCGGGCCGGCTTCGAGATCCTCTACGCACCGGACGTCGAGACGGCGACGAGCCTCATCCTGAAGCGCGCCACCCGCCCCGACCTCATGCTCCTCGACATCAACATGCCGAAGGTGAGCGGGCCGCAGTTCTGCCGCTTCCTCAAGAAGAACGATCGCTTCCGGTCGATCAAGGTCGTCTTCTGCTCGGGCGAGAACCGCGAGAAGGTGGAGGCGCTGGCGGCGGAGTGCGGGGCGGACGGGTTCATCTTGAAGGACGAGTTCCTGGGAAGGTGGATCGTGGAGAACACGTAGCGCCGCCGCGACCCCGGCCCATTCACCACGGCCGCTTCGGGCACTCCTCGGGCGGCGTGCTCCGGTTGCACACCCCCGGCGTGCTCGTGCCCGGGCAGGCCCAGCTCGAGGACGCGTCCGGCCCCGCCGGATGGATGCGCTCGAGCGATCCCTGCGTGCAGCGCTCCACCCCCTCCACGATCCCCGCCGTCGAGACCACCTCCCCGAGCGCGTCCTCGAGCGCGAGCGCGACCGGCCGATCGTTCGCGAGGCCGCCGTCGAGCGAGGTCGCGCCGCAGCGGTAGAGCGGGGTCCCTTCCGGGAGCGGATAGCGGCCGTCGTACGCGCCACCGACGACGAGCGCGTGCGCGCCCGGCGGGATGGGTCCGCCCGAGAGCGGCGCGAGCTTGCAGCGGGTGTACGCGCCCGACGTGCCGCGCTTCGCGAGCGCGAAGCCGGTCAGGTCGGCGTCGCCCGTGCCGAGGTTCGCCACCTCGACGTACTCACCGCCTGCCTCGGGCGCGTCGGCGTCCGCGAGCACCTCCGTCACCACCGGCGCCGGCCGCGGCGGCAGGGCTCCGATCTCCATCCACTCACCCGGCGCGCCGCGGTGGCCGGCCAGATCCTCCGTCGCGAGCCGGACGAGGACGCGCGCGCCTGGACAGAGCCCGCGCACCTCGATGGCCGCTGGACAGGACGTCGCCGCCGGCGCACAGGGATCCCAGCCCGGACAGGGGAGCACCTCGCCTTCGAGAGCGGCGGTGGCGGGCGCCTCCGGCGCGATCCCGCAGGCCGGCTCGCCGGGGCGGGACGAGACCTCTCCGGCGAGCCGCCCCATCCCGGAGAGGACGCCCTCGATCTCGACCGAGAGCTCCCGGGCGGTGGCGCGGACGCCCGGGGCGAGCGGCGGCGCGGCGTCGGCGGTGCACGCGCTCACCGCGAGCGGCGCGAGCGGCGCCGAGGCGTTGCCGGCCAGGTCGTGGACGCCCGTGACGTCCACCGCGAGCTCGCCCGCCGCGAGCGGCGAGGCGAGGTCGAGGCCGAGCACCTCCTGCGCGACCGCGATCGCGTGCGACGGCGGCGCCCCGGGGCCGAGCGCGAGGGCACCCTCCACGGGCTCGTCGTAGGCGACGCGCAGCGAGGCGACGTTCGCGGGCGCCGGACCATGCGGCGGCGTCCGCCAGCGCGGGCTCGGCGGCGCGCGGTCGACGGCGGGGCCGGTCTCGAAGAGGAGCGCGAAGGTGCGCGGGCGCCCCTCCGGATCGAGCACCGGCCGGCCGTCCGCGGAGCGCGCCCGCCGCGAGAGGACCGCGGCCCAGGCGCCGTCCGGGTCGAGCGCCGCCGTGGGCCGCAGCACGACGCGGGTGCGAGCGGCGTCGAGCACCGCGCGGGCGGGCACCACCGGCGCGCCCGCGCCGAGGCCCTGGTCCATCTCCGCCTGCAGGACCACCTCGCGCAGGTCCTCCCGCCGGCAGAGCGCGAAGAACCGGCCGTCCTCCAGCCCGCGTGCGTCGACGGGCGCGCTGAAGGCGATCTCCACCGTGACGTCGTCGGGCGCCACCGCGCCGTGCGGCTCCGCCGACACGACGTGCGGCAGCGGGCCGGGGAGCGGGGCGGCGCAGGCGAGCGCGATCGCCGCGAGCGAGGCCGCCCTCACGGCGCGCCCTCGCCGTAGAGCCCGGTGAGCGCGTCCAGCTCGGCGGTGACGCCGTCGAGGTCGATCTCGAGCTCGGCGCGCGCCCGCGCCGTCGTGGGCGGGCTCGCCAGGAGCGCCACGCGTAGCCGGAGCCGCTCGTAGTAGAGCTTCGTCGCGCGCTCGGCCGCGACACGGCGCCTCGCCTCCGCGCGCTGCGCGGCAGCAGCCACCTCGAGCTCGTGACGACCGAAGACGAGGCCGCCGAGGTCGAAGTCGAGCCGCAGCGAGACGGCGTCGGCGGGCGTCGAGCGCACGTAGTCGACCTCCGAGCCTGAGGCGACGCCGAGCACGCGGTACGACCGCTCGTCGTGGCGGTACTCCGCGACGAGCTTCGGCGCGAGCGCGGCGAGGCGAGCGCGCCTCCGCCAGCTCTCGGCCTCCTCGCGCGCAGGCGCCGCGCGAGCCTCCGCCGCGCGCTGCACCGCCTCGATGCGAGGCTCGCGCGCGAGCGCGATGCCGAGGAGCCGCGCCGCCTCCACCCGCGCCTCCGGCTCGTCCGCGCGCGCCGGCGCGGTGGGCCGCTGAGGGACGTTGGCTGGCGCCGCGAGGGCCGCCGCCAGCAGCACCTTGGGAATGAGCATGGCGCACGCCAGAGCAGGAGCCCTGCCACGCGCAAGCGCCCGCAACCGCTGGGATCGCCCTCGACCGACGGTCTTCGCGGCGGACGGAGCGTCCGCGGGGAGGACGCGCCTCGGCGCGAAGCCTGCTCGAGCTCCGCGTCAGTCCTCGACCTCGTCGAGCCACGCCATCTGGATCGCCTCGAGCGCCTTCTCGCTCGACCGCGCGGGGTCGTCCTCGAACCCGGGCAGCTCCGTCACCCAGCGGTGCAGGTCGGTGAAGCGCACCGCCAGCGGAGCCACCCCGGGGTGCGCGTCGGCGAGCGCGATGCCGATGTCACGGGCGTCGGACCACTTCATGGGATTCACCTGTCCTCCGACCCTCTCCCCGTCCCTCTCCCTTCCAGGGAGAGGGGGACGAAACCCGGCGGCGGCGCCTGCGGCGCCTGCGCTCGCTGGCGCGAGCGGCCGCCGGCTTCGCCGTCGATCGAAGTCGGGGGCTCCGCCCCCGACGCCCCCGAAACGGAATCCTGACGCGTCCCTACGATGCGACCCGGTTCCCCGGGATCCTCACCACCACGTCCCGCTCCCCCACGTGCGCCTGGCAGCCGAGGCGCGAGCGCGGCGACAGCCCTTCGGCCTCGCCCAGCTTGTCGTCCTCGCGGTCCTCGACCTCCGAGAGGCTCCCGAGCCCCTCCTCGATCCACACGTGGCACGTCGTGCAGGCGCAGACGCCGCCGCAGTTGTGGGGCAGGTCCACCCCGGCCGCCTCCGCCGCAGCCAGGATGGACGCGCCGCGGCCCACCTCGACGGTGCGCCCCTCCGGCTGGAACGTGACGCGCGGCACCTACTCGTCCTCCGGCGGCCGCGCCAGGCCCGAGAACTCCTCGACGCGGTGCCCCGCCATCGCGCGCGCGATGTGCTTGTTCATCCGGCGCTCGGCGAACTCCTTCGACGCCGAGTCCGTCGACTCGATCCAGGCCTTGATGGCGAGGTAGTCGTCCGTCTCCATCGCGGCGCGGAGCCCCTCGATGCGCTTCTCGATGGCGGCCCGCTCGCCGGGCGAGAGCAGCTCGCCGTCCACCTCGAACGCGCTCTCGAGAGACTGCGCGATGCGCTCGCCCTCGATGCGCCACTCCACGAGGAAGCGCTCCGCCACGTCCTGTCCAGCGTGCTCGATGCTCTCGACGAGCATCCGCTCGACCTCCTCCTCGGAGAGCCCGTAGGTCGCCTTCACCTGGATCTTCTGCTCGAGCCCCGTCTGGACCTCCTTCGCCGACACCGCCAGGATCCCGTCCGCGTCCACCGCGTACGTGATCTCGACGCGCGCCAGGCCGGCCGGCATGGGCGGGATCCCCTTCAGCGTGAAGCGCGCCAGCGAGCGGCAGTCGCGCGCCAGCTCGCGCTCGCCCTGGACGACGTGCACGACCATGCCGGTCTGCCCGTCGGCGTAGGTCGTGAACTGCTGCGTCGCGCTCGCGGGGATGGTGGAGTTGCGCAGGATGATCTTCTCGACGACGCCGCCCATCATCTCGACGCCGAGCGAGAGCGGGATGACGTCGAGGAGGAGGACGTCGTCGCGGCCGCCCTTGTCGAGGGCGTCCGCCTGCACCGCGGCGCCGAGGGCGACCACCGTGTCGGGGTCGAGGTCGGTGAGCGGCTCCTGACCGAAGAGCGCCTTCACGTGCCGGCGGACGAGTGGCGTGCGGGTCGCGCCGCCGACGAGCACCACGCCGTCCACCCTCCTGCCCTCGAGCCCGGCGTCGCGCAGCGCCTGCCGGCACGCGCCGGTGGTGCGCTCGACGACGGGCAGGATGAGCGCCTCCAGCTCGGCGCGCGAGAGCTTCGCGTGCAGCGCCGCGCCGCCGGGCAGGTCCACGTCGGCGTCGACCGACTCCTGGTCGGTGAGCGCCTCGCGGACCTTCTGCGCCGCGGCGGTCGCGCCGCGCAGCACCGCCGGCGAGCGCTCCAGGGCGGCGTCCGAGCGCCCCTGCGCGGCGTCCAAGCGCCCCTGCGCGGCGTCCAAGAGGAGCTTCTCGGCGACGGCCCTGTCGAAGTCGTCGCCGCCGAGGTGCGTGTCGCCGCCCGTGGCGAGCACCTCGAACACGCCGTCGGTGAGCTTCAGGATCGACACGTCGAAGGTGCCGCCGCCGAGGTCGTACACGGCGAAGGTTCCCTGCGAGCGCTTGTCGAGGCCGTACGCGAGCGCGGCAGCGGTCGGCTCGTTCACGAGCCGCAGCACCTCGAGCCCGGCGAGCCGGCCCGCGTCCTTCGTGGCCTGGCGCTGCGCGTCGTCGAAGTAGGCGGGGACGGTGATGACGCAGCCGCCGACCGGTCCGCCCAGGTGCTCCGCCGCGCGCTTCTTCAGGGCGCGGAGGATCTCGGCCGAGACCTCCACCGGCGTGACGGTGCGCTTGCCGTGGTTGACGGCGAGCTTCACCACCGAGCCCGTCTCGTCGAAGTGGTAGATGCCGCGGTCCTCGGCGCGGATGTCGCCGGGCCCCCGGCCCATGAAGCGCTTCACCGAGAGCACGGTGTCGACCGGCCGCTCCGGCGCGCTCCGCTTCGCGGCGGCGCCCACGTCGATGCGGCCGTCCATCCCGTAGTGCACGGCGCTGGGCAAGAGCGAGCGCCCCTCGTCCACGATCGCGACCCGCGGACGGTTGCGGTCGTCGACGTACGCGACGAGGGAGTTGGTGGTGCCGAGGTCGATGCCGATCGCGCGGGCCATGGAGATCCTCTAGGAGTGCGCGGGGAGTGGCGCGTCCGCCTCGACGACGACGTTCTCGAAGTAGCGCGCCCGGGCCAGGGCGCGGGCGATGGCGAGGAGCGCGTCCGGCTCGGGCTCGGGGGCGCCGAAGAGGCGGGCCACCTCCTCGTCGAGCGCCGCGAGCCGGTCGCGCGCGCCCAGGACGAGGAGCGAGAGCGCGCGCTGGTCGTTCCGCTCGCGCGCGAGCGCCAGGCCCTCGCGGAGCTCGAGCTGCTCCTCCAGGAACTCGGGGTCATGGAGGGTGCGCGCGTCGGCGAGCGGATCGTGGCCGAGGAGCTTCATGAGGTAGCCGGCGCGGCGCCGCGGGTCGCGGAGGGTACGGTAGGCGTCGTTGAGCCGCGTCGTCCGCTCGAGCGAGAAGCGGCGCTCGCGCGGCGAGGCGCGAGCGAAGCGGTCGGGGTGGAAGAGGCGCGATCGGTCGCGGAAGCGGCGCTCGAGGTCGCCCAGGTCCACGCCGTACCGGCGCGGCAGGCCGACGGCCGCGAACAGGTCGGCGCCGGACGGCTCCGGCTGCACGACGCGGCACGAGCGGCAGAACGGGTCCTCCGGCGCGGTGGCCGCGTGGCAGCTCCAGCAGGTCACGGATCCCGTGCGCTAGACGGTGAACGACTCGCCGCAGCCGCAGGCGCTCTTCACGTTGGGGTTCTTGAAGACGAAGCCGCTCTGCATGAGGGACGACTGCCAGTCGAGCGTCGTGCCCTGGAGGAAGACGGCGCTCTTCGGGTCGACGAAGACGCGCGCGCCGCCCGCGTCCACCACCTCGTCGTGCTTGCCCGGCGAGGCCGCCCAGTCGAGGAAGTACGAGAGCCCGGAGCAGCCGCCGCCCTTCACGCCGACGCGCAGGCCGCCCTCGGGCGTGCCCTTCTGCGCGAGCAGGACGCGGATCTGCCGCGCGGCGGGTTCGCTGATCGTGATCGCCGCCATGCCTAGATCCCCGCCTTGAGGACGCCCTTCGAGACGAGCTCCGCCCGGTCGCCCTTCACCGTGTCCGCCTTCACCGACGGCGCCTGGCCGCGCTTCTTCTGGTAGTCCGCGATGGCCGCCTTGATGGCGTCCTCGGCCAGGACCGAGCAGTGGATCTTGACGGGCGGGAGGTTCAGCTCCTGCGCCACGTCGGTGTTCTTGATGGCGAGCGCCTCCTCCACCGTCCGGCCCTTCACCCACTCGGTGACGAGCGACGACGACGCGATGGCGGAGCCGCACCCGAAGGTCTTGAACTTGGCGTCCTCGATCACGCCCTGCTCGTTCACCTTGATCTGCAGCTTCATCACGTCGCCGCACGCGGGCGCGCCGACGAGGCCCGTGCCGACGTCGGGGTCGGCCTTGTCGAGCGAGCCGACGTTGCGGGGGTTCTCGTAGTGATCGATGACCTTGTTCGAGTACGACATGCCTGTCCTCGCGTTGACGACGGTGCTCAGTGCGGGTTCGTCCACTCCACCTCGGCGAGGTCGACGCCCTCCTTCACCATCTCGTAGAGCGGCGACATGTCGCGGAGCTTCTTCACCTTCGTCGCGAAGAGCTCGACGACGTAGTCGACCTCCTCCTCGGTGCTGAACCGGCCCAGCCCGAAGCGGATCGAGCTGTGGGCGAGCTCGTCCCCGATGCCCATCGCCTTCAGCACGTAGGAGGGCTCGAGCGAGGCGGAGGTGCAGGCGGACCCGGACGAGACGGCGACGTCCTTCACCGCCATCATGAGCGCCTCGCCCTCGACGTAGGCGAAGCTCACGTTGAGGTTGCCGGGGAGGCGGTGCTCGAGGCTGCCGTTCACGGTGAGGAGGTCGAGGCGCGCCTCGAGGCCGCGGCGCAGCCGGTCGCGCAGCGCGCCGACGCACGCGGCCTCCTCCGCCATCTCGAGGCGCCCCAGCTCGCACGCCTTCCCGAGCCCCACGATCCCCGGCACGTTCAGCGTGCCGGAGCGGTAGCCGCGCTCGTGACCGCCGCCGTCCATCTCGGCGATGAGGCGGACGCGCGGCTTGCGCCGGACGTAGAGCGCGCCGACGCCCTTCGGCCCGTACATCTTGTGGGCGGAGATGGAGGCGAGGTCGACATTGAGCTTCTCGACGTCGAAGGGGAGCTTGCCCACGCTCTGGACGGCGTCGCAGTGGAACGCGACGCCCTTCTGGCGGGTGATCCGGCCGATCTCCTCGACGGGATGGACGACGCCCACCTCGTTGTTGGCGTGCATGATGGAGACGAGGATCGTGTCCGGCCGCAGCGCCCTCTCGACGTCGGCGGGATCGACGCGGCCGTCCTTCCCGACGGGGAGGTACGTGACCTCGAACCCCTCGCGCTCCAGCCGGTGCATCGAGTCGAGCACCGCCTTGTGCTCCGTCTTGCAGGTGACGAGGTGACGCCCCTTGTCCTTGTAGAAGTGGGCGGCGCCCTTCACCGCGAGGTTGTCCGACTCGGTCGCGCCGCTCGTGAAGACGATCTCCTTCGCGGAGGCGCCGATGAGCTTTCCCACCTCCGCCCGGGCCCCCTCGACCGCCTCCTCGGCGCGCCACCCGAAGACGTGGCTCTTCGAGGCGGCGTTCCCGAGCTCCTCCCGGAAATACGGGAGCATGGCTTCGAGCACGCGCGGGTCGACGGGGGTCGTGGCGTGATAATCCATGTAGATGGGAATCTTCATCGCGCTGACGATCCTCTAACCCGACGTGGAGGCAGACGGTCCACGATACATGGACGCCGGGGGTCGAGTATAGACGTTCGGAATACCCGGTCAAGCATGACCTGCGATGGCAACAGAGCGCGGTGACAGGGGTTTTCGATTAAGTAAGAGATCCGGAACGATGCGCAGAGCGACCCTCATCCTCGTCGCCGCGGCGACCTTCGCCTTCGTCCTCGTCCTGCCAGGGCTCGCGACGACGGGCGGAACGGGCGCCGCGAGCGACCTCGGGCTCGGCAGGCAGCTGGCCGCGGGCTCGCTCGCCGCGTTCGCGATCGCCTTCGCGGGCGGCGTCCTGACGAGCCTGACACCGTGCGTGTACCCGCTCATCCCCATCACGGTCTCGATCTTCGGCGCGAAGCAGTCGGGGTCGCGCGCGCACGCGATGGCGCTCTCCGGCCTGTACGTGCTCGGCATCGCGGTCACCTACTCCGCCCTGGGCGCGTCGGCGGCGCTCACCGGGAAGGCCTTCGGGACGGTGATGCAGAACCCGTGGGTGCTCGGCGGCGTGGCGGCCCTCTTCCTCGCCATGGCGGCCTCGATGTTCGGCGCGTTCGAGCTCCAGCTCCCCTCCTCGCTCCAGGCGCGGCTCTCGGCCGTGGGCGGCACCGGCTACGCGGGCGCGCTCGCGATGGGGCTCGTGGCGGGCCTCATCGCGGCACCTTGCACGGGGCCGGTGCTGGCGGCTGCGCTCGCCTTCGTCGCCACGAAGGGCTCGGTCGTGTACGGCGTCGCGATCATGTTCGCGTACGCGCTCGGGATCGGGCTCCTCTTCTTCGTGCTGGGCGCGTTCTCGATCTCGCTCCCGAAGAGCGGGCCGTGGATGGACACGGTGAAGAGCGTCTTCGGCATCGCGCTCCTCGCGATGGCGCTCGTGTACCTGAGGGACCTCTTCCCGCCCGTGAAGGCGCTCTTCTCGGCGACGCGCGGTGCGGCCGTGGCGGCCGCGGCGGCGGCAGCGGCGGGCATCCTGCTCGGCGCGCTCTCGGGCGGCTTCGAGGGGCCGCCCGGGCGCACGATCGCGAAGGGCGCCGGCGTCGCGCTCGTCGCCCTCGGCATCTTCTACGCGGTGGGCGTCGGGAACGCGCGCTCGACGTCGGACGCGGAGCGCGGCATCGCGTGGCTCGTCAACGACGAGGCGGCGGGCCTCGCGCGGGCGCGGGCCGAGGGAAAGCCGGTCATCATCGACTTCTGGGGCGACTGGTGCGCGGCCTGCAAGGAGCTCGACCACATCGCCTGGAGCGACCCGCGCGTCCGCGACGAGGCGAGGCGGTTCGTCACGATCAAGATCGACAACTCGTCCGACAAGATGGCCGACCCGCGCGTCAGCGAGGCGGTCGACAAGGTCTTCGAGAAGTACGGCATCCTCGGCCAGCCCACGGTCCTGTTCATCGACGCGCGCGGCCGCGAGCTGCCGGTGCGCGTCACCTCCGCCGTGAGCGCCGAGGAGATGCTGAAGTGGCTGCGCGCCGTGGACAAGGCGTGCACGCCGCCCGTGGTGGCGTGCGTCGCACGCTGGTGAATCGCTCGATGCGAGGCGGAGTGACGATGCGTCCTGCCATTGCGACCCTCCTCGCCGGCGCCGCCCTCTGGGCTGCCCCGGCGCTGCCGCAGGACCGGCCCGTCTCGCCCGCCCCCGCCGCGGCCGAGCGCCCGGCGCCCGCGTTCACCGCCGAGGCGATCAAGGCGGCGGTGAGCAACCACATCCAGACGAAGCTCGACCAGGGCGGCGGGGTCTACCGGCTCGTGGACACGAGGACCGGCGAGGAGCTGGACCTCGAGTTCGTGGACATCGCCCTGGTGGGCGTCGCCGACATGTCGCGCGTGCACAACCCGGGCGAGGCCGCAGGGGGCGCGTACTTCGCGTGCGCCAACTTCCGCCGCGCGGGCGCCTCGAAGGACGGCCCGAGGGAGAAGCTGTACGACATCGACCTGTCGCTCGCGCCGCGGAACGGCGCCCTCGAGATCACCGAGGTCTTCGTCCACAAGGAGCCTCGCCTCGTGGACGGCAAGTGGGTGCGGGTGCCGCGCCCCACGAAGAGGTGACGGCGGGGGGCCCGGCGGTCACCTTCAGAACAGTCGGTACGTGAGGAGCGCCGAGAGGTCCACCGTGGCGCGCGGCGAGTCGTTCGCGAAGGGGGCGCCCGACCGCGACCACAGCACGCCCCCACCCGCGCGCGCCCCCACGAGCAGGTCGCCGTAGAGCGGCGTCTCGAAGGCGACGGTCCCGCGCAGCCCGACGGCGTACCCGCCGCCCCGCGCGAAGGTGAGGGTGATGGGCACATCGCCGCCGAGCGAGAAGATGCCGCGCGGCGCCCGCGTCGAGAGCGCGAGCCCTGGCGCGAGCTGCACGCCCGTGTCGCCGCGGTTCGTGGCGATGCCCCACGTGGCGCCGAAGTCGCCGTAGAGCCCCGCCCGCGCGCGCGCCGCGACGCTCACCGGCCCGGAGCGCCAGAGGAGCGAGCGGTAGAGGCCGCCCGCGAAGAGCTCCCCCGTCACCCAGTCGATCTCGAGCTGGGCGCCATAGTCGACGCCGTCCGCGAGGCCCTGCGCGTACGACGCCGAGAAGGTGGAGAACCCGGCGGAGAAGGCCGCCTCCGAGCCGCCCACCCCGAGCGTCTCGCCGCCGTACATCGACGGGAACCGCGGCGCCTCCGAGATGGACGGCCCGTCGACGGGCGCGGCGGAGAGGGCGAGGGCGAGGAGGGCGGCGAGCATGGGCGCGGATTGTAGATCCAGGCGGGGAGGATGAGCGGACTTCTCGACCGCGACCGCGACCGCGACCCCCGACCCCCGACCGCGATCCACCGTGCCGCCGAGGCATCCTTGACACCCTCCCCCCGCCCTCATAAAAGGAGGCGCCCTCGCCCAGGTGGCGGAATTGGTAGACGCACCAGATTCAGGGTCTGGCGGTCGCAAGGCCGTGGAGGTTCGAGTCCTCTCCTGGGCACCAAGCGACGAAATGCCGTGGCGAACGGGCGATCCGGGTGACTCGGGTCGCCCGCTTCGTCTCGGTCCACCGTCCCCAGGCGGCGGCCTTGTCGCGCCGCGCCCCGCCCCTCCTGCCCGTCCAGGGCACGCCCGCACGCACGGATCAAGCTGCTGCGCGGCGCCTGGTCACCCGCCGATGACCGATTCGACGGCGCGGAGCACGTCGTCCAGGGCCGCCGGCTTCGCGAGGTGCCGGTCGAAGCCGGCCGCGCGTGCGCGCGCCCGATCCTCCGGCCCCGCGTACCCGGTCAGCGCGACGAGCGGCAGGTCGCGCAGGGCGGGGTCCGCACGGATCGTGCGCGCCACGTCATACCCGTCGACATCGCCGGGCAGTCCGATGTCGCAGATGACGAGGTCGGGCCTGAGCCGGCGGACCGCGTCGAGCCCCGCCGTGCCGTCGCCCGCGACGGTGACGCTCATCCCCTCGAGCTGCAGCGCGTCCCGGAGCGTCTCCGCCGCGTCGACGTTGTCCTCGATGACGACGACCTGCGCGACGCGTGGCGCAGCGGCGGCGCGCGTTGGCGGTGCCGGCGAGAGCGCCCCGGCGCGGGGGAGCCGGACCGCCACCTCGGCCCCCGCGCCGCGGCCCGCGCTCGACGCCGTCACCGTTCCGCCGTGCAGCTCGACGAGACCCTTCACCACGGCGAGGCCGAGCCCGAGACCGCCGCGCGTCCGCGCGAGGCTCCGGTCCGCCTGCGAGAACGGCTCGAACATCCGCAGGAGGACGTCCGGGTCGATGCCCTCGCCCGTGTCGCAGACGCGGAGGAGGGCCGGGCCCGCCGGCTCCTCCTCGAGACGCACCGTGACGGTCCCTCCGCGTGGCGTGAACTTCATCGAGTTCGAGAGCAGGTTGCCGAGGACCTGCGCGAGCCGCGTCGGATCGCCATCGACCGGCACGGGGGCGGGCGGGAGCTGCAGGTTCATGTGGATGCCCGCGGCGTCGTACCCGCCGCGGTGATCCTCGACGGTGTCGCGCACGAGTTGCGCGAGATCGAGCGGCGCGCGATGGAGCTGGATCCGGCCGCGCGTGATCCGCGTGACCTCGAGGAGGTCCTCCACGAGCCGCGAGAGGTGCTCGAGTTGCCGCCCGATGACGTCGCGCGCACGCGCCGCGCGCGCGGGGTCTTCCGCGCTCTTCGCGAGGAGATGGAGCGCGTTCCGGATGGGCGCGAGCGGATTTCGCAGCTCGTGGGACAGGACCGCCAGGAACTCGTCCTTGCGCCGGTCCGCCTCGGCGAGCTTCTCGGCGATCGCGCGGTAGCGCTCCTCGCTCTCCTGGCGTGCGCGCTGCGCGGCCTTCTCCGCGGTGAGGTCGATGACGAACGCCGCGAGGCCGTCCTGCTGGCTCGAGAGGCCGACGAGGATCGGGACCCGCGTCCCNNCGGGGTTCAGCCATTCGGGGAGCGCGCTCCGCTCGAGGCGGAACCGCTCGGCCTCGACCTCCTCGCGCGAGCGGCCTGTGATCCTGAGATATTCGTCGTTCGCGAGCTGCACGGTCCCGTCGCCCGCGATGAAGAGGATCCCGATGGGAGCGTCCCGTGCGAACCGCCGGAACCGGGTCGCCTCGGCCTCCAGCGCGCTCATCCGGAGCTGATCGGCGAGACTCGCGCGAGGCGAGGCGGTCATGCGCGTGCTCGGCAGCTGGGGGACCATCGCCGGATCGCCTCGGACAGCCTAGTTTAGCGCGAGGGGTGGAATAATGCTCGATGTGCCTGCTCGGGGGGAGCGTATTATCCATCTCGAGCATGCTGCGTCATCTCCTCGAGGTGGACGAGGTCGCGGAACGGATCCGCCGCGGGGAGCCCCTGCTGCTCGCCGGCGACGAGAGCCGGCTGAAGCTGCTGCCGCGCGGCGACTGGATCGCGGGGACGATCCCCTACTTCATGAGCGACGAAGGCGGCGTCGCGGATCGACGGCGGATCTTCGCGGAGAGGCTCCCGGAGGGGTTCGAGCACGTCGCGATCCGGCGCTACGACGAGGACGGGATCGCGCGGGTCTACGCCGACCTGCCCGCGAACGCCATGGGCGTCATCATCGCGCCGTACGGCAGCCGCGTGCACCTCGCGTTCGCGCTGCACGCGTCCCAGTACGAGAAGTTCGCGACCGCGCCGCTCTTCGGGTGGATCTCGGGCGTCCACCTGTCCGAGCTCGGCAGCGCGGTGCCGAAGGTGCTCGACGGCTCCACGGGCGAGGCGCTGGACCGCCATGCCGTGGTGATGCAGGTGGCCGTGCCTCCCCGCAAGCGCGTGGAGCTCGCGATCCTGAACATCTTCGAGAAGGGGGAGGGGCCCACCATCGTCTTCCCGTCGACCGGCTTCACCGCCGCGACCGCGGAAGTGGACGGGCAGCGCCGGAACTTCGTCGAGTACCTCCGGGAGAACG